>Ga0209689_1000820_pt1 | contig 22409 bp, 18 predicted proteins | sample GraSoiAngelo_149_FD_187119 | JGI IMG/M metagenome (GOLD analysis project Ga0209689, IMG submission 187119) | Grasslands soil microbial communities from the Angelo Coastal Reserve, California, USA - 14_1009_09_30cm (SPAdes) (version 2) | ecosystem: Environmental > Terrestrial > Soil > Grasslands ... | reverse complement strand
TGCCCGCTCGAGGTCGCCCCCCGCGGCGAGCGCCGACCGGAACGCGTACGTCGCGGCGGCGAGCGATCGGAACACCACGTCGTCGCCGAGCCGGCGGACTTCGAGCCGCACCCCGCCCGCGTCGAGGTCCACGATCCCGTCGGGATCGGCCCCCGGCTGGTTGGCGCGCCAGACCCGGTCCACCGGCCACCGGGACTCGAGGAACGACGCCGAGGGGTGCAGCCTGAGCGCGAGCCGCGCGGCGCCGTCGGGCGAGAGCCCGCGAAGCCGTGTGGGATCGAGGGGCTCCGCGTCCTCGGCGTGCAGCGCGCGGTTGATCGCCCACTCCAGGCGCGCGACGTCCGGGAGGTACTGGAGGTGCCGACACGGCGGAAACGCGGCGAGAAACTCTGGAAGGGACTCTCCGTACTCGAAGAGGCACGGCCCGGCAGGCGGGCACGCACGGATGTACCGGTCGACCGCGTAGGCGAAGAACCGTGGGTCCACGAGGCGGCAGACGACCGGATAGGTCGCCTCGAGCGCGTCCGTCAGCGTGCTGAAGACGTGGTTGCGGTAGACCCCGAGCCGCGCGGCCGGCGAGAGGCCGTCGCCGAGGATCGATGCGAGCACCGCGCCGTCGGCCTCGCCGAGCAGGGCACGCGCGACGTCGCGCTCGAGGTCACGCAGCGACGGCATCGCGTTCTCGGCGTCCCGCCGCCTCCAGCAGGCGTCGGGCCTTGGCGGCCTCGTCGAGCAAAACGGCGAGCGCGGGCAGACGCGTGTCCCACTCGACCAGCGTCGGGACCGGGCCGAACCGCTCGAGCGCCCGCGTGTAGAGCCGCCAGACGGGATCAGCAACCGCCGAGCCATGGTCGTCGATCAGGATCCTCCGGCCGTCGGCCTCGTTCTCTGCGTGGCCCGCGAGGTGAATCTCGCCGATCCCGGCCACCTCCAGCGCGTCGAGGTAGGCCTCGGGATCTTCGTCGAAGTTACGGCAGGTCACGTACACGTTGTTGACGTCGAGGAGGAGACCGCAGCCAGTTCTGTGGGCGAGCTCCGCGAGGAACTCCGGCTCGGGGATCGGCGAGTGTGCGAAGCGGAGATAGCGCGACGGGTTTTCGAGGAGAATCGCGCGGCCAAGCGCCTCCTGAACGCGCGCGACACGGCCGCACACCACGTCGAGACTCGCCTCGTCGTACGGCAGCGGCAAGAGGTGGTTGAAATACGCCCCCTCGGCGACGCTCCACGCGAGGTGCTCGGAGACGAGCTCGGGCTCGACCCGGTCCACCAGCCGCTTGAAGCGCGCGAGGTGGCGCGCGTCGAGCGCGTCGGCGCCGCCGAGGGAGAGGCCCACGCCGTGCAGCGAGAGCGGATAGTCGTGCCGGAGCCGGTCGAGCGCGGCGAGCGCCGGCCCGCCCCCCATGTAGTTCTCTGCATGGACTTCGAGGAAGGCGACGGCCGGCCGGGTGGCCATGACCTCGGCGACGTGCGGCGACCTCAGCCCGATACCCGCACTGGTCCGGACGCGGCCCTCAGCCTCGGTCATGCCACCGGCTCGGTCTTCCACGAGGAGCTCAGGCCCGCTTGGGCTGAAGGCTGCCGCCCACCAGGCGCTCGCACGCGCCGGCAGGCATGTAAATCCACGCGTCACCCTGGCTGTCGCGCTTAGAAGTGCCGGCGCAGGAGGAGTTTGCCGTCTGGCAGTCGTTCTTGCCGGCCTTCGCGACTCCGTAGCACTTCTGGGCCTCGAACTTCGGCTTCGGCGCCGGACCGCCCTGGGCCAGCGACACGAAGGGCATCGTCAGGGCCGCAGCTACGGCAGAAGCGATGAAGAGGTTGGTCTTTCTCACGTCGATTCTCCTTTTGTCTCTGCGGGCTTGGATGCGTGATCCGACCTCGCTTCGCCACCCTCGCCCCTGCGACTGAGCCCACGAGCGTAGGGGGATCGGGGCGTCAACCCTAAAGACACGAGGTCGGGGACGGAAGGTTCGCTCGGCCGAGGGCCGCTAGGCCGGGCCGAGGTCGTGCCAGGCCCGGAGCGTCTCCGCGACGCTCCACGCCTGAGCGATGCATCCGGCGGGCGCGAACGGCGGATCGCCGTCGAAGATCTCGGCGATGGAGCCGACGCCGTAGTCGGCGAGGTGATCCGCGAGCGGCGCCAGGAACGAACGCGCCGCCTCCGTGTCGCGGTAGACCTTCACGTGCGCCAGGGCGAACGGGCCGAGAAGCCACGCCCAGACCGTGCCCTGGTGGTACGCGCCGTCTCGCGCGCGCTGGTCGCCGCCGTAGTGGCCCTGGTACTGCGAGTGCCCGGGAGCCAGGCTGCGCAGGCCGTACGACGTGAGGAGATGCCGGGCGCACGCGTCGACGACCCTCCGCTGGCGCTCCTGCGGGAGCGGGCTCGCGGGGAGCGACACCGCGAAGATCTGGTTCGGCCTGAGGGCGTCGTCGTTTCCGCCGGGCCCGTCGATCACGTCGAAACAGCACCCGGCGCGCTCGTTCCAGAACCGCGCGAACCCCGCCTTCGCCCGCGCGGCCAGCGCCTCCCACGGCCCCGCCGGCTTTCCGAGCCGACGGGCGAACCCGGCCATCGCGACGAGCGCGTTGTACCAGAGGGCGTTGATCTCGACCGGTTTGCCGATCCGCGGGGTCACCACCCACTCGCCCACCTTCGCGTCCATCCAGGTCAGCTGGACGTCAGGCTCCCCCGCCGCGAGCAGCCCGTCGGCGGGATCCTCCTTGATCCCGTAGCGCGTGCCCGCGCGATGCCAGCGGACGATCTCCTCGAGCACGGGGAAGAGCGTCTTGAGCGTCCCGTCGTCGTCCGTCGCGGCGAGGTAGGCGCGGATCGCCTCGACGTACCAGAGCGACGCGTCCGCGGTGTTGTACTCGGGCGCCTCGCCCGCGTCCGGGAACCGATTCGGGAGCATGCCGCGGTCGACGAATCGGGCGAACGTCTCGAGGATCCGCCGCGCGACCAAGGGCCGCCCCGTCGTGAGCGCGAGACCGGGCAGCGCGATCATCGTGTCGCGCCCCCAGTCCCCGAACCAGTGATAGCCGGCGATCACGCTCATGCCGTCGGGATCATCGCGGAGCGGCCGTCTGACCATGAACTGATCGGCCGCGAGGACCAGCTGGCCGATCCACTCGGGCGCCCGCCGCGCCTCCGGCCGGGCGCGCTTCCAGGCGCCGACGACCCGCTTCTCGTGGCGCTCGCGGCGGCGCCAGGCCTCGGCGCCGTCGAGCGAGGGCGCCGCCTCGGCCGAGAGCACGAGCGTCAGCACGCCGCCCGACTCGAGCGCGGCCCGGAACGTCCCGGCGTGGAGGTGATCGTCGACCGCGTCGAGCCCGCGCTCGCGCTCGCGGGCAAGGTCGAAGTTGTGATGCCAGGTGTGGGCGATCCGCGCCTCGGCGCCCTCGGCGAGGAGCAGGAGCGGACGCGCGCCGTCGAACGCGGTGACGCGGAGCCCGTGCCTGACCGGCGCCACGTCCATCAGCCAGCCGTCACCGTGGGTGGTCCCGTGGTAGTCACGGTAGTTGACGAGCACCTTGAGCTCGAGCGATACCGACCCGCGCGCCCGACCCACGTGATAGCGGACGTACGTCGTGTTGGCGCCGGGCTCCATCCACACGCGCTTCTCGACCTGGGCGTCGGCGACGGCATACGTCCAGACCGGCGTGGTCCCGTCGAGCCTCCAGTGCTCGATCTCGCGGTAGCCGTGCGGGTCCACCGCGCCGCCGGCCCAGCGGTTGGTGCCGAACGCCGTCGCATGGCCAATGTACGCCGCGCGTTCTTCGACCTTGGCGACCAGGAGCGTGCGGCCGAGCGGCGGCTCCTGCGCCGCCACGAGCAGACCGTGGTACCGCCGCGTCAGCGTGCCCGCCACGGTGGCGGAGGCGAAGCCGCCGATCCCGTTGGTACAGAGCCACTCGCGGCGCTCGGCTGCGTCGAGGTCGCCGCAGAGCTCACGGCCCCACTCGAGCATCAGCGGAGCCGCCCTTTCAGGTGGTCGCCGACCCGGAGGGCGTTGGCCATGATCGTGAGCGCCGGGTTCACCGCCGCGCTCGACGGGAAGAAGCTCGCGTCCACGACGTAGAGGTTGTCGAGCTCATGGGCCTTACAGGTGACGTCGAGCACCGACGTCTTCGGATCCCGACCGAACCGGACCGTGCCGTTCTGGTGCGCCACACCCGCCAGCGGGATGCGCTGGCCGAGGTAGAGGTTGCGCGCGAAGAGGCCCTCGTGGCACTCGTGCCCGTGGACCGTGCACTTCGTCTGCGCCTTCATCAGGCGCTTGAGCTCGGCGGTGAGACGTCGGTGGCCCTCCTCGTTGTTGGGCCGATACGCGAGCACGATGTTGCCCTCACGGTCGAGGGTCACGCGGTTGTCCGGATCGGGCAGGTCCTCGGAGGTGAGCCAGAAGTCGAGCGAGTGCCGGGCCATGAGATCGAGGGTGAAGCCCGGCGCGATGGCGGGCGCGCCCGCCCGGAGCGTGTCGCCGTCGAGCTTGCCCACGAAGGAGATGTGGCCCATCGGATAGTCCCACTCCTCCGAGCCGAAGTAGAAGTCGTTGAGCGCGAGCGTCTTCTGAAAGACCGTGGGATTGGGGCACCGGGAGAGGGCCATGAGGACCGAGTTGACGTGGCCCATATAGTGGCGCCCGACGACGTCGGAGCCGTTGGCGAGCCCGCGCGGATGCCGCTCGTTCGCCGAGCGCAGGAGCAGCGCTGCGGAGTTGATCGCGCCGCACGCGACGACGACGACGTCGGCCGCGTACGTCTCGGTGGCGCCCTGGCGGTCGACGACGATCCGCGTGACCTCGCGGCCGGACGCGCTGGTCTCGAGGCGCTTCACGTGCGCGTTCGTGAGGAGCGTCACGTTCGCGTGCTCGAGTGCTCTGTCCACACACACCACCTGAGCGTCCGACTTCGCGTTGACGAGACACGGGTGGCCGTCGCAGGTCGCGCACCGGATGCAGGCACTCTTGCGCGGGTTCGCCTCGTCGAGCATCACCCCGAGCGGGACGTGGAACGGGCGGCGCCCCAGCCGCGCCCAGTCGTCGGCGAGCTGCTGGATGCGCGGCTCGTGGCTCACCGGTGGATGGGGGTACGGGGCGCCGGCGGGCGGGTCCGTCGGATCGACGCCGCGCTCGCCGTGCACGTGGTAGAGCTGCTCGGCCCGCGTGTAGTACGGCTCCAGGTCCTCGTAGGCGATCGGCCACGCGGGCGAGACCCCGCCGTCATGCTTGACCTCGCCGAAGTCCTCCCGCCGCAGCCGGAAGAGCGCGGCGCCGTAGAACTTCGTGTTGCCGCCGATATAGTAGTTCGTGTGCGGGTGGAGCTCCCGACCGTCCCTGTCGCGCCATACTTCCTTGGTGGCGTACTTGCCCTCGAGGTTCACGGCCCGCGTATCCCAGTTGTCCTTCTCGCGGGGCACGTAATCACCGCGCTCGAGGACGAGGATCTTCTTGCCCGTCGGCGCGAGGGCATACGCGAGCGTGCCGCCTCCGGCGCCGGTGCCGATGATCGCGACGTCGTAGCGGGTCGCCATGTCCTATCCTCCGTGAGCGAACTCGGGATAGAGCGTCATCCCGCCGTCCACGTAGATCGTCTGACCGTGGATGTAGTCGGCGGCGTCGGACGCGAGGAATGCCACCACCTTGCCGATGTCCTCCGGGAGGCCGATCCGCCCGTAGGGGATCAGCTTCAAGAGCTTCTCGAGCGCTCCCGGTGTGTCCCACGCTTCGCGATTGATCGGCGTCATGATCGCGCCGGGCGCGACCGAGTTGACGCGGATCCGATGGGGTGCCAGCTCCTGGGCGAGCGACTTCATGAACATGCCGACTCCGCCCTTCGAGGCGGCATAGTTCACATGCCCGGCCCACGGGATCACCTCGTGAACCGAGGAGATACAGATGATCTTCCCGGCCGCGCGCGAGATCGGGTGGCGCATGCCGCGCCGGATCATGGAGCGCGCGGCCGCGCGCGAGCAGAGGAACACGCCCGTCAGGTTGACGCCCAGGACCGTGTTCCACTGCTCGAGCGTCATCTCGGTGACAGGGGCGTCGCGCTGGAGGCCGGCGTTGTTCACGAGGATGTCGATGCCCCCCCACGTTCGTTCCATCTCGGCGAACATCGCCTCGACCTCGAGCTCCTTCGAGACGTCGCCGCGGATCGCCACGGCGTCGACGCCGTTGCCTCGGATCTCCTCCACGATCTTGGCGGCAGCCTCGGGCTTGGCGACGTAATTCACGACGACGGCGGCGCCGGCGGCGCCGAGCGCGCGGGCGACGCCCTCGCCGATCCCCGAGCTGGCGCCCGTGACGAGCGCCTTCTGACCTTTGAGCGGCTGGTCGTCCATGTGGTTGCTCCTCGTCGGTGCCTTCGTCCGCATTTTGACACGCGTGCCCGCGAGGCGGGTTCACCGGACGGGCTGGGCGAATCCCCAGTCCCTCCCGGCGCGTCTCAACGAGCGAAAGGAGGCCTGCGATGGCACCTCAAGCGTTGGTTCATCTCGCCGACTCGATCCTCTACCTCTCGTCGCTCCTGAGGGATCAGCCGCGCCAGATCGACCGCTATATTGACTACTTTGGCGGCGAGGTCCAAGTCGCGACGGCGCGCGTGAGCTCCGTCGTCTTCCGGTAAGTGTTCAAGAATCGTCGACGCGGTCCGGCGTGTCTCACCGGACAGGGTAACGCTCCGATGACGAATGCGCTATCGCGCCACTGGCCGGAATACATGATCGAAGCCGCGGGGCTCGGTCTGTTCATGGCCTCCGCCGGCTTGCTCGGGGTCCTCCTCTACCACCCGGCTTCACCGGCCGTCGACGCAATCGCCGACCCGATCGGGCGCCGTGTCTTCATGGCGCTCGCCATGGGTTTGACGGCGATCGCGCTCATCTATTCGCCGTGGGGCCAGCGCTCCGGCGCCCACTTCAACCCGGCCGTCACGCTGACGTTTTTCCGGCTCGGTAAGGTCGCGGGCTGGGACGCCGGCTTCTACGCGGTCGCCCAGACGGCGGGCGGCGTGATCGGGATCATCGTCGTCGCCGCGCTGCTGGGCGGCCGGCTGGCCCACCCTGCGGTGCGCTACGTGACGACGGTGCCGGGCGTGTGGGGCGCCGGCGCCGCCTTCGCCGCCGAAGCCCTGATCTCGTTCGCGCTCATGTCGGTCGTCCTGACGGTCTCGAACACGGCGCGGCTCGCCCGCTTCACGGGGCTCTGCGCGGGTGCCCTCGTCGCGACGTGGATCGTCCTCGAAGCGCCGCTCTCGGGGATGAGCATGAATCCGGCGCGGAGCCTCGCCTCCGCGCTGCCGGCGAACCTCTGGACGGCGTTCTGGATCTACCTCGTGGCCCCCCCGCTCGGCATGCTACTCGCTGCCGAGCTCCACGTACGGCTTGGCCGGCTCCCGGTCTTGTGCGCAAAGCTCGACCACGGCAGCGGGCGGCGCTGCATCTTCCGCTGCGGGTACGCGTCGTGACGCCTCCCGCTCTTCGCAGGACCGTAGCGCTCATCCTCCTCGCCGCGTGGGCGGCCTTCGGCCTCCGGCACACGCCGTCCCAGGCGCAGCAGGAGCCGGCCCGCACGCTCGTGCACGACGTGGCCGGCGTCGGTATGACCGTCGGCGACATGGACCGCGCGGTGGATTTCTATTCCAAGGTGCTCTTCTTCGAGAAGGTGTCGGACGTGGAGGTGGCCGGTGACGCGTTCGAGCGCCTGCAGGGGATCTTCGGGGCCCGCGCGCGGATCGTCACGCTGCGGCTCGGAGACGAGCGCCTGGAACTGACCGAGTACCTCGCATCGCGCGGGCGGCCGGCGCTCGCCGATGCACGGAGCAACGACCGCTGGTTCCAGCACGTCGCGATCGTCGTCAACGACATGGAGCAGGCGTACCTCTGGCTCCGCCGCCACGGAGTCCAATACGTTTCCCCGAGCCCGCAGCGGCTTCCCGACTGGAACCCGAACGCGGCCGGCATCCGCGCCTTCTACTTCCGGGATCCCGACGGGCACGCGCTCGAGATCCTCCAGTTCCCGCCCGACAAGGGCGACCCCCGCTGGCACCGGCCGAGTGACCGCGTGTTCCTCGGCATCGACCACACCGCGATCGTGGTCGGCGACACCGCGGCGAGCCTCGGCTTCTATCGGGACGTCCTCGGCATGAGAGTGGTCGGCGGAAGCGAGAACCACGGACCGGAGCAAGAGCGGCTCAACAACGTCTTCGGCGCTCGCCTCCGGATCACCACGCTGCGCGCGACGGCGGGCCCCGCCGTCGAGCTCCTCGAGTACCTGACGCCGCGAGACGGCCGACCGTACCCGGTCGACGCGCGGGCCAACGATCTCGTCCACTGGCACACGATCGTGACGACATCCAGCCCCGAGGCGGTCTACCGGGCGCTCCTGGCCGGTCGGTATCCCCTCGTCTCGCCCCGTGTGGTCACGCTCCCGGACGGGCCGCTCGGATCCCGCGAGGCGTTCCTCGCGCGCGACCCGGACGGCCACGCGCTCCAGTTCCGCGCGCGCTGAGTCCCCGCGACCCGCGGTTCATTCCGCCAGCAGCGCCGCGCATCGCTCCGGCTGGCCCGCCACGCCGGGGTTCGCCACGATCGTGCCGCCGCGCGGGACGCACTGGCTCGGCGGGGGCGCGGCGCCCCGCTCCACCCAGTCGACGAGCAGCTGAAAGGCTCGGTGAGCGTGAGGCTGGACGAACTCGAGCTGCGTGAAGTTGCAGCAGCTCTGGCGGTACCGCTCGATGTGGTTGCCGTTCTGGATCTCGTAGTACCGGTGCAGCGCGGCGCGCCCGGCGGCAACGACGGCGTCGCGGAACGGTCTCCCGTGGCGCTTGATCGGCAGGAGCGCGTCCATCGTGCCCTGCAGTGTGATCAACGGCCTGGAGATGTCGCCGTCCGTCGAGATCTGGCCGAGCCGCGGCGATAGCTGGAACGCCTTGCGGCGAGCCAGGTAGTTGTAGTCCTTCGTGTCGCTCCCGCCGAGCGGATCGAGCTGGTTCATGGAATAGAGGGGATCCAGCTCGCGGACGAAGACGCACGTGGTGACGTCCCAGTAGTTGTTGGCGTGGGTCTCCCAGTGGGAGCCGACAACGGGGCTGAACGTGTTGCCGGGCGTCGGCGGCCTGGCGAAGATGTCGGGTGGGTAGCCGGCGCCGAGCATCGCCTGGAACGCTGCGCTCTGCCGGCTGAATCCCGAGGCGACGTAGGGCTCCCAGTTCCGAAGCGCGACCGGCAGGTCGATGAGGATGTTCGGCCCGGCCGGCGACCAGTAGACGCCCTCCCAATCCACACCGCCGTCGAAGCGTGTGGGAAACTCCGACAGCATCCGCCGCACGACGTGGCCCCCGTTCGAGATGCCCAACAGGTAGACGCGCTCGGGCTGGCGGTCGTAGTGCGCCTCGAGGCTCAGCTCGGCGACGTCGGCGGCCTGGAGCGTCCGCACGAACCATTCGCGGATCGTGTCGGCGGGGTCGTCGACGTAGAAGTGTGTGAAGAGCGTGCCCGTGACCGCGCTCCGCGGCGAGAGCCGGCAGGCGGCGGGGTCGGCCAACGGCGCCGTGAAGAAGAAGTTGAGCATGCCCTTGTTGGTCGAGACGTAGGCGTAGCCGAGCTGGACGACGAGGTCGCTGAAGATGAAGTCGCCCATGAACTCGCTGCGGAGACCGCCCGGCACGCCGACGACCAGGCGGCCGTTCCAATCCGTCGGCAGGCGGAGGACCCAGCGGGCGTTGGCGTCGTCGGTCATGGCGCCCGTGACCTGGAGCCCCGGGAAGGTGCGGTCCGGGTCGATCGGCGTGCGGAAGGGCGCGTCGGGGGAGACGGCTTGAGCGTCGGTGCGCGGCGTGAAGGCGTTGGGCGGCAGCCCCGGGCGCGAGTTGTCGGGCGGCGTCGTGTCCGCGTTGCGGGTGGTGAGGTCAGCGCTCGCCACGCAGTGGACGTCGCTGGCGACACCGGCCAGGGCGTGCTCGATCGCGGCGCAATCGGCCCGCGCCGGGGCCGAGAGCCCAAGGACCAGCAGAACGAGGGCGACGGCGATCAGCGTGCGCATCGAAGCCTCCGGGTGGAGACGGAATCGAGCGTACCGATAGGGTACTACAGCAGGCAATCAGCCCGGCGGCGGGCGCGGAATTCGCGCCCCCGAACCATCTGATTTGCTCTAAACTTGGGGGACGGCAGGAGGATCAGATGAGCCAGCCTTGGATTTGCGCGAAGTGCGATGAGCCGATTCTCAAGAACCAGCGGTTCACGACGGCGATCGTCCCGGGGCGTCGGTCCAACCCGGACGTCGTCTCGGGGAAGGTCCTGGTCCACAAGAACGAGGAAGATTGCAAGAAGCGCTAGGTGGCCCGCCGGGTCACCGGATGATCTCGTCAGCCAGCAGCAGCACCGAGTTCGGGATCGTCAGGCCGAGTGCCCCCGCGGTCTTGAGATTGATGACCAGCTCGAAGCTCTTCGGCTGTTCGATGGGAAGCTCCGCAGGCTTGGCCCCTTGGAGGATCTTGCTCACGTAGACGGCAGCGCGCCGGTACACCTTCGGCTGGTCCGGTCCGTAGGCCATCAGGCCGCCGACGTCCACAAACTCTCGCCTCCAGAACATCGCGGGAAGCCGGTTCCTGATCGCAAGCGCGACGATCTGGGTTCGATGGACGAACGGGAGAGTGGCGGGCAACACGATGAGCGCCTCGGCACGGCCCGTGGTGATGGCGGCGAAGGTCCGCTCGAAGCTCTCGGGCCCGCCCAGCTCAAAGGACTGCACCTGCATGCCGAGGGCCCGCGCCGCGTCAGCCGTTTCCCTCAGTGCCGGGCCGGAGCTGGGATTGGTCGGGTTCGTCAGGACCGCCAGGCGCGTGGCCGAGGGGACCGCCTCCTTCAGCAACTGGAGCCGCTTCGCGCTGGTGTCAACTTCATTGAAGGTCAACCCCGTGATGTTGCCGCCCGGCTGCGCGAGGCTCGAGACGAGCCCGCTCGCCACCGGATCGAGCACGAGCGTGACGATGGGAATCGTCGCGGTCGCCTCTTTGGCCGCGAGCACTGCGGGCGTGGTCGCCGCCACGATCACGTCGACCCCGAGACGGACGAGCTCGGTCGCCAGGTCGAGCAATTGGACACCCCTCGCCTCGATCGAGCGGAACTCCAGGGCAATGTTCTCGCCCTCTTTGTAGGCCAGATCCCGCAACCCTTCTCGGAATGCGTCGTAGCCCGCCCGGTTGGCAATGACACCGACCCGAGGGATCTTCCCCGCCTGCTGCGCGTGGGCGGCGAGCGGCGTGACGAGGATGCCAAGCGTGACGACGAGGCTGAGGATCACGGATCGCGTGGTGCCCATGGGGCCCTCCAGTCCTGCTCTCGCAGGATAGCCCCATCTGTGTCCAGGTCAATCGGGGACCAGACCGCTTGGCCAAAGGAAAGTCTCGCGCGTCCCAGCTTCAACCTCATCTCGTCCAATTGAGGGCCTCGATGAGACCGTTGGTGACTGCGATGACCCGGTTGTGCTCGCCCGCGAGGCTGTTTCGGCGGGAGACGGCGCCGTTGTGCTGGTCGACGAGTGCGTTATGGGCTGCGGCGAGCGCGTTGGACTGCTGACAGATGGCCTGGATCCGGTTCGTGAGGCGAGACTGCGAACACGTTGGCGGTGCGGCCCCGGACTGGGCCATCTCAGCTTTGACAGCATCGATGCTGGCGTGCGTCGTGTCGCGCTGCCGCTTGAGGTCGCCGAGGGTTTGCTCGAGGCTCCGGATTTCAGCGTCGATGGCCGTGAGTCGCGTCTGGTTGATGTCGATCTGAGCCTGCAGCGGCTTCTGATCGTTCTGGATCCTTGCCTCGTCCTCCAGGTGAAACTGATCCTGCGCGTTTTCGATCTCCGCTTGTTGGCCGGCCCAGAGGCGTCGGATTTTGTTCTCAAGCTCTGAGCAGGAGGACCACTTCTTCAGTATCGCCTCCATGCGGGTCTTCGTCGTCTTTGCTCCGTCCAGATAGATGTCGACATGACGCTGCTCATGCGCGGCGACTCTCGCGGCGAATCGCTGCCAGTTCGTCCTGATGTCCTGCGAGAGGTCGTTCAGCTGGTCGTGCTGCGGCAGCGTGACCACGAGTTTGAGCGTAATCGTCATCGATTCGGGGCTGCACAAGGCAGGGCGAGTCTCGATACCTCTCCAGTCGATGCTCCATTCCCCGGACGTCAGGCCGATCGCGCGGCGGGCCTTAGTGTCAAACAGGCCGTTCTTCTCGATGTCGTCGAAGATCGCGCCCGTTGTCGTCCCGCGGACCGAGTAGTACCGGGTCGAACTGCTCGTCTTGAGCATGACCCACTCTCGCTGTGGAGGAAGACCGGCACACCCCCAGAGAACGATGAGTACAAAGACGGGGAGCGGAAGAAAGCGTGCTTGGCGGTGAACGTGGCCGGACATATGCTGGAGAATGTCACAGAAATAAATCATCCGCCGAGCTGCCAGGCTTTTATCGCAGGAAATGGATGGATGCCCACACGGGTAACCGCGCGGCAAGCCAGAATCCAAGAACCATCGCAAGCATGTCGCCTGCTGACGCCCGCCGACGTGCATCACGGCCTGGCGGAGCAGCGAGTGGCGGCGCGCGCGACGGTGCTCGCCGCGGCGTACGCCGCGCATCCGGAACGCTTCCCCGCCGGCCTCCCCCATCCGCCGGCGGGTCCCCTGGAGGTGTGGATCAACCCACCCAAGACTCGAGCGACAGAGGAAACTCGCGGCGCCGATGTCCTTGACCACGAGAGACCCGGGCAGCTAACCTCAGCCCACCATTCCGGTCTTCACCGGCGCGGTTGCTTGGAGGCGCGGGCATGACGTGTCCCCGGTGCCAAGATGAGAACCCGCCCGGGTCGAACTTCTGCCTGGGCTGCGGAGCGCGCTTGGGCGCGACCTGCGGCGCGTGCGGCAACGACTTACCGGTCGGGTCCCGATTCTGCAACAAATGCGGGATTCCAGTCAGCGGTGAGTCCGCCGGGCAGGCACGCTTCCCCTCCCCCGAGTCCTACACCCCAAAGCACCTCGTCGAGAAGATCCTCACCTCGCGGACCGCACTGGAGGGCGAGCGTAAGCAGGTCACGGTGCTTTTTGTGGACGTCTCGGGGTTCACTTCGCTGTCCGAGCGTGTCGACCCTGAGGAAGTCCACCGCCTGATGAGCCGAGCCTTCGACCTCATGCTGGCCGAGGTGCACCGCTACGAGGGCACGGTCAACCAGTTTCTCGGTGACGGCATCATGGCGCTCTTCGGGGCCCCCATCGCCCATGAGGACCATGCACGCCGTGCCGTCCAGGCGGCGCTCGGCATCGGACGGGCGCTCGAGGATTACCAGAGGGATCTCGTGCCCCGCGGCATCTCCTTCCGGGCTCGCCAGGGCCTGAACACCGGCCTCGTCGTGGTGGGCAGCATCGGCAGCGATCTGCGCATGGACTACACGGCAGTGGGAGACACCACCAACGTGGCGGCGCGCTTGCAGCAGGCGGGAGAGCCTGGGCGGGTGACGATCTCAGAGGCCACCCATCGTCTCGTCCGGGGCTACTTCGAGACGCGGCCGATCGGCGGTATCAGCCTTAAGGGCAAGGCCGAGCCCGTCGTCGCGTGGGAAGTCGTCGCCGCGCGCGAGACGCGCACGCGGCTGGAGGTCGAGGCTGAGCGAGGACTCACGCCGTTCGTGGGGCGCGAGCGCGAGCTGGGCCTACTTCTCGACGCCTTCGACCGCGCCCGGTCTGACCGCGGCCAGGTGACGTTCGTCGTCGGCGATGCGGGCATCGGCAAGTCGCGCCTGCTCCTCGAGCTGCGCCGGCGGGTCGGTGACGAAGCGGCCTGGCAGGAGGGTCACTGCCTCTCGTTCGGCCGCGCCATGGCATTCCATCCGCTGGTGGACTTGCTCCGGCGCCGGTTCGGCGTCGAGGAGGGCGACGCCGACGCGGCGATCGCCACCAAGATCGAGCGCGGGGTGGCGGAAGTCGGTGAGGATCCTGGCCCCGTCGCGCCGTATCTGCGCGCTTTGCTGTCCGTCGACCCCGGCGACGCCGCCGTGTGGGCCATGAGCCCAGCCCAGCGGCGCGGTGAGACCTTCGACGCTCTGCGACGCCTGCTGGTCCGGGCCGCCGAGCGGCGGCCGCAAGTGCTCGTGATTGAGGACCTGCACTGGATGGACAGCGCCAGCGAGCAGTTCCTGGCGACGCTGGTCGACAGCGTCCCTGCGCTGCGGGCGCTGCTCATCTTCACGTATCGGCCGGGTTACGCGAACCCGTTCGGCGAGCGCAGCTACTTCGCCCGCATCGTCCTGGCGGCGCTGTCGATCGAGGACAGTGCGCGTATGGCCGCGGCCGTCCTCGCCGTCGACGAGTTGCCGGACGACCTGCGCATGCTCATCGCAGGCAAGGCCGAAGGCAACCCGTTCTACGTCGAGGAGCTGGTCAAGTCGCTGGAGGAGAGCGGGATCTTGCGACGGGTGGAACGGCGGTACGAGCTGACCAGGCCCGTGAGCGAGATCGCCATCCCCGGCACCATCCACGACGTGATTGCCGCGCGCATCGACCGGCTGGCCGAGGCGCCCAAGCGGACGCTCCAGCTCGCCGCGGTGATCGGACGCGAGTTCACTCGTCGCCTCGTGGATCGCCTCGCGGAGATCCGGGAGCGGACGGGGGACTTCTTGCGCGAGCTGACGGTGCTCGAGTTGATCCACGAACGGCGCGTCTTCCCCGAGCTCGCCTACATGTTCAAGCACGCCCTCACCCAGGACGTGGCCTATGCCTCGCTTCTCGTCCAGCGGCGGAAGGAGCTCCACCAGCTCGTCGGTCTCGCCATCGAGGAGCTGTACGCCGACCGTCTCGTCGAGCACTATGAGGTCCTGGCCCACCACTTCCTGCGCGCTGAGGACTGGAAGCGGGCGCTCGACTACCTCCTCAAGGCCGCGGAGAAGGCAACGAAGGCGTTCGGCCTGCGCCAAGCCATCGAGCTGTATGGGGAAGCGCTAGAGGCCGCCCGCCGGCTCGGCGACGGGGTGCCGGTGACGACCCTCATGACCATTCACCGTGCGCGCGCCGACCTCTTCCACGGCGTCTTCGAGCTCGACCGCTCGCGCGCGGAGGCCGAGGCGCTCGTGGACCTGGCACGGCGCGTCGGGGACCGTCCAGCGGAGGCTGGAGCGCTGGTGCAGGTCGCTTCTGCGCTGCAGTGGGCGGAGGATTTCCCGACGGCGCTGCAGCGGGCTGGAGACGCCATCGAGATCGCGGAGGCCGTCGGGGCGCCAGCCCCGCTCGCGGGAGGGCTGTTCATCCGGGGCTACGTGCACGCCGTCAACGGGCGCCTCGAAGCCGCGGAGGAGGACGTCGGACGCGCCCTCAACATCGGGCGGGCGGTGGGCGACGCCAGTCGCCAGGCCTTGGCGCTGCACCTGCTCGCGCTGCGGCGGAGCTGGCAGGGGCAATATCGAGAAGGCCTGGACCTAGGCGGCGAGGGAGTCCGGATCGCGCGAGAACACCGCCTCGTAATCCCTCTGCTCCGGTGCCTCTGGAACCAGGGCGCCTCCTGGAGCGAGATCGGGGACTACGACGCCGCGCTGGCGGCCCTCAGCGAAGGGCTGGCCCTAGCCGAGAAGATCGGCGATGATGCCTTCATTCCCCGCTTCCTCAACACCCTCGGATGGCTCCACATCGACTGCGGAGACTTCGCCCGAGGCGTCGAGTTGTCCGAGCAGTCGTATGAGGTTACGGCACGCTCCTCCCGCGCCGGTCACGGGACCGGCGCCGAACGGCGCGCCTATATCCGCAACAACGAGGCGGATGCGCTCATGGTGCAGGGCGATCTCGCGGGCGCCGGCGAGGCCCTGAAAGAAGCCCACGACGTCGTCCAGCATCCGCCGCCGTCCCGCTGGATGACCTGGCGCTACAGCATCCACTGCTTCGCGAGCCTGGCGCAGCTCGCCCTGCTGCGGGGCGACCCTGACCGCGCTCGACGCCACGCGGATCAGAGCCTTGAAATGGCAACGCCGACCAAGTCGAGGAAGTACGAGAGCTGGGCCTGGCGGATCAAAGGAGAGAGCGCGACTGTCCGGCGCGCCTGGGAGGAGGCCGAGGAGGCACTACGTCGGGCACTCGCGATCGCTCAGTCCATCGGCCAACCGCGCCAGATCTGGATGAGCCAAGCGGCGCTCGGCCGGCTCCACGCCGCTCGCGGGCGGCGAGCGGAGTCGTACGCGTGCCACCGAGAGGCGTGGGGGATTATTGACGGCCTCCGGGCCGCCGTGCAGCATCCTGGTTTGCGCGCGGGCCTCGAATCCTCGCCCCTTGTCCGAGAGGTCGAACTTTTCACGCGGCCTCAGTAGCAGCGCTGCCGAGTCGCACGACCGCGATGATGTACCACGAGATGAATATTCGGTTCCGGCTTGGAGAACGTGGAGGCGAAGAGGGCGGTGCTCTGGTGATGTTTTCCGCGGTTCTGTAAACGGGTGGGCAGGGATGAGGAGGTGCTCCTACACTAAACTCGCCGACCCCAATGTCTCATTCCTGTTGACAGGCTCCGTCAGGTGATCCAGTAGTCAACGTTCTCTGTCGTGTGGAGGGTGCGACCCAATGACAACCGTGTTGCTGCGAAACTGGTGGGCACTGGCCCTGCGCGGAGTCCTTGCCATTCTGTTGGGCGTCGCGGTGGTCGTGCTCCCCGGAGTCACGCTGGCCGCGTTGGTCGTCCTCTTTGGCGCCTACGCGCTGGTGGATGGGGTGCTCGCGATTATCGCGGGGGTCCGCGCAGCCGAGCGGCATGAGCGGTGGTGGTCGCCTGTCCTCAAAGGGCTCGCCGGGATTGCCGCCGGGGTCGTCACGTTCGTGCAGCCCGCACTCACCGCGTTGGCCCTGCTCTACCTGATCGGCGGATGGGGGATCGTGACGGGCATCCTGGAGATTGTCGCGGCGGTTCACCTCCATCGTGCCCATGGCGAGTGGCTCTTGGTCCTGAATGGCGTCTTGTCTGTCCTGTTCGGCCTTCTCGTCATCCTCTGGCCGGGGGCGGGACTCCTCACTCTGCTGTGGATGCTTGGAGCCTACACGATCTTCTTTGGGGTCCTGCTTGTAGCGCTGGCGGTTCGCCTGCGAAGTCATCACCACCGACAATCATCCGCGGTGGCATAGGTCCATATCGGAGATCCCGGTTGACATTGATTGGGTCACGCTGCTAGGTTCGCCCGCGTGCCCCAAGCGCGACTTCGATCCCTTACGCACCGTCCTGGTGATTCGCGCCGGCAGGCAGCTTTCGGCGGGCTCGTGACAGCGCGAGCCGAGGGAGGTGATGCCAGCGACGGACGGACATGACTAGCGACACACCTGTTCCGGAGAGGAGTGGAAGAAGCGATGAAACTCGCTCGGTACGTCTATCTCGCGTTACTCGTCATAGTGCTCCTCGCTCTCGGCGTCTGGCAGCTGTTCCCGGGCCAGGCGGATGCCGATCGCGGTGAGAGCAAGGTCCCGCCCCGGTTCGTCGTCGATCCCGATTGGCCGAAGCAACTGCCCAACAACTGGCTGATCGGGCAGGTCGGCGGTCTGGCGGTCGACTCCCACAACAACATCTGGATCATCCAGCGGCCACGCACTCTGACCAACGATGAGGCAGGCGCCGTCCCTTACCCTCCTCCTTATTTCCCCATCACGACTCCACCGACGACACCACGGCTGACTCCACGGTCGGACTGTTGCGTCCCGGCGCCATCGGTCATGCAATTCGACAGGAAAGGAAACCTGCTCCGCGCGTGGGGTGGCCCGGCGGATACCCAGAACAATGCGTACAATGCGACGTGTAAGGCGCCGTCGTGCCAGTGGCCCAACACGGAACACGGCATCTACGTCGACAAGGACGACAACGTTTGGCTGTCCGGGAACGGCGGCGCCGTGGTCACTGCGACCGGCGCTCAGGGTCGAGATGATCAGATCCTGAAGTTCGCGACCGACGGGACCTTCCTGATGCAGATCGGCAAGGCAGGCGCGTCGACGGGCAACGGCGACACGGTGAACGTGAGGCAACCCGCGGACTTCGGCGTCGACGATGAAGCCCACGAACTGTACGTCGCGGACGGCTACGGCAACAAACGAGTCATTGTGTTCGATACCCAAACCGGGGCGGCGAAGCGCTACTGGGGCGCATACGGCGCGCCGCCGTGCCAGAGCCCTGGCAACACCCGCGCCTGCGTCACTGGCGCGTACAGTCCGTCGGCTCCGCCCGACCCGGACTTCCGCAATCCCGTCCACTGTATTCGCCTGGTGGCCGACCTCGTCTACGTGTGCGATCGCGTCAACGATCGGATCCAGGTGTTCAAGAAGAACGGCGACTTCGTCCAGGAGTTCTTCGAAAAGACGAACACGCTCGGGAACGGGTCGATGTGGGATATCGCCCCGTCTATCGATCGCCGGCAGACCTTTCTCCATGTCACCGACGGAGAAAACAATCACGTCTACCACATGCTTCGCCTGACGGGCGAGATCGTCGGTCAGTTCGGCCACAATGGACGGAATGCGGGTCAGTTCCACTGGATTCACGTCCTCGACATCGACGCGCACGGCACGATCTACACGGGTGAGGTCGATACCGGGAAGCGCGTGCAACGATTCGTGTCGGAGGGGAACTCCCCGGATCGCGACTGACGTCAGGCCAGCCGCGCGAGTCTCTGGGATCACGCCTCATGGCATGCCGTGGGGCGTGATCCAGACCGGGCGGCGACGCTAGCTCATATGCGTCGTCTCGGACACCACCTCCCATCTGTCGCACTCGTCGCTGCGCTCCTGCTCCAGCCTCGGCCCGGTCACACGAACGGCGGCGACCTTCCGCCGCAGATTCTCCTCGAGGGGTTCGTCAAGCCGGAGGGTGACCACCTTCACCTCGTCGTCCGAATCCCGCTGATCCTGCTGCAGAACCTCAATCTGCCCAAGCGGGGGCCCGGCTATTTGGACCTGGTGCGGATCGACAAGTGGCTCAACGAGGCGGCCGCCGCGACGGGGCGCGACATCGAGCTGTTCGAGGACGGCGACCGCCTCGTTCCGACACGGAGCGCCGCGCAGATCTCCCTTCCGTCGGAGCGCTCCTTCGACGGCTATGCCAGCGCGGCGGCCCACATCGCTGGTCGGCGCTTGCCGGTGAGCACGGACGTGTTCTGGAATCAGGGCTATTTCGACGCCCACCTGGAGTATCCGATCCGTTCGGCGCCCGCGGACTTTGCGATTCACATGAAGGTGGAGCCCGGACTCGGTCAACGCATCAAGCTCCACGTGCAATACCTGCCCGTCAGCGGCGTCTCCCGGACCTACGAAATTCGAGGAGGCTCCGGCCGGCTGTCGCTCGATCCGCGCTGGTACGAAGCGGCGCGAATGTTCGTGATGCTTGGATTCGGCTCGGTGTTCGCCACCGATCGGCTGGTCTTCCTGCTGTGTCTCGTCGCGCCGTTCCGCCAGGTCTGGGGGCTGCTGGCAGTCGTGATGGCCCTCACCGGGAGTCAGGCCATGACGCTGATCGCAAGCGCGGTCGGCACGGCTCACGAGATCAGATGGTTGCCGGCGCTGTTCGATACCTGCGTCGGAGCGGCGGTGGTGCTGCTGGCCGTGGACAATGTGGTCGCGCCGAGTCTGCATCGCCGCTGGTTCACCGGCGCTCTCGTCGGCGTGATCGGCGGCTTCGGGCTCGGGCGTCTCTTCGTCGACGAGCGGCAATTCGCCGGAGCGCACACGCTCGTGTCACTCGCGTCGTTCAACGTGGGCGTGGCGCTCGGCGAAGCCGTGGCTCTGCTGCTCGCGCTCGTCGCGCTGGGTGTTCTGTTCACTCGCGTGCTGGGCGCGAGCCTCGGTGTGGTGGTTCTGTCGGCCGTTCTCGGCCACATGGGCTGGCACTGGATGATCGACGGGGTGCATCGGCTCGGGCATACGCTCAGTACTGGCCTCTCGACCTCTGCCGTCGCCTCGGTCGGATGGTGGGTGCTGATGGGGCTACTGGTCGGCGGGGCGGCGTGGTTTCTACCGACGCCGTTCGGCGGAGCGCCGATCCCGCCCCTCATTCCAGGCCGAGCTCGAGGCGACCGTCGAGACTCTGATTGAACTGGGCGCGGAAGTCGGGAGGTGCCTGCCGGGTCGTTCGCCCGGCGCGAGAGACCGTGTCATGTGCTGTCATCCCTTTAACGTCCACTCTCCAGCAGGAGGAACCCCATGAGGACGGCAAGGCTTCTGTCGCTAGTGGTCGTGACGGTATTGCTGCTCGCGTGTGTTCCCGTTGGCGCGCAGCAGCCGGTGGCGCCGCCGCCGCCACAGATCCCCTATGGCGCTCCGATCAGCCTCGAGCAGGCCAAGAAGGTGATGGCCGGCGCAGAGGCCGAGGCGTACAAGCAAAAGTGGAACATGGTCATCGCCGTCCTCGATTCGGGCGGCCACCTCGTCATGCTCGAGCGCATGGACGGCACGCAGCTGGGCAGCATCCAAGCGGCCACGGATAAGGCGTACTCGGCGGTCCTCTACCGCCGTCCCACCAAGGTGTTCCAGGACCTCGTCGGCCAGGGTGGCCCCAACCTCCGGCTGTTGAGACTGAGCGGCGCCAGCCCGCTCGAGGGCGGCATCCCGATCCTGGTGGATGGAAAAGTTGTTGGCGCGGTCGGCGTGTCCGGCGCGACGTCCGAGCAGGATGCACAGGTCGCCAAGGCCGGTGCGGACGCGTTGACGAAGTAAGCGCACTCGCGGCGGGGCGGCGAAGCGACACCGTCCCGCCGCGCGTCACTCTCACTCGTCGCTGGTTTTCGCGACAAGGACGTGGACACCACGCTGTATCAACGCCTTCAATCAGCAACCTGTTGATTTTCTGGTGCGCCTGGCAGGAGTCGAACCTGCGACCCTCGGATTAGAAGTTCTCCGCGCGGTGGACCCCCGACGCACGTGAATCGCGCACGGTTGCAACGGGTTGGTGACACTCTCGGTGACATCGCCGGAGAGCCTTCTTGCGGCGCCGGCCCAGTGAACAACTGGCTTCCGTACTCGACACGTTCCGAACTCGTTGGCTCGCTCCGCTTCCTCACGTCGGGAGACTCTTCGAAAGCCTGCGCGGCCAACGCTTATGAAGCTCGACTGGCGTCGATGCAACCCCTTCCCTGTCCTCCGGCGCGATGGCGAAGTAGAAGAGGCGTACACTGCACTCGGCCCAAAGGCCAGGGTGTCGCAAATCCCTCCACTCAGGGTTGTCCTAACGTTTCAATAAGACCGCCCGTCGCCGGCCCTTTCGAGCCCGCCGCAAAAGACATCTTTTGACGACGTCGAGACCAGCTGGGATTTGAACGGACGACGCCAGAATCGGAGAGTCACATAGAGGGCCTTGCCTGTGGTGATCACCTACGTCGGGGAATTACCCTACTCAACACTACCTTGATTTGGTGGTACCTATGCGAAGAGTACCGGCAGTCGAAGCGCGGCGGAGCGATGTGGCAAACTTCACAAAATCATTGGCAGCTTGATCTGTTCGCCCCCCCATCTCCGTGAGCTTTGCGTCGAGGAATACTTCTGCTTCCACTTTTCTGCCCAACAACACGCAGGCTACTGGTAGGCGGTAGTTAAGGTCATCGGCAACCCCCAGCTCCCGCATCGTCTCGTAGAGGATTGAGAGTTCCGCGTTCCTCTCCATGAAAGGCCGACCGAATTTCTCAACAGTTGAGACCATTCCAGCAACCAAAGCTTCGTATTCGTCTCTCTCTTGGAACAGCCAGGGTTTGTATTTCTTTTCCGGCATCAAGTAGCCAACGTTGGTGCCGATCGAAGGAGGGATATACTCGTGCGCTTTGATACCAGACAGTTCGGAGACCAACCGTTCGAGTTCCTGGTGTCGCACTCCAACAACCGGGTTTATCTCCAAGACGCCTGGGCCACGACCCTGCGTTGCTATGTTGAGGCCGAGCCACCCAATCGCTTCGGCGTTGAGGGGGAGGGTGAAGATTTCACGTCTACGTTTCTGGTAGCTAATTCGCGCAAGGTTCTCCGCAGCCAAATCGAGGATGTATCGCACAAAGTCCTTGGATACCTTCATCCTCTACTCACTTACCTTTCGGCGACGGCTTCGGTAGTTGACCACTTGCCCGTTCGCATAACGACCCGGTTGAGCGGCGGCGCCGCCGTGGTAGGTGCTTGGCACTCCGCTCATTGCGCCGTCCGCTCGAATCGGATGTTAGACGCTCGGTGGGTACGGTCCGGAGACATAGGTAACACTTTAGTCCAGGGACTTGGGTGACACCACACTGGCGGGCACCGGAGGAGGTGCCCATGCCGTAGAGGGATGCATCACCCATAGACCAGAGAACGCAATTCATCGCCTACTACCTGCGCGACTCGCTGGCGATCACTGAGCTGTGCGAACACTACGGCCTCTCCCGCAAGACCGGCTACAAATGGATCGAGCGCTACCTTCGCCA
>Ga0209689_1000819_pt1 | contig 22416 bp, 18 predicted proteins | sample GraSoiAngelo_149_FD_187119 | JGI IMG/M metagenome (GOLD analysis project Ga0209689, IMG submission 187119) | Grasslands soil microbial communities from the Angelo Coastal Reserve, California, USA - 14_1009_09_30cm (SPAdes) (version 2) | ecosystem: Environmental > Terrestrial > Soil > Grasslands ... | reverse complement strand
GTGGTGCAGATGATCGGCGTCGGCGAGGCCACCGGCGCGATGGATCAGATGCTCAGCAAGATCGCCGACTTCTACGACGACGAAGTGGACGCCGCGGTCTCCGCGCTCACCACCCTCATCGAGCCGGTGATGATGGTGTTCCTCGGCGGCGTGGTGGGCGGCTTCCTCGTCGCCATGTACCTGCCCATCTTCTCGATCGCCGGCGCGGTCAAGTAGGGCCATGGCGGAAGCGGGCGTCTATTCGCCGCTCGGCGAGCGCCCTGAGGGCGGGCTCTACGGCAAGCTGGTCCTGCTCACGGGGGTCCGCCTCGCGGTGGGGACCGCGCTCCTCGGGGCCACTGCCTGGTCCACGCTCCGCCACGATCCATTTCCCCGCACGGTCGAGGCGCTGCTCTTCACCATCATCGCCCTGATCTACTTCGCCTCGCTGGTCGGCACGTTCCTGCTCCGCACGGGACGGCACCTGGGATGGGTCGCGCACGGCCAGATCGCAGCGGACGTGATCGCGGCGACCGGGCTCGTGTATCTGACGGGCGGCGCCGAGAGCATCTTCACGATCCTGTATCCGCTCGCCATCGTCAGCGGCGCCATCGGCCTCGGCCGCCGCGGCGCAGCGCTGGGAGCAGCGGCATCCTGCATCGCCTTCTGCGTGCTGGCGTGGAGCATGCAGACCGGGATCATCCTGCCCGCCGCCAGCGACCTCGAACGCGCTCCGCAGCCGCCCGGAAAGCTCGCGGTGGTCATGGCCGCGAACCTCTCCGCGTTCATGCTGGTCGGCGGTCTCTCCTCGCTGCTCGCCGAGCAGCTCCAGGGCGCCCGCAGTCAGTTGCTGCGCAGCGAGACGCGGCTGGAAGCGCTCGAGGCCATCTACTCCGCGGTCGTGCGCTCCATCGCCAGCGGCATCATCACGCTCGGCGAGGACGGACGGATCACCTACCTGAATCCCGCCGCCGAGCACTTGACCGGTCTCCCCGACCGCGTCGCGCGTGGACGGCCGCTGAGCACGCTGCTGCCCGAGCTCGCCGGCTCCATCGCCCGTCCGCGCGAACGCCCGCGGCCGGAGGTGCGTCTGCGGGCCCACGACGGCCGGCAGCGGATCCTCGGTTACGCGACGGCGCCGCTCGCCGGCGGCGTCGGCGGACAGGTGATCCTGTTCCAGGATCTGACCGATCTACGCCAGATGGAAGAGGTGGTGCGCCGCGCCGACCGCCTCGCGGTGGTGGGCGGCCTCGCCGCGGGCCTGGCGCACGAGATCCGCAATCCGCTCGCGTCGATGTGCGGGTCGATCGAGGTGCTCGGGGCATCTCCAGGCCTGGACGAGCAGGAGCGCCGGCTGATGAGCGTGGTGCGCAGCGAGGCGGAGCGGCTGGAGGCGCTGGTCCGCGAGTTCCTCTCGTTCGCCAAACCGATCTCCCCGGCGTTCGAGGCCCTGGACGGGTCGCGGGCGGTGACCGACACGGTAGAGCTGTTCCGCCAGGAGGTGGCCGAACGCGGCATCGAGCTGGTGGCGCGCGCAGGGGAGCCCGTCTTCGTCCGCGCCGATCCCGGGCAGCTTCGCCAGGTGCTCTGGAACCTGCTCGGGAACGCGGCCGACGCGACCACGCCGGGAGGGCGCGTCGAGGTCCGGATCTCGCGCCAGGCGGGAGAGGGCATCCTCGAGGTCGCCGACACCGGGCACGGGATCGCGGACGAGGACCTGGAGCGGATCTTCGACCCGTTCTTCACCACCAAGGAGCGCGGCACCGGCCTCGGGCTCGCGATCGTGCATCGGATCGTCGAGGCGCACAGCGGCCATCTCTCGGTGGTCAGCGAGGTGGGCAAGGGCACTACCTTCCGGGTTGCCCTGCCGATCGCGCCGTCCTCGCTTCATCGAGCCGGGGCGGTGGGCTGAGGCATGGCGCGCCTGTTGGTGGTCGACGACGAGCAGTCGATGCGCGTGATGCTCGAGGCGCGGCTCGCCAAGGCGGGCCACACGGTGGAGGTTGCCCCCGACTTCCCCGGCGTGGAGCGCGCACTCGCCGGCTTCGAATTCGACGTGGTGATCACCGATCTGCGCATGCGGACGGGGCAGGACGGGCTGAAAGTCCTGCGCAAGGTGAAGGACGCCCAGGGCGAGACCGAGGTGATCCTCATGACCGCGTTCGGCAGCGACGACTTGCGCCGGCAGGCGCTGGAGCTCGGCGCGTACGGGTACGTGGAAAAATCGCCCACCCTCGCTTCCGAGCTGATCGCGCTGGTCAAGGCGGCGGTGCACAAGCGCGAGCTGGCGCGGCGCGGCCGCATCCTCGCTCAGGACAACGAGCTCTTGCGCGAGCAGCTCTCGGCCCGCGGCCGGTTCGAGTCGATGGTGGCGCGCAGCGGCGCAATGCACCGGGTGTTCGAGGTGGTGGAGAAGGTGGCCGCCGCTCGCACCACGGTCCTCATCACTGGCGAGAGCGGCGTCGGCAAGGAGCTGGTCGCGCGGGCCGTCCACGCGCGCAGCCCCCGCGCCTCGGCACCGTTCGTTCCGGTGAACTGCGGCGCGATTCCCGAGGGGTTGATCGAGTCCGAGCTGTTCGGGCACGCGAAGGGCGCATTTACCGGCGCGCAGGGGGCGAAGCAGGGCCTCTTCCAGGCTGCGGAGGACGGCACGTTGTTCCTCGACGAGATCGGCGAGCTGCCGCTCAGCCTGCAAGTGAAGCTCCTGCGCGCCATCCAGGACCGGCGCATCCGCCCCGTCGGCGACACGGCCGACGTCGAGGTCGACGTGCGGCTGGTCGCGGCGACCAATCGCGAGCTGGCCGCGGAAGTCCGGGCCGGGCGCTTCCGCGAGGACCTCTACTACCGGCTCAACGTCGTGCAGGTCCGCGTGCCCCCCCTGCGGGAGCGACGCGAGGACGTGCTCCCGCTGGCCGATCATTTCCTCCGGCGCTTCGCCGCCGAGCATGGCCGCACGGTGCCGGGCCTGTCCGCCGACGCGAAGCGCCGGTTGTCCGAGTACTGGTTTCCCGGCAACGTTCGCGAGCTGGAGAACCTGATCGAGCGCGCGGTGGCGCTCTCCAACGGCAACGAGGTGACCGTGGACGCGCTTCCGCCCGTCCTGCGCGGCAACGGCGCGCACGCCCTCTCACCGGAAGGACCCCTCCCGGCGGAGTTCGCGCTCGAGGAGTACCTCGCTCGCATCGAGCGCGAGCTGATCGACAGGGCGCTGACCGAAGCAGGCGGGGTGAAGAAGGATGCCGCGGCCCGGCTGGGCCTCACGTTTCGCCAATTCCGGCATCGGGTGAAGAAGCTCTCCGGGCAGCCGGAAGACGACTCCGACGACGACGCTTGACCAAAGCCGAGATTGCCGATCTGGAGCTGACCGGTCAGTTCAAGTCGCGGCGGGAAAAGATCAGGATGGCCACCGCCAGCACCACGGCCGCGTATGCGGTTCCATATCCGGCTGCGCGCCAGACGTACGCCGCGGCGACGGGAAGCTCGTTGGAGGCGTGTGCTTTCAGGTTGAGCAGCTCCAGGTCGGGCAGGAGCAGGTAGAAACCGCGCGCCACGTTCCTCCCCAGGGCGCTCTGCGACTTGTCCGCGAATGCCCGCAGGTCCGGCAGCAGGTGGCCGATGAAGAAGAGCGCGAAAGCGTAGGAGCCGGCGAGGATCGGCGTGGAGAAGCTCGCGAACAGGACCGCCACCGACGCGAGCACCGCGAACTCCACGCAGAGGAGGGCCACGGCCTGGAGCGTGGTGCGGCCGAGAGAATAGCCGGCGAGGCGCAGGACGAGCCCGAGGACGGCGAGGATGACGGCGGCGTTCAGCGCCAGGAGCAGCACCAGCCCGGCATACCGGCCGGCGCAGAACTTCCAGCGCGGAACCGGCTTCGCCAGCGTGGGGAGGATCGTCTTGCGCTGCACCTCTCCGGCCACGATGCCGACGCCGATCACGATGGCGAGGAGCACGCCGGCCACCTCCATCGCTCCCAGTCCCATGTCGAGGATGATGCGGACCCAGTTGCCGATGGTGAGCTGCGCGACGAGCAGCGAGCCGGCGACGAAGAGAGCGGCGAACAGCAGCAGGTTGTAGAGGAGCTTGCCGCGCACGAGCTCGCGGACGGTGTTCCCGGCGATGGCGACGACGGCGCTCATCAGTGGATCTCGAATCTCGTCTCCAGGCCGTACGCGTGCAGGCGTTCGGTGGCCGTCGAGCGGGCGCTCCCGTCACCCTCCAGGACGTAGCGTCCGCCGTGAGGCTCGCGCGGTGCCGCCGGAAGGAAGCCGGCCGCGGCCAGCGCATGCACCGAGCGCGGCAACACGCCCTTCTCCTCGCGGTAGCGCTGCGCTGCTTCCTCGATCGCGCGCAGGTCGCGTTCCATGTGAAGCGCGTCGACGCGGTCCTGCCACTCCTTGCGCGTCGCCTCCTCGTTCGCGTGCGCCAGCATCGCCTCGGCGAGCGAGGTCGCGATCTGCAGATCTCCAGCCTGCGCCGCGAGCCGCGTCGCCAGCAGTCCGACGAAGGCCGGAGCATGCGGCAGGTCCGCGGCCGCCGCGAAGCTTCGCGCCGCGGCGGGAAAATCGTGCAGGTAGTAGGACTGCAGAAACCCGAGCAGGAAGCCCATCTGCCATTCGTCGGGACGCTCGCGCAGCCCCTTTTCCAGGATCTGGGTCGCGTTCAGGACCCCGTAGACCTTCCCCTCTCCGCTCTCGTGGGGCAAGGCCGCGGCCGCAAAGCGATAGGCACCGGAAAACTTCGGATCGATTTCCACGGAATACTCCAGCAACCGGAACAGCCGACGGTCGATGGGCGCCGCGAGCCCCGGCGTCATGTCTCCATGGCGCGAAGGGAGCACCTGGATGGCCTGCAGCAGCGTGAAGTCGGCGAGCAGCGAACGGAAGCCGAACGTGAGCGCGCGCGCGACGTCGCCGGGAATGGGCGGGATGTCGAGGACCGTCTCGATCGCCACCGGCGCGCGGCCATGCGCGGACGTCCGCAGCACCGCGGCGGCGAGGACTGCGACCGCGAACGCCAGGACGATGGCGCTGCCGCGAACAGCGAGGGGCACGGGTCGATAGTACAAGCGCCCAGCCGGCCCCCCAAAAAAGAAGCGGGGGTGGCCCCCTCCCGGCCCACCCCCGCGTTCTTCACTGCTCGACCTCGCTTACAGGTTCACGTCGTTCTGGTCGTTGGCCGGCTCGCCCGACGGGTTGTTCGTGTCGGCCGTGCAGCTGCCGCCCGCCGTGAACGTGCGCGACTCGCTCGAGATGCTCCACTGGTCGACGGTGGTGTCGGCGTCGATGTTGCCGAGCGCCAGCGCGTCGAACCGCGTGGCCGGGGTGCCGCTGATACCAGCGGCCGAGGTGCAAGCCGTCGCTGCGTACGCCTGATCGAGCGCGCTGCCGTACTTGAACGTATCCACGGCGACGCCGGTGAACGTCGTCGCCTGCACCAGCGCGGCGCCCGTGCGGGGCTCGATGGTGCCGGTGGGGGCGAGGAAGTACGCGTAGCGGTTGTTGCGCTCCGGCTCGAAGCCCACTTCACCGGTCAGCGTCGAGAAGCGGTCCTTCTCCTGGAAGAACGCCTTCTGCGCGGTGAAGATGGCCTTGAGGTTCGCCTTCGCTTCGCTCTGCTTCGACCGCGCCTGGAACTTGATGAAGTTCGGGATCGCGATCGCCGCGAGAATGCCGATGATCGCCACGACGATCATCAGCTCGATGAGTGTAAAGCCCTTCTGCACAAGCTTCTTCATTGGGATCTCCATGTGAAGTAACGATACCGGACGTTAGAGCAAGCGGCAGGCCAGACAAACAAAACGTCTGCTTCCGCCGCCTTTCCCCTCGGCCGCCACGCGTGCATCGACAGGATCTGTCCCGCCGCTGACACGATTTGTCAGCCCACCCGGACCCACTTGCGGCGACCCCAGGACGCCGCGGCCAGCACGGCGGCGGCGGCTAGCGCGATCGCCACGCCGGGCAACAAGCCCGCAGGAACGAACCGCAGCTCCACCTTCACTTCCGAGGGCGGCAGGACGACGCCGAGCGCCGCGAGATCCACCTCGGCTACCCGGGCGCGTCGCCCGTCGATCGTCGCGCGCCAACCGGGATCGAAGTGCTCTCCGATCACCAGCATCCCCGGACCGCGCGCGCGCACCATCATCCGCTCCGGCGCGATCCGCTCCCACTCGGCCGGCGCCGCCGCTCCCTCCACCACCTCCGGAAGACCATCGCCGCGGATCACGGCTTCTTGCCGCACGTCGAATCCTGGCGCGGCTACGCGGGCGAGACCCTCGGCGATGCTCCCGACGCGCACGGCCCGCCCGACGACGAATGAGCGGGGGTGCAGCGCGTACTCGCCCACCCAGTACCCGAATCCGACCTTGTGGAAGTTGCGCTCGCGCGCGGTGCGGGCGCTGAACGCTCCGGGCATGTCGATCACGAAGCGAACGCCGAAGAGATTGAAGTACGTGCGCGGGCTGGCGACGATTCCGCGCGTGTACCCCGGATCGCTCGCGGTGAAATACGGGGCCATGCTCTCGATGCCCGCGACGGAGTTGAACTGCGGCAGCAGAGCCTGCGACATGCTCGCGGCGACGGAAGCGCGGGCCGACAGCCCGGAAAGACGCAGCGGGTCCTTGTCGTTGACGAAGATCCGCCAGCGATCCCGGCTCGGCCCGGCCCGGGCGCGCAGCCGCTCCGCCAGGTCGAACGGTCCGCGCACGATGGCGAGAGGAGCGCTGTAGAGAAGCCCCCCGCAGGATGCAAAGACCGAGGCGGCGCAGCACACCGCCGCCAGCGGCGTAGCCGGCTGCTGCCGCGACCAGCGCCAGAGCGCGAGCAGGGCGACAACCAGGGCCAGCCCGGCGCAATCGAAGAGACCCGCGCGCGCTTCCCGCCAGAAGGCGGTCGCGAGCAGGAGCGCGTGGGTCTTCCCATGTGCCGCCAGGGCCTGCGCGAGGTGCGGCGCGCTCCGGCCGATCCATAGCGCTGCCGCCGCCGCTCCCACGCCGACCAGCAGCGCGGCCGCGGCGAGCCGCGCCGCCGCGCGGCGGGTGCCCCCCAGCGCCAGGTCAGCGCCCAGCGCGGCGGCGAGGGCGAAGAGCAACGACGCGGGCGCGATCAGCTTCTCCGCGAACCGGAAGATGCTGGCGATCGGAACGAGCGCGAAAAGGACCCGATCGATGCCGAGGGCGGGCCCGGTCGATGCCAGTGCGAGTAGCACCGCGCCCGTGAACAGCAGGGCGCCCCTTCGTCGCACGGATGCGCCTGCCGCGGCGAGCAGGAGGGCGGGGGCGCCGAGCACGATCGAGTCGGCGAAGGCGGCATCTCCCTGGGTGAAGTACTCCGTGTACGGCGAGGCGGCCGACTGCTGCTCCCCGATCGCCTCCGGCGCGTCGTCGAACGCGCGCGGAACGAGAAGGCCCGCCAATCGCAACGGGTGATTGGCGAATACGCCACGCTCCTTCTCCGTGATCGGGTCCGCGCGGGTGCTTCGGCGCAGCTCGACGACCGCCGGGAACACCGCTGGGGCGGAGAAAGCGATGGCCAGCACGCCGCAGCTCGCCACCAGCCCGAGGTTGCGCGCGGCGCGGCGCCAGTCCGGAAAGGCGAGCCCGAGGGCCCAGGCGCCGGAAAGCAGGCCGGCGATGAGCATCGCCTGCGGCTCTCCTGCATAGGCGATCAACGCCAGGGCCGCCCCCGCCCAGGCGAGCCGTCTGATCGAAGGCGCTTCCACCACCCCGAGCACCGCGTCCACGGCGATGGGAACGCTGCCCGCGCCGATGGCATAGGGCAGATTCGAGCCGGTCACGCTGACGATGTATCCACAGCCCGCGTATGCCGTGGCGCCCGCGAGCGAGGCCCAGGGGCTCGAGCCGAGCCGGCGCGCGAGCCGCCAGGCGCCGATCCCCGCGAGGAGCGGCCCGAGCATGTGGTTGAGCTTGAAGGCGAGATCGAAGGGAAATACGAGGTAGAGGAGCGTCGCCGGGTGGAGCAGCGCCGGCGTGACCTGACCGAGCAGCGACACTCCGCACTCGGTCAGCGGGTCCCAGAACGCCAGCCGGCCCGCCCGGAGCTGCTCCGCGATGAAGAGCTTCACCGGGTAATAGAGCCGTCCGGTATCGCGGTAATAGAGCTGCACCCGCGGGTCCAAGGCCGGCGCGAAGAAGATCGCCAGCAGCGCGAGGCCGAGGAGGATGGGCGCAAGGCGCAGGAGTCGGTCGCGCGCGATCACGATCGCGGCCACCTTACCGGCAGTCTCCGACCGGCGCGAGAAGTTGCCGGCGCGGGCCGTGGCACGCTACAGGAGCAGGATGCAGGGGCAGGTCCGCGCTGAGGCTCTGAGCAAGACCTATCGGGTCGGCTTCTTCGCGCGCCGGGTGCGGGCAGTGGAGGATCTGTCGTTCGAAGTGCGCGCGGGCGAGATCTTCGGCCTTCTCGGGCCGAACGGGGCGGGCAAGACCACGACGTTGAAGATGCTGCTCGGATTCGTGAAGCCGACCTCGGGCCACGCCTTCATCGCGGGCCGGCGGGCGGGAACCGTCGCCTCGCGGCGACAGCTCGGATACCTGCCGGAAAATCCCGCGCTCTACGAGTTCTTGCGCGGAGACGAGTACCTCATCTTCGCTGGCCGCCTGTGCGGACTTTCGCGCGCGGAAGCGCGCAAGCGGACGGCCGAGCTGCTCGAGCGCGTCGGTCTGGCCGGCCGCGCGGACCGGCCCATCCGCAAGTTCTCCAAGGGCATGGTGCAGCGGCTGGCGCTCGCGCAGGCGCTGGTCGGCGACCCGCGCATCGCCATCCTCGACGAGCCGATGAGCGGTCTCGACCCCATCGGGCGCAAGGACGTGCGCGATCTCATCCTCCAGCTCCGGGACGAGGGCCGCACGGTCCTCTTCTCCACGCACATCCTCTCGGACGTCGAGGCGATCTGCGACCGCGTCGGCATCCTGGTGGAGGGAAGATTGACGGACTGTGGCGCGCTCGCGGACCTGGTGGCGCCAGGAGCGCGCGCGGTGGAGCTCGTGGTGGAGAACGCTCCACCCGATCTGGTGGCACGCCTGCGGCAGGACGGCACGCGCGTGCTGCAGCGCGACCGCGCAACCGTGCTCACCTTCCGCGACGAGGGGCGCGCGCGGGCGGCGCTGTCCGCGGCCGTGTCCTCCGGGGCGACGATCGTGTCGCTCACTCCGCATCGCCGGTCGCTCGAGGAGCTGTTCGTCTCCCGCGCCCGCGGCAAGGCGGCGACGTCCTAGTGTCGGGGCGCTGAATGCAAGAACTCGCCCGCGGCATGCCGGTGTTCGTCACCATCTGGGTCTTCGTCGCCGGGACCGTGGTGGGCAGCTTCCTCAACGTGGTGATCGCGCGCGTTCCCAAGCGTCGGAGCATCGTCTCCCCAGGGAGCCGCTGTCCCCGCTGCGGCAACCCCATCGCCTGGTACGACAACATTCCGCTCCTTTCCTGGATCCTGCTGCGCGGCCGCTGCCGCAGTTGCGGCCTCGCCATCAGCGCACGCTATCCGCTGGTCGAGCTGCTGATGGGGATCCTGGCAGTTGCGGTGCTGCGGCATACGGGGCCGACCTGGACCGCCCTCGGATACTTCGTCTTCGTGGCGGCGCTGGTGGCGCTGTCCTACATCGATCTGGACAGCTGGCTCCTGCCGCATCAGATCACCTGGCCGCTTCTCGCTGCCGGCCTGCTCTCGCCGATCTGGAACCGGCGGCTCACCTGGGCGGACGCGGCCATCGGGGCCGCCGCGGGATTCGCCGGCTTTGCCGCCATTGCGCTCTTCGGTGAGAGGCTCCTCAAGCGCGAGACGATGGGCTGGGGCGACGTCTGGCTCCTCGCCGCGATCGGCGCGTGGCTCGGCTGGCCCGCGCTGCTGCCGGTGGTTCTCTTGTCCGCGGTGCAGGGCGCGGTGGTGGGAACCATCCTCATCGCCACCCGCCGCGATCCCGATCCGTCTCCCGCCGAGACGGCCGCTTCCTCCAGCGACGACGACTGGGTTCCCCCCAGGCACGCGGTTCCCTACGGGCCGTTCCTGGCCCTCGGCGCCCTCGAGTACCTCTTCCTCGGCGAGCGCCTCGTGTCCGCCTGGAACTCCGTGCTGCTCCGCCTGCTCTCGTGACCGGCGAACGCGCCAGCCTCCGCCTGCGGCTCTTCGCCATCGTATTTGCCGCGGCGCTCGTGCCGATGGCGCCGCTCACGATCGTGCTCCTCCTCCAGGTGCGCGACGGGATCTACGGCCGCGCGATCGCCGATGCGCGCGCGCGGCTCACCGACGTGCTCCAGCGATGCTCCGGCGGAAGTTGTCCCGATGCTCCCGGAGTGAGGAAGTTCGACCGCCCGTGCCCGGGCCGCAGCGCGCGGGTTGGCGAGCTGCTGGTGCTCTGCGAAGACGTTCCCGGAGGGGCGATCCAGCTCGGGCTGGATCTGCGCCCTGTGCGCGAACAGCTCGGGACGCTCTCCCGCCGCCTGCTCGCGACGCTGGCGCTGTTCGTGGCGATCCTGGTCGCCGTCGCGGTCTGGCTCCTCGAACGCGGCATCGGCCGCAGGCTGGAGCGAATCGACGCGGCGTTGGAAGCCGTGGGCGCGGAGCAGCAGGGACCAGGTCTGCTGCCGGAGGGCGGCGACGCGGTGGGCCGGGTAGGGGCCGCGGTGAACCGCCTGACGCAGCGGCTGCGGGAAGAGCGCGGCCGCACGCGCTCCCAGATCGAAGCGCTCGAGGCCGCCAACCAGAAGCTGCGCGAGGTGCGCGAGGACCTGGCGCGCAGCGAGCGGCTGGCGGGCATCGGACGGCTCGCCGCGGGCGTCGCACACGAGGTGGGCAATCCTGTCTCGGCGCTGATCGGATATGCGGCGCTGATGCGCGAACGGATCTCGCAAGGCAAGAACGTCGACGGGTACGCGGAGCGCATCGAGGGCGAGGCGTCGCGCATCGACCGCATCCTCCGCGACCTGCTCGATCTCGCGCGTCCACCGACGCCGCTGCAGTCCCTCGACCTGCGGCGCGCGGTGGACTTCGCCCGGACCTCGGTCGCGTCGCAGCACGCCCGGGTGATGTTCGAGAACGCCCTGCCGCAAGGTCTGCCGGCGGTGCGGGCCGAAGAGCATTATCTCGCCCAGGTCTTCGTCAATCTGCTGGCCAACGCCGCCCGCGCCGGTGCATCCCGGGTGCGCATCTCTGCCCGCGCGGCAGGATCCGGCGTGGCGGTCGAGGTGGAAGACGACGGCAGCGGCATCCCCTCGGCGGTCCTGCCCAGGCTGTTCGAGCCCTTCTTCAGCACCGCCGCGCCCGGAAAGGGCAGCGGGCTCGGCCTTGCGCTCTGCCATGCGACCATGCAGCGGTTCGGCGGGAGCATCTCCGCGCGGAACCGCGCCGATGCCCGGGGAGCCGTGTTCGAGCTGCGGTTCGTCAGCGAATCTGCTCCGCGCGCAGCGTGAGCGGGTCGAGCACGAACGCGGGCCGGTCGGGGAAGTAGGGCAAGAGCTCCGCGTCGCGCTCTCCCTTGTCGATGGCGCGCACCAGATCGGCATGCGCGAGGTCGGGCTCGTTGTAGGTCAGGTCGACGTTTCCGTCCCAGGCCTTGGGATAGCGGATGAACACCAGCGCATGCTGCTGCCGCAGCCACTCGAAAGCCGGCTCCCAGCGCGCGTACGCCCAGGGACGCCGGTGCGCATTCGTGAGGACCGCTTTCAGCTCGGTCACCGCGCGCATCGCCGTCCACCCGGCCGGGACGGCGAGGATGGCGCAGGCCGAGAGCGCGAGGGGACGGCGCAGGCGCAAGGCGCCGCGAATCGCCATCTCGAATCCCCCGGCCGCGGCGAGCGCGATCCACGGGTACAGCTCGAGGTGGTAGATCGCTCCGCCCACGTGGAACGTGAGCGATGCGGCGAAGAACGCGGCCGCGAACACGGACGTGGCCCAGAGCGGCGGCCAGAGCGCGCCTGCGATCGCGAAGGGGATGACGGCCCACGCCGGCGGAAGCCCGGCGATCAGCCGCAGCCGCCGGACCATCTCGCCCGGCAGGTGCGACCAGGTGTGCTTCCGGCGCGTCTCGAGAAACCCGTCGTACAGGCCCGCCAGATGCTCCGGGAACCCACGCTCCGCGCGCTGGTCGCGGACGGGTCCGATACCCGGCCCGTCGTAGGGCATGTACTGCCTCGCGTACAGCGACCAGGGCGGCGTGGTCCACGATCCGGTGGTCGCTTTGCACGCGGTTGCGAAGACCAGAGCGCCGGCGAGGAGCGGCGGCAGCGCCCAGGCGAGCGCGCCGAGCGGCACGCGCTTGCGCAGCCGCAGCAGCACGGCGGCACCGGCGACTACAGCTGCTGCGCCGGTGAATGGCCGGACCAGCCCGGCGAAGACGACGCAGCAGAAGAGCGCGGCGATGCGGCCAGCGGAGGGACGCCGCTCCACCGCCAGCGCGGCGGCGAAGAACGCCGCGACGCTCGCGAGCGACGTGCTCTGCGACAGGTAGCTGGCGAAGAACGGAAATACGTTCGTCGCTCCGAGGAGCAGCGCGGCAGCGCCGAGCGCCGCCGCCCGCGTCAGGCCAGCCAGGCGCGCCGCCAGATGAAGCAGCGCGGCCGTCGCGCCGAGGAGCACGCACGGTCCGAGCCACGGCGCGCCGGCCATCCCGAAGAGCGCGAGCACCGCGGCATGGCCAGGGAGGTACTTGGCGGCGAATCGGGGAACGACCAGCACGTGCGCTGCCTCGAAGAACTCCGGCAGCGGCGGCGAGGGATAGCTGAGATGGCCAGCCGCGAGCGTCTTCGCCTGGAAGAGGTAGACGAACTCGTCTTCCGTGCTCGGCCGCGCGCCCCACTTGCCGCTGGAGAAGGTCACCATGCCCAGCGACGTCCCGAGAACGACGAGGAGCGCTGCGGATAGCGCGTCCAGGCGATCGGGACGCGTCGCGCGACCTACATGGGCTTCCATTCGAGCACCCCACGGTTTCTTGCCTGCCTCGCCGGCCGGCCCATACAGTCGACGCATGCGAGTCGCCGCGCAACTTTCGCCTGCGGCCGTCGAGCTGACCGTGCTCATGCCCTGCCTCGATGAGGCGAAGACGGTCGCGACCTGCGTGCGCAAGGCGATCGAGGCGTGCCAAGCGGCGGGCGTCGACGCCGAGGTCCTGGTCGCCGACAACGGCTCCAGGGACGGCTCGCCGGACCTGGCCCGCACGGCCGGCGCGCGCGTGATCCACGTCGAAGAGAAGGGATACGGTGCGGCGCTGCGCGCGGGGATCGAGGCTGCCCGCGGCAGATACGTGGTGATGGGCGATGCGGACGACAGCTACGAGTTCCAGGACGTGCCTCGCTTCCTCTCGCGGCTGCGTGCCGGCGACGATCTAGTGATGGGGTCGCGGTTCCGTGGCGTCATCCATCCCGGCGCGATGCCGTTCCTCCACCGGTTCCTGGGCAACCCAGTGCTCACCTGGATCCTCAACCTCTTTTTCGGCGCCGGGATCAGCGACGCGCACTGCGGGATGCGCGGCTTCTCCCGCGAGGCCATCCTCTCGCTCTCCCTGCGCAGCCCGGGGATGGAGTTCGCCAGCGAGATGGTGATCCGCGCAGCACAGGAGAAGCTACGCATCGGGGAAGTACCCACGAGCCTGCGGCCCGATGGCCGCGGCCGGCGCCCCCACCTGCGGACGTGGCGCGATGGCTGGCGACATCTGCGGTTCATGCTGCTCTTCAGCCCCTGGTGGTTGTTCGCGGTGCCAGGCCTGTGCGCGTTGGTGCTCGGGCTCGCACTGATCGCCGCGGTTGCGTTCACCGAGATCCGGATCCTCGGGCATCAATTGCATACGCACTTTGCGCTGCTGGGAAGCGCGCTGGCAATTCTCGGCACGCAGATCCTGATGTTGGGAATCTTCGCGAAGGCCCTGTTCGTGCTGGAGGGGATCGGAAGCGACCCAGCCATCGAGCGGCTGATCACGGAGTTCCGGCTCGAAGTCACCCTGGCGCTGGCGATCGTCACGATCGGCCTCGGGATGGCGATGGACGGGTACGTCCTTGCGGTGTGGGTGGGATCCGGCGGCGGATCGCTCGAGGGGCACCACACCCATCTCGCCGTCGTGGGTGGCACGCTCCTCGCAGTCGGAGTCGAGGTGATCTTCTCCGCCTTCTTTCTCAGCATCCTGCGGTCTTCCCGGACCGGGCAATGGACGTAGCCGCTCCAGCGGGGAGCTCGACCACAGCGAGCTCGAGGATCGCGGGATGGGTGCAATGGCTGCGACACCCCGCCGCCGGCGTCGTGATCGGCTCGCTGGGCATCGCGGGCCTCGCGTGGATCCTGCGCGAGTTGATGGGCCCGTTCCAGGGCCGTCCGCTTATTTTCGAGTACCTTTTCATGCGCAACGAGCCGTCCGCGGCCGTGCTCAGTGCCGTGGTCGTGGGCGCGGCCGTGATCGCCCGGAACAAGATCGGTGCTCTCGAACAGCTCGTCACTCGATTGTCGCAGCGCCCGCATGCGTTCGTTGCGGCAACGACGTTCCTCTGCGCCTGCGGAGCCGTGATCGTATACAGGCGGCATCCGCTCTCCATGGACGAGTACGCGCCCGTGTTCCAGGCGGCGGCGTTCGCTCGCGGCGGCCTCGCGGGCAAGGTCCCGCCAGAGCTGCTGCCGCGCCTGATTCCGCCAGTCCACTGGTTCTTGCTGGCGTCGCCCTCGGGCGACATGATCTCCGTCTACTGGCCGGGATTCGCCCTGCTGCTGACGCCATTCACCCTGCTCGGTTGCCCCTGGTTGCTGAACCCGCTCATCACGGGCGCCTCGCTGCTCGTTCTCTGGCACGTCGCACGCATCATCTTTCCGGGCACCACTGCTCCGGGATGGACCGTCCTCATCGCCGCGGCGTCGCCCGCGTTCTTCGTCAATGGAATGTCCTTCTACTCGATGCCGGCGCACCTTCTTTGTTCGACCGCGTTCGTCGCGCTGCTGCTCAATCCGGCGGGACCGCGCCTTTTCTGGGCAGGCGTGGTGGGGTCGTTCGCGCTTTCACTGCACAATCCTTTCCCGCACGTGCTCTTCGCGCTCCCATGGATCCTCTGGATCGCCCTTCAGCCCGGTCGTCTGCGCAGGCTCTTTACACTCGCTGCCGGCTATCTTCCGGGCACCGCCATTCTATGCGGCGGGTGGCTCGTGCTGCGTTCACGGCTCACCGCCGCGAGCGATCCAGGTCGCGTCGCGAGCGGCTTGCTCGAAGAGCTGCGCCGCTCCGCGTTCACGCTTCCCGGACCTGAAGTTCTCTGGAACCGGAGCCTTGCGCTCGTGGAGCTCGGACTATGGGCCGTTCCCCTGCTCCTCCCTCTCGCTGTGTTGGGAGCGCGGCGCTTGCGCGGCCGGATCGAGGCGCGTCTTCTCGTCCAGTCGGCGCTCCTCACCTTGGCCGGCTTCTTCTTCGTGAGGTACGACCAGGGCCACGGATGGGGATTCCGATACTTTCATTCGGCCTGGGGAGTGCTGCCGCTGCTTGCGGCGGGCGCACTGGAGATGGCGCCGTCGGCGCAGGTATCGCTGCGGCGCCTGGCAATTGCTGCGTCCCTCGGGAGCCTGCTCCTGGCGAACCCTCTTCGGTGTTTACAGGTCCGGTCCATGATCGATGCCCACCTGGCGCAGATCCCTCGGGAAGCGGCGGAGCGGAGTCGTGAAGTGGTATTCGTACGCCCGGACCGCGGGTACTACAGCATCGACCTGGTGCAGAACGACCCGTTCCTCGAAGGTCGCCGGTGGACGCTGATTGGACACGGGGCGACCGACGAGGAACAGTTCATGCGACGCGCCTTCCCCGCCGCCCACCGGGTGGCGGCAAATCCGGTCGCGTCCGTCTGGGAGGTGCCCTGATGCCGAAGGCGTCCATGGCCCTCGCTCCGGCAGTCGTGCAGCGGTCGTTGATGCGGCGGCTCGGGCCTCGGATCCGGCGGTGGATCCTGGCGGCGCCCCACTGGTGTCGCGTGATGATGGACCGGGACATCGAAGGCTTCGTCAGCGGCCTTGCGCCAGGCTCGCTGGACGCATTGGAGATCAGCGGCAACCGTCACGCGCACCGCGGCTTTCGCTCGTGGCGCTCTCTCTCGTACCCCGAATTCGATCTGTGCCGTCCACCTACGACAATGTTGGCGGCCGATCTGGTGTTTTGCGAGCAGGTGCTCGAGCACGTCCTCGAGCCTTCGGCGGCGATGGACACCTTGCGCGAGCTGGTGCGGCCCGGTGGGCATCTGATCGTCAACACTCCGTTCTTGATCAGGATCCATCGGGAACCGGGCGACTATTGGCGCTTCACCGCCGACGGTTTGCGGCGGTTGTTGGAAAAGGCGGGGCTGGAGATCGTCCGGATGCGAACGTGGGGTAACCTCCCTTGCCTGGTCGCGAACCGGTTCTTCTGGTTCCCCTACGTTCCTTTCCTCTGTCCCCTGGCAAATTCCGAAGACCTGCCGCTGGTCGTCTGGGCCGTCGCTCGCCGTCCGCCGTCACGGGATTAGACGATGTCGAAGCTGCCCACGGTCGCGATCGTGATTCCGGTTCGCAATGGTGCGGCGCGTCTTCCCGCCTGTCTCCAGAGCATCCGCGAGCTCGATTACCCCGCCGACCGCGTCGAGGTGCTGATCGCGGACGGACGGTCGACGGATGGAACGCGGACGGTCGCGGAAGCGTTCGGAGCGCGTGTGGTCGACAATCCGCATGAACTGGTGGCATCAGGCCGGAACGCGGGCTTCGCGGCCGCGCGAGCCGAGGTGGTCGCTTTCACGGACGACGACTGCACCTTCGACCGCGAGTGGCTGCGAAATGCGGTCACCCATCTCCAGGAGCCCGGGCTTGCGGGGGTCGGCGGACCGACGCTGGTGCCTCCCGATGAAAGCGCGTTCGGAAAGGCAGTGGCCTACTTTTTTCGCCTGGGCGTCAGGTTCGCTGACTCGGTGCACGCCGAGGAAGTGCCCACGCCGCGCGATGTCACGGATCTGCCGGGCTGCAACATGGTGTACCGGCACGAGGCGCTCCAGAAAGTGATGCCCTGCCCGGAAACCCTGATCACCTGCGAGGACGTGGAGCTGGGATGCCGGTTGCGCGATCGGGGTTACCGCCTGCGGTCGGCTCCGGACGTGCGGGTGTTCCACCACAAGCGGCCCACGCCGGGCCGCTTCTACCGGCAGATCGCGCGGTTCGCGATGGGACGCATGCAGCTCTCCCGCCGCCGCGCGGAGGTGCTGCGCCCGACTCACATCGTTGCGGGCATGGCTATTCCCATGGCGCTGCTCCTCTCGCCGGTGGTCGCGCCCGCTACGCCATTGGTGCTGCTCGCAATCTTCGTCCTGGCACTGATCGACACTCGCTCCGCCGGCGTCGCCGCGCGCGCCGCGTTCGTGGTGCCCGGAGCAGTTGCTGCCTGGTCGTGGGGCTTTCTGCGTGAGTGGTTGTTCCCCACCAGCACCGACGACATGGAATTCGATTGGTCGCGGTATGCGGGATAGATCGGGACAGGATGACTGCTACCTACGACGTCGACTTCTTTACTCACATCAGGGCCGGCGCGCAGCGCTCAGCCCGCGCCCTGTGCAAGCTGATCTACGGCCATCTACATCCGGATTCGGTGCTCGACGTGGGGTGCGGCGATGGAACCTGGCTGCTCGGTTGGCGCGAGCTGGGGGTCGCCGATTTCCTCGGGGTGGACGGCTCCTACGTCGAGGGTGGACCCTTGCTCATCGAGTCTCACCGGTTCCGCGCGGTCGATCTCTCGCAACCCCTGCGACTGGGTCGTCGGTTCGCATTGGTGCAGTCGCTCGAAGTCGCCGAGCACCTTGCTCGCGGAGTCGCCGCTGAGTTCGTCGATTCGCTGACGCGCCATTCGGACCAGGTGCTGTTCTCGGCGGCACCGCCAGGTCAATTCGGGAATGACCACCTGAACGAGAGGCCTTACGAATACTGGCGCCGTCAGTTTGGCGCTCGGGGATACGACTGCTTCGACGTCGTCCGTCCCGCGCTCGCGCGCGTCGAGGGCGTCGATCCCTGGTACCGATACAACACGTTCCTCTATGTGAGTCGCGGCTCTGCGGACGGGCTTCCGCCGGAGGTCGTCAGCGCTCGCGTGCCCGACGAAGTCGAGCTGACCGATTCCGCTCCACTCGCGTGGCGGTTGAGGAAGGCGCTCTTCCGGATGCTGCCGACTTCCGGTGGGACGGCGCTCGCGCGAATGAGCACGCGGTGGAGCGCGCTACTGCGCCGGCTGCAGGCGCTCAGGCACTGAGCCGCTTGGGGACGCTGCGCAACCCGCTGGCGCCGGACTGCTCTCCCCGCTCGCCCGCCTCGTGGTATTCCGCATCCTCGTTCACGTTCCAGAGATCGTAGAGCTGGCCGCCCGCGAGGATGTTCTTCACGCAGAGCATGGCCGTCATCATCGCGTGGTCCTGGTTGTTGTACTTGTGCATTCCATTGCGGCCCACCAGGTGCAAGGTGGGAAAGCGCGCCTCGATCTCCCGCCGGATGGTCTCCACGTTCCGGGCGTATCCGTCGTCATATACGGGATATGCTTTTGGCTGGCGCACGACGCAGCCGTCCACGACGTCGGCCGCGGAGGCGAGCCCGATCTGCTGCAGCTCGCGCTTGCCCAGCTCGACGAGGTCCGCGTCGCTCATCGACCACAGGCCGTCGCCTTCGAAGCAGAAGTACTCGAGGCCGTAGCAGGTCATCGCCGCGTCCGGCACCATCTCGGGGGACCAGGACTTGAAGTTCTGCACGCGTCCGACGCGGACCCCGGGATCGTGGATGTAGATCCAGTTGTCGTCGAACACCTGCCGGTCCTTGAGGATCAGCACCACCGTGAGGAAGTCGCGATAGCGCAGCCGCGCCGCCGCCGCGCGCGTGTCCTCCTCCAGGCGGGGAGTGAGCCCGATCGCCAGATCGCGCAGCGGGGCCGAGGAGATCACCTGCGCGGCCTGCGTCTGGTGACGGACGCCGCTGCGATCGACGTGCGTCAGCGTCCACTCGCGCCGCCCAGCATCGAATGCGCAGCCCAGGACCTTTTCGCCCATGCGCACGCGGCCGCCCATCTCGCGAACCCGGCGGGCGCAGGCTTCCCACATCATCCCGGGTCCCTTGCGCGGATAGCGGAACGATTCGATCAAGCTCTTGATCACCGCCGCGCCCCGCTTCGGCTTGCGCCTGGGGAAGAGCGCGTTGGCGATGGCGGAGCCGAGGGCGAGGCCCTTGATGCGCTGCGCGGCCCAGTCGGCGGAGATCTCCTTGCAGCTCATCCCCCACACCTTCTCGGTGTAGGTGCGAAAGAAGATCCCGAAGAGCCTGCGCCCGAACTGGTTGCTCACCCAGTCCTCGACGCTCCTGGGGTTGCGCACCGGGAAGAGGCGCGCTTTCAAATATGAGAGCACGCACAGCGCCGACTCGACGATGCCGAGCTTGAGCAACGCATCCACGGCGCGCAGCGGATAGGAGAAGAACTTGCCGCGATAGAAGATGCGCGAGGAGCGCGGGCGCTCGAGCAGGTCGCCAGGGAGGAGCTCGGTCCAGAGGTCCTCCACCTCCTTCGACTTGGAGAAGAAGCGGTGCCCGCCGATGTCGAAGTGGTATCCCTTGTAGCTCGCCGTGCGCGCGATGCCGCCGACCAGCTCGGGATCGGCTTCGATCACCGTCACCGGCACGCCTTCCTTGCAGAGCAAGTACGCGGCGGTGAGACCGGCCGGACCGGCGCCGATGATCGCGACCGTCTTTCCGCTCATGAGATCGTCATTGTCTGCCGCAGTTGCGGGCCCTGCCAAGGAAACATCCGCGGGCGGAAGCGTGCGCGCCTCGCGAAACCGCATACACTGTATGCATGCGCCGGGTGCTGATCGCGGACGACGAAGAGTCGATCCGCCACGTTCTCACCGAGCTTCTCGAGGAGCGCGGCTACGAAGTGCGCGCGGTGACCGATGGCGAGGAGGCGATGCGCGAGCTTGCCGCGCGCGACTACGACGCGCTGGTCACCGACGTGCGCATGCCGAAGATGAACGGCCTCGACCTGGTGCGGGCGGCGCAGACCACCTCGCCCGAGACCACCATCATCGTGATGAGCGCGTACGGTTCCCACGATCTGGCGATCGAGGCGATGAAAGCCGGAGCGTACGACTACCTCGGCAAGCCCTTCCGGCCCGACGAGGTCCTGCTGGTGCTGCGCAAGGCCGAAGAACGCGAGCGGCTGCGGCGTGAGAACTTGCGCCTGCGGCGAGAGGCGTCGCGGCGGGCGCCGCAGCTGGTCGCGGAAGGGCCGCCGATGAAGGAGGTGCTGCGCGTGGTGCAGAAGGTCGCACCTACGCCCACCACCGTCCTCATCGAGGGCGAAAGCGGGACCGGGAAGGAGCTGATTGCCCGCGCGCTGCACGACCTCTCCTCGCGCGCCGAGCGGCCGTTCGTGGCGGTGAACTGCGGCGCCATCCCGGAAACGCTGATCGAGAGCGAGCTGTTCGGCCATGCCAAGGGCGCGTTCACCGACGCGCGAACCGCCAAGCGCGGCCTCTTCGAGGAGGCCGACGGCGGCACGCTGTTGCTCGACGAGGTCGGCGAGCTGCCGCTGGCGGTGCAGCCGGCGCTGCTGCGCGTGCTGCAGCAAGGCGAAGTGCGCCGGGTGGGCGATTCGCGCTCCACCCGCGTCGACGTCCGGGTGCTGGCGGCGACCAATCGCGATCTCGCGGCGCACGTGCACGCGGGCAGGTTCCGCGAGGACCTCTACTACCGCCTCAATGTCGTGCAGGTGCGCCTTCCGCCGCTGCGCGAGCGGCAGGAGGAGATCCCGGCGCTCGCGGAACGGCTGCTCGCGCGCCACGGCGAGAGGCTCGGAATGCCGCCACGCCGCCTTTCGCCGCGCGCACTCGCATTCCTGAAGACCTACCGCTGGCCGGGGAACGTGCGCGAGTTGGAGAACGCACTCGAGCGCGCGCTGGTGCTTTCGGAGGACGAGGAGATCGGACCCGAGTCGCTGCCCGAGGCCCTGCAGGGGCAGGTGCGGCCGGAGCCGCTGCCCGCGCAGCTCGACCCCGACGATCTCTCCGTGAAGCGCGCGCAGCGCGTGCTCGAGGCCGGCCTGATCCGCCGCGCGCTCGACCGCACCCAGGGCAACCGCACGAAGGCCGCGGAGCTGCTCGAGCTCTCGCCGCGCGCGCTGCTCTACAAGATCCGCGAATACGGGTTGGAGTAGTCGCGGCCAGAAGTCGTGAAATCGCTTTCAATCGACGACAACGTGGGCGCGGGTGCGATTGCCTGCGCTGCCGCCGCCCCTCTCCCCCGGAGGGAAATGTGGTCGATCTGATTTCAATGCAGGTGCAATGATAGGCAAGTGAAGGGTCAATGACCCTTCAATGGGCCGGTTCCTTGACTGCCTACATGGAAGCGTCGCAAGGATCGACTCCTGCTCGCGGAGGGGCCGCGTGAATCGAGTGCAGAAGTTCCGGGAGGCCGCACTGATGGCGAAGGCGGAGCTGGCCCGCAGGGCCGGGGTCTCCGAGTCGACCGTCGACCGGATCGAAGCGGGGCACGACTGCCGCATGGAGACCAAGCGGAAGATCCTCTTCGCGCTCGGCCTCACGATCCAGGAGAGCGGAAAACTCTTCCCGCGCCACAACGGAGCGACGCGGCAACGGGCGGGGGGAGAGTGATGGTCGTTTTTTTTGGTGACACGGTTGCGGATGCTAGCGTCGAAGCGGGGCCGCTGACGTCTTGCGGAGGGGGGATGAGCTAGTCATGGCAAAGAGCAGGCTCGCGCTCGGACTGGACATCGGCTCCTCCTCCGTCAAGCTGGTCCAGCTGAAGGAGGCGAAGCGAGGCTACATCCTGGAGGCGTTCGGCGTGGCGGAGCTGCCGCCGGAAGCGATCGTCGACGGCGCCCTGATGAACTCCACCGCCATCGTCGAGGCCATCCGCGGCCTGGTGGCGCAGTACAAGCTCAAGAACCGCGAGGCGGCCATCGGCGTCTCGGGCCACTCGGTCATCATCAAGAAGATCAGCATGCCGAAGATGAGCGAGGAGGAGCTCGAGGAGAGCATCCAGTGGGAGGCCGAGCAGTACATCCCCTTCGACGTGAAGGACGTGAACATCGACGTTCAGATCCTCACGCCGCCGGAGGTGGACACCGGCACCGGCCAGATGGACGTGCTGCTGGTCGCGGCGAAGAAGGACATGATCAACGACTACACCTCCGTGGTCTCTGAGGCGGGGCTGACCCCGGTGGTGGTCGACGTCGACGCGTTCGCGGTGCAGAACTCGTTCGAGGTCAACTACGAGCTGCCGAAGAACGAGACCATCGTGCTGGTCAACGCCGGCGCGAGCGTCTGCAACATCAACGTGCTGGCGAACGGGCTCACCACCTTCACCCGCGACGTCACCATGGGTGGCAACCAGTTCACCGAGGAAATCCAGAAGCAGCTCAACGTCAGCTACGACGAGGCCGAGAAGCTGAAGGTGGGCGGGGAC
>Ga0209689_1000818_pt1 | contig 22420 bp, 27 predicted proteins | sample GraSoiAngelo_149_FD_187119 | JGI IMG/M metagenome (GOLD analysis project Ga0209689, IMG submission 187119) | Grasslands soil microbial communities from the Angelo Coastal Reserve, California, USA - 14_1009_09_30cm (SPAdes) (version 2) | ecosystem: Environmental > Terrestrial > Soil > Grasslands ... | reverse complement strand
GGATGGAGATACCTGACGAAGACGCGGAAAAGATTCAAACCGTCGGAGCCGCCTGGGACTACGTCCAGGAGAAGCTCGGCATCACCACCTGAGCCGAAGCTCGCTCAACCGGACGAGCCTTTACAGAAGCTGCAGCGGACCCTTCGAGTTCGCTTTCACGAGCCTGCGCTGCTGCGCCAGGCTCTGACGCATCGCTCCTACAACAACGAGCACCCGGAGAGTGGCTCCGCCGACAACGAGCGGCTGGAGTACCTCGGCGACGCAGTGCTCGAATTGATCGCGGCCGAGCACCTCTATCACACCTACCTCACGTCTGATGAGGGGGAGCTGACCCGATTGCGAGCCTCGGTGGTCAACACCAAGAGCCTCGCCCGCCTGGCCTCACGGCTGAGCCTCGGCGACTATCTGCTGCTGGGCAAAGGCGCGCACAAGACCGGCGCGCGCTCGCTGCAGTCGATCCTGGCCAACACCTTCGAAGCGGTGATCGGCGCCATCTTCCTCGACCAGGGGTACCGAGCCGCCTACAAACTGTTCAGCCGAAGCCTGATCGACGTGCAGGCCTGGCCGGACGATAACTACAAGGGGCGTCTCCAGGAGGTGACGCAGGAGCGTTTTCTGTCGACACCGCAGTACGACATCGTCGGTGCCTCGGGTCCCGGGCACCGCCGTGAATACACCGCCGAGGTCAGCTTCGGCGACGGCGTCAGCGGCAAGGGGCGCGGGCGAACCAAACGCGACGCCGAGCAGATGGCGGCGCGCGAGGCCCTCGCGGCGCTTGGAGCGCTTGACCAACCGCCGGTGCAGGACGAAGTGCTGGAGGCGGTGGCCCACGAGGCGCGCCGCGCACCGGCGAACCAACCCGGCAACTGATGAAATAAGGCGCTTACCCGGCTTCTTCGATTTCGGCGACGCGGGCTTTCACCATCCTGGCGATGAGCGGATAGGGAAGGGGCTTGTTGGCGGGTAATTGAATCGTGCCCTTGCTCATGAGGTAATCCTTGAGGTCCTCGGCGTGAGCCTTCGTGACGCGGTTGCCCAGTCCGTACAGTGAATAGTGGGCCTTCCAGTAGCCGAAGTATGCAACGGGCTTGCGTTTGAGCTTGTAACCCACGATTCCGTAGCTGACCGATTCAGTCGCCTTCGGTGCCGCCGCCTTGATGGTCTGGCGGAGCTTCTTCAGCGTCGCTTGCTTCTCCTTCGGTGCCTTGGCCAGGTAGTCGTCGACGGTCTTCATGACCCGCTCGCATCCACGACGCAGAAGCGGTTGCCTTCGGGATCGGCAAGGATGACGTAGTCCGCATCGGGCGGTCGTTTGCTCCAGTGGACCTCACTGGCACCCAGCCCTTTCAAGCGCTCGACCTCGCGCTCCGGGTCCTTTGCATACAGGTCGAGGTGGATCCGAGGCGGGATTTGCAGAGTCGAGTGGACGCGGTCGAGGGAGATATTCGGGCCGGGGCCATTCCTTGGTCGCAGTAGCGCGAAATCATCGCCATCGCCGTCCCGGGGCACGTAGTCGAGGGCCGCTTCCCAGAACGCACGCTGGCGGGGCAGGTCGTCGACGCGCAGCACGATCGAGCCGATGCAAATCATCCATGTCAATCTACACGGCTGCGCTAACGGCGCGCTAACCCGTGGATTTTGGAGGTTTAATATCTGGAAACCCCGCAAATGCTAGAGTCTAGGGCAATGGCTTCCTACAAGATCGGCGAGGTTGCCGAGCTGCTCGGCGTTAGCGTCGACAGTGTTCGTCGTCTGACCGACAGTGGCCGGCTGACTACGGTGCGGACGGCCGGTGGCCAGCGAGTTGTCGATGGGCGCCAGCTGGCGCGCTTCATGGCGGCGGCCCCGGCGGACCTGAAACCGGAGACCACTATCGGGCGATCTGCGCGCAATCACTTTCCGGGCATCGTGACCCGCGTCGTCAAAGACCGCGTCATGGCGCAAGTCGAGATTCAGGCGGGTTCGCACCGGCTCGTGTCGCTGATTTCTCGGGAGGCGGCCGACGAGCTCGGCCTCGCCCCCGGCGTTCGCGCCGTCGCGGTGGTCAAGGCAACGAATGTGATCGTCGAGCTGGCTGCGCGCTGATGTGCTGATGCGCGTGCGAGTCGCGGCCGCATTGTTCATCGTCGTTACCTTGGGCGTTGCCAGCGCGTGCGGCCCTACAGGACCGGTGAGCGCCAGCCAGTCCGGGCCCAGCGGGACCCTCACGGTATTTGCCGCTTCCTCGCTGAACGCCGCGTTCACCACGATTGGCGCCGATTTCGAAAAGCGCCACCCGCGGACGATGGTGAGGTTCAGCTTTGCCGGGTCATCCTCCCTGGCCGCGCAGATCCAACAAGGCGCGCTGGGCGACGTCTTCGCCTCCGCGGATCAACCGAACATGCAAAAGCTCATTCAGGCCGGGCTCACGGCGGAATCACCGATTGTGTTCGCTCGTAACGATCTCGAGATCGTGGTAGGGAAGGGGAACCCGAAACATATCACCTCGCTTGCCGACCTGGCTCGCTCGGGGCTGGTGGTCGTGCTCTGCGCGCCGGCGGTTCCGTGCGGGCACTACGCGGCCCAAACGTTGCAGAAGGCCGGGGTGAGGGTTACGCCCGCCAGCCAGGAGGCTGATGTGAAGTCCGTCCTCAGCAAGGTGGCGCTGGGCGAGGCGGACGCTGGCATCGTTTACATCACGGACGTGAAGGCCGCCGGCGATGCGGTTGAGGGCGTCGCCATTCCAGCGGTGCTCAACGTGGTGGCGGAGTATCCGATCGTCATCCTCAAGGATTCGCAGAACAGGGCGCTGGCCAGGGTGTTCGTCAGCTACGTCCTCAGCGAAGGCCGGCAGACACTTGCCCGGTATGGCTTTACCAACCCGTAGTCGTCGCACGCCGCGACCCTCGGCGCCGCTGCCGATCGTCATCCTGGCGAGTGCAGGTGCTGCATTCTTCATCATCCCGCTGCTCGGCTTGCTGCTCCGCACGCCCTGGACGTCCGCCTGGCAGCAATTGGGCTCACCCGAGGTGCTTACGGCTTTGCGATTGTCGTTGCTGGCGTCGCTCTCCGCGACGGCGATCGCGCTCATCCTCGGCGTGCCACTCGCCTGGAGCTTTGCGAGACTCACTTTCCCGGGTCGGTCGGTGTTGCGCGCCCTCACGGTGTTGCCCATGGTGCTTCCCCCGGTGGTAGGCGGCGTCGCGCTGCTGCTCGCCTTCGGCCGCCGAGGCCTTCTCGGAGGCTGGCTGGCGACGACCCTGGGGGTGCATCTACCGTTCACGACGGCCGGCGCCATCATGGCGGAGACGTTCGTCGCGATGCCGTTTCTGGTGATCACCGTCGAGGCTGGGCTCCGCTCCATGGACACGCGGTTCGAGGACGCAGCCCGTACCCTCGGCGCCAGTCGGTGGACGGTTCTCTGGAGGGTAACCCTCCCGCTGGTCCGCCCCTCCCTCATCGCCGGGGCGGTGCTCTGCTGGGCCCGAGCACTGGGTGAGTTCGGCGCGACGATCACGTTTGCGGGGAATTTCCCCGGCCGGACGCAAACGATGCCGCTGGCCGTCTACCTGGCACTGGAGAGCAACCCGGAGGCGGCGATCGTCCTCAGTCTCGTCCTGCTCGCGGTATCGCTGGCGGTCCTCATCGGACTTCGCGATCGCTGGCTGGGTGCGTCGTGACGCTCGAGGCGCGCGTCCTGGCCGACGTTAGTGCCTTTGAGCTCGACGTGGAGTTGGCGGTTGGCGCCGGAGAATTGGTCGCCGTGCTGGGGCCGAACGGGGCGGGCAAGACTTCACTGCTGCGAGCGCTCGCCGGTCTCCTCCCGTTGCGCTCTGGGCGCGTCACGCTGGACGGGGTCGTCCTGGAAGATCCGGCGGCCGGGATACGCCTGCCGTCCGAGCGACGGCCGATCGGTCTCGTCTTCCAGGACTATCTGCTGTTTCCGCATCTATCCGTCCGCGAGAACGTCGCCTTTGGCCTGCGAGCTCGTGGCATGGCGCGTGTAGTCGCGATGGGCGAGGCCGGCCGCTGGCTGGAGCGGGTTGGCATGCCTGCAGAAGGGGACCGGAAGCCCGCGTCGCTGTCGGGTGGGCAGGCGCAGCGCGTCGCGCTGGCTCGAGTGCTCGCGACCAACCCTGCCCTCTTGTTGCTTGACGAACCGATGGCAGCGTTGGATGCCAGCACCAGGGTCGCGTTCCGCCGCGATCTTCGCCAGCACCTCGAGTCGTTTCGGGGCGTTCGCCTGCTGGTGACGCATGACCCGCTGGAGGCGATGGCGATGGCCGACCGGCTGGTTATCCTGGAACACGGACGCATGCTGCAATCGGGCACGCCCGCGGACGTCACCCAGCATCCTCGATCGCGATACGTCGCCGACCTCGTTGGCGTCAACCTCTTTCGGGGACGGGCCAGCCACGACGTCATCACCCTGGCCGACGGAGGATCGCTCACCGCTGCGGGAGCAGCAGACGGCGATGTCTTTGCCGTCGTGCATCCGCGCACCGTCGCGCTCTATCGCACCCGTCCCGATGGCACGCCGCGAAATGTGTGGGAAGGCCGTGCCATTGACCTGGATTCCGAAGGCGATCGCGTGCGTGTGCGCCTCGCCGGCTCGCCCTCGATCGTGGCAGAAGTAACGCCGGCGGCGGTGCGCGACCTCGGCCTCGATCGCGGCGACCGCGTTTGGATCGGGGTCAAGGCGACCGAGATCAACGTGTATCCGGCGTAGCCGTACAGTCAGTCCGTGGGCCCGTTCATGACGCTGACCCGCCACACCCTGGTGGATTTGGGTGCGCCGTGGGACCCGCAGGCGATCATGCGCCAGTACTACGCCGACCCGGAAGGCCCACTCGAATTGCCGGCGGAGGCCTTATCGACGCTCGTCAGCAGCGGTGGAGTCCTGCGCGTGGACGCCAAGCGCAGGTGGATGGGGTCGCTGCATGCCGACGCGCGTCTTGCGCTTCTCAGCGAGCGCCAGATCGACCTCGACCTCAAGGGGACGCTCTCGTTGAGTTGGTGGTTGCATTGCGTTGCGCTCCCGTTTCGAAGGCGCATGGGCAGGTTCGTCGAAGCCAAGCTCGACGAGGTCATCGAGGAGTTGAAGAAGGAGGCCCTGGTGCCACCGACAACGGAGGCGGTGCCAGAGCAGGTCCCCAAGCTGGTCGCGGCAGCACCCGAGGCGCCCCTAAAACACTTCGAGGTGCGCTTTGAGGTCTTGAGCCTCGATGGTCGAAGCCTCTATCAACATACTGAGGGCTTGTTATGAGGCTCCTGGCGTTCCGTAGAGGGACTCGTACGCGTCACGTGAGGTCTCTGACTGCGTGGTTCCATGAACGATTGCGCTCTGTCGAGTGGCTCGATCGATGGCGATCGTCGTCCAACCGGTCCCACCTTCGTCGCTCAAGTGGATGAGCAATGTGTACGAGTCGTGCTCGACGCGTAGGCGGTGGGAAGGGTTCGCCTCCTCGTGAAGGCCTCGAGCGGCTCTGCCCTGGAAGGAATCGTCAGCCACAAAGGACGTCCATCGGCTTCCGCGCTTTGGAGGACGAGCAGGCTTGTTGGCAGGCATCGAATCAGATTGCCACACGAACAGCATTGCCTTCTGGCAGGGGCGCATGCTCTAATACTGGGCGTGACCCGCGCCGTGGTCCATGCTTACGTTTCTGCTGGGCGCGAAAGCCCAGCCATGCCTATCCCTACCTAGCCTGTGTACCTGAAGTCGCTGCAGCTGCAGGGGTTCAAGACCTTTGCGCGCCGCACCGAGTTGCCCTTCAGCCGTGGCATCACGGCCATCGTCGGTCCCAACGGCAGCGGTAAATCGAACCTGGTCGACGCGATCCGGTGGGCGCTTGGTGAGCGTAATGCGCGCGGCCTGCGCGGCCAGCGGATGGAGGACGTGATCTACTCCGGAGGTCCCGGCAAATCGGCCGTCGGCATGGCCGAGGTATTGCTGACGATCGACAACGCCGACCAGCGGCTCAATGTCGAGTTCAATGAAATCGAGGTCGCCCGCCGCCTCTATCGCTCGGGTGAGAGCGAGTACTTGATCAATGGGGCGCGCGCGCGCTTGAAAGACATCGATGCGCTGCTGGCCAGTACCGGCTTACGGCAGGACGGCTATGCCGTGACGGCGCAGAACGACATCGACTTCGTCATTCAGGCCGCGCCGGCGCTTCGCCGCGAGCTGATCGAGGAAGCGGCTGGCGTCCGGCGTCTGCGTGACCAGCGTCAGGAGGCGATCAACCGCCTGGCCGAGGCGGATCGCGACATGCGCCGCGCGCGCGACATTCTCAATGAGCTCAGTCCTCGCGCCGAGGAGCTCCGGGTGCAGGCCGCCTCGGCCGAGGAGTACCGGAAAGTTGCGGACGCGCTGAAGGCGATGCAAGGCAGCCTGGCCCGCGACGGCTGGCGCAAAGCGATGGTCCAGTTACGCAAGGCGCTCGCCCGGCAGCAAGCGGCAGACCATAAGCGGGCGGCGGCCGCGCAAACCGTCGCTGAGTTCGAACCGCTGTACGCGGAGCACCGCGCGGCGCTGCTCGGCGCGCGCGAGGCGCGCTGGCGCCACCAGGAAGCGGTCGCCGAGCTGCGGCTCCGGCTTGCCGAGAGCCAGCACCAGGCACGTATCGCGCAGGAGCGCAACGCGGCGGCGGCTCAGGCGCTCGAGGTGTTGCAGGGCGAGCTCGAACGGCTCAACGCCTCGGAGCAAGCCGGAAGCCGCGTCGTTGATGAGCTGGCCCATGCGGCCGAGAGCGCCCGGGTCGAGCTGCAGGCGGCAAATCTCGCACTCGAGGCCGCCGCCGAAGCCGAGCATGGCGCGCGCGAAACGCAGGCCACTCTCGAGGCGGATCGACTCGCTCGCCAGCAACAGCGTCACGAGCAAGAGCGCGAGAGCGCATCGATCGAGGCCGAACTCCGCCAGCTGGAAGGCCGCCGTCAATTTCTCACGGAGCAGCAACAGCAAGCGCGCACCCAATTGGAGACATGGTCGCTGCGCAACGGCTCCTTGAGTGACGAATTCGATCGGCGGACGCGCAGCGCGCAGACGGCGAAGGGGGAGCTCGAGGCCGTCAGCGAATCGGCCGGCATCGTCGAGCAACGCCTGGTCGAGGCGGAAGCGTCGCTCGAAGCGGCGCGTAAGGGGATCGTGGAACACGAGGCGGCGCTGCGCGCCCTCGAGGCAGAACTTGGAGCCCTGCGGACCCTGCTCGACGGCGCGCAGCGCCGCGGACCGCTGCGGATTGACCGCCATTGGGAACGCCTCCTCGAGCTGATCGAGGTCGAACCGGAGCATCGCGCTGCTGTCGAGGCCGCCCTCGAAGGCTGGTTGCACGGTTGGGTGGCACCGGGTCGCGAGGGCATCGCCAGCGCCGCGGCGGCGGTCGCCGCCGCCGAAGATGCGCGAGAGACCCTGCTGTACGCGCCGTCGGACGCATCGACGTTGCCGGCGCCCGACGGGCTGGTGTCCGTCATCGACCTGGTGCAGGCGCCCGATCCTGCGCGTGGCCTTGTGGCGCACCTGCTCGACGGCGTCGTGCTGGTGGCGGACAGGTCAGAGGCGGCTCGCATCGTTGAGCAGCATCGGGATCTGCGGGCAGTCACGCCCGCCGGAGAGATCATCACCGCCGTTTCCTATCGAGGCGGAAAAGCCGCGGACCCAGTGCTCGAGGTCCAGGCCAGAATCCGCGACGCCGAACAGGCGCTGGATCGCGAGCGCCAGGCCGCGCTTTCGGCTGCCGACGAGGTGGAACGCCTCGCCCACGCCCGCGCCGAGGTCGTCGGCCAGCGGCAGGAGCTTCTCGCCGGGGTCGACCGAGCACGAACCGCCGCGGCCCAGGCGGCCGGAGCGCTGGCCGCCGCGACCGAAGCGGTCCAGCGTGAGGCGCCGCAGGAAGCGCAACTCCGCCAGCAGTTGATCCGGGTCGGTGGGCTGCTCGGGCAGGCTGAGCAGTTGCAGGTCGAAACCCTGGACCGCCAGCGCGCGCTCGCCGATGCTGACCTGACCGCTGAACGGGAGCTTGCCGCGCTCGAGCCGCGCGTCCAGGAAGCGGCGTCCGCCCTCCGGCAACTGGTGGAGCGTCGGCAGGAGGCCGAGCTCCGCGCCGCGCTGGCGCGTCAGCGGTCGGATGACCTGGCTCGCCAGCTGGAGCGAGCTCAGCAGGTGCTTCGCGCCCACGGCGATGATTTGGCGCAGCGTCGCGCGGCCGAGGCGGAGCTCGCGGTTCAGCCGGCGCTCATCAATGAGGAACGCCGGCAGTGGACAGAGACTTCGGACAGCCTGAGCGCGGAGCTTGGCGCCCTTGAGTCCGCCCAGTTACCAGATGGGGAAACGCTCACAGCGTTGGAGGCGCAGCTCCGCGGCGACGAACAACGCAATGTCACGCTGCAAGTCGAGCTCGCTCACGCGGACGATGCCTGGAGCGCCGCGGTCGCCGACCGCGAGGCCGCGCAGGCCGAGGTCGATCGCTGCACCCAAGCGCTCCGCGAGGGCGGTCAGGAAATCGAAGATGACACCGTGATGATCGAAGAGGTCGACTGGCAAAAGACCGAGCGGGAGGTCTCGCGTTTGCAGCGGCGCCTCGATGCGATGGGCGCCGTCAACCTGCTCGCGCCGGAGGAGTACGCGCAGGTGCGCGACCGCTGCGAAAGCCTCGCCGCCCAGTTGGGCGATCTGGAAGCTGCGTCGGCGCAACTCAACGAGCTCCGGCAACGGCTCGAAGACGAAATCGATACCCGCTTCCGAACCGTCTTCCAGTCGGTGGCGATCAACTTCCAAGAATTCTTCGGCGAGCTGTTCGAAGGCGGCCGCGCCACGCTACGCGTCGAGCCGCAGGAGGAAGAAGGCAACCCGCTCGACGATGGTGTCGAGATCCTGGCGCAGACCCCCGGCAAACGGCTGCAGCCGCTCACCCTCCTCTCCGGCGGCGAGCGGGCACTGACCGCGCTGGCGTTTCTCTTTGCCCTGCAGGCCGTTAATCCCAGTCCGTTTTACGTGCTCGACGAGGTCGACGCGGCGCTTGATGACGCTAACGTCGTCCGCTTCAACCGGGTACTGAAACGCCTTTCGGCGGACCAGCAATTCCTGATCGTCACCCACAACCACTCCACGATGGCGCAGGCCGAGGTGCTTTACGGCGTGACCCTCGGCGAGCATGGAATCTCGCGCATGGTGTCGGTCCGATTGCACCAGGACGCGTTGGTCCCGGTCGGTGAACGCTCCGCCTAATCCAGATGAGACGGCGCCCGGCGAGCGCCAGGGATTCTGGAAGCGCTTTTCGAAGACGCTCGAGGCGGGCCGTCAGAGCTACGTTGCCGACCTCAAGGAAGTCTTCGGCCGCCCGGCCCTCGACGCTGCCTTCTGGGACGACCTCGAGGCCACCCTGATCGCCGCCGATGCCGGCGTGCCAACCAGCGAGCGGGTCGTGGCCGATCTGCGGCGGCAGGCGGCCGGCGCGCACCTGCGCTCGCCGGCTGACGCGCTGCGCTATCTCAAGGCCGACCTTGCCCGAGAGATGCAGGGCCGGCCGCGCGCGCTCAACCTCGAGGGCGCCCCGGCCGTCGTGCTCGTACTGGGTGTCAACGGATCGGGCAAGACGACGACGATCGGAAAGCTCGCCTACCTCCTGCGGCGTGAGGGCTCTCGCCCGCTGCTGGCCGCCGGCGACACGTTTCGGGCCGCGGCCATCGACCAGCTCCGCCTCTGGGGAGAACGGGCGGGGGTCGAGGTAGTGGCCCACCAATCAGGCTCCGACCCGGGCGCGGTTGCCTTCGATGCCGTCCAGGCGGCACGCGCGCGGGGCGCGAGTCCCGTGATCATCGATACCGCCGGCCGGCTCCACACGCGAAGCGACCTGATGGAGGAGTTGCGGAAAGTTCGCCGCGTCCTGGAGCGGCTCGATCCAAAGTCCCCGCAGGAGGTTCTCGCCGTGCTCGACGCGCACGTCGGGCAGAATTCCGCGCAACAGGTGAAGGTGTTCCAGGAGGCGATCGGCTTGACCGGGCTGGCCCTCACGAAAATGGACGGCAGCGCCCGGGCGGGCGTTGTGCTTAGTATCGAGGCGGAGCTCTCCGTGCCGGTGAAATTGGTCGGCATCGGCGAGGGCCTCGACGACCTGAACCGATTCGATCCCGGGCAGTACCTGGACGCGCTACTGCGGATGGAGGAGGCAGGATGAACCCCGAAGAGAACAAAGCGTTCACCAAGCTCGTGACGGCGAACGGACTTACGGAGGCGGACGTCTGGAAGGCGGTCCTGGAAGCCTCCGGCATCCAGGTCTTTCTGCGGCACGAGGCGATGGCGGCTGTCATCCCCGAAACGGCAGGGGAGATCGCGGCGGTCGACCTCTGGGTCCCGCGGGATCAGGCGGCGGAGGCCTTGCAAATCCTGCAAGACGAGCGGGTCGAGCCCGCCGACGAGGACGAACCGCTCTGACCCTCATCATCCTCGCCGTGGTCGCCGGCATGATCGGCCTGGTCGCGCTGGCGGCGGTCGTGCTCGGCATGCTCTGGCTGGTGCAATTCGTGCTGCGCAACGAGGAGAAGGGCGCCCAGGGCCGCTGAGGGACGCCGTATACTGTCAAGGCTAAATGCTTGACAGTACCCGACGCCGCCAGCGCCAGCTGCGCCTCCTCGACCTCTACGGCTCGCTGCTGACCGACCATCAGCGCCGCATCCTGCACTTCGCCTGGGAGCTCGACTGGTCCTACGGCGAAATCGCACAGCGGGAAGGTGTCTCGCGGACCGCCGTCTACGACGTCGTGCGGCGGACGACGTCGAACCTCGACGGCTACGAGCGCAAGCTCGGCCTTGAACGGGCCCAGCGTGTTTGAGTCGCTGACCGAGCGCCTCGATCAGGCGCTCAAGAAGCTCACCGGCCGCGGCAAGCTCAGTGAAGCCGATGTCGACGCAGGCTTGCGGGAGGTGCGGCTCGCGCTCCTCGAGGCCGACGTCAACTACAAGGTGGTCAAGGACTTCGTCGCGAGCATCCGGGTACGTGCGGTCGGTGCCGAGGTGATGGACAGCCTCAACCCGGGACAGCAGCTGGTCAAGATCGTCGACGAGGAGATGGTGCGATTGCTCGGCGACCGCGTGCCTATGACCTACGCGCCGTCGCCGCCAACGGTGATCGTGCTCGCCGGACTGCAAGGCTCGGGCAAGACGACAACCGCGGGCAAGCTGGCGCTCTATACCCGCCGCGAAGGCCACCGGCCGCTGCTGGTGTCGACCGACGTCCGCCGCCCGGCCGCGATGGAGCAGCTGGAGGCGCTGGCGAAAAGCATCAACGCGCCGGCCTTCGCCCCGCGCGGCATCGATCCCGTCGGGATCGCCCGCGACTCGCTCGCGGAAGCGCGACGCGTGAACGCCGACGTCGTTATCGTCGACACGGCTGGCCGGCTCCAGGTCGACGAGGAGCTGCTCGTCGAATTGAAGCGCATCACCGACGCCGTACCGTCGCAGCACCGGCTGCTGGTGCTCGACGCCATGACCGGTCAGCAGGCGGTCAACGTGACGAGCGCCTTCCAGCAGACCATCTCGCTGAGCGGCGCGATCCTTACCAAGATGGAAGGCGACGCGCGCGGCGGAGCGGCGCTCTCCTTGCGGGCGGTGACGCAGTGTCCCATCCAGTTCGTCGGCGTCGGCGAGAAACTGACGGATCTCGAGATCTTCTATCCCGATCGCATGGCCTCCCGCATCCTCGGGATGGGCGATGTGCTGACGCTGATCGAGAAGGCGCAGGACCAGGTCGATGTATCGCAGGCGAAGGAGATGGAGAAAAAGCTCCGCGCCGGTCGGCTCACGCTCACCGACTTCATGGAGCAGTTGAAGCAGGTGAAGAAGATGGGCCCCCTGGAGGGGATCATCGGCATGCTCCCGGGTGCAGGAAAGATCAAGAACCTGGCCGGCGCACTGCCTAACGACGACCAGCTCAAGCAGATGGAGGCGATCATCCTATCGATGACGCCGGCGGAGCGGGAGCGACCGGAGGTGATCAACGGCAGCCGTCGGCGCCGTATCGCGCGCGGCGCTGGCACCGACATCGCGGCCGTCAACCGGCTACTCAAGGGTTTCGAGCAGATGCAGCAGATGATGAAACAGATGGGAAAGGGAAAGCGAATCAAGGGATTACCCATGGATCCCGCACAACTTTTGAAAGGCTAGGAGGTCTTGATTTGTCGGTAAAAATTCGACTGAGGCGGATCGGCGCAAAGAAACACCCGTTCTATCGGCTGGTGGTGGCGGATACTCGCTCACCCAGGGACGGCAAGTTCATCGAGATTCTCGGTACCTACGACCCGATGACGGAGCCCGTCAAGCTCAACATCGACGAGGAGAAGATCAAGGCCTGGCTGCAGAAGGGCGCGCGTCCTTCCGACACCGCGCGGGCGTTCTTGATCGGACGCGGACTGTTACCGAAAGAATCGGCGAAGAAGCGGCCCTCCAAGCCGACCAAAGCCGAAGCGGCCGCCGCGGCTGCCAAAGCCGCCCCCGCGGAAGGCGTTACTCCGGCCCCGGCCGCCGCCGCGACGCAGGGAGCCTAGCGATGCACGACTACACCGACCTGGTGAGCTACATCATCAAGGCAATGGTGTCGAAGCCCGAGGAGGTCAAAGTCGCGATGGTCGAAGGCGAGCGCACCAACCGGGTCGAGGTGACGCTCGCCAACGATGACGTCGGCAAGGTGATCGGGCGTGGTGGCCGTAACATCGACGCGATCCGCGCCGTGGTGCGGGCGGCCGCCCTCAAGAACCACGATCGGGTGATGGTCGAGATCGTGTGACGGTCGAACCGGAGCCCGATCTTCGGATCGGGCGCGTGCTCAAGGCCCACGGCGTCAAGGGCGCGCTGCGCGTCGAGCTCCTCACCGATTTTCCCGATCGCTTCGCTCCCGGCTCCGAGGTCGTGGTCGCGGGTCGGCCGCTGCGGGTCGCCCGCTCGGAAGAAGCGGACGGCAGCATGCTGGTCACGTTCGAGGGCATCAGCGATCGCACCGCCGCCGAGCCGCTTGCCGGCGCGTATGTCACGGTGCCGCTAGCCGAGGCGCGCGCGTTGCCTGCCGACCACTACTACCACTTTCAATTGGTGGGTCTGACGGTGTTCGATACGCGTCAGGCCCGCCAGCTCGGCCGGGTGGCCGAAGTGCTGACCTACCCGGCGAACGACGTCTTGCGAGTCACGGATGGGGACCACGAGGTCTTGATCCCCATGATCCGGAGCGTCGTTCGTTCGATCGCTCCCGACGAGGGGAAGATCACCGTCGACCTCCCGGAGGAAACCGGGGCATGATCATCGAGGTCCTGACGCTTTTCCCCGAGATGTTTCCTGGGCCCTTGGCCGCCGGGGTCACGGGACGGGGGCTCGCCAGTGGGCTCGTGACGCTGCGTGTCCTCAACCTGCGCGACTACACGCACGATCGCCACCGGCAGGTCGACGATGTCCCCTATGGCGGGGGCGCCGGCATGGTCTTGAAGCCGGAGCCGATCTTCGAGGCGGTGCGGGCGCGCGCCGGCAAAGGCCCCGTCATTCTGCTCACGCCGCAGGGCGAATTGCTGAATCAGCGGTTGGTTCGCGAGCTGGCGAGCCACGATGACCTCTACCTCATCTGCGGCCGGTACGAGGGCGTCGATGAGCGCGTCGCGGCCCACCTGGTTGACAGGGAGATCTCGATCGGCGACTACGTCCTCACGGGAGGCGAGCTCCCCGCCATGGTGCTGATCGATGCGGTCAGCCGGCTCGTTGCCGGCGTGCTGGGCTCTGAAGAATCGCCCAAGGACGAATCGTTCGACCAGCATCTCCTCGAGTATCCGCACTACACCCGACCGGCCGAGTTCGAAGGGCATCCGGTTCCCGAGGTCTTGCGCTCGGGCCACCACGCGGAGATCGAGCGCTGGCGCCGAGCCCAAGCCGCGGAACGGACCCGCCGCCGCCGCCCGGACCTGCTCGACCACCGGGGGTAGCTCCGGGTCCGGGGTGATATCCTTGTACGCCGTGTCCAACGTCATCAACCTGCTGGAAGCCGAGTCCCAGCGCAAGAACGTTCCAACGTTGATTCCCGGCGACACCGTCAAGGTGCACGCCAAGGTGGTCGAGGGCACCCGCGAACGGATACAGATCTTCGAGGGCATCGTCATCGGCTGCCGGGGCAGCGGTGCCAAGGAAGCCTTTACCGTTCGCCGCATCGCTCACGGCGTCGGGGTGGAGCGTAGCTTCCTGGTCCACTCGCCGCGCATCGACAAGATCGATGTTGTCCGGCATGGCAAGGTGCGCCGGGCGAAGCTGTACTACCTGCGAGGAAAAGTCGGAAAGAGCGCCCGTATCCGGGAGAAGCGCCAAGCCGTTGCCACAACTGCCGTCCCCGCCGATAACGAAGTCGCAACCGAAACGCCCGAAACGGCCGAAAGCTGACCGGGACCTCTGGGTCTTCGAGCGGCAGGCCTTCGGCCTGGGTTATGCGACGGTTGCCGGCGTCGATGAGGCCGGTCGCGGACCCTGGGCCGGTCCGGTGGTGGCTGGAGCCGCGATCATGCGTCCCTACTTTCACTGCGAGGGTATCGACGACTCCAAGCTGCTGACCGCCGAGGAGCGCGACCATTACTACGACTGCATCCTGGACGGCGCGGAGGCCTGGGGCGTCGGCATCGTCGAGGTCGACGAGATCGACCGCGTGGGCGTGTCGCGGGCGAACCGCTGGGCGATGGGCATCGCGCTGCAGCAGCTTGGCCGGTCGATCGATTACCTGCTGGTCGACGGCTTCTTGCTACCCGAGTCGCTGACGCCGCAATTGCCGATCGTGAAAGGCGACCGGCGCTCGATCTCGATCATGGCGGGCGGCATTCTCGCCAAGGTCACCCGCGACCGGCTGATGATGCGCATGGCCGAAAAGTTCCCGGGGTATGGCTTCGACGCGCACAAGGGATACCCGACACCCGACCATCTGGCGGCCATGGACCGGCACGGTCTGAGCCCGCTGCACCGGCGCTCCTTCATCTCGATTCGCACGCGCGCCGAGCTGGAAGCGGCCGCTATTGCCAGTCAAACCGCTCGGGACTAGCGGCGAGGCGCTGGCCGAGGACCACCTGCGTGGTCTCGGCTACGAGATCGTTGGCCGGGACGTCAGGACGCCGCTCGGTCAGCTGGACCTGGTCGCAAAAGATGGGAGGACGCTGGTCTTCGTCGAGGTCAAGACGCGGGCCGGACACGGATTCGGCCTGCCCCAGGAGTCGGTCGACGCTCGGAAGATCCGGAAGCTGCGGCAGCTGGCGCTGTACTACTTAAAGATACGGCCGCATCGGGGTCCTGTCCGCTTCGACGTGGTCGGGCTGACGGTCAGCGACGAGCGCCTGATTCGCGTCGACCACATCAAGAACGCGATCGTCTAGCTGATTCGTCGCGCGGGGGCGGAGCCTACGGAGTGACCCGGACTACGAAGACTAGCGTTAGTCCCTTGAGGTGGCCGGCGATCTCCCAGCAGCCCGCCGTCGGGATCTCGACTCCGACCAGGATCGATGAGCCGATGTCCTCGGCGAAGGCGTTAGTTGCGGTTGAGGCGCGAAGCGGTGCTGCGGATCCGTCGATGCGCCTACCAGTAACCGTCAGAGGGCTCTTCCAGTCGTAGCCCTGGCTCCACCAGAAGACCTTCTGGGTGTACGCGCCGTCGTGATAGGGAAGGGCCCTCCAAGTCCCGTCCGGCAGGAGCGAGGTCCACAGCGGCGGCGTTCCGTACCAGAACTCGCCGAGGCGTGCCGACCCCGGGGCTGGACCGGGAGGTGCGGGAGGCACGAATGGAGGATTCGGAGGTCTGGTGATCGGGCAGCCCTGGGGGTCGGCCGCTACGGTCGGTGCGGTGGCAGACATCGCCCCCGGATCAGCCGCTCGGCCACACGATGCCAGCAGCAGAACCACCACGAGGGTCAGCCACTGCCAGTCTCGGGCGACCGTGGATCTTTGCGAAGCCCCCATCCCGTTGCTATTACATTCGACGTCGGAAGTTGGTTCCATCCGGGTGGTAATAGACGCTGTCGGTCGATCGACCCGGGCAGGCTCCAGCGCTAGCGATCGGCCTTGTCATAGCTGAGGTAGTAGTACAGCTCGAAGTAGGTCTTGGAATGGGGTGGGTTGAGCGTGTGATCCAGAATGGCCGGATCGTCGATGGCGACGATCAGTTGTTGATGGATGCCATTCCGATAGTCGTGATGCGACAACTGGCTGTCCCACAGCGTATTGGCCGGATTCGGATGGAGCGACCAACCGTGGCTCGCCAGCCACTGGTCGTACCACTGGTTGATCACAGCCGCAGACTGACTGCTCGTGAGGTACGTTCGGACTTCCGCGGTGTGCGAGCATCCCGCATCGATGTGTTGGGCGTAGGCGACCGATTGGGGAGCATACAGTTGCGCTTCGCTATGGGAGAGCGCCTCAGCCCGCGACGGGAAATTGGGAACCCCGTCGCTCGAGGCCGCCGACAGCAGGTGACCAGCCGAGACGTTCGCGGCGATCGCGACGACCGGAGCCAGGAGACCCACGAGCAGGACGGCGCGGCTGGAACGCAGGGCGCGGAATCCCAAACTCGCCCAGAGCCAGGGTAGGACGCTGGCGCACCCACAGCCCATTCGAGCCGCTGAGCCCACGGCGCCAGCCGCCTCCAGCGTCTGTGGTGCCGGATCCTGGCCCGGGCCATTCACCACACTCGCGTACCAGGTCCGTCCGTTGAACAGGACCAGGCCGAAGACGCCAACCGCGGAGATCAGGATCGACCACCAGAACACCCAGGCGAAACCTGGCGAGGCCCCTCCGACTGACCGGACCGCAAGCAAAACCATGAGGGCTTCCATGATCACCGCAGTGATCACGGCCCGCATCGTTCGGAGCTTTGCTCCCACGACGGCGATCAGCAGGCCAACCGGCCAGAAAACGAGGAAGAGGAAGGCTGCCTGGCCGGCAGAGAAGGCGGCGAGAAATCCGCAGCTCGCAGGCGGCACTAAGGTGAAGAGGAACGACACCGCCCAAACGAGCACCGCGCCAGCCTGGAATAGGACAAGCCAGCCCGCCACCTGAAATCCCGTGGGCGGTCTGGTCGGGGGCGCCCCGATCGGCTCTGGCTGGGCGGCCATGGCGCCTATAACGTCGGTTCGCCGGCAAACCGACTGTCAGGGTGGCTCGCTGCGGATCAGACTGGACGGCTCTAAAGGACGAACTTGGATTGTGCGGCGGCGTAGCGGCCGGCTTTGCGGAAGCTGTCCGCGTCAACGCCCAGCTTGCGGGACACCTCCAGCGCCAGCCACTGCAACGGCACGACGTTGATGATCGGAGCGAGGCCTTCATCGATCGCCGGGGTTTCCAGCGCGACGGTCGCCTCGAGACTGGCGGCCGCGGGACCGACGGCCATGGTTGCCGCGCCGATCTCGCGGAGGGCCGCGGCTAGCTCGGTGGTCCTCTCGAGGGCAGGCCCCGGCTGCGCCACCATGACGACCGAGTCCTCCGCCGTGAGGCTGATCAGCGGCCCGTGGAGGATGCTCTCCAGCTCGTGGCCCTCAGCGCTCAGGTACGACGCCTCGCGTAGCTTGAGCGCTCCCTCGAGCGCGGTCGCGTGTGCGGGGCCGCCTCCAACAAAGTGGACGACCCGGTCGAGGTGGAGCCGAGCGAGAGCGTGGACCACCGCCGCGCGGAGCCGTAGCGTCACGCGGATCGCGTCGGGCACCCGGGCAAGCTCGGCGGTCCACGGCGGCGATCCGAGGCCGACAGCCAGTTGCGCGAGGCGGACCATCGCCCCGGTGTGGCTTGCCGTGTGCACGGGCGAGCGCTCCTGCGCAACCGTGTGGACGACGCCCAGGCCGCTGAGCGGGGAGCCCTCGCCCGTGATAGCCAGCCAGCGGTCAGGGCTGCCCAACGCCTCGAGCGCTGCCTGGCTGAAGCGCTTGGTTCCGCGATGGCTGAGCAGCACGAGGCCATCATCGGCCTTGATGCGTGGTGGATAATTCGCGAACTCAAACGCCGGAATCGCCCAGGCGTCGACGCCCGCGCTCCGCAGTAGGAACTGCCCGACGAGCGCGCCGTGGTAGCTGGTCCCCGTGCCGACGATGAAAATGCGTGACCGACCCGCTAACCGCGCGATGGCAGATGCCGACGGTGGGTCATGGAGAAGCCTCTCCAGCTCGGCCGGTTGCGACTCGATGGTCTGCTCGAGAAACGCGCCGGCGGCTGTCAGGCGGCTTCTTCCCAGGCTTTGAGGAACTGATACACGATCCGGCCGGTGGCGCCCCAGATGACGTCTTCGCCAACCGTGTAGTAATGAATGCGGTATTGCTGCTCGCCGACACTGCGGGTCTCGGTCGTATGCACCTTCGGATCCAGCAGTTCGGTGACCGGCACTACCAGCAGACTCTTCACCTCGTCCGGCGCCAGCACAAGGTCATCGATGCCGCCCTCGACCAGGCCGACCACGGGGGTGATGACAAAGCTGCTGACCGCCGTGAAGACATCGTCCAGCTCGCCGAGCACCGTAACACGCGATGGCTCGAGGCCGATCTCTTCATAGCTTTCGCGCAGAGCCGTCTCGACCGTCTCCACATCCGAGTCCTCGCGCTGCCCACCGGGGAAGGAGATCTGTCCCTTGTGCGTCAGGACGGTGTCCGTGCGCCGCGTGAAGAGGACCTCGATATCGTTGCCGCGCGACACCAGGGGAATCAGCACCCCGGCCCGGACCAGCGGTGGCGCCGTGTCGATGGTGCGCCGGAGGCGATGCTCGAGCACCTGGCGCAGCCGCTCGAGGCGGGTGCTGGCGGCGGTCGTCAGGTCCACGCCTCGAACGAGACCGGCACCTGGTGGCCGCAATGGGTGCAGACCCAGACCTGGCCTCGGCGCGTCACCTCCCGCCCATCGTCGAGCCGGACGGACTGGTCCGGCCCGTTGATCCGCTCCCAACGGGGCATGTGCTTGCACTGATCGCAGGTCGGAGGCGGTGGGTTGGTCTTCACTCGCCTCGATTATCCCCGCTGGCGTCAGAATCAAGCCGGCGAAGTACCCGCGCTGGATTCCCACCGACGATTACGCCCGAGGGGATGTCGTCAAAGACGACGGCGTGGATGCCGACGACCGTGTCGCGCCCGATCCGGACTCCGGGGAGGACCGAGACCTGTCCGCCGATCCAGACGTTGTCCTCGATGACCACCGGTCGGGCCCGGCCGGGGTGCCGGCGATCGACCGGCGACTCGGAATAGGGGAGATGGTCAAAAACCTCGCAGGAGCCGAGCACACAGTCTGCTCCGACCTCGACCCGTTCGGCGGCGACGATGGTGCAGCCGTTCAGCCGCGCGTGGCGGCCAATCCGGATGACCGCCTCGGGTCGGGTGGTGATCAGGCGGTTGACCTCGGCGTGTGACCAGGCGTTGACGTCAGCCCCGAATTCCACCCGCCCGGGACCGGAAATCCGGAGCCTCCCATTGCCGAGGAGGCCCGGTCCGATGTGGATGTTGTGGCTCAACCGGTAGGAGAGCGTGGTAACCCAGCCGAGGGCGCGAGCGGCGGAGGTTTTCCATTGCATCACTTGTGTGATGATCCGGCGGCGTACGACGATAGGAGGGGAATCGTCAGCTAATCATCGGGGAACGGGAGGATCACGGTGGCGAAGACACTCGACGAGTCGAAACTCCGGAGCCGGCACCGCAACGCCTACATCGCGCTCTATATCGTCGGCGGGTTGACCCTGCTGCTTGGCCTGGTGGCAGAACTGGGCCGCGTCGGCGTCCTGCTGCAACTGTTCGGGAGCGGTTGGGGGGTCGCGGCTGAAGGCCTGATCCTGCTGGTCCTCGGCTACTTCACCATGCGCGGCTCGCTGTTGGCGCTGGGCATCGCCCTGGGACTGTACGCGATCGACGCCATCGCCACCGTCGCGATCGCCGGCATCCAGGGGATCTGGCTTCGGCTGCTGGTCCTGTTCTTCCTGGTTCAGGGCTTCATGGCGCTGCGCGAGCTGAAGCGTCGTCAGACCACCGCCAGTCCGAGCGCGGAACCGTCGGGACCCCGTCAGGAGCATTCGACTACAGGCTGACGCATATACACAAACTAGTGTAATATCGGCCCTGGTGCTGGCCAGGGCCCTTTCCGGGACGGTCTTCGGCCTCGATGGTGTCCGGGTTGAGGTGGAGGCGAACATCGCCGACGGTCTGCCCGGGTTCCACATCGTGGGACTCGGCGATCGCGCGCTCCAGGAGGCCCGCGAGCGCGTGAAGATCGCGATCAACAACAGCGGTTTCGAGTTTCCCGGCCGCAAAGTGACGATCAACCTCGCGCCGGCGCAGCTGCCGAAAGAGGGGAGTGGCTTCGACCTGGCGATGGCCGCCGCCATCGTCAACGCGTGCGAGGAGCGCGGCCTGCCGGGCGATGCCGCCTGGCTTGGTGAGCTCGCCCTGGACGGTACGTTGCGAGCCATCCGCGGAACGCTGGCGATCGTCGCCCATCTCGATCGACTCGGCGTGCGGCGCTTCTACGTGCCCAGCGGCAATGTCGCCGAGGCGAAGATCGCCACGGCCGCGACGGTGGTGGGCGTCGACCACCTGCGCCAGCTCAAAGCCCATTGGGAATCGGGCGCGCCACTCGAGGCGTCGTCAGACGCCCCACCGCCGCCGGCCAATCCGCCATCGCACGTCGACCTGGCCGACATCCACGGTCAGCCCTACGCCAAGCGCGCCCTGGAGGTCGCGGCCGCCGGCGCGCATCATCTTTTATTGGTAGGTCCGCCGGGCACGGGTAAGACGCTCCTCGCCCGGGCGCTGCCGGGGATCCTACCTCCACTGAGCCGGCGCGAGGCGGTGGAGGTGACCTCGATCGCGTCCTGCGTGGGGATGCTGCCCGCCGGTGCCGGCCTGCTCGATGTGGCGCCCTTCCGGGCTCCCCACCACAGCATCTCGCCGGCGGCCCTGGTGGGCGGAGGCGGTGCGAATCCGCGACCCGGGGAGGTCACGCGCGCGCATCGCGGGGTGTTGTTCATGGATGAGATCACGGAGTTCCGACGGGATGCCCTCGAGGCGCTCCGGCAGCCGCTCGAGGAGGGACGCCTGGCGGTGGCGCGCTCACGCGGGCACGCCGTCCTCCCGGCTCGATTCATCCTGGTCGCCGCATCGAATCCGTGCCCCTGTGGCTTCGCCGGCGACCCGCGCCGACTGTGCCAGTGCACGCCGCTGGAGCGCCAGCGGTACCGCGCCCGGCTGTCGGGCCCGATCCGGGACCGAATCGATCTGCAGGTGATGGTGCCGCGGCAGGCGGCCGGCGAGCTGTTGCGGACCGTCGCGGTCGGCGAGTCCAGCGCCGCCGTGCGCGAGCGAGTGATAGAGGCGCGGGCTCACCAGCGGGGACGCCGCGCGCAGGGCCCCTGGAATGGGGCGTTGACCGGTCCGCAGCTCCGCCGCGACGCCGCGCTGGATGCCCAGAGTCAGGGGCTGCTGGAGGCCGCGGCCGAGCGGCTGCAGCTCAGCGGGAGGGCAGTCCACCGGGTGCAGCGCGTTGCTCGCACCATCGCCGACCTGGAGGGGTGCAGCGACATCGAGCAGGCGCACGTGGCCGAGGCGCTGCAGTACCGGGAGAGCGGCTGACGGCCCCGACCCCGACTCTCCCCCGCGAGCGGGGGAAGGGTACCCGCGTGGTCTGGCTCGGTGATCCGGACTATCCGGCACTGCTCAAGCACATCCACGACCCACCGGCGCGACTCTTCGTCAAGGGACAGCTACCACCGGAGCCGATGATCGCGATCGTCGGCTCGCGGCACGCGACGCCCTACGGCCGGCGCACCGCCCATCGCCTGGCGCGCGACCTGTCGGACGCCGGAGTGGTAGTGGTCAGCGGGTTGGCGCGCGGCATCGATGCGGCGGCGCATCGGGGCGCCCTGGAAGGGAAGAGTCCAACGGTTGCTGTGATGGCGACCGGACTGGACCGCGTCTATCCGCCCGAACACGCCGAGCTCGCTCAAGCCATTGCCGCGTCCGGTGCCGTCATCACCGAGGCCGAGAACGGGACGCTGCCGCTGCCCGGTCGGTTTCCGGTGCGCAACCGGATCATCAGCGGCGTCAGCCTCGGCATCGTGGTGGTTGAAGCGGCGCAGCGAAGTGGCGCGCTGATCACGGCGCGCATGGCGGGCGAGCAAGGACGGGAGGTCTTCTGCGTCCCGGGGAGTATCGAGAACCCACTGGCGATCGGCGGTCATCAGCTCATCAAAGACGGCGCAAAACTCGTGCAAACCGTCGAGGACGTGCTGGAGGAGTTTCCCGCGCTCGCGCGCGCACGCGCGCGAGCGCAGGCGCGTGTACACGCGCACACGCGTGCGCGTACGCGCGCGGATTCAGCACCGCAAGAACCGGAACTCTTTGCCGTTTGGGAATTGCTTGATTGGGTAGAACCGCGCCATCATGATGAATTGGCGGTCATGATGAACCTTGACGTCAAGGAAGTGAGTCGG
>Ga0209689_1000817_pt1 | contig 22435 bp, 14 predicted proteins | sample GraSoiAngelo_149_FD_187119 | JGI IMG/M metagenome (GOLD analysis project Ga0209689, IMG submission 187119) | Grasslands soil microbial communities from the Angelo Coastal Reserve, California, USA - 14_1009_09_30cm (SPAdes) (version 2) | ecosystem: Environmental > Terrestrial > Soil > Grasslands ... | reverse complement strand
AAACGCAGCCAGGTCACTGTTCCCGCTTATCGGATTTCAAATCGCCACTGAATAAACTCAACTGACAATCCACCAACTGCCGAGCTTCCGTTTTTCCGTTTCGTGACTAGTAAAATGCTTCTTTTAAGAATGCAATAAGAATCAGGAATCAATTTTTCCTTGTCGAAAAATGGCTAAATCCAATGATACGAATGAGAAAAGGGGCGCTGCCCGCGTCGCGGTGGTGGCTGCGGGCGTGGTCAGCCCGCTGGGATTCGGGTTGAGCGAAACGCTCGATTCGTTGCGCGAGGCGCGCGATTGCGTCAATGGAGTAACGCGATTTTCGGTAACTGGATGTCGATGCAAAACTGCGGGTCAACTGCCCGATGAGCGTCTGCTCGAGAGGCGGTGTAACGGAGCTCACGCCCGACGGCGGCATCGTGCATCGCACATGGTGATTCAAGCGCTGGGAGAAGCGCTGACGCAAGAGCCGCAATTCAAACCCGAGTTAACAGTCGTTGGAACAACGAGTGGTGGCATGTCTTACGGCGAGGATTATTTTCGCTCGTTAAATCGAAACAGCAGCTTACGACGTTCGCCGACCTGGATCGCGAACTATCCCGCGCAAAAGCCGGTAATTGATGCGCAAGAGGCATTCGGAATTTCTGCGCCATGCCAGGTCATTGCGAATGCCTGCGCCTCGGGCACAAACGCGATCGGTCACGCCTTCGAGTGTGTGCGATCAGGTCGCTATCAACGACTGCTGGCGGGTGGGTATGACGCACTCTCGGAGCTTGTCTTCGTCGGCTTTGATTCGCTTCGAGCCTCGACGCCAGAGAAATGCCGTCCGTTTGATCGAGATCGCACTGGCATGGTTCTCGGTGAAGGCGCGGCGGTTCTGGCCTTGGAGAACCTCGATGCTGCTCGAGTGCGTGGCGCGCGCGTTCTCGCGGAAATAATCGGCTACGGCATTTCCACTGATAATTTTCACATGACGCAGCCGGATCCCTCCGGTATCGGACCGCGGCAGGCGATGGAGCGAGCCTTGGGGAGCGCTAACATTTCAGCGGACGTAGTCGACTACATCAATGCGCATGGAACAGCTACGGCCTTTAACGACGCAGCCGAAGGCAAAGCAATCAGCGCGTTATTTGACCGCGTGCCGGTAAGCTCGACCAAGAGCATGATGGGTCATTCATTAGGGGCAGCCGGCGCTATCGAAGCGATCATCTCCCTCCTGGCCCTCCAGCATCAATTTCTTCCTCCCAACATCAATTTTCACGCTGCAGATGAAGATATCGATCTAAACGTTGTAGCGAACGAAGCGCAGTCCGCGGTTCTGCGCACGGTTCTTTCGAACTCCTTCGGCTTCGGCGGGACGAACGCGTCGATTCTGATGCGTAAATTCGAGGCATGAATCTGGCAATCGCCGGCATGGGGTGGATTACGCCCCTTGGGAGCGGCGTTGATCCGGTGTGGGAACGTTTGCTGCAGGGTGAGGAGGCGCGCGCGGAAAAAATTACGGATCAATTCGGCGATCAATGTTACAGCGTTTTTCACGTTCCTGAATCCGCACTAGCCAGTTCGGCCGCTCATCCACGCCTCCGCCGGGCCAGTGTGATTTCGCGTTTTGCAGCGGCCGCAGGTGTGGAGGCGTTGGAAGCCGCAGGAGTAAAGCCCGATTCGCAGAGCGCGCAGCGAATTGCGCTCGTTTTCGCAATCTCAAATGGCGGGGTGATTTACACGAAGCGGTTTTATCGCGACATCGTTGAGACGGGCGCGCAATCGGCCAGTCCGCTCTTGTTTCCGGAAACGGTCTTCAACGCGCCGGCAAGCCATCTCGCAGCGATTCTCGGCATCACCGGCGCAACCTACACTCTGGTGGGCGATAGCGCGGTGGGTCTCATGGCAATAAAAATGGCCGAGGATCTAATGACGAATGAGGCGCTGGACTATTGCCTGGTCGTGGGGGCGGAAGAAGTCGACTGGCTGTTGTGCGACGCGTATCGGCGATGGCGTCTGCTCCGTTTAGCGCCTCCGGTGGAGCCGTTCGCCAGAATCGATCGAGGAATGATTTTGAGCGAAGGGGCGGGAGCAATCCTGATTGGGCGAGATGGCCCGATAATAATTGAAGCGACTCAAGCTGGCGGGCATTACCGGACACGGGCGGAAACAGAAGGAAAAATAAAGCAAATTCTCTACGACCTCAGCCAAGCCAAAATCGATTTTGTTATCTCGAGCGCGAACGGCACATTTATCGATAAGGCGGAATGCGGAGCCGTACAGGGGATTATCCCGAATGCATTTGTCTATACAGCGAAGCCAGCGCTGGGTGAAAGCGTCGGTGCTGCGGGACTCTGGCAGGTCATTTTGGGAAGCCAAGCTTTGCGCTGTGGAGAGCTTCCGCCGCTGCTTCACGCAGAAGCAACAATTCCGTTGCGGATATCGCCTTTGCGCATTCCAGTAGCGGGAGCGCGCCACACCATTGTTTTAAGCTGCGGAGTCAATCAGCAAGTGGCAGGCTTGCGATTGTCAATTCGATGACTCTCGACTCAATTCTTCAAGTTTGCCAACGTTCTGGAGCTCAGCGCAGGGTGCTTTTGGCTTTGCATGAAGCCTTTGATGCAGTACCTTCGGCGTCCGCCATGCGAAAGCCGGTTTTGTTGCTCGTCGCTCTTCTTGCGGGCGCCGGTTTTATCAGAGGAGAAATCAAGACTCCTGAGAATGCTCCGATTGAAATCACGTCAACCGGGCAAACTACGTATGAAAACGGGGTGGCCACAGCGCGGGACAACGTCGCCATTCACGTGGGCGACACAGACATCTACGCCGATTACGCGCAATACAATTCGACCACACATGAGGTGGAACTGAGAGGCCACGTGCGGATCTACCGCGATAAACCGACAACGGCGATCCCCACTGAGCGCTCCAAGAGGCACAACGATGAACAGCCCGACCAGAATAGTTCGTTCTACCATGCCGATAGCGGCATTTATAACGTCGACACGAAACAGATTCGCGCGACCAACATGCGAACTGAATCGCAGCCTTATTTCCTGAGCGGCCAAAATGTGAGCGAAATCTCTGAGAACGCTTACCTCGTACAGAACGGAACGTTTACGACGCACGATGCATCGACGCCCGATTTCCATCTTCAGGCGCGAAAGATTCGCGTGTATGAAAAAGATCGGGTGATTTTTCAGTATGTCACGATGTACGTCGGAAAGGTGCCCATTTTTTGGTGGCCTTATCTGTATCAATCGCTCAACGACGCGTTCAGTTTTACAGTTTCACCAGCGTACTTGAGCGAATGGGGGCCATCGCTTCTTACTCAAGTGACATTTCCAATCACGGAACATGTTAAGGCCCGGGTTCGCCTCGATTATCGGGAGCAACGTGGCGTGGCCTTCGGTTTCGAACCGCATATTGAATATGGCAAGGACGACAACAGCTACGCCAATCTCAAAACATATTATATTCAGGACCAAGACCCGCTGCAGAATAACACGGCCCTGCCACGAAAGGATGTTCCTACCGGCCGATACCGTCTTAGTTTGGAAGATCGGACGAACTTTACCGACGACATCTACGGCATCGCTAATCTGACCAAGCTGAGCGATCCGTTTGTTATGCAAGACTTCTATCAGGGTGAGTTTCGCATCGATCCTGTTCCGGACAATGTGATCGCACTGACGAAAACGGACCCATTTTATACCCTGACAGGGATCGTGCGTTTTCAGGCAAACGAATTTTTCAGCACAACAGAACGTTTACCGGAAGTGGTATTGGACGTTAAGCGTCACGCGCTTTTCGAGGGACCCATTTTTTATGAAGGCGAGACCGGCTTTGCTAATTTGCGGCTACAATTCCCTAAGGATTCAGGTTTCGAGAATTATGGCACCGATCGTTTCGACACCTTCCATCAACTTACTTATCCAAACACTTACTTTGGATGGCTTTCCATTGTGCCACGGGTTGGCTTTCGTGGCACCTATTATGGTAAGACATTCGACCTGGGGTCGACAACCTTCGTGCCACCCTCAAATCCGCTCGTGCCTGACTTTATTCTCCCGCCCCCGACGTTGGCTAACCCAGTCAAATTCGACGGAGACACATTTCGCACGGTTTTTAACACAGGTGCCGAAGCCTCTTTCAAGATCTCGCGAACATGGGAGGACGTACAAAGCCGCGCGTTGGGGTTGGATGGACTGATGCATGTTATCCAACCATTCACGAACTTTTCCTATGTCTCAGAAAATGGGCCGAACCCCACGTCAATTTTGGGATTCGATCGGTTTCAACCGTCGACGCAACTGCGCGCGATCGACTTTCCACAGTTCACCCCGATCGATTCAATCGATAGTTGGACAGTCTGGCGAGTCGGTGTTCGTAACCGCCTGGAGACACGGCGTGATGACAAAACGGTCACCTGGTTTGAACTCGATACCTTCTTTGACGTGAACTTCGACAATCCATATGACCGCACGGATTACTCAAATTTCTTTAATAATATCCGCTTTTCACCGCTGCCATGGGTATCGATTTCGATTAACTCTCAAGTACCGGCTTTTGCCCAGGGTTTTACTGAAGTCGATACGGTCGCGAGTATTCAACCGATGGCCAATCTGCAATTGAACTTTGGGCATCGCTACTTGAACGACAATCCTTTCTTTGACAATAGCAGCTTGTTTGTCGTCGGCGGATATTATCGCCTCAATGATAACTGGGGGGTTGGAATCGAGGAACAATATGAAGCCGCGACCGACACTCTGGAGCAGCAGCGCTATGCTATTTACCGCGATTTGACGAGCTGGGTCGCATCGTTCGGGGGAGTGATACGCGACAACGCCGGTGTGAAAGAATACGGTGTTCTATTTACCGTAACGCTCAAGGCATTCCCGAAATTTGGATTCGATTTGAATTTCGATCCCACCTCCGAGGGACAATGAACAAAAGTGCGCAAACAATGTTAAGCCCATTGAGTTCATTGCGCCCCTGGCGTTGCGATTGAGTCGCCCCGCCGTTCCATCGCTTATGGATCTTGCAATTATCGGTTCGGGTTACGTTGGTCTTGTGACCGGCGCGTGCTTCGCCGATGTCGGCCATAACGTCATTTGCGTCGATAACGACGCGCAGAAGATCAAACTGCTGCAAGGCGGCCACGTGCCGATATATGAGCCCGGCCTTGAAGAAGTAATTCATCGCAATGTCTCCGCGCAGCGATTGCGTTTCACCGGCAGCATCAAGGAAGGCGTGGACAACTCGCAGATCATTTTTATCGCCGTTCCCACTCCCCAGCAGCCAGATGGCGATGTCGATCTTAGTTTTCTCGAGAAAGTCGCGCGGGAAATCGCGGGGGTAATGACTGACTATCGGGTAATTGTCGACAAGAGCACGGTGCCTGTAAAGACCGGCGAAAAGGTGGCTGAATCGATCAAGAGATACAATCGCCACGGCGCAAAGTTCGATGTTGTTAGTAATCCTGAGTTTTTGCGTGAAGGCTGTGCGGTTGCCGATCTGATGCATCCGGATCGCATCGTGATTGGAGCGCAAAGCGAGCATGCCATTGATCTCATGAAGAAAGTCTATGAGCCATTCATGGCGCCGATCCTCGTGACTGATATTAACAGCGCCGAACTAATCAAACATTGCGCAAACTCTTTCCTCGCGCTGAAAATTTCATACATTAACGCGGTCTCAGCGATTTGCGAGGCGAGCGGCGCAGATGTCGAAAGAGTCGCGGATGGGATTGGGATGGATCACCGCATTGGCCGCGATTTTCTCAATGTGGGGATCGGATACGGCGGCTCGTGTTTTCCGAAAGACATTGCTGCATTCATCACAATCAGCGAACGGCTCGGTGTTCCATTCAATTTGCTGAAGGAAGTGCAACGAATAAATACCTCCCAAAAAGAGCGTTTTCTGAAGACGATTCGAGAAACGCTGTGGGTTTTGCGAGAAAAACGAATTGCAGTCTGGGGACTCACGTTTAAGCCCGATACAGACGATGTTCGTTCGTCTATTGCGATAGAGCTGGTCGCACACTTGCTGCGCGAAGGAGCGCATGTGGTTGCATATGATCCGAAAGGAATGGAAAAGGCCCAGGCCGTAAAAATGATCGCCGGCACCGAATTCGCTCCGTCCGCTCTCGAGGCGGTGCACAATGCCGAAGCGCTGATCCTCGCCACCGAATGGAATGAATTTGCTAATGTCGATCTGGCTGTTGTGAAGGAAAAAATGATGACACCAATCGTCTTTGACGGGCGAAACCTGCTGGATCCCGAAACGATGAGACACCTGGGCTTTCATTACCATTCGATTGGGCGGGCCAGCGTAAAGCCGGGATAAACTTTACCCTGGGATTTATGGCGCAGCTCTCTGCTCGCCGAATTGCGCTGGCGGCGCTGCGCAGGTGGCGAAGAGAAAAACGCTTTGCCGATTCCGTCATCTCGGAATTTCTTGCAAACGCGAAGCTTACTCAGTCAGATCGGGCATTTGCTCTCGAACTGTTTTACGGCGTGCTACGCAACTTAACGTTGCTTGATTTTTGGATCAGCTGCCTGCGCGCTTCCCGAGTAGAGGTTGACCTTCGTGAGGTTTTGCGACTTGGCTTGTATCAACTTTTCTTCCTCAAGACAGCTCCGCACGCGACGGTTTACGAAACCGTCGAACTGGCGCCGAAGAGGCAACGCGCGGTAATCAATGGCGTGCTTCGCAATGCTGCACGGCGGCGGGATGAACTGCTTACGCGAGGGGACGCGCAGCCCCTGTTCGTTCGAACCTCGCATCCGCAGTTTCTAGTCGAGCGCTGGCAACGGCACTTCGGCGCCAAAGCTGCGGACGAGTTATGCAGATGGAATAATCTGCCGTCGCCAGTTTACGGGCGAGTTAATCGGCTAAAAATCGATCGCGAAAAATTCCTGCAACAGTATCCAGAGTCGCGGCCGCTGGTACGCAATGCTGAGTTCGTAGAATTGGATGGATTGCCTGAGAACGCTCTCAACTATGGCCATTGCTATGTTCAAGATCCGAGCACAGTGATCACCTGCCAGCTTCTTGATCCCAAACCCACAGAAAAAATCCTCGATGCATGCGCCGCGCCAGGTGGAAAAGCCGCCTACGTCGCCCAGCTCATGAAAAACCGGGGAACAATCGTGGCATGCGATCGCGATCCAGAGCGACTTCAAATCCTGAAAAACAACATGGCGCGCCTCGGCGCACGGATTGTCCAAAGTTTGCATCACGATTGGACACACGGCTACCTTCCAAAAGAGCTCGTTTCGATCGCGCCATTTGATCGCGTCCTGGTTGACGCGCCCTGCAGCAACACCGGAGTGATGCGACGCCGGGTAGATGTGCGATGGCGACTGCGGCCCGGAGATCTGCTCCGAATGCCGGACGAACAATTTGAGATTACGCGCTCCGCGATCAGCTTGTTAAAACCGGGCGGCGTTCTCGTTTACTCGACGTGCAGCCTCGAACCAGAGGAAAATGAGCAGCTCGTCGAGCGTTTGCTAAATAAATTTCCACGGATGCGGCTTGCGGACGAAAAGTTCTGCCTTCCGTTTCGAGATCATTTCGATGGCGCGTTTGCCGCGCGCCTCATCAATACTTGTCAGTTCTAAAACCATAAGCCGCTGGCTTTGTTGAAAGGCTGCGCGGCCGAAATGACCAATAACGAACCTGTCAACAGAACGTCATAACCACAGTTGCATCTCGTGTTGTGAGTGGAATCATAAGCGTCTATGCACGACGCCCGTTTTGACAATCTCGCCCAACTTCTTGTGGAATATTCCATCCGGCTCGAACGGAACGAAGCCGTGTTGATTGAAGCATTTGACACCCCTGACGAAATGACGATTGCACTCATTCGAGCGGCACGTGAGGCCGGAGGCATCCCTTTTGTACAGACTCAGCACGCCCGAGTCAACCGCGCGCTCGCGCTCGAAGCATCCGATCGACAGTTGAATCTCTTGGCAAGCCATGAACTGGCGCGAATGAAAAAAATGGATGCATACATCGCCGTGCGTGGAAGCAGCAACATCACCGAATTATCCGACGTGCCACCCGAGAAGATGAAATTGCTCGCCAAGAAAATGCGCCCCGTGCAGGACCAACGAGTGAAAAAAACCAAATGGGTGGTCTTACGCTGGCCGACGCCGTCAATGGCACAACTTGCCGGAATGAGCACGGAAGCCTTTGAAGACTTTTATTTCGAAGTCTGCACGCTGGATTATCGCAAACTCCAGCCGGGCATGAAGGCGCTTAAGCGATTAATGGAAAAGACAGATCGCGTCGAAATCAAGGGGCCCGGAACCGATCTGCGTTTCAGTATCAAGGGAATTCCGGCGGTGATCTGCGGTGGCGATCGCAATATTCCCGATGGCGAAGTTTTTAGCTGCCCGGTGAAGGATTCCGTGGAGGGCCAGGTGACGTTCAACGCGCCGAGTATTTACCAGGGCATCGGATTCGATGGCATCCGTCTGGAGTTTAAGAATGGAAAGATTATCGATGCGAAGAGCAACGAAACAAGAAAGCTGAACAAGATCCTCGACTCAGATCCCGGCGCCCGCTACATCGGCGAATTTTCACTTGGATTTAATCCCCGGGTCCTGCAGCCGATGCGAGACATATTGTTCGATGAGAAAATTGCCGGCTCGTTTCATCTTACTCCGGGACAAGCGTACGAAGAAGCGGACAACGGGAATCGGAGCCAGGTCCACTGGGACATGGTAAACATCCAGCGACCCGAATACGGCGGTGGGGAAATCTACTTCGACGGGAAATTGATTCGCCGCGATGGCGAGTTTCTGCCGAAGCAACTGCGTTCCCTAAATCGGGGCCGAGTCGGCAGACATGTTTAAGCAAACTGAGCGAACAGCGTCCTCCCGGCGCTGGGCGAAGGAGATAACCTGGCTGTTCCTGTCCCGTCGATGAGCCTACTGAATTTACGCTCGCTTCGGGCCCTGGCCGAGGAGATTCAGCTGCATCGTTCCGATGTCGCCGCTTTCGTTGAGCTCCAAATTCGCAATCTCGAACATCGGCGGTCCTTCAGATTGATTCGGTCCCGCGCCAGGCAACTGAACGCGAACCTGTTTTGAATTCGAATTTAGGACTACGGCCGCAATTTCGAGCGACGGCGCAAACTCGATCGTCGTAATTTGGAACGGGACTGTAACGAAAACAGAAGCCCGGCCCTGCTGCGACGGCGTTAGTTGGACTGGCGCGGTCTCGAAATTAGGGACGACTTGCAATCCGGCGACTGTAAATGAGGGCGAACCGGTCGTAGTTGGCCTCTGTTGAGAGGGAATCATCCGAATCGTGCCGAGGGCGCCTCCCGAGGGCTGAACCTTTGCGATTTCAAAACTGACCTGCAGATTCACACCAAGTTGAGGCTGCTGAGACGCAGGCAAACGCATTGTGACAAGCTTGGATATGGGACGCACCTTTAGGACACCCATTTTGAAGCTCGAGGTCAACTGCACGGCTGCGATCTCGAAAGAAAATGTGAGCTGCACGGATGTCTGCATCGTAGCGGCGGGTTGCGGTTTGGCCACGGTGGCAGATGAAGGTTTGTTTGCTGGAGCGGTCGGGATTTCGGTTGTTTCAGGCATGGTTGCGGGTGTGGTTGTTTGCGGAAATACGGGCTTAGTGGAAATCGCAGTAGGCAAATTAGACGCGCGTTTGGTGACCGCTTCGGCAACGGAGGATTTGATCGCAGCCAAAGTTGGCTGGTGCGAAACAGGCTGCTCATGCTCGATCGGTTTAACCTTTCCGCTTGGTTCTGCCTTTGCCTTGGCAGGCCGTGCGGCTTCCGCACCTCTGGGAATCTTACTCGGCTCTTTTGTCGTGATCACAGAAAGCTCGGCTGGTTCACGGATTGCCGAAACTTCGTCAATTTCAGGCGTCTGCGGAACTCCAGACCGCGAGCTCTCTGCCGTTTGTTCGACGACTGGCCCTCCTGATGACTCACCGATCGGCTCTTCCGGTACTATTGCAGGAGGTCGGCTTAATGCACCGATTGCTGGAACCTCAGCGGTTTCAGGCGTCTGCGGAACTCCAGGCCGGAAGCTCTCTGCTGTTTGCTCAACGACCGGTGCTCCCGATGACTCAAAGGTTGGCTTAGCAAGCGGGAATTCCGGGACACTCGGCCGCAAGGTCTCCGCGATTTGTTCGACAACTGCCTTTACGGATGACTCAAAAACCGGCTCAGTGACAGGCGTCAATTCGCGATGTGCTTCCCCTCTGTGGTACGCGGTCGTTTGTGACGCTTTGCCTACCACATCCGCCAGCTGGTCAGGAGCACCGCTCGGTTTTGCTGAAGGCAGTACGGTGCGGCCCAATGAAGGTTTCGATGCCGTTAATCGCAGCGAGACCTGACGGGGGCCGCCAAAAAAGCCGTTGCCCTGACGACCGTTCCTTTTCGCCAGGGCCACGCTCGGCGTCACGCTTGGTTTAAACACGCGGGAGTTGGCGGCGGACTTGCTCTTCCAGGACGTCGAGACATTAAATATGGAGCGGCGAAGCCCGGGAACGACCACCCAAGCCAAGAGAAAGATACCGGCTAACAGGAATCCACCGACAAGCCACGTTCGCCGACTCGCCATCCCGGCAGTGCCAGGCTGTGAGATGTTGGACGCACGGGGGCTTGTGGCCACAGCGGGCGCGCCGGATGATTTTGTTTCGCCCGCTGCTGCCTGGTCATTTTGTCCGGTGGGAACAGTTGAAGCGATTGGCGCTTCGGAAGGCGCGGCTGCTACAGATGTCGAACCCGCGCCAGAAGACGGCCCCGAAACTGCACCTGCAGGTGCTTCCTCAGGCTGACGGCTTGATCCCGATGTCACCGACTCGTTCGATGCGGAAACCGGAGGCTGTTCAGCCGTTCCTTTCGCCTCACTTGTAGATTTCATCCCAGTAACAGGCGGATTCGTCGCCGGGGCCAAAGAAGCAAAAGATTGGCCCGTTGATGTGTCTGTCTGTTTGTTTGCAGCAAAAACACTGTCGGGGATAGGACTTGGTTCAACAGCCGGGCTGCTCTCTGCTTGCGACGCAATGACACTGCCTGTGTCAAACGCGGGCGCGGGCGCCGGCGCAGCCTCTGGGCCTTTCATCCAGCCAACGTCATAAAAAGCGTCGGCGAAAACGCTGTTGAGCGCTGGGGAATAAATCTTCGTCGCTGAGGCAGTCCAGTCGGCTGCCTTCTCTGGATTGTTATGTTTAAACTCCCACGCCGCCTGGGCATAATAGAGCGCGGGCGTATCGCCCGTGAACTGGAACTCCTCCATCATCGCGTGTGCGCGACTCTCCTTTCCTTCAAGCAAGAGCGTCATGTAAATTTTGAATTTAATGAGTTCTGCCGCCTGATTCTTATCGCCCCCTGGAGTTCGATCATACAGCGCTTCGAAACGCTCCCGCGCCTTTGCGTAGTCTTTCTTCTTAAATGGAATTTGCGCGAGGTTGTATTGCGCTTCGCGGAATTTTGGATCGACCTTGGCTGCTTTTTTGAAGGCCCCTTCAGCACCGTCAAACTCCTTCTGCTCCATCAGGATCTCGCCACGTAAATTAAGAGTCGCCGGCTGGTTCGGCTCCGCCTGATCCGCTTCATCGATTGATTTACGAGCGGCCGCCAAATCGCGCTGCCGCAACGCCTGCTGCGCTTGCTCGAATTTCGAATGAGCCACCGCCTTCGTTTTTTCCAAGCGCTCGGCAGTCGTCATCAGTGGCAATGAAGGCCGCGCCTCGCCAGCTCGCTTTTCCAGCCACCCGATTTCGTACAGCGATTCTGCGAAAAGCTTGTTCAGTTGCGGCGAAAAATTCTTTTCCGCTGCGTCCATCAAATCTTTTGCTTCTTTTTGATTCTTGTGTTGGAGCGCAACGGCTGCTTTCACATAGTCAACGGCAGGTGTATCGCGCGAAAGTTCCAACTTCGCCAGCATGGAATCAACCATGTTTTCTTTCCCCTCGAGCAGATAAGTCAAAAGAATCTTGTACTGAATAAGCTGCGAAGCTTCGCTGGCCAGATCGGATTCACTGCGGGAAAGCAGCTGCTGAAAACGGTTTCGCGCCTCCGCCCAATCTTTTTTGAGAAACGGGATTTCCGCCAGGTTGAAGCGCGCATTCCAAAACTTGGGATCGATCCGGCCCGCTTCGAGCAATACTCCTTCTGCCTTATCATACTCGCCCTGCCGCATCAGGATGACACCACGCAAATTTTTCGACGCGGCAAGATCGGGCTGGCGGGCATCGATCGAGTCAAGTTCCTTTAACGCTTCCGGAAAATTGTTCCCGTCGAACGCCCGGAACGCTTTGTTGTACATTTCCTCCAACTCGGATTTGGTCGGAGCGACATTATCTGCTGCGAAGGACGTGAGGGCTAACCCCGCGATCGCAGCAATCTTCCAGATTCTCATGAAGTAGGGAGTGAAGCTTCGATCGCGGCTCCTGACAAGTCCAAAGTTGTATGAGACGCCGTGATTTTCAGCCCGCTTCGGAAAAATGGGAGGCCAAGTCGGACCCGCCCCTCCGGATTGATCAATTCAAATTCGCGACGATCCGCAATCCTTCCAGAGTCAGGTGCGGGCGAACCGCGGCGATCTCCGGCAACGGTGCGGCGATCAGCTGGGCGTAACCGCCTGTTGCTACGGTGTAAATTTCTTTGCGCGGAAACTGTTCTGCTCTGATCCGCGCAACAATTTCCCGAACCAACCCCCTGTAACCAAAGACGGCGCCGGATAACATCGCCTCGATTGTGGATTTACCGATCGCGCGTCGCGGCTCTTTCAAAGAGAGCCGTGGCAAGAGCGCCGTTCGTTGATAAAGAAAATTCGTCATTGCTTCTAGCCCCGGCGCGATCACTCCGCCAATGTAAGTGCGGCGATCGGAAACAATGTCGAAAGTCACCGCCGTGCCGAAATCGACCACTATAGCGGGAAATCCGTAAAGAGCTGTAACTGCCGCGGCGTTCGCCAGCCGGTCGGCGCCAATCGATTTCGGCTTGGGATAATCAATTCCTACTCCCAGTTTTCGCGTCGAATCCAGCCAGAGCACCTCCACTTTTCGGGCGGCCTTTGAAATCGCCGGGTTTTTTGCGGGCACCACCGAGGAAACGACTACTTTTCGCACCTCTCGCTTTCTCAGAAATCTCGCAACGACACTGCTTGAAAGCTTGCTCGTCGCAATCCGCACAGGGGTCGAAATCCGCGTGGTCGACGCAAACACCAGCTTAGTGTATGAATTACTGATATCGACTAAGAGATAATCGGTCATCCTTGTAGAAGCTGTTATCACGTCGAGCGAACTCGCGACAGCGCTCACTATTATTCGCTCATTATTCTTTCAGTAGCGAGAGGGTCTTTGACTCCGTTTGGCAGTCGCAAAACTCCGCTCGGAATGACAAAAAAGAGTCATTGCTGCGCCAGCCAACCATACAGAGCGAGAGTCCTCCACGGACGCGCTGTATAGAACGCTCCGCCCCCGTCAAGCCCCGCAGCGGGCTTGCGACGCTTCCCTCAACCGGGTACCTTCATCCGTGAGAAGATTGGTGCATCGCCCGCGCCGTTTGCGGCGCTCCCCTGCCCTGCGGAACCTTGTCCGCGAGACACAATTAAGCGCCCACGATTTTATTCTCCCGCTTTTTGTAAGCGAAAAATTGAAACAGCGCCGTCCGATTGCGAGCATGCCAGGGGTTTTCCAGCTCTCCCTGAAGGAAATTGTCGATGAAGCGCAGCGCGCTCAGGATCTCGGGCTGCAAGCTGTCTTGCTTTTCGGGATTCCGGAGCACAAAGACGAACAAGCCAGCGGCGCGTATGTGGAAACAGGTATTGTTCAGAAAGCGCTGCGAGCCATTAAGGCGAAATGCCCAGACCTCGTTACCATCACCGATGTGTGCCTGTGCGAATACATGAGCCACGGTCACTGCGGTGTCACGCGCATCGATGGAGATCATTTCCATGTTCTTAATGACGAGACCATCGAGCTTCTCGTCAAAACCGCGCTCTCCCACGCGGCAACAGGCGCGGACATGGTAGCGCCGAGCGACATGATGGATGGTCGCATTGGCGCTATTCGCGAAGCGCTCGATACGAACGGCTTCGATCAAACTGGAATTATGAGTTATGCGGCCAAGTTTGCGTCGGCTTTTTATGGCCCCTTTCGCGAGGCCGCCGAGAGCCCACCGCAATTTGGCGATCGTCGTTCCTACCAAATGGACTACGCGAACGCAGATGAAGCGCTGCGTGAGGTGGCTCTGGATATCGATGAGGGAGCGGACATCGTGATGGTGAAACCAGCTCTGCCGTACCTCGACATCCTGTGGCGGATGCACCAACGCTTTGGCAAGCCGACCGCCGTTTATCATGTGAGCGGCGAATACGCGATGATCAAAGCGGCCGCCGAAAAAGGAATCGTAGACGAGCGCGCTGCTGTTCTCGAGGTCATGACTGCGCTGAAACGCGCGGGCGCGGACATTATCGTTACCTATTGGGCATGCGAACTCGCGAAATGGGTGTCGGAGTAACGAACTCGCAGGGGGAAACCGCGAGGCACGCTCAGCTGAAACGTCTTGCTTTTCTCTGGGCCCAAGCGCACGGCTATTCCGCTTGCGCGATGGAAGTCAGGTTGCCTCAATGCCGATATCGCGCCGACGTGGCCGCTTATCGGCCACATCCAAAAACGATCGGATCGACAGCGATTTTTGAATGCAAGCAAGCCCTCTCTGATTTGCGAAGGGATAATTGCCGCAGCGAGGCAGCGCGCCAACGCCTCGAAACAATCTGTCAGCGCCGCCAAATTCTCGAAGCACGCTTGCGTGTGCACTATCCGAATTTGCGGATTACCGATTCGCTCTTTCCGGAATTCGATTCATATGATTTCACGGCGATCGGGCACCGCGGTTATGCGCGCGTTTTGCGTGAGCTGAACGCGCTGCAAAATCGCCTCTATGATTGCACGAAGTTCGACAAACTGATCCGCTATCGCTGCGCGAATTTCTTTTTTCTAGTGCTGCCAGGCGAATTGTTTCGCGATTCAGAAATTCCGGTTGGATGGGGTGCCCTTGTAGAATCGAATGATACGCTAACGCTCGCACGCAAGCCGATGCGACAGGAAAACAGGCCCGAGATGCGATTACACCTGCTGCAGCGAATCGCCGCGGCCGGAACGCGAACGCTGAATCGACACTTGGAAATCACATCCGACGGCGTAGCGGCCGAGCGTTGTCGATCCTTCTAACTGACTGGCGCGTCCTGCGAAACTGGCACGAGCAAATTGTGCCCGGTCATTTCCCTCGGTTGCGGCAGTCCGAGTAGAAATAGGAGCGTGGGCGCTATGTCGGCGAGGATTCCATCTTCGCAGCGAAACTGTGCGGCATCTTTCGCGACGTAGATGAAATGCACAACGTTGCTCGTGTGCGCAGTGTTCGGCGACCCATCAGGGTTCCGCATTTGCTCGCAATTTCCGTGGTCCGCCGTGACGATGCATTTGCCGCCGAGATCGAGAAGCTTGGGAATAATGCGGGCAATGCAATCGTCGACGGTTTCGACGGCCTTGATTCCAGCCTCCAGAATTCCGGTATGGCCGACCATGTCCGGATTGGCGAAATTAAGAACGATTAAATCGTAATTTGCTATGCGCGCGAGGACTTCGTCGGTAACCTCGCGCGCGCTCATCTCCGGCTGAAGGTCGTAGGTCGCGACTTTTGGCGAAGGCACAAGTTTTCGGTCTTCGCCGGGAAAAGGGCGCTCGATCCCACCGTTAAAAAAGTAAGTCACGTGCGCATACTTTTCCGTCTCGGCGATGCGCAATTGTGATTTGCCCGCGGCGCTTACGACTTCGCCTAAAATGTGCGCGAGCTTGGCGGGCTCAAAAATGAACGGCGAAGGATAAGTCACGTCGTATTGCGTGAGAGTGACGAAATGGACTTGCGGCCACACTTCGCGATCAAAACCATCGAAGTCCTTAAGCAAAAACGCCTGCGACAATTGCCGCGCCCGATCTGCACGAAAATTAAAAAACAAAACGGAGTCGCCATCACAGACGCGCTGTTCATTTGCGTAAGAAAAAATCAGCGGCGGCATGAACTCATCGGTTTTACCATTTTTATATTGCCGACCCACAGCGGCAGAGGGGGACGTCTTACAAATTTCGCCGCGTCCGAGAACGATCGCATCCCAAGCCTTTTTCGTGCGGTCCCAACGCCGATCGCGATCCATCGCGAAGTATCGTCCTACGACGGTGACGATCCGCCCGCCGCTCTTCTCAAGATCCTCCTCGCACTTTTTCAAAAACCCAGCCCCGCCAGTGGGAGACGTATCCCGCCCATCCGTGAACGCGTGAATCAAAATCTCCGCAACGCCTGATTCCCGCGCGGCGTTCGCAAGCGCGATCATGTGCAAGTAATGGCTGTGAACGCCACCATCGGAAACCAGCCCGAGCAAGTGAAGCCGGTGGCCGCGCGTGTCGGCAAGAGTTTCCCGCAGTACGGCGTTGGGCGTCAATTCGCCGTCCGTTATGGCCTTGTTAATTCGCGTCAGATCCTGATAAACGATCCTGCCAGCTCCCAGGTTAAGATGGCCAACTTCGGAGTTGCCCATTTGGCCCTTAGGTAAACCGACATCGGTGCCGCTCGCGCTCAATTTGGCGCCTGGATACTTCCGGTAGAGCCCGTTGTGAAACGGCGTTCGGGCAAGAAGAGTTGCATCGCTGTTTTCTTCCCGTTTTTCCTGACCACCGGGATTAATGCCCCAGCCATCGCGAATAATCAGCATAACGGGGCCGGCCATATGCAGGGCACTTTGCCGACGATTGCGAAGATCGACAAGCGCTTCTTTCTTCTGCTTTCTTCTGTAGAGAGGGCCCTATTGGCCGTTTCTGTTTTTGGACAGCGGCAACGCGCAGGACAGATTGATGTTACATATGTGACACGATCTTGTCCGACGTACCGCCTTATTCCAAAGCCCGAAAGCGTTCAGAGTTGCATTATTTGCCGGGCGATATTTGCGACGGTCACAGACCCCCACTACAAGGAAGGGAATGAAATGGCGCAACCAGTTGCTGGCGCTTTTCTGTTTGCTGGCCTTTGCCGGACTAGGCGTGCTTTATTTTCAGCACTGGGTCATTCGAAAACCTTTCGGAATTATCTTGTTTGTTGGAGAAGGCCTTACGCCGGCACGGCTTGCCCCGACGCGTGCGTACGCCGGTGGGGCAGGTACACACCTGAGCCTGGATTCCATGCCTCGTGCAGCTTTGCTAACGAATTACTCGAAAGATTTCGCCGCTCCGGATCAAGCAGCCGCCGCAACTGCAATTGCAACAGGCGTCAAAACGATCAACCGCGCGATCGCGATCAATGGCGATGGGAAACCGATCACGAGCATCATTGAATTGGCACGCGAACATGGACGAGCCACTGGTCTGGTGACAGATGTGAAACTAACTGACCCGACGAACGCGGCTTTTTACGCGCACCCGTCCGATCCGAGCGATGTCGAGAAGATCGCAGCTGAGTTCGTTGCTGGAGGAAAGATCGACATCGCAATGGGTGGCGGTGCGGCACAATTCCTTCCCACTGCAAAGGACGGAGAGAGACAGGACCGGCGCGATCTCTTACTCGAGCTTCGTAGCAACGGTTTCGACATTGTTCGAACGCGAGCCGAGTTGGAAGCGATTCCCGCATGGCGTCGGCCGAAACTTTTCGGCGCTTTTAGCAAAGTGGACCTTGCATTCGTGAACCAAGTCGAAGAGCGGAGCCAGCAACCGAGTCTTTCGGATATGGTACGTCGGGCGATCGAATTACTTCAATATAACACTGGCGGATACATGCTCGTGGTCGATGCAGGACTAATGCGCACGGCGGCGCAGGAAAACAATGGTGAAAGAACGCTCGGCCAAGTGGTTGAATTGGATCGCGCAGTCGCCGTTGCACGAAATTATGCCGGGCCCAAATCGACCATCATTGTCTCCGGCGATGCCGCAATCGGCGGATTGAGCTTAAATGGATTTCCATTTCGGAAAGACAGCGGCATCGCCTTGCTGGGATTTAACTCGGCCGGCCAGCCCTGGATTACGTGGGCAACCGGTCCGAATGGCACAAAATCGTACGGAGCGGCGAAAATACCTGGCAAGCTGAACGGAGACAATGGCGAACAACCCGAAGCAGAACAGCCGGAGCCAGCGACATTCTACACGAAATCCGCGTTGGGCACTGTCGAAGACGTCGTTGCGTTTGGCAGCGGGCCTGGAACAGAGGCATTGCAAGGCGTGCTCGATAACACAACCGTTTTCAACATCCTGCGCAACGAGCTCTGACGACCGATAGCTCTGCCGATAAGAGATTGGCTGGAAGCCACTGCCACATCGCACGCAAGCTTTTTGTCGCATACGCGATAAAAGTTAGTCACTGCTCAAGCTACTTCGGCGTTTCGCGATAGGGCAACGCCAACTCATAAAGCGCAATTTCTTGCTGAAGCGCCCCGGCCAGGGAGTTGTCGCCTTGCGTCTGTGCTAATTGCATCGCAGCCCGCGCAATTTCAATAGCCTTTCCAAATTGCCCACTCTCCGCATACGCGGCTGCCAATGCGTGCAGCACAAACGTGTTGGTACCGCCTGAAAGTTGATCAGCTTCCCTGGCAAGCTCAAGCGCCTTGGTCCCGTTCCGGAACGACGCGTTGGAACACGTAGCCAGTAACCACGCCAGATTAGTTAGGGCGGAAATGGACTGTGGAGAAATCTCCAACGCTTTTTGGTAATGTTGAATGGCCTCCGCTGTCTGGCCTTTTTCATCGAGGGCAATGGCCAGGTTTGTGTGTGCATCTGCATTTTCAGGTTGAATCAACAACGCAGCGCGGCAATGGGAGATCGCAGCGTCGATTTCGCCTTTCTCAAGAAAGGCATGGCCAAGACTATGGTGGGCAAGGAAGTATTCAGGTCGTATTGACAGCGCCTTTTGGTAATAAACAATCGCGTCATCAATTCGCCCTTTTTGAAGGAGTGCGTTGCCAAGAGCGACCTGAGCATCTGGATCATTTGGCGCGATCCTGACGGCATTGCTACAATGGGCGATTGCCTCGTCCACTTGCCCTTTGCTCAGAAGGGCGATGCCAAGATTGTACTCCGCATCCCAAAAATCCGGCTGCATCTCCAAGGTTGTCCGGTAATGAGCAATGGCATCGTCGGTGTCACCTTTCTGGAAAAGTGCAATGCCCAAATTATTGTGAGCCATCCAGCATTCTGGATTTCCTTTTAGCGTCGTCCGCCAGAGGGCCTCAATGTCAGCATACATCGCGGCTTGTCGCCACGTCAGTAGTGCTAAAGTTACGGTCACACACCCCGCCGCGCTCAAAATCAGAGGGCGACTCCGCTTAAAAGTGCAAGCTAGCGTGGCGACACCCGCCGAAGCCAACGCAATTGGTCCAATGCTCGCCAAATACTGGTAATGGTCTGCCACAAACGTGTAGCGAAATGTGTAGAGCATGATAAAGCCGAGGACTGGACTAAGCGTCGCGACGAAAAATGCGGCCGCGACCTCGACGCTGCGCCCCACGTAACGCCTCGCGAAGTAGATCACCGCACATAACGCGATTCCCGCCAGCAACCATACGTAATCCAGGGGATGCGCGGGCGAGATGTTCCATTTTGGATAAATGAAAGTCAGATTGGATGGCCAGATGAGTTTGCTCAGATAAAACCAAACCGCGCGACTCGCGATAAGGAAGCGCTCAATCGGACTCAAGAATGCAAAGAGCGTTCGACTCGTGCCTTGATGGTAGCGTTCCCACCATACCGTGACCAAGCCCATCCCCAATCCAAGAAAGAAAAACGGAATGACCTGAAGAATTCTTTGCCAGCTGATCGGTTTTTTCTGCAACCAAAGAATCAAGAGCAACGCCGCCGGCAGCGTGCAGGCCGTTGTCTTGGCCGAAAGCGCCAGTACATAAAGGACCAATGCCAGGGCATAAAAGCGCCATGGCCGCTTCGTCCACTCGTCAACAAACGCGATCCATGCAAGGAGCGTCAGCAGGAAGAAAAAGGCCATCAGCACATTTTTGCGTTCCGTGATCCAGGCAACTGATTCCACCTGCACCGGATGCAGAGCGAAAATCGCTCCTGCCAGCCACGCACCCGGCACACGCAAGCGCGCCAGCAGTCGCCACACCAGCAGCGCGTTGGCAACATGAAGCAGAAGATTGACCCAATGATAACCCGTTGGATTCAGCCCCCAGAGCGCGTGCTCGATGCGAAACGTGCTATAAACCAGCGGGAAATACTGCGAAGGCGAGTCCAGTGAAAACCAAATCCGTCGTAAACCATCGGGAGCAGTCAGCAACTCGTTATTTGTCACATAAGCATCGTCATCCCAGATGAAGCCACCATTCCACGCAGGCTGGTACATGAAGACCGTCACTGCGGCCAAGAGCAGGCCGAAAAGCCAGGCGCGAGTACGCGATGATAACGGGCGTTCAGCGATTTTCTGCACGATTGATTTTACTCAGACAATTTCCAATCCCAATGGGCAAACGGCACGATCAGACGATGTTAGTTTCAATTTTGTAACGCGGCGCTTTCCCTGGGCTGCCACACTCACATAGGGTGTCATTTGACGAAAATGCAGTGTGGTGCAAATCGCTTACCTGCGACCGCAGTCTTTGCGTTCGATAGCGCTTTCAAGTGACAAACACGATCTTCAATCCTGACAAACTCGTGCGCGTCGCGTGGTGGGTTTTAGCGGCGATCGTTTTTGGCCTGACGCTCGCTATCCGAATTCGACTCCTGGGTGTTCCGCTGGAGCGCGACGAAGGCGAATACGCGTATGCGGGCCAACTCATGTTGCAAGGTATCCCCCCGTACAAACTGGCTTACAACATGAAGTTTCCCGGGACTTATGCTGCTTACGCTTTGATCATGTCGATCTTCGGACAAACAATCACTGGAATTCATTTGGGCTTGCTTTTGGTAAACGCCGCAACTGTGGCGCTCGTTTTTCTTCTGGGTCGAAAACTGATGAATTCGACCGCAGGGATTGCCGCGGCAGCAAGTTATGCAGTTCTTTCTGTGAGTCCTTCTGTGCTGGGCTTCGCTGGTCACGCGACCCATTTTGTAATGCTGCCCGTCCTTGGCGGGGCACTGATTCTGTTGCACGAATCCGGTCGGCAACGGTGGGAACGCTTGTTCGCGAGCGGATTGCTTTTTGGTCTGGCGCTGCTGATGAAGCAGCCCGCGGTCTTTTTCATTCTGTTTGGAGCGATTTATCTCGTCTCCAAAGATGTCCACCGTGGATTCAAGCTAAAGGGAATCCTTCTGCGAAGTCTGATCTTCAGCACCGGCGTAATTCTTCCCTTCGGGATCACGTGTTTGGTTTTATCACACGCAGGGGTATTCAAGCAGTTTTGGTTTTGGACAATCGATTACGCCCGTCAATATGGCAGCTTGGTCCCCCTCACCCAGGCGCCGCAGATTTTCTTCCACAGCGTAAAGGAAGTGATAGGAGCTGGCTGGGCGCTCTGGTTGCTGGCTGGAATTGGAGGAGTTGCGGGTTGGTGGGATCAGCAAAGGCGTGCCAGCACAGTTTTTTTGCTTGGCTTCCTCTTGTTCTCGGCATTGGCGCTATGCCCGGGATTCTATTTCCGATACCATTATTTTATTTTTGTTCTGCCAGCGGTCTCGCTCCTTGTCGGCGTTGCAATCAGCGAACTGTCGGATCTTCTGGCTGGTAGGATGATGGCGGTTAGATTCTTCCCGCTTCTTCTGCTTGGCGCGACCCTGAGCTTACCAATTGTTCGGGACAAAAAATTCTTCTTTGAAGCTTCTCCGGTTGAAGCTTGCCGAATGATTTACCCTGAGGCTCCGTTCCCGGAGTCCATCAGGATTGCAGAATACGTGCGCGACCACACATCTCCCAATGACACAATCGCAGTATTGGGATCGGAGCCGCAGATTTATTTTTATTCACAGCGACATTCGACGACCGGATATATTTACACATACGGTTTAATGGAGCCGCAGAAATACGCACAACAGATGCAGCAGGAGATGATCCGCGAGATTGAACACCGGCGTCCAAAATATCTAATCTCTGTGGTAATGAAGGATTCCTGGTTACAGCGGCCGCAATCTGATCGGCTGATCTTTACCTGGGCAAATGAATACACTGCACAAAATTACGCCGTAGCCGGTTTTGTAAACATGGCGACGCCAGACCGAACCGATTATTACTTTGGGAGCATTCCACAGTCAGTGCCACATCTGGGGAATTACATTTTGATCTACGAGAGGAAATCTTAGCAGCCGTTCGACGGGCGAATTGGGCACGACCACAATGATGAAATCCGAATGATGAATGACCAATTAATGACTAAGCTCGAATGCCAAAGACACGCACGGCAGCCTTCACGTCTTACCCGGTTTCGTCATTTGGATTTCATTCGTCATTCGTGCTTGGTCATTCTCTTTCATTCCTTCG
>Ga0209689_1000814_pt1 | contig 22527 bp, 20 predicted proteins | sample GraSoiAngelo_149_FD_187119 | JGI IMG/M metagenome (GOLD analysis project Ga0209689, IMG submission 187119) | Grasslands soil microbial communities from the Angelo Coastal Reserve, California, USA - 14_1009_09_30cm (SPAdes) (version 2) | ecosystem: Environmental > Terrestrial > Soil > Grasslands ... | reverse complement strand
GTGCAGGTCGAGCTCCTGCGCCTTGGCGTTCATCCGGCCGACGAAGCTCCACTCGTCCCCGGAGAGGCGCTCGGCCAGCGCGGTCGCCGCGTCGTTCGCCGAGGCGATCGCAACGCCCTCGAGGAGGACGTGCAGCGGCACGAGCTCGCCGGCCCGGAGCCCCATCCGGGCCTTCGGCGTCAGCGACGCGTAGCGGCTCACCGGCACCAGCTCGTCGAGCTCCGCGCGCCCGGCTTCGATGTCTTCGAACGCGAGGTAGAGCGTCATCAGCTTCACGAGGCTGGCGGGCGCCCGCTCCTCCTCCGGATTCTTGGCGAAGAGCGTCCGGCCCTCGGGGTCAAGAAGCAGAACGGCTTCAGCGGTGAGCACCAGCGGACGTCCGTCGGCAGCGGCCCGCGCCGACTGGGCGTTCGCGGCGAGGGGAGCTAGGGCGGCAGCCAGCACCGCCAGGGCGGCGAGCATACGACCTGGATGCACTGCGTTCGATTCTAGCGACCGCCCAAAGCAGGCGGCAAGGAAAAACCGGTCAGCGGACCGCCTGCTTCAATTCTTTCGACGGCTTGAAGCGTGGGATACGACCGGCGACCGTCACCGCCTGACCGGTCCGAGGGTTCTTCAGGGTACGCGGCTTGCGTCGCGCGACTGAGAATGTTCCGAATCCGACGAGGGTGACCGCGTCGCCCCGCTTGAGCGAGGCGCGGATGCCGCCGAGCGCGGCCCGGAGCGCACGCTCGGTACCGGCCTTCGGCCAGCCGGCAGCCGCCGCCATGCGCGATACGATGTCGGCCTTCGTCATCTACATTCCGAACGCGCCCCGCGCCTCGTCCATCACGGTCTCGTCGATGGTCGCGTAGCCGTGCTCGGCCGCGAACCGCTCGATCGCGCGGCGCGCCATGGGTCGGATGAACGACGGGATCCGTTCCACGCGCGCCTCGGCTTCGGTGGTCCAGGGCACGGTAGCCGGCGTGACATTGGCGCCCTCGTTGACCACCGCCGCGAAGGGACAGCCGCCGGACTCTGCGCCCGACTCACCGCCGCGGTCGTCGCCGATCTTGACGGTGTCGCCTTCGAACGCGTCGGCGCGCGGGTTGGCCATCATCGTGCGCACGTGCTCGAACGGAGCCGGCGGGGTCGCGCCACCGCCCACCTTGACGCCGAGGCTTCGAACCATCTGCGTCTCGAACCGGTTGGTGAGCATCGCGACACGGAATCCGCATTCCGGACAGCGGAACGTGACGGCCAGCGAGCCCTCGTCGGGCCCCTCGGTCGAGTGGAGCTTCATCGGTTCGTCGCAGTCGAGACAGAGAAACTTCATGGTTCCGGCATTCTATCACTGCGCACGCGCCGAGGTGGGAGGCTCGCTCGTGACGAAAGGAGGAGCTCGTCAGACGGGGAGGCGGCCTAACGGCTCCATCATTCCGCGGCACGAGACTGGTCGGCGAGTTTGAGCTGGGTGATTCGGTTCATGCGCTCGACAATCTCACGGATCGCTTCCACCGCATCGAGTACAGCGTCAATCCGTTGACGTGACACCGGATCAGATGCCTCACTGACGAGCGGCTGGATATTTCCCTTGATCACACTGAGAGGATTGTTGATCTCATGAGCCATTGTGGTCGCGAGGCTGGCGACGAACCGAAGGGCTGCGCGTCCGCGCGCCACCGCCTCGAGCTGCGCGTTCCGGACGGCGACGGTGGCTTGGGACGCGAGCGCGCGAATCAACTCCTCGTAGTCCGGATCAAAGGGGACGATTTGGTTGCGAGCGTCGAGTGCATTGATCAACTGGAAGACGCCGATGACATTGCCTGTGGCCTCCATGAGCGGGACGGCGAGGACTGATCGGGTCCGATACCCGGTCTGGGCATCGATGGCACGATTGAAAGCGTAGGGCCGGTCTGGCGGAATATCGTAGGCATCGGAAAGGCGGAGAATGTCCCGGGAAAGCGCGACATGCCCGGCGAGGCTTGGCTTGCTCAACGGGAGATCGGACTGGAAGAGCTGCCGCATCTCTCTCTCCCCAAGACGTCGCGCCAATACGTCATTCTGGACGACGGCGAATCGGAGGCGATCCCCATCACGGAGGTAGAGGGTGCCGGCTTCCGCGTGCGTGAAGCGTCGGGCCTCGGTCAGGATCCGCTGCGGCAGCAAAGCGAGGTCGCGTTCGCTCGTCAAACCGATTCCGATCTGGATCAGCTCCCTGAGGAGGCGCGAGCGGTCAAGGGATAAGGGCATATAGCTGCCTCTCCTCGGCGTTCACCCGCAGGCATCGGATCTTACACCCAGATTGCTTGGAAGTCGCTCGCGGCTGAAGGGTAGGTCCCGCCCGTGCTTCGGTGGTTATGCTGGGGCGTGATGCCGGGGTGGAATGTTGTGGCACCCGCTGTTTCTGGGCTGGTCCTAGACTCCTCGACCTACTACTCCGTCTCGCGTCGTTGAACTGACCCTGCGGCGGGTTCAGACAGTCACTTGACGAGGCTCTCGCGCCCGATCTAGCGTTCCCTGCCAAATGCGATGGTGGTTGGGCCACTCCTGGCCCGTGATGGTTCTTCTGATTGCAGCCGTTGCGAGTGGCTGTATCAGTCTCTCCCCTGTCGTCTTGCGAGGGCCTGAGCCCCAAGGCGAAACTCCAGTTTCATAACGATCCGGTCGTTGCGAGATCGCCTACGCTCGGCAGACGGTCACGCCAACGCTCTCGCCTGAACCACCCAGCACGCAGCGGCCGCCACAGCCCGCACCGCCTTCGGAAGCACCGCAGCCCCCGCGTCCGGCCGAGCCTGACCCCCGAGAGCCGTGAGTGGGACAGAGGCCGCCGGCCAGATGGCCGATCCAGGCCTGCGTCCAAGTGAAGGCCTGGCGCTAAGATGGCAGGACTTCGATGCTGCTGCACGGACCCTGCGCATTGAGCGGGCGGTCTCAGCGGGGCAAGTGAAGCTGACCAAGACAGGCAGCACACGGACAGTGGATCTGACGGTCAGGCTGACTGAAGCGCTCTCCGAGTGGCAGGCGCGGTGTGAGGCAGACGCGCTAGTCGCGGATCATGACGCCTCCCGTGGATCTTTCCCTCAGAGTCGAGCACGCCGCTGGACGAGGCGAAGGTGTCCAAGCGATTCCGGGCGGTGCTCCAGCGGGCCAAGCTGCCCCCGGTTCCCGTCAAGGACCTGCGCCACACCTTTGCCACCGATCTTCTGGAGGTCGGGGCACCAATCACCTACGAGCCGCACAACTCGGGCATAGCAACCCGGCCACTACGCTCCGACACTATGCGCACTGGATTCCGCGCGGTGATAAAGCGTGGATTGACCTGCTGGCGGAGGCTCGGAATAGCGCGAGTGGTAGCAAAACGGTAGCAACCGTGGAGGCGGGCAACGCGTGTGACGTGTAAGTAGTGTAGGATGCTGACGGATGCCGGTGTAGCTCAGTGGCAGAGCAGCTGATTCGTAATCAGCAGGTCGCGGGTTCAAGTCCCGCCGCCGGCTCCAGTACTCAGCCGACACCACCTCTCTCTGGTTCCCCTCGTCAGTCTCAAATGTCGGCTTCCACGTCATCAAGTACACGATCGTGTGGCGGCACTTGTAAGGCACTGAGATGGGACTCCTTGGTCGCCTTGGACCGGACAACCGGGGCGGCCGCGGGGAGGGGAACGGCCGCTAGGCCGCCCGCCTAGGCTACAGGGATGATCGTCCCGCCGCGACTTCGGCTATAGTCGTCCGATCCGGCTCAGGCCGCGCGGCCTGCGGTGGTCGCTGACGCGGCGGTGACGTGTCCTGGTGAGGCAGTCACGAGGATGGAGCCATGGCGATTGTCGCGTCCGCTCTCCTCGTCCGAACCTGGCGCCGCGTCGTCCTGGCCCTCTGCTTCCTGTCCGGCATCAGCGGCCTGCTCTACGAAGTGGCGTGGGCCCGCATGCTCCATTTACTGTTCGGCGATACCGTCCTGGCCGTGAGCACGGTCCTCGCGTCGTTCATGGCCGGACTCGCGGCGGGCAGTTTCTGGATCGGCAGGTATATCGATCGTCGGCGGGGGCGTGTTCTCGCCGTGTACGCGGGTCTCGAGGCTGGGATTGGTCTGAGCGCCCTCCTATTCCCGGTGGTCCTCCAGGAGCTGACGCCTCTCTACGTCTGGTTGCACCAAACCCTGTCTTCCTCGTTCTGGCTCTTCAGCCTCGTGCGCTTCCTCCTCGCCTTCAGTCTTCTCTGCGTGCCCACGGCCCTGATGGGCGCGACCTTGCCGGTGCTGAGCCGCTATGTGGTGCAGAGCTCCGCCACCTTGGGATGGACTGTCGGCACTCTCTACGCGCTCAACACCGGCGGCGCCGTGCTCGGCTGTTTCATGACCGGCTACGTGCTGATTGGTTCCCTCGGCTTGTCCCGGACCGTGTGGATCGGGGCCGCGTTGAATTTCGCGATTGCCCTCGTGGTGTGGGTCGGACAGCGCTGGATCGACGCGCCAAACATTCGGGAAGCGCCGTCGAGCTCGCCGGGAGATACGGCTCCCGCGGTCGCTGGCCACGACGACAAGACCGTTCGCCGCGTCCTGTGGTCGTTCGCGCTGACCGGGTGTGCGGCACTGTCCTATGAAGTGATCTGGACGCGCGCGTTGACCTTTTTCGTCGGGAACTCGACGTATGCCTTCAGCGCGATGTTGACCACATTCCTGTGCGGGCTGGCCCTCGGAAGCCTGCTCGTCGCACGAGTCAGCGACCGCTCAGGGGACAGCCTGTCGCTGCTCGGCGCATTACAGATGGGCATCGGGATCTATGGGCTCCTGACCATCGTCATCCTCGGGCGGCTGTTCTATGGTCTCGACGGCTGGTGGGAAGGATTCAGCAACGCCTATTGGGGCGCTCCGCTCGGCCTCACCTTCTTGAAGACGTTCGTCGTGATCCTGCCCCCGACTCTCTGCATGGGTGCGACCTTTCCGTTGGTCAGCAAGATCGTGACGCACGGCCCCCAGGGGGTCGGCCGAGGCGTCGGCACCGCCTATGCCTGCAATACGCTCGGCGCCATCGCGGGCGCTTGGCTCAGCGGCTTCGTGGCCATTCCACTCCTCGGAACTCATCACAGCCTGGCGCTCACGGCGCTCCTCAGCGTGGCTATCGGAGGTGTCCTGCTGACGTCCAGTTCCACATCGCGCCTCCGTCAGGGGGTGCTCTATGCGGGGGCGCTGAGCTGTTTCATCGCGGTGCTGGTCGCGACGCCGACCTTCCGCTTCGCCGACATCGCGGGCGAGCCGGAGAAGGCGATTCTGCACTACGAGGAAGACGTCGCCGGCGTCGTGAAAGTCGCCACCGACATCTACGATCGGAAGCTCCTGAGTATCAACGGTTGGTCGGTCGCGGGGACTGGCAGCCCGAATCCGGACGTGGCGCTCGTGAACGACTACCCAGAAGTCCAGAAAATGCTCGCTCATCTGCCGATGCTGCTGCACCCCGCACCGCAACGGGTGTTGGTGATTGGCTTCGGCGCGGGCGGGACCGCCTGGTCGCTGAGTCGCTACGCGGCGCTGCGACGGCTCGACATCGTGGAGTTCGTTCCGGGCGTGATCCGCGCGGCACGCTTCTTTCCCGAGGTCAATCACGATGTCCTGACCGACCCACGCGTACGGGTCATCATCGACGACGGGCGCAACAACCTCTTGGTCACATCCGAGACCTACGACGTGCTATCGGTCGATACCCTCGACCCCAAGCACGCCGGCAACGGCAACCTGTATACGCGGGAGTTCTACGAGCTGAGCAAGCGGGTCCTGAAGCCGGGCGGGATCTTTGTTCAGTGGCTGCCGTATCACCAGGTCGACAACGCGAGCCTGAAGGTGATCGCGCGCACCTTTCAAGACGTCTACCCGCACGCCACGATGTGGCTGAACCGTTTCAAGGGCTACACGCTGCTCCTCGGCACGCTCGAGCCTCTGCAGATCGATGTCGCGCGGCTCAAAGCGCACTTTCGCACCCCGGCCATTCAGCGTGACCTTGCCGAAGTCCACGTGGCCACCCCGTGGCAGTTCCTCGAGAGCTTCGCCATGCGGGCGGACACCGTGCGTCGGTACGCGGCGGGGAATACGCGCCTCAACACCTATGACCGACCGTATGTGGAGTTCTACGGTCTCTCCTGGCGCGATCCAGTCGAGGAGAATCTCGCCGAGCTTGCGTCCTTTGCGGATGACGTCAGGCCGCTCCTGACGTTCGCGGACATCTCGCCTGCCGAGCAGCAGAGCATCGAAGGCCGTATGGCCGTGCAGCGGCGCATCTCCCGCTACATCGCGCACGGCTACCTGGCCAACTGGCGCCGTCGGCTGCAGGACGGGACCCGCGAGTATCGCAAGGCCCTCAAGCTGGACCCGCACGACGACGGGATCAAGTTCGCGCTCGGCATTGCCGCGGTCCACAAACGCCACGCGCTGGCGGCGCTGGAACGGCGCCCGGACGACATCAAGAGCCTGAGCAAGCTCGGCTACATCGCCTGGCACGAGCAGGACTACGACGCCGCAATCCGACGCTTTCGGCAGGTGCTCGCGGTCGATGCGCACCAGCCGTCAGCCTACATTCACCTGGGCGTTAGCTACGCCGGGCAGGCGAATTTCGACGCCTCGATTGCGGCCTATCAGAAGGCGAAGGAATTGCGGGCCGACCTGGCCGGCGTCGTCGCACAGAGCATCGATCTCGTCGAGCGGCTGCGGCGCGCCAAAGAGCATCCCAACGACCCCGCGGCGCAAGAACGGCTGGGCGAGCTCTACGCGAGTGACGGGCGCTTCGACCGCGCGATCGAGTGCTTCGAGAAGGTGACCTCGCTCGCTCCGGATTCACCGCACGGGTTTTTCGCCCTGGCTCGCTCCTACGAGGCGGAGGAACGCGACGCTGAAGCGCTGCGCGCGTACGATCGCGGCCTGGCGCTCGACCCAACCCACGCGCAGGCGCGGAACAATCGTGAGAAGCTCTCGATCAAACGTGCGCTCGAGCTGGGCCAACCCGTCGAGCTGGCGCTGGGCGCCGATGGCGTCCTGACGATCGATCCCGACAGCGCGATGAGCTATTACCACCTCGGGTTGCGATACCTGCGCAACGACGAGGCCGACGCGGCGGTGTTGGCCTTGCGACGGGCGATCGCGTTGCAACCGGGCCACGACGCCGCTCATCTCTTTCTGGGTCTCGCCTACACCTCCCTGGGAACCTATGCCGACGCCGAAGTCGAGTACCGTCGGGCCATCGCGCTCCGTCCCACGAATCCGGAGGCCTACAACTATCTCGGCCTTGTGTACTACCAGCAACAGCGTTACCGTCGGGCCCTTGGCGCCTACCGCCAGGCGATCGCGCAGGCGCCCGGATACGCCGTTGCCTACGTCAATCTCGCGGCCAGCCACGAAGCGCTGGGGCAGACCGACGCGGCACTGGCGGCTTATCGCCAGGCGCTCCAGCACGATGCAAATCTGGTGGCGGTGCAGGAGAAGATCGACAGGCTGGGCAAGCGAGTGGGGAGGTAGACGGTGGCCGCGCTCGCGACGTTCATCCAACAGGTCATCAATGGGCTGATGCTGGGCGGAGGCTATGCCCTCGTCGCCATCGGCTACACGCTGATCTTCGGGGTGCTCAATCTCCTGCACCTCGCGCACGGGGAAGTCGCAATGATCGGCTCGTACGTCGGGCTCACCCTCGTGCTCATCGCCATGTCGCAGGTGGGGGTCCTACCGCTGTGGCTGGTCCTCATCGTGGCGATGATCGGCGCCGGGGTCGTGGGCATCGTCGTCGAGCTCGTCGCGTTTCGCCCGCTCGGGCGCCAGCAACTCCACATCACGCCGCTGATCACCACCATCGCCGTGGCCTTCGTGTTGCAAGAGGCCGCGGTGAAGCTCTTCGGTTCCGAGCAGCGCAGCTTTCCGGTCGCGATGTTCGACGAGCTCAAGAAGTACGATCTGCAGCTCGGGGCCTTCCGGATCACGTACGTGCAGATGTTCATCATCGTAGCGTCGGTCGTGCTGATGGTGGGCCTCTATTTCTTCGTCGAGAAGACCACGATGGGCCGGGCGATGCGCGCCTGTGCGGAAAATACCCAGACCGCCCGGCTGCTCGGCGTGAACGTGCACTGGATCACGGTCTGGACCTTCGGCATCGCCTCAGCCCTGGCGGGTGCGGCCGGAGTGCTGATCGGCCTGGCCTACAACATCACGCCGCTGATGGGAGGGATCCTGGGGCTCAAGGGCCTCACGATCATGCTCTTCGGCGGATCCGGGAACATCGTTGGAGCCATGGTGGCCGCGCTCATCCTCGGCATGATCGAGACCATGAGCGTCGCGTATCTCGTCCCGGCGTGGAAGGACGGCTTCGCCTTCGGCATTCTCATCCTGATCCTCCTCTACAAACCGACAGGGCTGTTCGGTAGTCGCCTGCAGATCGAGGCGGGCCGGTAGGGAGGTGTGTCCATGCAAGCCGTGATCGATTCGCTCGTGAGCATCGTCACCGGCGTGTTCACCCTCGGTGAGGCGGATCTGATGACGATCGGGATCAACATGATCATGGCGCTCAGCATGTTCCTGCCCATGACGGTCGGGCAACTGTCCTTCGGCCAGGCGGGCTTCATGTCCATCGGCGCGCACATCGCCGTGGTGCTGACGCTCTACGCTGGCGTCTCGTTCCCGATCGCCCTTCTCGTGGCGGGGCTGGGGAGCGGACTCGCGGGATTCCTCGTCGGTGTCCCCGTGTTGCGCTTACGCGGCTTGCTCCTGGCGCTCGTAACCTTCGCCTTTGCGCAGGTGGTCGAGGTCTTCTTCCTCAATTTCAAGCCCACGGGCGCTGCCGAAGGGATCCGCGGCATCTTTCCCTATACCAATCTGTGGTACGTCTACGGCTTCCTGGTGCTCCTCGTTCTCTTCCTGGCGCGCCTGCGCGGGTCGCGGATGGGCCGAGCCTTCGAAGCGGTCAAGCTGGACGAGACCGCGGCCGAAGCCATGGGCATCGACGTCACGCGTGCGAAGCTCACGGCCTTTTCGGCCGGCGCGTTCGTCGCGGGAGTGGGCGGCGGCCTGTACGCCCACCATGCCGTGTTCATCCAGTACGACAACTTCGACTTCAAGCGCGGCGTCGACATCGCGATGTACATGGTGCTGGGTGGCATGGATGTGCTGTACGGTCCTCTGCTCGGCGCGTTCGTCATCACGTACCTTTCCACTGCGCTGCAATTTCTGGCGAACTGGCGGTGGGAGGTCTGGGGCAGCATCGTCATCCTGGTGATGATCTTTCGACCTCAAGGCATTCTCGGGCGAGACACCCTCAACATCCGCCGCTGGCTTCGGGCCAGCCCGGTCACCACCGGGTGAGCGACGCGGACGCACAGCACATGGAGGGAGGTGGTGACTGGGACATGATGCCGCGGCGCTCCGTTCCGTAGACGTTTTTCTCAACACGGAGAGAGGAGACTCGATGAAGAGATCGCTCATCCTCCTCAGTTGTGCTCTCGTCGCGATGCTGGCGTTGCCGGCCCTCGTCCACGCCTTCGGCGATGAGATCGTCGTCGGGTTCATGGTGCCGCTGACGAAGAAGGGGGCCAGCTACGGCGTCCAGAGCCGGGCCGCCACCGAAGTCGCGGTGGAAGAGATCAATACCGCCGGCGGGATCGGTGGCCGGAAGCTCAGGATGATCACGAAGGACACCGAGGGCGACAACGCCCTGGCCATTCAGCTTGCGCGAGGTCTGATCGACAAGGATCAGGTCCTCGCCGCGCACGGCCCGCAGTGGAGCGCGGAGGCCGAAGCCGTATTCCCGATCTGTGAGCGCTCGAAAATTCTCTGCTTCTCGCCGACCTCGACCAAGCCCGGCGTGTCCGCGCCGTACTCGTGGGCCTTCCGCAACACGGTCGACGAGAACGTCCTGGTCCCGCAAACCCTCAAGTGGGTCAAGGAGCACTATCCCTGGGTCAAGAAGGCGGCCATCCTCACCGATGTCAAGGACGCCTACTCGAAGAGCCTGGGGCACGACACGTTCCGTCCGCGACTCAAGCAGTCCGGGATCGAGGTGGTGGAGGAGGTGGACTACCTCACCGGGGACACGGACTTCAGCGCTCACATCACCAAGATCAAGGCAAAGAATCCCGACATGATCGCCGTCGGCGGCACCTGGGTCGAAACGGCCAACATGATGAAGGAGGCGCAGAAGCAAGACCTCCGGGTCTTGTGGGTCGGCGGTGTCGGTATGGGCAACGCGCGCATCGTCGAGAATGCCGGCCTCGCGTCGGAAGGGGCCGTCCACAACGCCACGTACGACAAAGACGCCACGACCGAGATGAATCAGAGTTACGTGAGGCGCCTGCTGGCCAAGGTCCCCAATGAGACGCCCCACTGGCCGGCGGCCAACTGCTACGACGCGATGAAGATGTTGGCCCAAGCCATCAAACAGGCCAACGTCACCAATACCGCGAAGACCCTCGAGGCCGATCGCAAGAAGGTGCGTGATGCGCTGGCCAGCATCAAGGATTTCCCCGCCCTCACCAGCGCGGACAGCAAGATCACCATCGTCGACGTCGTCGACGGCAAGCACGCCGGCGACGCGATCAAGAAGGGGACGCTGATCCAGGTCCAGAACGGCAAGTTCGTTCCCGTCGGCGAGGGGAAGGCGACAGCGTTGAAGCTGAAGTAGCGTGACGACCGGACCGAGCGAGAGGGGCGCACGACGGTGCGCCCCTGCTCCCCAGGTGTCAGAGATGACAATGCTCGCGGTGAAAGGAGTCACCAAGCGGTTCGGCAGCCTGGTGGCGGTGAGCGAGGTGGACGTCTACCTCGAGCCCGGAACGATTCACGCGATCATCGGGCCAAACGGCGCTGGGAAGACCACGCTGTTCAACTGCGTGACCGGTCTCCACACCCACGACGAGGGCTCGATTCTGTTCAAAGGGCGGCCGCTCGAAGGCCTGAAATCGCACGAACGGGTGAGGCTGGGGATGAGCCGCACCTTCCAGAACATCCGGCTGTTCTCCCAGATGACCGTGCTCGAGAACGTCATGGTCGGCCGCCATTGCCGCACGCGTGCCGGCTTGCTGCGCATGTTCTTTCGGCTCGGGGCCTTGCCGGAGGAGCGTGCGATCCGCGCGCGCGCCGAAGAGATCCTCGCATTCATCGGCCTGAGCCACCGGCGGGATGCCGCCGCCGCCACGATTCCGTTCGGCGAGCAACGCCGCCTGGAGATCGCGCGGGCCTTGTCCACGGATCCCGATCTGTTGCTGCTCGATGAGCCGACGTCGGGGATGAATCCGCGCGAGACCGAGGAGATCGACGAGGTCATCACGAATATTCGAGCCCTGGGCAAGACGATTCTCTTGATCGAACACGACATGTCCGTTGTCATGAAGATCTCGGACGTCGTCACCGTCCTGAACTTCGGAGTGAAGATCGCCGAGGGGCCGCCGAGGATCGTGCAGAAAGATCCGCGCGTCATCGAAGCCTATCTCGGGACGGAGGACTAGCGCCGATGCTGCACGTGAGCGATCTCCACGTCGGCTATGGGGCCATCGCCGCCTTGCGCGGCGCCAGCCTCGAGGTCAAGGAAGGCGAGGTGGTTGCGCTCATCGGCGGCAATGGCGCCGGCAAGTCGACCCTGTTGCGGACCATCTCCGGGGTTCTGACGCCGAGTCGCGGCGACGTGACTTTCGAAGGACGAAGCCTGCGCGGCATGGCCGAGGACAAGATCGTGCGGCTCGGGATCTTGCAGGTGCAAGAGGGCAGGGGAATCCTCACCCGCATGACGGTGCAGGAGAATCTCGACATGGGCGCGTACGGGCGCTCTGACAAGGCCGAGATTCGACACGACATGGAGATGGTCTTCGACAAGTTTCCCGTCTTGCGCGAACGCCGCAAGCAATTCGGGGCGACGCTCAGCGGCGGCGAGCAGCAGATGCTGGCGATCGGCCGGGCCCTGATGGCCCGCCCGAAGCTCCTGATGCTCGATGAGCCGTCGCTGGGTCTGGCCCCCCTGCTCGTCCGCGAGATTTTTCGGACCATCATGGAGTTCAAGCGTGAGAAGCGCACGATCTTGCTCGTGGAGCAGAATGCCCGCAAGGCGCTGCAGTGCGCCGACCGTGGGTACGTGATCGAAACCGGCACCATCGTCACGACCGGCTCGGGAGAGGCCCTGCTCAAGAGTGACGAGGTCCGGGCCGCCTACCTCGGGGGCACGACGAAACCTCGATCGTAGAGGTCAGGCAGACCAATGTCCGTTGGCTTCTTTGGTTCCAGATCGGTGGTCCGTTTCAAACGCTGTTGCCATCGCTGACTGGCCGCCGTACCATCCTCCGGAGTGCTGCGGAGCCCGTCTCCCGCGTCAATCATGCGGGGTCAGGCTCAAGATGTACGCGAAGTTCCAACACCGCGAGAGGTACTGCCTCGGCATGCAGCTTCTCCACACTTGGCTCGACAAGTAGCGGCCGTGGCTGCACCGAGGCTGCGGCTCGACCGACGCACCTTCTTGGCTGTCGGGACGACGCTGGCCGCCTCGACCCTGTTGCAGGCGCCGCGGGCCAGGGGCGCCGTTGCCGACCTTGACTTCGTCTCCGCCCTCGCGGCTGCCCGTGCTATCCGGCGCGGCGAGGTCTCCTCGGTCGAGCTGACTACGCGGATGCTGGATCGGATCCGCAAGCACAATCCACGGCTGAACGCCATTGTCACGCTGACCGAAGACACCGCTCTGGCGCGCGCGAAGGCCGCCGACGAGGCCCGAGCGCGTGGAGAGTGGTGGGGACCGGTCCACGGGGTGCCATGCACGGTGAAGGAAACGTTCGAGCTCGCAGGTGCGCGAACGACTGCGGGCTCGCCGACCCTGGCGAACCACGTGTCTGCCCGCGACGCGGTCGTAGTGGAGCGTCTCAAGGCGGCGGGTGCGGTCGTCCTCGGCAAGACGAACGTCCCGCTCTGGGCCTCCGACTGGCAGAGTTACAACGAGGTCTTCGGCGCGACCAACAACCCGTGGGACACCACGCGGACGCCTGGCGGCTCGACGGGGGGCGGTGCCGCCGCGCTTGCCGCTGGACTCTCGTACCTCGAGCCGGGCAGTGACATCGGCGGGTCGATCAGGATTCCCGCCCATTTCTGCGGCGTCTATGGCCACAAGCCGACGCTCGGCGTCGTTCCGCTACGGGGGCATGTCCCGCCGCCGCCCGGAACACCACCGAGTCCGCCGCCGATCCTGCCGGTCGCAGGTCCGCTGGCGCGTAGCGCCGCCGACCTCCGCGCCGGGCTCGAAATCCTCGGCGGACCTGATGCGGAGGACGCGCGCGCCTATCGCTGGTCGCTCCCACCGGCACGCGGGACACGCTTGCACGACTACCGGATCGGGTACGTGCTCGACGATCCGCTCTGTCCTGTGTCTTCCGACGTCGCCGCCGTGCTGACGCGCGCGGTGGCGGCGCTTGGCAAGGCTGGAGCGAGCCTCGAGGAGGGCTGGCCTCAGGGCATGAACGTGGCCCAGATGTACGACACCTACTTATTCCTGCTCAACTCCGCATTCGCCTTCCTCCTGAGCGACGACCGGGTCGACGAGAGACGCAAGCGCGCCGAGAATCAGGACGGGAGCTACGAAGCAAAGCGAGCCTGGGCCTGGACGGCGCCCCATAAGCACTATGGCGCCGCCAACAGCCGGCGCATGGCGGCGCGCGCGATCTGGCAGCAATACTTCAGGACCCACGACGCATTCCTGCTGCCGACGGCATTCGTTGCCGCGTTTCCACACGACCATACCCAGGACCTTGATAATCGCCGCCTGGCGACGCCCGGCGGGCGGCGTCAGTACCAGGACCTGCTCTTCTGGATCTCCTTCGCTACGCTGACGGGTTTGCCCGCGACGACAGCGCCGGTAGGCCTCACGCGCGACGGCCTGCCAGTGGGCATCCAAATCATCGGACCCTTTCTCGAAGACGCCACGCCTATCGACGTCGCCGGTAAGCTCGCCGACGTGCTGGGCGGGTTCGCGCCGCCGAAGGGGTTCGAGTGACGCAAGCGGAGCCACGACGCGCCGTTCAACCCGCTTGAGTCACTGCCAGCTTCCCACGCCCGACACGTCGAACGGGGTTTCGAAGAAGGCAGGGCCGAGACAACCTTGAGGGAGGACTCCGTCAGGCGTGGGAGGCGTTGAGGAAGGCCAAGCAGACATGAGCCGCCGGGCCCGAAGACGACAAGCTCGTTCCTCCGAGATCATCGGCATTGCCGGTGTTGTCGCCGTGCTTGTGGTCGGTTTCATCGTCTCGCAGGCCGTGGGCGATACCGCCGGATTGGCCGCCTTCACTGACGTGACCGTGGTGCCGATGGATCGTGAGCGGCTGCTCGAGCGCCGGACGGTGCTCGTCCGAGGCGACCGGATCGAGGCCATCGGTGCCGCTGACTCGATCCGCATGCCGGCTGGGACGACGCGGGTGGACGGACGGCAAAAGTATCTGATGCCAGGCATCGCGGAGATGCATGCGCACGTGCCCGGTGAGGATAGCCCCGCCGCGGTCGAGATCATGGCGCTGTACGCGCTCACCGGCGCCACGACCATCCGCGGCATGCTCGGCACTCCCTATCAGCACGAGCTTCGCCGCAGGATCGAGAGCCGCGAGATCCTCGGGCCCACGCTGTTCACGGTCGCACCGCCCTTCAGCGGCAACTCCACCAGGACAGCGGACGAGGCGCGGCGGAAGGTGCGCGAGTACTGGGCTGCGGGCTATCACGTGCTCAAGATCTTCCCGCCGATGTCACGCGACGTGTACGATGCCATCACCAGTACGGCCCGCGAGGTGGGAATCCCCTACGCCGGGCATGTGCCGCCCGAGGTGGGGCTCCGCCACGCCGTTGAAGAGCGTCAGTCGGTGGAGCACCTCGACGGCTATGTCGAGGCGAGTCGCGGCGACGAGCGGGCGATCGCCGATCTCGCGCGGGCGACGCGCGAGGCTCGAATCTGGAACTCCGCCACGATGGACGTGTGGAAGACCTCCTGGGCACCCGATCTTTGGACGAGCTTCGCCGCCGTCCAGAGCTCCAGTACCTCCCGCGCCCGATGGTCGAGCAGTGGGCCAAAGAGACGGTGGAGCTCTCCCGGCGCAGCTTCTGGCGCAGGGCGCTCGAGCAGATGCGCATGCGTCCGTCGGCCATGGACGTTGTCGCGCTACGTGACCGGATTCTGCAGGCCCTTCATCGCGCGGGCGCCGGTCTGATCCTCGGCGCCGACCCGCCTCAAGTGTACAGCGTGCCAGGATTCTCCCTGGCGCACGAGATGGGAGCGATGGTGCGGGCCGGCGTGCCCATATACGCGGTGCTCGAGGCGGCGACCAAAAATCCGGCCGCCTTTTTCGGACAGGAGGCGGAGTTCGGCACGGTGGAGGTGGGAAAGCGGGCGGATCTAATCCTGGTGGAGGGGAACCCGCTCGAGGATATCCGCGACGTCCACCGGCAGGCCGGGGTAATGGTGCGTGGCCGCTGGCTGTCGAAGGACGAAATCCAGCGGAGGCTCGACGAAATCGCCCGGAAATGGCAGTAGGCAGCGCAGCAGCCGGCCTATAGCCCGCAAAGCAACGGCCTGGCCGAGGCGTTCGTGCATACCTTCGATCTGGAGCCGCGCGCCTCTTGACGCGCTACGCGGAGCAGTCGCGCCCCGTACAGTTCCCACCCCGCGATTTCTGCCTGTCGACGCTCGGCATGTTCGAGCCGGGCCTCGATCCCGGCGACGTGCCGCCGTTGAAGAGCGACCGCCCAGACAGCGGGCAGGTCGTCTGCGAGTCGGCCCGCCACGCATCTTCCCGTCGGTTTCGTGCCGAAGGCATTAAAACCGGATGCACTTCGGTTGACTCGGTGACTCGCGCCGGCTAGTGTTTGCCAGACTTCGAAGGAGATCTCGCATTCGTCGACGCTCCACCCTGTCACGCGAGGAGAGCGAGCATGCAAACGATTATCGCGTCTCTGGTGGCCCTGCTGTTGCTCGTCGTCCCTGTGACCGGCTACGCGCAGGACGCGCGAGCCACCCTCGAACGCGCCGCTGCTGCTATGGGAGCATCGGGCCTTACCACCCTCGAGTACACGGCCACCGGCACGATGTTCGACGTCGGCCAGAGCGCCGTCCCGGGTCAGCGCGGCCCCCAGTTCACTCTCAGGAGCTATACCCGCTCGATCAGCTACGAGACCACCTCGGTCCGGACCGATCTCGAGCGGGCTCGGGCGGAGGCGCGCGGCGGTGGCGCACCGGCGCCGCGACAGATCTGGATGGTGAGCGGAGACCACGCCTGGAACGTGGTCGGAGACACGGCTGCGCCGGCGCCAGTCGCTCTGGCTCAGCGCCAGTTCGAGCTGTGGACCACTCCGCACGGGATCATCAAGGCCGCGATGAAATACAACGCGACGGTCGAGGGCCGCACGATCTCGTTCGCCGTCCCTGATCGGTTTCGTGCGAGGGCGACGCTCACCGAGGCTAATCTCGTCGATAAGGTCGAGGCAGTCATCCCGAACCCCGTGGTCGGTGACCTGCCAGTCGAGATCCGGTACGCGGACTACAAGGACTTCGGCGGCGTGACGTTTCCGACGAAGATTTCGCAATCGGCCGCGGGCTCTCCCTGGTTCGAGCTCGCCGTGAACGAGGTCCGGCCGAACGCAGCCGTCGACATCACGGTGCCCGAATCGGTCCAGCAGGCCGTGAGGCCCTACGCGCGCGTGACGAACCAGAAAGTGGCCGACGGGGTCTGGTACCTCACCGGCGGCAGCCACCACAGCGTCGCCATCGAGATGAAGGACCACGTGATCGTCGTGGAGGCGCCACTCAATGACGACCGGGCCATGGGCGTGATCATGGCGGTCCGCGAGCTGGTACCGACGAAGCCGATCGCCTACGTTGTGGCGAGCCACCACCATTTCGATCATGCCGGTGGTCTCCGCGCGTTCGCTTCGGTCGGCGTCACCGTCGTCGCGCACGAGAGCGATCGCGCGTTCCTGACGCAGGCGCTGGCCGCGCCAGCGACGATCAGTCCCGATCTCCTGGCCAAGTCGGGCAGGAAAGCCAAGGTGGAAGGCGTGCGCGACCGGCGCGTGATGAACGACGGCACGCGAACGGTGGAGATCCATCACGTGGTCGGGAACAATCACGAGGACGGGATGCTGATGGTGTATCTCCCGAAGGAAAAGCTCCTGATCCAGGCGGACATGTTCACCCCGGCGCCGCCGAACGCACCCGCGCCCGCGGCCGTGAATCCGAACACCGTCAACCTGGCGGACAACATCACCCGGCGAGGCTTGGCCGTTGAGCAGCACCTGCCGTTGCACGGGCGCATCGTACCCATGGCTGAGCTGAACAAGGCGATCGGCCGCGCGCAATAGCGGGTGTGACTGGACGCGGCCCGCGAGTGATCCCGCGGGCCGCGTCTTTTGCCCTGGGGTATGTCGATGGCGGGAGCATCGCCATCGAGTACCGCTACGCGGAGGGGAAGTACGAGCGGCGGCCGGTCCTCGCGGCCGACCTGGTCCGGCTCAAGGTGCACGTCATCGTCACGGAAGGCATACCGCCGAGCCGTGCGGCGAAGCAAGCGGCCGAGCATCGGGAAGGTCGTGACGCCGAACGCGCGGCGTCCGCCGCATGGGCGCCTCGGTGGAGGATGGCTGGCGAATCGCCCCTATTGTGGGATCTTGACCTTGCTCCAGACCAACACACCGCGGGTCTCAGGGCTGCCCGGCAGGTTCGTGTTCGGTTGCCAAGGCGAGGTGACCGTCAGTGCGTCGCCCTCGACCTTGAAGAATCGCAGCTGCTCCGTGCCCGTCCACGTTTCGTCCCAGGCAACATCGACCTTCATGATCCACTTATCGCCCTCGACACGGTAGATGCCGCTGTAGGCAACCATCGACCAGAAGGCCGCGACACGCTCCTGGTCGGTCTCGGGTTTCCTGCGCTGCTCGCACGTGATTAGTCCCAGGATTCGCTTCTCGGGTGTGAAGACGAGGTAACCGTGCGGCCTCTCACCATAGAATCGTTTCTTCTCGCCGGTTGCCTTGAATTCCGTGTACCAAGATTCAAGTTTCTACACCCCTAGTAGCCTCTGTTCACCGTCCGAGGCGAGGGCTGGCGACGCGATGAGCAAGACACAGAATAGGCCAAGTGCTCGCATGGTGAACTCCTCGGGGCTGTCGTTTGATAGCTGGCGGGAGTCTAGCAGACCTCTTGGGTTGCTGGTCCGAGCGTTCGGCTGATTGCAGCGCGCAGGTATTGATGCCCGACAGCCATGCCGACCCGAGCCCCGGTGCCACGATCGCGCTCACGCTCACGCGATTCCCGCGCTTCGATGCGCTCTTGTCTACCGGGCGCCGCGCGTCTTGATATACAGTTACGGCGTCGACGGCGGGATCGGGAGAGCTGAGTTGCGAAGTGAGGTCGAGTCGAGCCTCGTCTCTCCGAACGGACGCGTCGAACTGCGAGGCGAGGTGCCCATGGACGGAGTTGGTCGCCGCGAAGAGATTCGAGTTCCCGGGATGCCCGAGCCTATCAGCCACTTCACCAACGTCGTGCGCGCCGGTCGCCTCGTGTTCGTCTCCGGGTGCGTCGCCTCCGACGCGCAGGGACGCACGATCGGGGGCAACGACGCGACCGCCCAGGCCCGGCAGGTCCACGAAAATCTGAAGAAGTGTCTCGCGGCGGCCGGCGCGACGTTCGCCGACGTGTGCAAGGTCACCGTGTTCCTCAAGAACATCGCCGATCGCGAGAAGGTCAACGTCGCTCGCAAGGAGTATTTCGGGCCTCACCGTCCTGCCAGCACGCTCGTCGAGATCTCGCGTCTGGTCCGAGACGACCTGCTTGTCGAGATCGAGGCGATCGCGGTGTTGCCCGAGTAGAAGGTGGCCGACGCAGAGACCCTGTGCGAGCGCGCCATCGTGTGGGCCCGGCAGGGCCGGTACCGTGAGGCCGAGGCGGCATACCGTGAAGCGATCCGGACCGACCCCGGTCGGCTGAGAGCGTATCTCGGGCTCGGATTGGTCCTGCGTCGCCAGCGCCGGACGGTCGAGGCCGAGGCGGTCTTCAAGCAGGCGATCCTCCTCAACCCCGCCGGCGTCTCGGCGCATCTCGAGCTCGGCGGCGCGCTCTTCGAGCAGGCACGGTACGCCGAAGCGGCCGCGGCGTTCCGCGAGGCGATCCGGCTCAGGCCCGACTCGCCGCAGGCGTTCGTGAGCCTCGGCCTGGCGCTCAGCCGTCGAGGAGACTACGCCGGCGCCGAGTCCGCGTTCCGCGACGCGCTCGCCCTGAAGCCCAACGACGCGACCGCACGGGCCAACCTGGCGACCGTGCTGCGCCGCCAGCGTAAGGTCACGGCCGCCGAGGTCGTCCACCGCGAGGCACTCGCGCGCGACACGGCGCCCACGACGGCACGACGCGATCTGGCCGATACGCTCTACGAGCAGGCGCGATACGCCGAGGCCGCGGCGGCCTACCGTGAGGCGCTCGTGCTCACGCCGAGCGACGCGAAGACATGGCGGGGACTCGCGCTGTCGCTCGAGCGTCAAGGCCGGCTGGCCGAGGCGACCAGCGCCTATCGTGACGCGATCCGCCTTCGGCCGGAGGACGCCGATCTGCGCGAGCGGCTCGGCGCGGTGCTGCGGCGCCGGCACCGTGAGGTCGAAGCCGCGGCCGCGTTCCGCGAATCGCTGCGCCTGCGCCCCGACGCCGCGCGTGCCCACCATCACCTCGCGGTCACCCTCGAGCGCCTCGGTCGCTACGACGACGCTGCGGAGGCGTTCCGGGAGGCGATCCGCTTGCGCCCGAGCTACTTGCACGCGCATCTCGGCCTGGCCGCGACCCTTCGCCGTCAGGGCCGCTGGGCAGAGGAGGCGACGGCGTACGCGGACGCCCTGGCCGTCAGCCCCGACGACGCCGATCTCCATAGCGGTCGAGGCCTGGCGCTCGGCGCGCTCGGTGACTACGCCGAGGCCGCGGCCTCGTTCCGGCGCGCGCTGGCGCTCCGACCGGACGACGCCGACCTGCACTACGAGCTCGGGGTCGCGCTCGGACGGCAGGGTCGCCACGCGGAGGCCGAGGTGGCGTTGCGCTCCGCGATCAGGCTGCGGCCCGACCTCGTGAAGGCTCGCGCGAACCTGGCGCTCGGTCTCGGCCGCCAGGGCAAGCACCTCGAGGCCGAGTCGACGTACCGCGAGGCGCTCGCGTTGCGGCCGAACCACGCCACCCTCAGGCGTGGCCTCGGCGTCGCGCTCTACTGGCAGGGCCGTTACGCGGAGGCCGAGGCCGCGTTTCGTGACGCGGTTCGCATCAAGCCCGAATACGCGCGCGCACACAGCGACCTCGGCGAGATGCTGGCCGAGCAGCACCGCTACCGCGAGTCGGAAGCGGCCTATCGCGCGGTCATCCGGATCACTCCTGACGGCCCGTTCCCGCACACTGCGCTCGCCGGGGTGTTATTGGCGCAGCGCCGGTATGCCGAGGCCGCGGCCGAGTGCCGCGAGGCGATCCGGCTCAACTTCGACGAGCCGCGGGCGCACATCAACCTCTGGGATTCCCTCGAGTTCCTGGGAAGCTACGACGAGCTGGAGACGGCGGCGCGCGCGGTCATCGAGCGCAGGCCCGACCACGCCGATGCCCACGCGCGGCTCGGGCGCGCGCTGTTTGCCCGGGGGCGCTACCGCGAGGCCGCGGAGGCCTATCGCACGGCGGTCGGCCTGCATCCCGAGATCGCGCGCTTCCGCGACGGGCTCGCGGCGGCGCTATCGAAGGTCGAGTAGCCGACGAAACTCTTCGAGATCGCGCCGCGGGACGTCGGCCCGCTGCCGCACGACCTCGTGGACGTGCGCAGGGTTGTCCTCGATCGCGCGACTGGCCTTGGCGAAGAGCTTGACCAGCCGCTTGGCTTCCTTCTCCGCCTTGGCCGTCGCGACCGAGCCGGCGAGCATTCCGGCCAGCGCCACGATGCGGCTTTCGAGCTTCACGAAGCCCGTGACGGCGGGCGAGATCAGGCTCTTGTGGTCGGCCGCCGGGCTCAGGCCATACTCGATGAGAACGACTGCCTGGCCCTTGATGCTCGGGAGTAGCCCCGACTGGTACTGGCCGTGGGCGTACGCCACGCGCGTGCCGCTGGTCGAATAGACGACCGAGAACTGGCCCAACACGCCCCAGCCGTCGTCGAGCCAGAGGCCGCCTTCGGGCCCGCGCCAGATCCGGTAGCGGGCCAGCTTCAGCGCGCGGGTGACGTGGGTCGCGAACTCCGGGTGATCGAGGAGGAACTCGAAGACGTCCGGCCGAGCGATGAACGGCTCACCGGCCGCCCGCGCGCTCACCGAGGCCGCTTCGGCGACTTCCTGAAGCCTGGCGCGCTCGCCGGCAGGGATCTGAGCCGGCAGCGTGGGTGAGGGCCTGGTCGCGAGCGCGCCCGAGACGAGCAGAAGGACCGCGAAACCGGCAACGGCGCACGTCGATCGGCGGCGGTGCCTGGACAACACGACCGGGCCATTATACCCTCGGCCCTACCAATCGAATCCGCCCCGAGCTTGCGGCGCCCTGTCCGGGGCGCGGGGGGCAAACATGTACCAATACCTCTACGCGATCGCCGACCGGCTCCCGGCGGCGTGGCGTCCGCCGGACGCGAGCGTCGGAGGGCCCGTCGAGCTTCGGCGTCTGGGCGACCTGGTGGTCCTCGTGAGCCAGCTCGACCGATTGCCAGAGGCCAACGCGCGCACCCTCGCTCTTCATCACGACGTCGTCGCCTCCACCCTGGATGCCTTCGCGACGGTGCCGTTCAGATTCGGCATGGCTGTGGCGGCTGCCGACCTCGATGGCTGGCTCGCCGCCCACGCGCCGCTTGTCAACACGACGCTCGCTCAGCTCCGGGGATGCGTCGAGATGAACGTCAAGCTCCTGCGTCTTCACTGTGGGCACTCGATCGACAGGACCTGCCGCGAGTGCGCCGACGGCGCGCCCGGCGTGGTCCAGCTCCGGGAGTTGGCCGAGCGGCTCGTCACGCAAGCCGGTATCGAGCGCTGGCGCTACCGGTCGCCCGGGGGCGGGAGCAATGTCGCGGGCTCCGTCGCCTTCCTGGTCGCGCGCGCTGAAGTCGACGGGTTTCTCGCGCGGATCGCGCCGATCGCCTCACGCGCTGCCGGCATCGCCGTGGTTCCGACCGGGCCGTGGCCGCCGTACTCGTTCGTTCCGAGCTTCGACCGCTTCCCGCTGGCCCGGCTGGGAGAACCCGAACGAAAGCTTGGCCGGCTGGCCTGATTCGGCCGTTTCCGGGCATGGGCGTTCCCCGCTTGCCCCCGGCCAGGGCGGTGGGATAGGCTTACCGCCACCTTCGAGGAGGACTGATGCAGCGACTCCAGCGCGCCGCAGTCGAGCAGCTGATGGCCGGGCGCCCGGACACGACGCTGGAAGCCGCGCTCGAGGTCTTCGAGGTCTTCGCCAGTGGCTCGCTCACGGACGAGGTCTACATCCTGGACGACGTCGCCGGCAAACGCATCGCGATCGCTCCGACCACGCTCAAAGACAAGTATCGGCGGGGGTGATCCATGGCCATCATCGTTGTCTCGCATCAGATGGGAGCGGGCGGCCCC
>Ga0209689_1000811_pt1 | contig 22548 bp, 22 predicted proteins | sample GraSoiAngelo_149_FD_187119 | JGI IMG/M metagenome (GOLD analysis project Ga0209689, IMG submission 187119) | Grasslands soil microbial communities from the Angelo Coastal Reserve, California, USA - 14_1009_09_30cm (SPAdes) (version 2) | ecosystem: Environmental > Terrestrial > Soil > Grasslands ... | reverse complement strand
TTACAAGAAGGAACCTCAGCCTCTCCAGGAAATTGCACGCCAGCTCAATGTTGACAGAATTGTCGAAGGCTCCGTACAGCGGTCGGGCGATACTGTCCAAGTCACAGCTCGCTTGCTTAATGCCAGCACCGACACCCAGCTGTGGTCCCAGAGCTACCAGCGCGAGCTCCGCGACTTGCTCACCCTGCAGCGCGAGCTGGCTCTCACCATTGCCAATGAAATTCGCGTCAAACTCACGCCCCAGGAACAGGAGCGGCTCACCACGGCGCACCCCGTTAATCCCGCTGCCCACGATGCTTATCTAAAGGCCAATTATCTGAACACTGGAACGTACGAGCAGCGCAAGAAAGCTCGGGAATATTACGAGCAAGCCATACGCCTTGACCCCAGCTATGCTCCGGCATACGCCGGTCTGGCCGATTACTACTGGGGTACGCCTGACCGTCCCGCTGCCGAAGTCATGCCCAAAGCCAAAGCGTATGCCCTCAAGGCAATTGCTCTGGATGACTCGCTGGCCGATGCACATACGGCGCTTGCATCCGTGCTTTTCTATGGTGATTGGGATTGGGCTGGCGCCGACAGGGAGTTCAGGAGGGCGCTGGAACTCAATCCTAGCGATGCCGAAGCCCATCGCATCTATTCGGTATTTCTTTCCGCTATGACTCGGTTTGAAGACGCGGCAGGTCAGGTCATGGCTACGCAGACGCTGGATCCTCTTTCTGCTCATAACAACAGCACCGCGGGCTGGGTTTTCTATTGTGCCCGTCAATATGACCGCGCCGCCCAGCAATGCCGGAAGGCCCTCGAATTGGCGCCAAACTTCGATGGCGCCCACGCTTGTCTCGGGTATGCGTTTCTGGGCCAAGGAAGTTATTCGCAGGCCATTGATGAATTCCAGAAAGCCTTGGATCTGTCCGGAGGAGACGCGGTTCGAACCATCTGGTTGGGACGGGCCTACGCTCAGGCAGGTGACCGGCCGAATGCCCTCAAGGTTCTGGCCCGTCTAAAGGATCAATCCACCCGATCCTACATCCCCCCTTATTTTTTCGCGACCCTGTACACCGCCTTGGGAGAAAAGGAAGAAGCCTTTCGCTGGCTCGAAAAGGCCTATTCCGAACGAGATCTTTACCTCGCGTGGATTAAGTTCGATCCCGCCTTGGACCCGCTGCGCTCCGATACACGTTTCCAACGTCAGTTACTGCACCGCATGAATCTTTGACCGGTCTAGGACGGCTCCGTGGCAGAGTAGGTGGTATACACTGCCGTGCTGCCTGGCCAATGACCGATGACTACGTACCAGTAGGTCTCGTCCGGCGGCGGATCCTTCTCCGATTTGGCTGTTCCGAGGGCTTTCATCTCCCTTACTTTAGCCTTGAAGATGTGGTGGTCGTTGACCCAGTCTTTAGGATTTTCCTGGAACTTCTTGTACTCGGCATCGCTCAGCCGCACGATGGCGAACTCTGTTTCTTTGTCCTCACTAATGCGCGGAACGTTGGCTATCTGGAAACCATCTTTCGTTCTCCAAGGTCGTGGAATTCGCTTCTTTGCCGACATCTTATGCTGGTCGCTCTTCGGGGTACCTTCCTGGGCGCGGACGGGTATGCCGATCAGCAGGGAAAGCAGTACCGCGAGGCTCAAAAATATCGTTCGTTTCATGGCGCTCCTCCTGTGGTGCCGCTTCTATACCCTAAGGCTCGCCATGTCAATGGAATCCAGCCAGCCACTAGCCCGCTTCCCCAGGATAGCAACGGCCCGAATTTTCCCCTTGACCCTTCGCCCGGCATTCGCTAATCTATCTTGTTTTCAGAAGTACCTGTTCTGTAGGCCGTCTGGAACAAATCTCCGCTCACACGGGCCAAATCCAGAAAATTGAGCAACTTTCGGAAACTGCGGAGCATCATTACGGGTGTAAGAAACTATCCCGTACAAAGCCCATCTAATAAATAAGGAGCCTGTCCCCCGGGGATTGCGCTGTTGCTGCCCGAGGGCTGGCAGGGTTAGTCCGGCCGACTCTTGAAATTTAGGAGAACCCAAAATCATGCGTTCTGATCGCGTTTTTGACGCTTTACAGACTCTGCGTAACCGGTATATGCTCTGCCAGCTTGCGTCCAAGGCTACGCGGAAATTCCATAAACCCAATACCCGTATCCAGGAGACTATGAACGAAGTCCTGGATCGGATTGCAGACTCGGAACGGCAGGCAGTCCTTTCCGAGCCGGAGAACGTTTCTGAGGCGCAGCGGCGGGCTGCCTGAATTCAGCCCCGCCGCGTGCCCGCGCGGTGTAGCGAAATCCTCCTTTTAGCGACCTCCCTTGAAAAATCTCCTGTAGGTGACCATGACCATAGCTGAACTCAAAGAAAAGAACATCACGGAATTAACCAAGATCGCCCGAACTCTGGATCTGCCGGGTGCGAGTGGCTTGCGCAAGCAGGACCTGATCTTCAAGATCCTGCAGGCGCAAAGCGAAAAAGAAGGCCACATCTTTGCCGAGGGCGTGCTTGAAATCCTGCCCGACGGCTACGGCTTCCTGCGCTCGCCCGACTACAACTACCTCCCCGGCCCCGACGACATCTACGTCTCGCCGTCGCAGATCCGCAAGTTCGACCTCAAGACCGGCGACACCATCAGCGGTCAGGTCCGTCCGCCCCATGAGGGCGAAAAATACTTCGCACTGGTCAAGATCGAAGCGGTCAACTTCGAATCACCGGAAGAAGCACGCAACAAGATCCTCTTCGATAACCTGACGCCGCTTTATCCGCAGGAGCGAATCAAGCTGGAAACTGCGCGCGAAAATGTCGGCGCCCGCGTCATGGACCTGCTGACGCCGCTTGGAAAAGGCCAGCGCGGCCTGATCGTCTCGCCGCCTCGGGCCGGCAAGACGATGATCCTGCAAAATATCGCCAACTCCATCACCACGAACCATCCCGAGATTGTGCTTATCGTCCTGCTGATTGACGAGCGTCCGGAAGAAGTGACCGATATGCAACGCTCGGTGAAAGGCGAAGTCATCTCCTCAACCTTCGACGAGCCCGCCGCCCGCCACGTGCAGGTAGCCGAAATGGTGATCGAGAAGGCCAAGCGCCTGGTCGAGCACAAGCGCGATGTCGTGATCCTGCTCGACTCCATCACGCGTCTCGCACGTGCCTACAACACTATCGTTCCGCCTTCCGGAAAAGTGCTCTCCGGCGGCGTGGACTCCAATGCCCTGCAGCGCCCGAAGCGTTTCTTCGGAGCGGCCCGCAACATAGAAGAAGGCGGCTCGTTAACCATCATCGCCACGGCTCTGATCGACACCGGTTCGCGTATGGACGACGTGATCTTTGAAGAGTTCAAAGGCACCGGCAACTGCGAAGTCATCCTGGACCGCAAGCTGTCTGATAAGCGAGTCTTCCCGGCCATCGACATCCAGCGCTCGGGCACCCGCAAGGAAGAACTCATTATCCCGAAGGAAGACCTGCAGCGAATCTGGGTGTTGAGAAAAGTTCTGAACCCGCTGTCGCCCGTGGAAGCCATGGAGCTTCTGATCGACAAGCTCAGCAAAACCAAGTCGAACGGAGAATTCCTGGCCAACATGAGTTCGCTGTAGAGAAATTATGGAGGGACGGTCGTCCTCGCCCGTCCGGCTTTGCCGGTGTGGCGCGGACACTCTTGTCCGCGTTTTTCTCTGTTTGTGCAGCCCGTGTGGCGCGGGCGCGAAGCTCGTGTGTGGGGTCGGGTCTCCGACCCGACCACCCTACGCCGATTCTCTCGGCGGCACTCCAAACCTTCGGCGGGTCGTCGAGTCCACCGCCGCTGCCTTCTCCCGCATCTACTGCAACTCGAACAACGCTGAAGGCATGCTCCTCATCGCTCGGCTCACCCGTCGCCGTGACCGCAGTCAGCCATCGGAACAGTTCACGCATTCGTGGACGAAACGTTGGCCCCCCATGATCCCCGCCGCGCACCGGTCGATACTCGTGGGAAGTGTCCAAGTCCCACAGCGCTCGATGCAAGAATTCGGTTCCATCGTGCGCATTGACAAAGTCGTTGTCGCCAACCTCCAGGTAAATCGGCAAACCAGATTCGCGGATGCGGCGTGCGTTGGTCCGTGCCCGGTTCGCGGGATTGTCGGCAGCGAAGAGTTCTGGATCACCGCGACCGCGGCGAACTGATCGGGATGCGCGAATGCAATTTTCAGCGCTCCCTACCCGCCCATCGACATTCCCGTAATTACTCTCGATTTTCGATCGCCTCCCACATTGCAGGTTTCTCGCAGGTGAGGGATGAAGTCCTCCATGAGGAAGGACTCCTAGCGCACGCCGTGCTCAGCATCTTCGACGTAGTAGCTTATGCCCGCGCTGGGTGTGACGAACACCATTGGGAGCGAGCCGCCCTTCCGACCACCAGGCTTTCGAATAAAGGTTGGCAATCGATCAGGCTCTGGCGACCCCGCCGCCGCCCATGGGGACGAGACCTAAGGGGAAACGGACCCGACTCGCGATAACCGTGGGGAGTTATGACTGCGTAGGGCACCTGCCTCGGCAAGATTACTGGACGACAGCTCCGACAACTCGACATTGGTTGCCATGACGGCGAGATTATCGCGGCACCCTGTCGAAGAAACAATCTGATTATGCACGTGATAAAATGCGATTTCTACCGACAGCCATGTGGCGCGGGCGCCCTCGTCGACGAGTCTGCTCTTCCGAGGAAAATATTAGACTGTAACAAATAGAGCACCCCCTGCGCGTCCGACGCGCGAGGTTTCCCCTAAGCTCGACGCGGAGCAGCCCAGGAAAAGTTTAGGGGATAAAGGTCTGGACTGCCCCGGTTCGGCCCCTTCTTGCTGAGGCCAAGAGGCCGCGGCGGCCTCATATAACTCGGGCCCGGCTATCTTCCCAGGATCTTTACGCGTTCCGCTTCTGCTGTTCTTGGAACCTGTCGAGGTAACGCTTCACTACCTCGCCGGCCTCTTTTTCGGTGCCAGCGGAGCCCTCTATCATCAGCATCCGATCCGTTGCCTGCCGAATGATCGTGTACCGGAAGCGCACGGAGGCGTGACGGTCAGGAACTCGCATGGGGCTGATCACGGCAATGTAGGGTCCGCGTTCAATTCGCATTACTTAGATCCCTGTCTGCGCCCGGCGTTCTGGCTCGCGTTGGTTGTCTTTCCGGGTCCCGTAATCGCTCTGTTCCCAGTCACAGATAGCTCTTTGCACTTCATGGAGCAACATGAGCTTTTTCTTAAGATCGCTCTCGGCGAAGGCGTTTCTGTATAACTCACCGAAATCCATGGGTGCGCTAGTATTCACTCTACCTACTCCTTTGTCGTGGGGCCTGTCTTTAGTCGCGCGGCAGATTCAAAATCTCAGAGACTTTACTGAAGTGGCAGGTGCCGCAATCGCGCGAAGAAGACGCCGCGATGCCATCGGTTCCAGTCCTTGTTGGACACCGGTAGATACATTCCTAACTGCGCACGAAAAACCGCGGAGGAGCACTTTTGGCACATAAAGCCTCCCGGGTGATTAGATCAACTTTCACGCCGAATCCGCCGCTTGTCAAGGAAAATGACAAGAAAATAATGTTAAATTACTGTAAAAGATGATTTATTTTACCTCCCAACGCTGTTATCCAAGATCTTGCCATCCTGTTCTGAACGCCGCGCCGCTTGCTAAGCACTTGTCTCTAGGCGCGCCTAAATGGTATTTACGTGGTGCGCCCTTCGCCAGAGAGGAAAGACTTCAATGAAGCTCTTGGCAGTCGTGTTGTTTCTGAGCGTTGCTCTTGCTTCTACCAGCTCCCCGAATCCCGAAGCGCCAACCGGATTCGACAACAAGAGTAATGGAATAGTGGACGATGCCACCCATCAAGCCGATCAGGCGAGATTCGACGAGACGGAAGGCGTAGACGATGGGCTTGGGCCTCTCTATAACGCCCAATCCTGCCGCGAATGTCACCAAAACCCGACGTCAGGCGGAACCAGCCAGGTTGCCGAACTGCGGGTCGGCCATCAAGGTTCCGATCACATTTTTCACAATCCGGAAATCCCGATTGCTCACGGAACAGAAATCATTAAGGGTCGCACTCTGGTGAACGATCGCTCCATCTGCCCCAGCGCGGCCTTCCCAGATACGGAAATCCAGGAGCATGTTCCCAACACCGAGAACATCCGCACTAATCGCATGTCGCTCGGCCTCCTGGGGGACGGCTACGTCGAGGCCGTCGCCGACCAAAGCCTGTTAGACTTGGCGAAGAAACAATGCGAAGAATCCCATCACAGAATCTGCGGACAGGCGATTTATGTCCCCATCGTTGAGGCTACCGGGCAAACCGGCATCGGGCGTTTCGGCTGGAAGGACCAACACGCCAGTCTCCTATCATTCTCCGGAGACGCCTACTTGAACGAAATGGGCATCACGACCCGCCTTTTCCCTGATGAAGTCACCAAGCTTTGCAACACGGCCACCGAGCCGAATAACCAGGCTGGTCCTGACGGCTTGGACGACGTCGACCATTTTGCGCGCTTCATTCGCGCCTCCAAAGCTCCTGCCCGCGACGCCAAGCTGGCCGACACCGCGCAAGCCAAGAAAGGGTCTCAACTCTTTGACAAGATCGGCTGTGCCACATGCCACGTGCGCACTCTAACCACCGCAGCGGCAGGCACCAAGATCAACGGCGGCACATACACCATTCCCGACGCGCTGGGAGGGAAAACCTTCTACCCGTATTCCGACTTCCTGATGCACAACGTCGGGACCGGCGACGGGATTGTTGTCCCGATGATCGAGCACTACGGGGTCAGGATGTACCAGACGCAGTGGAGAAATTTCTCGCCTAAACACTTTCAAAACGCTCAGAACAAACTGCGCACCGCGCCGCTATGGGGTGTCCGCTTCCGCAACCACCTGATGCACGACGGAAAATCAACCACCCTGCGAGACGCCATTCTGCGGCATTGCAAGGAAGCCCGTCCGGCGGCTAAACGCTTCAAGCATCTGTCTGACGCAGATCAGCAGGCCGTTCTCGACTTCGTAAACTCGCTGTAGTTACGTTTTCTTGCGTGGCGCGGACACTCCTGTCCGCGCTTTCTTATGGTGTGACGGGCGTTTCGCCCCGGGGCACCCTGGCGCGCCCGGTTTTGGCGGGCTGGGGTGGTTTTGCCCTTTCCAGCGGAGCGAGGCTCTGCAGCCACGCATCTCACCGATTATGATCCGTGTCCGTGCAAATCCGTAGCGGCTTTTCTTAAATCAACAATCGACAATCAAAAATCAACAATTCCAGGGAGCAACCATTGGCTTTGTTCCGGGTTCCAAGCAGAGCAGAGGCCTTCAAGGCCCGTGCCGGAGGCGATACCGTGAAATCTCTCTTTCTCAGTTGTTTCCTTCTGGCTGTTCTGTCCACCAGCTTTGCCGGGGATAACCCGCGCGTCTACGTCACCGATAGTAAGTCCTGGGAATTGAAAGGCGGAACTGGCGGAACCGCAGGCGGTTTTGGCGGTGCCGCAGGTGGAGGTGACCGCCCGCAGACCGCGGAAATCATTAAGACTTTTAATCAACGCTGTCCGCAGGTGACGATCAACAACAATAAGGAGAAAGCCGACTATATCGTTCTAATGGACCATGAGGGTGGTAAAGAGGTGTTTTTGCACGATAACAAGGTAGTGGTCTTCAACCGCGACGGTGACGCCATCATGAGCAAGTCCACCCGCACTCTGGGCAGCGCGGTCAAGGACGCCTGTGAGATCATCACGCGCAATTGGAGCGGGGTGAAAGCCCGCGCGCGCTACTCGCAATCCGAGGACGATAAGCAGGCTAAGGCCCAGGACAAGAACTAGCGGCAGTCCCAGAATTCTCCCAACCCCGTGTGGTGCGCACACTCCTGTCCGCGCTTTGTTTTTGGTGTGGCGCCGGCGCCCCCGCCCGCGTGTTTCCGGGAAACTCTCGTCGCTGTGGATTTGGTCTCGCCTGCCGTCGCGACCATTCATCGGATGATTGTTGATTTGGAGAAAGAGGCGCCACGGATTTGCGCGGATACGCACGGATCTGATCCGTGAGATCCGTGGCAGCATTTCCTGGAGTCCAAAAGTCCGCGGGCGGGGGCGCCCGCGCCACACAGAACAGAAGCCGCACAAAAAAAAGCGCGGACTCGGTGTCCGCGCCGCACAGCAACTCTGCTTACTGTTTTTTGGCGGTTTCAGCAGCCTTTTTGGGGCCAGCAGCGACAACCGTCTTGGCATGCCAGAACGTCGGATCAGCTTTGGCCCATTCGGGAGAGACGTAGCTCATCTTGGGCTCGAAGCTGAACAGGTTGGTCTGGCTGGACTCGATGGAGGCGGCCGCCAATTCGCGGGCCTTCTTCATCGTATCTTCGCCCATCTCCTCTTCAATCTGCTTGCCGGCGACGAAGTTGTGGTCGATTTCCGACGCTGTCTTCAGCGGCGAGAACAGCAGGATGGTGTTGCCTAGTGAGCCGTACGCGACTTCGTACGCGGCCCAGTGTGTGTCAGGAACCTTGTCGTAGGCGTTGATGTAGATTTTGGCGAGCGCTTCGAACTCCTTCTCGTGCCCGGGTTTCACGCGGAAGTTCATAATTTCGAAGTAGCGCATGTGCGGGATATCCGTCGCCGCGTGCAGGCTGAGGTCCTCGCGATAGACGAATACGCCCTGATCGAAATCGCTCAGCAGTTCGCCATCATTGAGCGAGGCGCGATCGAGCGCAGTGGTGAGAGTGCCATTTTTTTCCACCGCTTTGTTGTCCTTTTCAACTGCCTCGAAAGAATCGTAGCCGGTCAAGAACAGCGAACGCGGTTTGCCGGACATCGAATTGATTGCCAGATAATAAGTCGGCCATTTCGCCGTGGCAAATGCCTGGACGAAGGCTGCTTCGGATTTCTGATGGGTCATCCCGGCTTTGCCCGGCTTCAGGAATTCGCGGGCGATGACCAGGACTTTCGGCGGCTGGTGCAGGCCATCAGTTTTTTCTTGCGCTAGAGCCGTGGCCAATCCTCCAATAAAGAGAAAAAGGCCCAACACGAAGCTAGTAAGTCTTTGCATAAACCTCCTTATGATTTACGCGTCGATCAGACGGGAAGGGTTTCTAGGTGTGGAAACAAACTGTACCCGACAGACGAACCCTACTCTGAAAGTTTGGCAAAGTCAAACCAGCGGCGGTGTGCACCGGTGTGCATGGTCTGCAGGCAATGATGGTGCGGAGGCGGGTCTTCGACCCGCCGGGACGGGTCACCCGTCCCCACAAAAGCAGAAATGGAATTACATCAGTTTGGACTGAATTCCCAGCGCGTGGCGTCAGAAGGAAAATTCTTTTCCGTCCAGGCCAGCGCGATTCTCGGCCGCACGGAATCAATCACGTTCTCCGGCCCGACTAGGAGAGGCATCTTGTACTTCGCGCGCGAGGCCGCATCCAGCTTCTTGAACATTGACTGGTCGCTGACTTCGACCACCGCCCTCGAGAATCACCACATCGTCCCCCGATTCCAGGTGCACCGATACTGCTGGCTTGTGCGCAAGGTTGCCTGCCTTCCGCGACGCGCGCGCTGTGCCGAAGTACAATGCGCCTTCGAGCCACAAGCCCCATACCGGGATCGAATGCGGACGCCCGTCGTGCCGCGCCGTGCAAATCCAGTAATTGCGGGACTTCGCCAGACGTTCTTCCGCATGACTCCAGGGAAGATATTTCTTGTCTTTCTTTAATCCGTACATGGGCGGAACGTGTGGCCGCCCAACTTTCGCGTGCGGGGGATCAGCAGCTTTTGCTTTGGCCACGACTCACCTCGCTAGGTTTCTGATTTCAGTTCGTCGGAGCTCTCCAGCAAAGATTCCTGCCGGGTTTCGATGCTGGCGTTTCTGCCGACCGCGACCGCGCCCACGACGATCGCGGCAGCGATCAGCATCGCAGGAGTAATCGATTCTCGCAACAGCAACGACGAGAACAGAAGTGTGCAGAAAGGCTGCGCCAGTTGGAGCTGTCCGATGCGCGCGATGCCTCCGGTCGAGAGACCCCGCAGCCAGGCAAACATGCCGGTCCATTGACTGACGACCGTGATGTAGATGAACCCGCACCACGCGCTCGCCGGTGCCGACAGGCCGTGAGCTCGAACGGCGAGCAAGAAGGGAACCACGTGCAACGGCACAGCGATTGCCAGCGTCCAGCTCATCACCTGCCAACCTGGCATAACACGCGTCAGCCGCGCTCCTTCGGCATAGCCTAAAGCCGACGCGGCTACCGAGAGCAGCAGGATAAGGTCGCCGAGCTGGATGTGTCCCGCGCCGTTGAGCTCGGCAAAGGCCAGTACCGCCGTACTCCCCACGACGCTCGCCGCCCAGAACCGTGGCGACGGCCGTTCTCCGGCGCGTAAAGTCGCCACCAGTGCCGTTCCCAAGGGTAAAAGCGCTAGCGTGATGGCACCGTGAGAGGAAGGCAGGCTGTGCATTCCCCAGGCGAAGGTCAGCGGCACACCGATTCCCGCGCCCAGAACCACCAGCGCGAAATTCTTCCAGTAACGGCGCGGAAAACTACGCTGACCGGTGACGAGCAGAAGAATCGCCGCGAGCAATCCCGCCAGCAGCGGCCGTCCGAACGCCACTACGGAAGGATCAAGGTAGAGAACGGCAGCGCGGGTGGCCGGCAAGGTGAGGCTGAAAGACAACATGCCCAACAGCCCATACATCGTCCCGATTGTCTTGGGATTCGACAACCAACCTCCGCCCCTGCATGGGTTAAGGGTGAGCTTAGCACAGGGATGCGGGTGGACCGGAGTGGCACTGCAACGCGCAGCGTCAATGGAGGAAATGCTGAACCAGCGCATAGCCGGCGAGGCCGAGCAGGAACAGCATCATCACCATGGAGCAGATCAGATCGATTGGCCAGTGTCGTGGTTGCAGCATTTCCTATTCCTCCAAAGACACACAACAGACCCGACTGCTCTGCCCGCTGCTCCAGCAGGTTTTGGGGAAGGCTGCAAACCGCAGCAGCGGATTACCTTCTACGTTATAACCCGCAAGGTAGCACATGGGGGTTGCGGCTGCAACAGCATAAAAGTACGTAGGCGATAGATGCTTCCCAATTCGGGTCAGTGGCTTGACGTTGGGTGCGGCTTGCCGTCGGCGGTCACTTCTTTGACATACACGCGACCCGGGATTCCAGCCTGGACATTGTTCTTCTCGAAGATCTCCTTGATCCTTCGGCGCAACTCGCGGCTCACGGCATATTGCCGATTCGGTTTGGTTTTGACCAGGACCAGGTACTCGGCCTCGCCGTTGGCCACCCGCTCGATGCCCGGCACCTGCACGTCAGCGAGGATGTCTTGTTCGCACGCCGGATCATGACCGATGTCGTCGCCGGCCTGTTTCAGCAGAGTGATGATTTTGTCGGTTGGTTCGCTGTAGGCCACAGAAACATGGAGTGCAACCTGCGTCCAGTCACGAGTCATGTTGGAAACGATCTGTACTTGACTGTTGGGGATGATGTGGACCGTGCCATCATCATCACGCAGCTCGGTTCGGCGCAGGGTCATGTTCTCGACGGTACCTTTCACGCCGGCGAGGCGAACCGTGTCGCCGATGTTGTATTGGTCCTCCAGCAGCACAAAGAAGCCGTTGATGAAATCCCTGACCAGGGTTTGCGCGCCGAAACCAATGGCCAGTCCCGCAATCCCGGCGCTGGCCAGCACGGGTCCCAGGTTGAGGCCCAGCAGGGGAAGGATTTGCAAGGTGGCCACGAACAGGATGACAAATGTCCCTATGCTGTTGATGACTGCGGCCAAGGTCTGAAGTTGTTGGGCGCGAAAGCCGGGTGGGAGTCTGCGCGATTGTAAGGCGGTCATCCCGCGTGTAAGCACACGCACGATGCGAGTGAGCACAACTGCGCCTGCGATGACGAGAACGATCTTGGGCACCTCGTGTCGCAGGAAGTTGGCCCAGTCCTGTCCCCAGTCCACGAGCAGGGAGCGCAGGCGCTCCTCCAGCGGCATAGCGATCCTGTTGGTAAGGGCCACAAGCATTGAGGCGCGATTATAGCAACTGCACAGCAGATTCCGGGCCTGTGGAGAGGTCCCTATAATTAGTATTATTCGGAACGCTTCGAGGTCATCGTGCTGCAAAAATACTTTTCTCTCCTGCTGGTAGTGGCTGTTCTCGCTGCTTGCCCAGGTTACTCATTAGCCGGGTCGCAGGGGGACCCTGTACCCGGGCAACATCCGTCAGAACATCCGGATGAGCAAGAGGCAAAGCTTCAGCGGGAACAAGCCAAGAGGTTGAACAAAGACCGTCAGGAAGCCCTGAAACGAGACACGGAGAACCTGCTGAGGCTGTCCACCGAGTTGAAAGAATACGTCGACAAGTCCAACGAGAACGTCCTTTCCTTGCAGGTCATCAAGAAAGCCGAACAGATCGAGAAGCTGGCCCACAGCGTACGGGATAAGATGAAGGGCTATTGAACCGATTCGAGTATCTGTCTTAGTCATTGGCTGAAGCTAGAGTGGAGGCTAAGATTAGCTGCAAGTCAGTTGCAATAACTCGAGGCTCCTACCATGCCCTTGCCGCAAACTGAAACACCCGGAAGGCTGCAGACTGAGCTGATGTCACGCGGTCTGCGTATGACTCACCAGCGCCGCATTATCCTCAGCGTCGTAGAGACGGCCAAGCAACACCTGGACGCCGCGCAAATCCTGCGTCACGCACGCAAGCTCGATCCGGGCGTCGATCGAGTCACGGTTTATCGGACGTTGAAATTGCTCAAGCGTCACGGCTTGATTGATGAGCTCGACCTGATGCACTTGGAAGGGGAGAAGCACTTTTACGAACGCCGTCCTCAGCGCGATCACATCCACATGGCCTGCCTGCGTTGCGGCAAAATTACCGAGTTTGAAAGCGACCTGTTCGACCGCTTAAAGGGGCAGATCCAGAGGGAATGTCATTTCCACATCGTTGTGACCCGTCTGGAGGTGGGTGGTTATTGCGCCCAATGCCGGACCTCAGCCGCGGCGCGAGACTTACCTGCGTAGTTGCAAGTAGTTGCAAGCGAATTGCAACAAAAAATTCACGGTCTCTGTTGACCGGCTCGTCACAGTGATCTAAAGTTAGTGCCAAAGCTACTAATGCAACTCAGTTGCAACTGAGAGCTCGTTTATGCGCCTTCTTCGCCGATTCATCCTTGTACTCACGATCCTGCTCTCATCATTCCTTTTGGCCCAGGAAGCTCCGTACTTTGTCACCTACGATCATCATCTGGAAGAACCCCGGAACCTGGAGATTGCGACCAGCAGCACCATCGGCGTGCCCCGTGCTGGCCAGAAGGCCTACTTCGCGCCCTACCTGGAGCTGGAATACGGAGCAAAAGCTTGGTGGACGACAGAGTTCTACCTGGAGGGCCAATCCACCCGCGGGGACAGCGCGGTTTTTACTGGCTGGCGGCTGGAGAACCGTTTCCGGCCTCTGATGCGGGAGCATTGGATCAATCCGGTGCTTTATGTCGAGTATGAAAATGTGAACGAGGCAACGCGCATTCAGAAGGAAATCGTGGGGAACACTCCAGATTTCGGCGCACCCAACGCGGAGCTGGTCAGAGAGCGTTCCCATGAACTCGAAGCCAAATTGATTCTATCCAGTAACACGCATAGCTGGAACGTGTCAGAAAACTTCATTGTCGAGAAAAACCTTTCCGCAAGCGAAGGCTTTGAATTCGGATATGCACTCGGTGTTTCCCGGCCTCTGAGTACCATGGCTTCTGACCGGCAGTGCCGCTTTTGCCGCGAGAACTTTACCGCGGGCCTGGAGTTGTATGGCGGACTGGGCAGCACGGAAGGTTTTGGGCTGCACAATACAACGCACTACTTGGGCCCCGTCATCTCATGGCAGGTGAGCGACAACGCCTGGCTGCATTTTTCCCCGGCGGTCGGCCTCACTCGCGAGAGCAACCCCGTCCTGCTTCGCTTCGGATATAGTTACGAAGTGCGCGGCTTCGGTCGCAGGCTGGCACGATTCTTGAGAGGAAGACCGTGAAGCTTTTCGTTCTGCTGGTTCTTGCCGGGGCGGCCGCATTGGCCGTTGGACAGAACTCGCACTCCAAAACTGACCCAAAGTTTGTTGCGCCTCCGGAGGCCGCGACCAAGGAGAACCCGCTGGCAGGAAACGCCCAGGCAGCAGCCGGAGGAAAGAAATTATTCCTGCGGAGCTGCGGTGAGTGTCATGGGGAGGATGGTACTGGGATCGAAGACGCCGCCAACCTGCAAACACCGGAAGTGCAAAAGCAAAGCGATGGCGCGCTCTTCTGGAAGATCACCAACGGCAATGTGAAGAAAGGTATGCCGCCGTTCGCCCGTTTGCCCGAGACGCAGCGCTGGCAAATTGTTTCTTTTCTGCGCACCCTCAAGCCGGCAAAGGAAGCTTCACCGTCCGGTGGGAATCCGCCCAGCAGCCCCAAGGGACGGTAATCCACATTGTCAAAGCCCCCCAGGCCAGGGCGTTCACGCTGGGCGGAGGTCCGCTGAGTAGCGTGCTTATCCATCCCAAGAAGAGTAAGGCCATCAGGAGCCCGAAGACGTAGCGACCGATAGCATCCCTGGGCGCCGTCGTGGCCAGATAAATCGCCAGTCCGGCTCCGAAGAACAAGACTTCCAGTGCGCTGGACGCCGCCCAGGAATCCCACAATTCAAGCCCTACGCACGGACCTCGCGGCCACAGGGGCAGATCGGGACGATGCACGAGGAAGTCAAGCACCCAGTGACTGAGCACAGCCAGGCCAACATTCCATGATCCGCGGGCATAGCGCCGCACCAGAAAATAGATTCCGCCGACCGGCACGGACCAGCCGGTCGCAGTGGCAAGACTGTGTGAAATCGGATAATCGTAGAAGTCGAACGGTGAAACTTTGGTGATCCCGGGCGCAATACGCACGTGCCCAGCAAGAGAAGGATGGGCCACAGCAAGTCCAGGAACTGGGCTCCCAGGATGAGTGTGCCTAGGGAAGTTCTGGGGGAGCAACCCGCTTGGCGGCTAACGCGACACCGAAGTGGCCGATGAACATGTAGGCAGTATGATCTCAGATTGGTCAATTAGGGGTGTATCTGCTCGAAGACAAAATGCATAGCGTTGGGTGGCGCAGGGCCTTTAGCCCTGCATTCTAGAACGAACCGAGATTGTGGTAGAGACGTGGCTTGCTGCGTCTCCAACTGTTGAGCAACACTAATTTCCTAATACAGTGGCTTCCTCTGCCTTCGGACGGTGCGTCCTCCGGCGAAGTTGGGATAACGGGGACAGGACGGCAGCCTTTTTCGGAAAACGATCATTCATCGCATATCGTTGACAACGCGGTATGGCTAAGAAAAAGTTATACTCTTGCCGATGAGTACGCTCGCTAAGGAGCACTTCGTCATGCAATTCTGCGCTGAACCCCCAGCCGCGGCAAAGACCAGCCAAACCCGATACGACACCGATGTTCAGGAAGCGATCACACGTCGTGCGCGCGAATTGTGGGAGCAACGTGGCCGAGTGGACGGACATGCAGATGAGGATTGGCTGCAGGCGGAGGCCGATGTGATGATGTCACGGCAGACTCACGCGGCGCCCAAGACGGCTTTTATCGTGGTGAAGTTTTCCGGTTCGATCTATACGGCCGCTTATGATCCGGAAAACTGCGGGGACTACCGGCCCGGGGAGTTGAGAAAAGGCGCGCCCGTGGCGGTCCGGTTGGACGCTGACAAGATTTACGTCAAGCGGCCTAACGGCAGGGAATTGGAGGGCCGAATTTTGAAGAAGCAGCCGGCCGCAGAAGCTAGCAGCTAGATTATTGCCGGTATTGTGGGTGACTCGACGGCCGGTTGCTTCGCTTTCTTACTTATCAGTCAGCGGCTGCGCGCTGGACTGTGTCTTCCTCCTGAGCACTTGCAATTCGCATCCCGTAGAACGACCTGTGTACGAAGAACAGCGATACCAGAAAGAATGCCAGGGCCAGAATGTGGCTCAGGCCTGATCCTTTTTCGTGAGTGAGCGAAACCGCCAGTTCCACCGCCAGCAATCCAAATAGCGTGGTGAACTTGATAATTGGATTAAGCGCGACCGAGGAGGTGTCCTTGAAGGGATCGCCTACCGTATCTCCAACCACTGTTGCGGCGTGCAGCTCAGTGCCTTTCTGCTTCAGTTCGACCTCCACAATTTTCTTAGCGTTGTCCCAGGCGGCGCCAGCATTGGCCATAAAAAGCGCCTGATACAAGCCGAAAGAAGCGATCGACATCAGGTAGCCGATGAAGAAGAACGGTTCGACAAAGGCGAAGGCCAAGGTCGCAAAGAACACCGCGATAAAGATGTTCAGCATGCCCTTTTGCGCATATTGGGTGCAGATCTCGACTACCTTCTTGCTGTCGGCGACCGAGGCCTTCTCCACGCCTTCCAGTTTGATGTTGGCTTTGATGAACTCGACCGCACGGTAGGCTCCCGTCGTAACCGCTTGCGTCGATGCACCAGTGAACCAGTAAATGATGGCCCCGCCAGTGATCAGGCCGAGCACGAAGGGCGCATGAAGGAGCGACAACTTGTCCACATTAGTGGAAAGCCCGTTGGTGAGCGCCATGATAATGGAGAAGATCATGGTCGTGGCGCCGACTACGGCAGTGCCAATCAATACCGGTTTCGCGGTTGCCTTGAAGGTGTTTCCGGCGCCGTCGTTGGCTTCCAGCAAGTCCTTGGCGCGATCAAATTTCACATCGATGTTGAAGTCCTTCTTGATCTCCTGTTGCACATTGGGCACTTGCTCGATGAGCGAGAGTTCATAGACAGACTGCGCATTGTCGGTGACCGGCCCATACGAGTCCACCGCGATTGTCACCGGGCCCATGCCCAGAAAGCCAAACGCTACCAGGCCGAAAGCGAAGACAGGAGCAGCCACCATCAGCGCCGCAAGACCCATGGTGCTCATGTAATAACCGATCGACATCAAAAGGACCATGGTGAGTCCCAGGTAGTAGCCGGAGAAATTACCGGCGACAAAACCAGACAGGATGTCGAGGGAGGCTCCGCCTTCTTGCGCGGAGATCACAACCTCTCTGACGTGACGCGATTCGGTTGAGGTGAAGACCTTGACCAGTTCCGGGATGACCGCCCCGGCCAGAGTTCCGCAAGAAATAATCGTTGCCAGCTTCCACCACTGGGTTGTGTCGCCGCCCAGGGTGGGAATGATTAGAGCCGAGATGATGTAGGTCAGGATGATGGAAACGATCGAAGTGATCCACACCAGAGAGGTCAGTGGCGCTTCGTAATTGAATTCGTCGGCGTTGCCATAGCGCTCCTTGGCGATCGCGGCATTGATGAAGTACGCGGCGGCGCTGGCAATCAGCATGACCACGCGCATCACGAAGATCCACACCAGCAATTGCACCTGTACGGTGGGATTCTTCACCGCGAGCAGAATAAAGGTGATCAGCGCGACTCCTGTTACGCCATAGGTTTCAAAGCCATCGGCGCTGGGACCCACCGAGTCGCCCGCGTTGTCGCCAGTGCAGTCGGCGATTACGCCCGGGTTGCGGGCATCGTCTTCCTTGATCTTGAAGACAATTTTCATCAGATCGGAGCCGATGTCGGCAATCTTGGTGAAGATGCCGCCCGCAATACGCAACGCTGCGGCACCCAGCGACTCGCCGATTGCGAAGCCAATAAAGCAGGGTCCGGCGTAGTCTCCGGGAATAAAGAGCAGGATGATCAGCATCATCAGCAACTCGACGCTGATCAGCATCATGCCGATGCTCATTCCGGCTTGCAGCGGAATTTGATAGCAGGGAAATGGCTTGCCACCCAAAGAGGCAAATGCGGTGCGGGAGTTGGCGAACGTGTTCACCCGAATGCCAAACCACGCCACACCATAGCTGCCCGCAATTCCGACAATGCTGAACGCCAGGATGATCGGCAGAGTGACGGCGAGAGGCTTACCTGGAACCGGGGCCAGCACCCCAAAATACAGGATAATCGCGACCGCGATAAAGACCCAGAGGAGCATCAGGAACTTGCCCTGGGTGACGAGATAGGTCTTGCAGGTCTCGTAAATTAACTCGGAGATCTCGCGCATGGCGCGATGCACCGGGAGCTTCTTCAGTCTCTTGTAAATAGCCAGTCCGAACAGCAGGCCGAAGAGGCAGAACAGAATTCCAACCAGCAACAAGCGGTGTCCATTCACTCCCAGGAATTGAACCGACGAGAGATCAGGAACTTTCAGGCTGGCCTCGCCACCGGCCGTTTCGGTGGACGGTTGGCCCATAGCCGCGGCAGCGATTAGCATCAGAGAAGCTGCGGCGCCGGCTTTCGCGAAACGGCAGCCCAGGGACGCAGTTGTTGCGAGCCAGGTGCGCATAGGAAACCCTCCAACAGATCTTTGATCAGGATAATTACGTGTCTAAGGCACTAATCTCCGGAACACAACTCGTCCCGACGATTCTCAGATGCAAAAGACGGGAGAGCGCATTGTCGGAATTCCGAGCACGCTTCCACTTGCAAGACTTGACAGGAGTGCTGGGTTTGGCCGCGTCGGATAAAGGTTTCGCGCCGGCCCCTCGGAACCGGATTCTCCGCGATGGACACGACACAAAACGAGTTTTTATAACACGATAGGGGGACAGGGTCAAACCTTAGAGCGGCAGTCTTGTTCCCATTTTGGGAAGGACAACTTGATGGGTGGGCCCGGGTTTGTGACCCCGGCAAGGTGGATCTGCGACCCGCCTCCGGACAATTGTCATCTGCCGGCAAGATGCCGGCGCTACCCTACGGCTTTACTCCCAGTTGCCAGAACAGAAAGGAGTAGACGTCGGTTCCTTCTTCGATCAGCTTGGTGACGGGTTTGCCCGCACCATGACCAGCCTTGGTCTCGATACGCAGCAGAATTGGGCGCTCGCGGCTTGAACCATTCTTCGCCTCGGCCTGCATCAGGGCCGCCATCTTCTTGGCGTGCATGGGATCGACTCGGGTATCGGTGTCGGCGGTCATAAAGAGGACGGCCGGATACTCCACCCCCGGCTTCACGTGATGGTACGGGGAGTAGGCATAAAGCCACTCGAACTGCTTGGGGTCCTCGGCGGAGCCATACTCCGGGATCCAGAGCTTGGCGATCTGGAAATTCTGGTAGCGTAGCATGTCGAGCAGCGGGACCTGGCACACAATGGCGCGGAACAGGTCGGGACGCTGTGTCATCATGGCGCCCATCAGCAGGCCGCCATTCGATCCGCCCTGGATGGCGAGGTGATCGCGGTCGGTATATTTCTCATTGATCAGATACTCGGCTGCGCCAATAAAATCATCGAAAACATTCTGCTTTTTGTCGCGCATGCCGGCACGGTGCCAGTCTTCGCCGAACTCGGCGCCACCGCGCAGGTTCGCCACCGCATAAATTCCGCCATGCTCCAGCCATACATAAGGACTGCGGCTGAAGGCTGGCGTCATGCTGATGTTGAATCCGCCATAGCCGGTGAGCAGCGTGGGGTTCTTTCCGTTTTTCTCCAGGCCTTTCTTGTGCACCACGAACATGGGCACGCGGGTGCCGTCTTTGGATTGATACCAGACCTGGTTGACCTCATAAGCCGATGAGTCGATGGACGGAGCGTCGACCTTGGCCCACGGCGATCGTTCCCGGGATTTCAGGTCATAGCGATAGATGGAAGGCGGCACCGTGAACGACTGGAATCCGAAGAAGCTTTCCTCACGGTCCCAAGTCCCGCCGAGCCCCGCTATGGATCCGATCGCCGGCAGGGGAACATCAGTTAGCAGTTTTCCTTCAAGGTCGAACAGCTTCAGCTGCGAAGTCACGTTCTTCTCGTAGATGGCCATGAGCTTGCCGCCAAAGACGCCGGTGCCTTGCAGTACCGCATCAGTTTCCGGAATGATCTCTTTCCAATTCTCGCGGGCAGGCTTGGCCGCGTCAGCTACGAGAACACGATAGCGCGGGGCATCCTCATTGGTCGTAATGTAGATCTTGCCGTTAAAGACGTCGCCGCCATAGAGGAACTCCTTGCCGGTAGTGATGCGGACCGCCGGACTGCCTGCCTTCAGGTCCGTCAGGTAGAGTTCGCTCTTTGTCCAACCCTGCTCCACTGTTAGCAGCAGCCAGCGGCCGTCATTGGAGAGAGCTACGTTAGGCCAGTCTTCCGGATTGCGGCCTTCGCCGAAAACCAGCGGGTCCTTGGCCGGCTCAGTGCCCAGCGCATGATAAAAAACATGCCGGTTGTAGACTTCCTGGCCCTCCGGAACCTCGCTCTTACGGGGATAACGGGTGTAGTAGAAGCCGGAGTCATCGAGCTTCCAGGCAATACTGCACGCCCGGGTACGCTCGATCGTGTCGGGCAAGAGTTTGCCGGTGGCAGTCTCAATGACGTGCAGCGTGCTCATCTCCGAGCCGCTGGGCGACGTTCCGTAGGTGACGTACTTGCCGTCGTGGGTGGTTGCCCACCAATCCAGCGCGATAGTACCGTCGGCGGCGAGTTGATTGGCGTCTACCAGCACGCGATCTTTGCCGGCCAGCCCCTCGCGCACGTAGAGAACGGGCTGGTTCTGCGAGCCGTCACGGCGGGTATAGAAGTAATAGTTACCGCCGATCTGGGGTGTCGTGACGTTGCCAATCGTGAGCAGCTGTTCGAGGCGCGCATGTATCTTGTCGCGCCCGGGCAGGGGATCAAGAAGACTGCGCGTGTAGGCCATCTCGTCGCGCACGTATTCCTGCGTCACAGGATTGCCGGCGTTCTCCAGGTAGCGATAGGGATCGACGATTTTGTGCCCATGAAGAGTATCTTCGACCGGCTCAGGCTTGGCTTTGGGCGGACCCAGGGTGGTGGTGGCGGTCGGGGAGCCGTCCTCGGCCCAAAGCACTGCGACCAGAAAGAGCGAGCAAAGGAGAACCCAGAGCAAGCGGAAACCTCCCGTCATAAAGCACCTCGCCAGAATGGCTGGAAATATTTACTAGGGTAACAAAAATGAAAGACCGAGTATTGGACCGGCCAGATAAGAAAAGGTTACATCCGGATGCAAACCGCCCTTTCGTGCCATAAGTGCAGGCTTCCGCGCGACCGGGGGGAATGATATTATGAAAAGGAAAAATTCAGGCGCGCTCTCCGCGCGCATCACGACACTCCTCAGTAGCTCAATGGCAGAGCATCCGGCTGTTAACCGGAGGGTTGTAGGTTCGAGTCCTACCTGAGGAGCCATTCTTTTTCCAGCATAAAACCTGCGTAACCTTGACTTCGCCTCCGAATTGTCCCTACGATTGTCCTAACTAACTCCCCGGTGGGGGGTTCCCCAGAACCCAAGATTCGGCAGGGGAGGAGCCCTAATGACATTCACCGTTTGGAGGCGTCACAACAGGGACGTTTGCGACCACACCAACCGCTACGACCCCCGGTGTGGCTGCCCGTTGCATGTTCAATTCGTCTGGAAGGGGGCACCCGGCGTATTCGAGGGCAAGAAGCTCACCTACCAGAACAAATGGTCTTTGGAGACCCGTAGCTGGTCTGAAGCGCAATCCAAGGTCAAGGACTTGGAGAAGCGACTGAAGGACTTTGCCGAGGGCAAAATCGTGCCCAAAGGGATGACCATCGAGGCCGCAGTGCAGGAGTGGTACGAGTTCCGTGACCAGAACGAATTGGACAATACCAAGGCGAAACTGATGGGTGGCAAGCTAGTGGAGTGGTGCGAGAAAAACAACATTCTGCTCCTGACCGCTCTCACCACCGACAAGGCCATCAAATGGCGTCTGACGCTGCCGTTCCGCAGCGGGAACAGCAGTAGCCTGAGCGTCCACTGGTCTGTGATTACTGGGTTCTTTTCGTGGGCTGCGGTGATGGGCTACATGGAGAAGTCTCCAATCCCGAACCCCAAGACGAATCCACAGTTTCGCATCCGCTACGACAAGGCGGAAGTTAAGCCGCCAACCAAGAAGCAGGTCGGGAAGATTCTGGCGACCGCCACGGGGCAAGTCCGGCTTTTGTGCCAGTTGATGCGTGAGACAGCAATGGCGCTGGTCGATGCAACAAAGTACGGGATGTCGCTTGAGGACGCCGAGAAATACGGGCTGTCGAAGCCGGAGCGCCGTCCGGTGATTCAGGACAGGGTCATTCGTGGCAACCGCACCAAGACCAACGAACGCTACCGGGTGCGCATCAGCGAATCATTAGCTACGCAGCTTGAGGCTCTAGGCGAACCTGCGTTCCCCGGCACATATACCCAGTGGCGTGAGCGGGTCAACAAAGTCATCAAGGATGCAGGCGTCAAGACGACGCCGCATGGCTTTAGGCACTACACAATCACTGAGTGGCTTTCGGCTGGAGTGCATGTTGACGATGTTGCGGACATGGTGGGCACGTCGTCCAAGGAAATCCGCAAGACATACCGACACTGGATTAAAGAAGCCGAGGACCGCTTGGACGAAGTACAGCGTGAAGCGTGGTTGAAGATGGGCCTAGACGAGAACGGGAACTCTAAGAAGCAGCAAGTGCAGTAAGCTATGTCGATTCTTGTTCAGCCGATATTTCCGGCGTTGAGTCGCGACTGCTTTGCATTGGAACCTGCGCCACGCGCCTTAGACCC
>Ga0209689_1000809_pt1 | contig 22598 bp, 20 predicted proteins | sample GraSoiAngelo_149_FD_187119 | JGI IMG/M metagenome (GOLD analysis project Ga0209689, IMG submission 187119) | Grasslands soil microbial communities from the Angelo Coastal Reserve, California, USA - 14_1009_09_30cm (SPAdes) (version 2) | ecosystem: Environmental > Terrestrial > Soil > Grasslands ... | reverse complement strand
TTCAGTTGGAATTCAGGCGTGGCCAACACCATGAAGAGCAGGCCTGCCTGGTCAGCGGAGTGCGCCGCTGCAAACGCCTCCAGGCCATCGCGCGTCGTCGGGCTGACGTTGGCATCGACTAGCGTGTCAGACAATTGCGCCAGCGTCTGGGCGGTCATCGACGCCTGGCTCCGCTGGGCGGCGGCGTTGGCGAAGTTGATCCGGTTGAGCAGGGTCGAGCTGTTGATCCACGAGGACCCGCCAGGCCAGCCCGCCACGTTCGGGGGATAGAAGAGGACCTGCCCCATCGGGGCCATCGCGGCCGCGGCGGCGGTGTAGCCCCGGGCATTGGCGCCAGTCGCTTTCAGCGTCTGCGCGACCAGTTCGGCGGGGCTCTTTACCAGCGCCCGGTATGCCTGGTCCGAATAGAAGGCGTCCATCGTGAAGATCTGGCGCACCACCGCGCCGACGTTGTAGTGGGCCTTCTGGAAGGTGTCCGCCAGGTGGTTGACGATCTCCTGGTCGGGATTCGGGTAGGCGAAAAAGCTGAAGAGTCGGGTGCTGAGCCGGACCGCCGTCGCCCGCAGCCGCACCAGCATCTCGACGATGTCATCGCCGGTGAAGGTGCCGGTCTTCCCCATGAAGGTCTTGACCCCGGCATCGTGAAGCCGCGGCACCAACTGCGACGCGCTCGCATAGCGCAGCTGCTTGCCCCCCTGCAGCGTCCAGCCGGTGAAGGAGCGCGCGGACTCCCGCACATCGTCCTCGGTGTAGTGGCCGATACCGGTCGTGAAAAGCTCCATCAGCTCGCGGGCGTAGTTCTCGTTGGGCTTCCCCTTCCGGTTAGTCTCCGTGTCGAGGTAGACCATCATCGCGGGGTCCTTCGATACGGCCTTTAACAGGTCGTCGAAATTTCCGAGCGCCATGCCACGGAAGAGCTGGTTCTGGGTAAAGAGCTGCGCCGGGCCGGCCTTGTCGAGGCCGCTGGTGAGGAGGCCGTGCCAGAACAACGTCATCTTTTCCTCGAGGGGGCGAGCCGACTGTGCCATTCGCTGTAGCCACCAGGCCTGGATAGCGGCCGCGGTCGGCTGTGGCGTCCCGCCGAGATCGATGGTGGGCAGCTGGCTCTCGAGGGCGGCGTTCGAGGTCTTCGAATAATTCAGGATCGCCTCGGTCGCGGCTGTCTGCCCCATTGCCGCAAAGTGATCGAGCTCGGCCTTGGTGGCGCCGAACCCGGACCGTCGAAGCAGGTGCGCGACGCGGACTCGTTCGCTGCTCAGCGCACCCTGGTAGCCGTGCGTCAGGTCACGGACGTGATCCAGAATCTGTGACAGGTCGTTCCCCTTCCAGAGCACGGCCAGCGCCGCCGCGGCGGCGCCGGTGGCGCCGGTGGCGAGGACGGCCCGTCGCGATACGGGCCGCTGCCAGATCGGGCGGCGCGGCGGTGCGGGCGACGTCGTGACAGGCGCGTCGTCCATGGTGATCTCAGGCTAGGGGCGCGGTTTGAATGCGCCCTGAGAGGCCCCTTAGAAGGTTTAACGGCGTTTGGACGGCTGGTCTGGCAGCGTGCCTAGTAGCCGGGATTCGAGCTGGCGGCGGGTGAGCTGCCCGAGCCAGAGCCGTACGAGGCGCCGCATCCGGCGACACCCAGCGCCAGCAGCAGCGATCCCAGGATCACGACGAGGACGCGTCTCATCCCTGTGACTACGAGCCGGCGTTACGGACAGACCCGGCCGGCAAAGCCCTCCATATACTCAGCGTAGGACTTTCGGCACCGGTTCACCGGCGTTTCAAGGAGGCGCGGATGGCGGTCGAGCAAGCTGGTGGTCAGGGGCTGGGTCCGATCGGCCGGCTGGGTATGGCGCCACAGCCCATGTCCCGCGAATCACTCGAGAAGAAGCCGCGCATCCGCGACGCGGACAAGGCCGTGCCGTCGGTCTGCCCCTACTGTGCGGTCGGCTGCAGCCAGCTGGTCTACGTCAAAGACCGGCGGATCATCGATATCGAGGGCAACCCCGACTCGCCGATCAACGAGGGCACGCTCTGCCCGAAGGGCGCCTCAACCTATCAATATCTCGTCAACCCGAACCGGGTGACCACGGTGCGCTACCGCGCGCCCTACTCGGACCACTGGGAAGATCGACCGCTGGAGTGGGCGATGGACCGGATCGCCACCCTGATCAAAGAGACGCGGGAGGCGAGCTTCGTCGAGCGCACACCCGAGGGCAAGCTCGTCAACCAGACGACCGCGATCGCCACCCTCGGCGGCGCCACCATGGACATCGAGGAGAACTACCTGATCAAGAAGTTGTTCAGCGGCGGCCTGGGCGTCGTCTCCATCGAAAACCAGGCCCGCATATGACATAGCTCCACCGTCCCCGGTCTGGGGACAAGCTTCGGACGAGGTGGGGCCACCACCTTCCAGCAGGACCTTGCCAATGCCGACGCGATCCTGATCATGGGTAGCAACATGGCGGAGAACCATCCCGTCGGATTCCGCTGGCCGATGAAGGCCAAAGAGCGTGGCGCGACCTTGATTCACGTCGACCCGCGATTCAGCCGAACCTCGGCCCTGGCGGACCTCTATGTCCCGATCCGCGCCGGCAGCGACATCGCTTTTCTTGGCGGGCTCATCAACCATGTCCTCACCCACGACAAGTGGTTCAAGGACTACGTCGTCGCCTACACCAACGCCTCGTCCATCGTCAGCGACGACTACGTCGATGCCGAGGACAACGGCGGCCTCTTCTCCGGCTACGACCCGAAATCGAGCTCGTACGACAACGCCAGCTGGGCCTACGCCGGTCCGGCGCAAGAGGCGAAAGAGGACGCATCGACCCATTCCGGCCACGGGATGGAGGGCACGAGTCCGGCCAAGCACCGGCCGGCTCGCGACGAGACCCTGCAGGACCCGCGATCGGTGTTTCAGATTCTCAAGCGCCACTACGCCCGCTATACGCCCCAGATGGTGGAGCGGGTTTGCGGGACACCTCAGTCGCTCTTTCTTCAGGTGGCAGAGATCCTGGCCCAGAACTCCGGGCGCGACCGAACCAGCGCGATCTGCTACGCGGTCGGCTGGACGCAGCAGAGTTATGGCGCGCAGATCATCCGCGCGGCGGGCATCTTGCAGTTGCTCCTCGGCAACATCGGACGGCCGGGCGGCGGCATCATGGCGCTGCGCGGCCACGCCTCAATCCAGGGATCGACCGACGTGCCAACTCTCTTCGACCTGCTGCCGGGCTACCTGCCGCACCCGGCGGCCTTCAAGAGCGACGACACACTTGAACGCTACATGCGGGAGTCGGCGGTCAGGGGCGGCTACTGGTCGAACCTGCCGAAGTTCATGGTGTCGCTGCTCAAGGCCTGGTACGGGGACGCCGCCACCGCCGAGAACGAATTTGGCTACCAGTGGATTCCCAAGCTGACCGGCGATCATTCGCACATCTCGACCTCGGCGGCGATGGCGGACGGAAAGGTCAAGGGCTTTGTCGTGTTCGGGCAGAATCCGGCGAACGGCAGCGCTCACGCGGGGCTGCAGCGCAAGGCGCTGACCCAGCTCGATTGGATGGTCGCCATCGACCTCTACGAGACCGAGACCGCCGCCTTCTGGTACGCCGCGCCCGAAGGTTGGAAGCCGGCCGATGTCAAGACCGAGGTGTTCCTCCTGCCGACCGCGGGCCCGCCAGAGAAGGACGGCACCTTTACCAACACTCAGCGGCTGCTGCAGTTCCACGACAAGGCGGTCGATCCGCCGGGGGATGCTCGCTCCGATCTCTGGTACGTCTACCACCTCGGCCGGCGGCTCAAGGAGCTCTATAGCGGATCGACCAATCCGCGCGACCAGGGATTGCTCAACTTGACCTGGGACTACCTGCCGGAACGTCCCGATCCCGAGTGGCGGATCAAAGACGAGCCGTCTGACGAGAAGGTGCTGATGGAGGTCAACGGCTATACGGTTGCCGATCGTCGGCAGGTTCCCGATTTCGAGCACCTCAAGGCCGATGGGTCTACCGCCTGCGGCGTGTGGATCTACTCCGGAGTGTTTCCGGCGCCGGGAAAAAACATGGCGCGGCGGCGTACCCGTACTCCCGAGAATTACGTCGAGCCCGCGTGGGGATTCGCCTGGCCCGGCAATCGACGCATCCTCTATAACCGTGCCTCGGCGGACCCTGCCGGCCAGCCGTGGTCGGAGCGGAAGAAGTACGTCTGGTGGGACGACGCGGCCGGCAAATGGATCGGCAAGGACGTCCCGGACTTCCCTGCGAAGAAGGCGCCCGCCACCCCGGCCAAAGAGAAAGGCACCGGCATCGACCTTCACTCAGGCTCGGATCCATTTACGCTCAAGGCCGACGGTCGCGGCTGGCTGTTTGCGCCGAGCGGGCTCAAGGACGGGCCGCTGCCCACGCATTACGAACCGCTCGAGTCACCGGTTTCGAACGCGCTGTACGAGCGGCAGGACAGCCCGGTGGCCAAGCGATTTCCGCGCAAGGACAACGCCATCAGCCCGCCGGGCGATCCCCGCTATCCCTACATCGTTACCACCTATCGGGTGACCGAGCAGTACACCTCGGGCGTGATGTCCCGTTGGAACAGCTGGCTGAGCGAGCTGATGCCCGAGATGTTCGCGGAGATCAGTCCGGAGCTGGCGCAGGAGAAAGGCATCGCCAACCTTGACTGGATCACGGTGTCGACGCCGCGCAACCAGATCGAGTGCAAGGCGCTGGTGACCCGGCGAATGCGGCCGTTCCGTCACGATGGGAAGTTGATTCATACGGTGGGCCTGCCCTACCACTGGGGCTACAAAGGGCTGGTCAAAGGTGCGATGGCGAATGACCTGGTCGCGCTCTCTGAGGAACCGAACGTCTACATCCAGGAAGACAAGGCGATGACCTGCAACCTTCGCAAGGGGCGATCGCGATGATCGACGCCTACAAGCGGATGATGAACATCGAGGAACCTCCGGCGCCCAAAACGGCAAAAGGGTTCTTCACCGACACCAGCCTGTGCATTGGCTGCAAGGCTTGCGAAGTGGCGTGCAAGCAATGGAACCAGCTGCCCGCCGATGGCTTTGCGATCACCGGCAATAGTTACGACAACACCGTCCACCTGGGGGCCACCACCTGGCGGCACGTCCAGTTCATCGAACAGGCCAAAGCCAATGGCAGTGGGCAGGACCAACGCTGGCTGATGATGTCGGACGTTTGCAAGCACTGTGCCAACGCCGCCTGCCTCGAGGCCTGCCCAACCGGCGCCCTGGTTCGCACCGAGTACGGCACGGTCTACGTCCAGCAGGACATCTGCAATGGTTGCGGGTTCTGCGTGCCCGCCTGTCCCTTCGGCGTCATCGACCGAACCCCCAAGACCGGACACTTTGAGGCCGGCACGGCCCACAAATGCACTCTTTGCTACGACCGCCTGAAAGATGACATGACCCCGGCCTGCGCCAAGTCGTGTCCCACCGCGTCGATCCAGTTCGGCGACGTCGAAGAATTGCGTACCCGTGCCCGCCACCGTTTGGGTGAGCTGCACGCACGTGGCGAATCGAAGGCGCGGTTGTATGGGATGCCTGAGGGTAAGGAGGCGGCAGAGGTTGGTCCGCTGCACGCCTTCTTCCTGTTGCTCGACGAGCCGCAAAAGTACAACCTGCCCGAGGTGCCTCGCCTGCCGCGCAAGACGATGACGGAACGCTATGGCTGGAGTGCGGCTGTCGGCATTGGGTTCGCCCTGGTCGGCGCGCTGGTCTTGGGTCGCCGTGGCTGAGGGTTACTACGACTACCCGGTCGTCAAGCGACCGGTGTGGACCTGGGAAGTGCCCGCGTATTTTTGGCTCGGTGGGTTGGCGGGCGGCGCCTACCTCACGGCCGCGCTGGCGCAGAACTTCGGCTCAGCCGACGACCGGCGCGCCGCGGGCGGTGGTTACTATGTGGCGGCCGCCGCGCTGGTGCCGTGCGCCCCGCTGCTGATCGCCGACCTGGGCCGGCCTGACCGCTTCCACCACATGCTGCGGATTTTCAAGCCGCTGTCCCCGATGAACCTCGGCGCCTGGACGCTGACCAGCTTCACGCCGGTCGCCTTTGCCCGCGCCGCCTCGCATGCTGCCAGCACCGGCTTGCTGCGAGGTCCGCTTGGAGCGTTGGCCCGGCTCGTCCCCACCAGGCTCGCCGAGCTGGCTGGCGTGGTTTTGGGCCTGACGCTGGCAGGCTACTCCGGGGTGCTGCTGGCCGCCACCAACATCCCGCTGTGGGCCAAGAGCAAGTTGCTCGGCGGGTTGTTCATGGCGTCGGCGCTGGCCAGCGGCTCCGCGGCGGTCACCCTGCAGGCCGGCCGCCGCGCTGTCCCCGATGCGACGCTGCACCGGCTTGCCATGATCGAGTCGGCAGCTTCAGCCGGCGAGATGGCGATCCTGACCGGCTACCTGGTGCAGTCAAAAAAGGCCGCTCGCCCGCTGACGACCGGCCGATTCGCGATGCCGTTCTGGCTCGGCGCCGTCGGCGCCGGGATGCTGCTGCCGCTTCTCCTTCACCGCGTCGCGGGGCGGCGGCACGGGCGCGCCCTTCGATCGCTTACGAGCGCCGCGGCCATCTGCACGATCGGCGGCTCCCTCGCGCTCCGTTGGAGCATCTTCGAAGCCGGGAAGGTGTCGGCGGAAGATCAAAGCGCTTCGTTCGACCTCGCCCGCGGCTGAACGATTCGCGGCCCTAGGATCAGCGAATGCGACAGCTGGATCTGAACGCCGACGTGGGCGAGGGCCTGCCCGAGACAGATGCCGCCCTGCTCGAGCTGGTCACGTCGGCCAACATCGCCTGCGGTCTCCACGCCGGCGACCCACACACCATTCGAAAGACCCTGGCCATGGCCGTCCAGCATGGGGTCGCCGTCGGCGCGCATCCAGGATTCGATGACCGCGAGGGATTCGGCCGCCGCCCGGTCCAGCTTGACGCGACCGAACTGGCGGACCTGATCCTCTTCCAGCTGGGTGCGCTCGACGCGATTGCTCGAGTAGAAGGCGCCGCGCTGCACCACGTCAAGCCGCACGGTGCCCTGTACAACCAGGCGGAGCGCGACGAGGCGCTGGCGGTCGGCATCATCTCCGCCATTCGGCTGTTCGATTCCCAGCTGCGGCTGGTGGGGCGAGCCGGCTCCGCCATGGCGCGCGCCGCCGGCGCACTTGGCCACCCGTTCACCCCCGAGGCCTTCGCCGACCGGCGGTACCGGTCCGATGGATCGCTCACGGCTCGATCCGAATCCGGGGCCGTGCTGACGGACCCTGATCTAGTCGCCGCTCAGGTTCGCCGGCTGGTCACTGATGGTGAAGTCGTGTCAGGTGACGGCACCCGCGTGCCGGTGGCGTTTGAAACCCTGTGCCTGCATGGCGACACGCCTGGCTCCGCGGCGCTGGCGGCGCGGATTCGCCAGGAGCTGGGCGCGCTTGGCGTCAGCGTTTCGGCGCCGCGCTTGCTGGGCGTCGATACCCTCCCGCCCTGATCGCCGGCCTGGTCGCGCTCGTGCTGGTGGCGGCAATCGCCGGCCATCAGCTGGGCGCGTTACCGGGTACCACGATCTCGGCGACGCGCGCCACCCTGACGGTTGAGAATCCGTATGCCGCCGGCGGCTCCTGGTACAAGGGCAACCTGCAGATCGCGTCGGTGCACGGTGTGGGCAAGGATCTGCCCTCCGCCATCAGCGAGTGGTACCGAGCCCATGGCTACGACTTCCTCGGGATCAGCGATCAGAACACCTACACCTGGTCTTCGGACTATGGCCATCCAGGCTTCACCGGCGTGCCAACCGTAAACGCCAGTTACTCGTTCGCGGACGTCCTGGCGGTGGGGATCGATCACTGGCTGCCGGCCTCCAACCTGCAGGGCGCCGTCGACTGGATCCGGCACGACGGCGGGCTGCCGGTGGTCGCGGCGCCGCTCGCGTCGGCAAAACGCCAGAGCGCGCCGGCACTGCTGGGCCTGCACGGACTGTTCGGGCTGGAGATTTACGACGCCCGGCTGGCGGCGACCACTGCCGGAGAGGGCGACGCCACTACGGTCTGGGACGGGTTGCTCAGCGCCGGGACGCGCGTCTACGGATTCGCCGGCGACGATCTGGTGAGCCTCGATGACTCCAGTGTTGGCGGCGCCTGGATCAATGTCCTGGCACCGGCCGCCGACCTCGACTCACTGTTCAGCTCGCTTCGTGCCGGTGCGTTCACGGCCTCGACCGGCGCGGAGTTTGTCAGTTTCAGCGTGCGGGGAACCACGATCACGGCGGAGGCTGCACCCGGATGCAACCTCCGCTTCATCGGTCGCGGTGGTCGCCTGCTGACGGCGATCGCGGGCCCGGTCGGGTCATACCGGGTGACCGGTGCCGAGGGCTACGTTCGCGTCGAAGCCCTTCGTGACGATGGCGGCCGGGCTTGGAGTCAGCCGTTCTTTCTCAGCCGGCGCTGAGTCGCTAGGGCGTGGTATGGACGGTCACGTTCACGCCGCTGCCGCCGCCGTTGCCGAACCAGTGCCCGCTCCCAAAGAAGCCATACCAGGCGAGCAGCAGGATAAGCACGATGACGACCATGGCGAACACGGCGACCACGCTGGCGGACGATCCATTACCCGCCTGCCGCCGCAGCCTCGAGCCTGACAAATCTGTCACCTCCTTGGACCTGACGATAGACAGACCGGGGCAATTCGAGCTAGTCCCTGAGTTCAGGTCCCCCCTCGGTCGGGGTGTGGGGGCTAGGGCCGGTAGGCCGCCTGCTGCGATTGGGGGGTGGGGCTGGGCCCGGCGGCGGTCGTGAATCGCCAGGTCTTGTGCCCGGCGACGCCATTGAGCGTGTAGCTGAGATCGGCGGTATAAGTCGTACCCGGCTGGAGTGGCGCGTTCGCCAGGTAGGCGAACGAATTCTCGGTCTCGCTGCCGGGCTGGAGGGTGATGCCCGGCAGGTCGGCCCCCGAGGCATCGCGCAAGTGAAAGGCGCCGATCGTGACTTTCGCGTTGCGATCAAACGTCGCTGTGATCGGATAGCCGATCGGGTAGTTCGCATTCGGCGCGGGATCGGGGATCTCGTTGCCGTTGAACGCCGTCGGCACGTTCGGCTGGTTGGGCACCGGATAGACGATGACGCGGCCGCTGGCGGACTCGCGATACGCCATGTCCATCACCTGCACCGTCATCGGCCCCAGGTAGGCGTCCCCGTACCCCAGCTCGAGCAGATCGGCGCGCAACAGTGGGATCCGGTGGTACACCGAATCGATCCAGTCGGTGACCGCGGCCGCCGGATCGAGGCGGTGGGTGATGACCTCGGCCATCGAGCGCTGCGGGTAGCCGTAGTGCTGGGCCCGGGACAGCACGTTGTCGCCCACGTAGCCCTGCCCGGCGGCTTCCTCTTTGTGAATCCCGAGGTCGCGAATGCTCGCGAGCGCGCCGTTGAAGAAGGTGTAGAAGGCATGCGCCAGGGCTGACTGGTGGATGATCGAGGAGCTGGTCACCGGACTCAGCCCGGCCAGCCGCCGGTACTGATTCACCGTCGCCAGGGCGATGCTCTGCCGGTCGGTGGCTGCCTTGTCGAGGTCGACGTAGGTCGCCGCCGGCGCCGCGCTGGCGCCACCGGGCGCGACCGTTGACTTGGCGGCCGTCAGCGCCGCGGCCTCGTCCTTGGACAGGTAGCGCAGCACGGCCACCAGGAAGGCACCGGCTTCCTGGTCCGTCGGCTGCGCGGCGATCGCCGCGCGCTCGTCCTTGGCCGCCGTCGTCGGGTCCTTGCCAAGCGCGACCGCGATGTCGCCCAGCACCTTGAGGTCCAGGGCGCTCCGCGGCTGCAACTTCAGGGCGGCTTCATAGGCGCTCTTCGCCACGTCGTAGTCCTGGGCGAAGAGGGCCACATCCCCCAGCTGTTCCCGCAGGCTGGCGTCGTCCGGCGAGAGGGTAGCGGCGCGTTGCAGGTACTGGGTGGCACCGGTCAGGTCCTGGCGGCCAATCGAAAACCGGGCCAGCTCCAGCAATCGTTCGACCCAGGACGGCTGGGCGCCGGCCGCCAGCTTGAGATGATCGAGGGCCTGCGTGTAGTTCTTCTGATCGCGGTAGAGGTTGGCCCAATTGCGCTCGACCTCCGCCCGGTCGTACGCGGATCCGTTCTTGGCGAGGTCGGCGCCTTTCTTGAGCTGGGTCTGGGCGTCGCTATACCGGCCGACGTCGGCCAGCGCCTCACCGTAGAACGCCCGGGCCAGTGCCGAGCTGGGGGCGGCCTTGATGGCGCTGGCGCCGTCCCGCGCCGCCGATTGGAGGTCGCTGTTCCAGTCTTCGACCCTGGTCAGGACCGTCAGGACAAAGCCGTCGTTCGGCGCTAGCTTCTGCGCCTTCTGCGCCTCGTCGAGCGCGGGCTTCTGTTTGGTCTCGTAGTTGAGCACCAGCGCGTAGGTCGCATGGTCGCGGGCGTCCTGCGGGTGCGCGCGGATCAAGTCCTGGAGCTGCGCGGTGGCGGCGGCGTACTTGTTTTTGAACATCAGGTCGAGCGCCGATTGCGCGCTCGGCCCGCTGGGCTTTGGGGTGACCGAATCGCAGGCAGCAAGCAGGGCGAAAAGAACCAGGACTGCGCCCCGCCGCCTCACAGCTGTCAGTCTATCGGGCGACTTTAAGAAGTCGTTAGGCCGTCGACGTAACCGAATTGTCACGGCCTCGTACGACGTGTCGAGGCGTGGGTCACATATTCTCCGGCCCATGACGGAGCGCGCTCGCAAGGTCGACGCGAGCCGGCTCCGTGTTCTCACCGGCGGCAGCCCTACCCCGGCGCCGTCCTACCGGTTGCTGACGCAGGTCAGCGCCGCGCTGAGTACCTCCCTCGACCTCGATCGGACGCTCAAAGAAATCCTGGAGCGGATGAACGCCCTGGTCGCCTTCGACGCCGCGACCGTCTTCTTGCTCGATGACTCGCGCACCGAGCTCCACGTCAAGGCGGCCCTCGGCGTCCCGGTCGCGCTCAAAGAGGTCAAGAGCTTCAAGGTCGGCGAAGGGGTGGTCGGCTGGGTGGTACGCCACGGCGCGACCGCCCTGATCCAGGACTCATCGAAAGATGCCCGCTACAAGGTGACCGGGCCCGAGCGGCGGGCGAAGACCGTGCTGGCCGCGCCGCTCCGCGCCCAGGACAACTTGCTCGGGGCGATGGTGCTGGTTCGCGCCGCCAAAGAGCCGTTCGGCCCCGAGCACCAGCGGTTGGTTGAAGCGATTGCCAGCCAGGCCGCGGTCGCCATCGACCATGCCCGGCTCTACGAGACGGAACGTGCCTCCCGGCGGCGCGCCGAGGCCTTGCTGGCCACGGCGCAGGCTGGCAGCGAGGCGGTAATGACGCCGGAATTGCTGCAGCGGGCCGTTAAACAGGTGGCTTTCGCCATGCGTGCTACTGCCGCCGCCGTCATCCTGCCGGACGAGGAGGGCGAGATCATCGAGGCGGCGTTCGATGCCTCGGATCCGCCGGCCTTCGGCCTCGAGTCCCTTCGCAGCCAGCCGCTCGCGGCGCTGCCGCTGCTGGCTGCCGTTCGCGACGCGGGCCGGCCGCTGGTGGTGCAGCGCGGGGCTCGGCCGGCGCTGCTCGATGACGCGTTCTGGTCGCGCAGCGAGGCCCAGGTGCTGGCGGCGGTGCCGGTTCGCTGGCAGGACCGGATGACCGCGGCCCTGATCGTGGGCTTTGCCGACGCGGACCGGCTGATTCCGTCTGAGCTCGAGTTACTGGATGAGATCGGCCGCCAGCTGGCGCTCGGCATGGAACGCCTGCGGCTGCAGGCGCGGGTGCAGGACCAGCAGAACGAGATGATCGTGGTCGCCGAGCGGAACCGGATCGCCCGCGACATGCACGACGGATTGGTGCAGTACGTCTACGCGCTCGGCCTCCAGCTCGAGCATGCGCGCGACCTCGCCGCCTCCGAACCGGACGGGGTCACCCCGGTGCTCACCGGCGCCATCCAGCAGACCAATCACGTGCTCTCCGAGATGCGCACCTTCATCTATCAATTGCGGCCGATCATCATGCAGGAAAAGCAGATCGGTGAGTGGGTGGTCGATCTCTGTCAGCAGTTCCAGCAGGCCACCGGCATCCCGGTTCGCGCCGAAGTTGGGGCCACCGCCGGCCAGGAGCTGTCGCCGGAGGTCTCGATCGCGCTGTTCCGGATCATTCAGGAGGCGCTGGCCAACATCTATAAACATGCCCAGGCCAGCGAGGCGACGCTGTCGCTCGACTTCACCCCCGACGGGGCGCGCCTGGTGATCGAAGACGATGGCCGCGGCTTCGACGTCGACACCCGCCTGACCCCGGACATCGAGCATGGGCATGGCCTGAAAAACATCGACGAACGGGTGCGCGAGCTGGGGGCCAGCCTGCAGCTCGAAAGTGCCCTCGGCGCCGGTACCCGCCTGATGGCGGTGTTTCCGTACAACGAGAAGGGTCGACCATGAGCGGGCCAACCAGGACGGTACGGCTGCTGATCGCCGATGACCACGAGATGGTCCGGCTCGGGCTGCGATCGATCCTCGAGTCCGACCCGAGGATCCGGGTGGTGGGCGAGGCTGCGTCGCCGCAGGACGCCGTCTACCAGGCCGCCCTGCTCCGCCCCGATGTGGTGCTGCTCGATGTGCGGATGCCGGGCGGGAGCGGCATCGATGCCTGCCGCGAGATTCTCGGGCGCAACCTGGGAAGCAAGGTCATCATGCTGACCTCCTTCGCCGACGAAGACGCGGTCTATGAATCCATCATGGCCGGCGCCTCGGGGTACCTGTTGAAGGAAATCAACAAGACGGCCTTGATCAACGCCGTGATGGCCGTCTCGGAGGGCCGCTCGCTGCTCGATCCGGAGGTCACCCGCAAAGTCCTCGAGCGGATCCGGAAGATGGCGGCCAGTACCGACGAGGTGGCGCGGGCGGCGCTCTCCGACCAGGAGAAACGCGTGCTGCGCTTGGCCGCCCAGGGAAAGACGAACAAACAGATCGCCGCCGACCTGTTCCTGTCCGACAAGACGGTCAAGCATCACATTTCCAACATCCTGAGCAAGCTCAATCTCAGCTCGCGCGCCCAGGCCGCCGTCTGGGCCACCCAGCACGGCCTGCTGGACGAGTTCCCGGAACGCAAGGCGAGTTAGGCCGGTCGGCGACGGAATCGGCGGAACTGCACGTTTTGCATACGGAGAGGCTTGCGCCGGTATCCGCCGTTTGGCCCAAGGTCGGGCTGAGTGGCGGATAAGCCAGGGGGTCGGCGCAGGCTACGCTCCCCGATACGTGGCTGACGCGTGGCTGATTTATCCAGGAGGACCGCATGCTGCTCGTTGACAAGCTCAACAAAGGCAAACTTCCGGAAAAGCCGGAAGGCGGCGAGCCGGCGCCTACCCCTGGACTCTCCAGCCTGGTGGTAAAGCAAACGAACATTACGGCGCGCATTCCGAACGTCGAGCGCATCAAGAAAACCATTCACGAGCGGCTGATCACGTCGCTCGGCCTCAACTCCGACACCTATGGCGCCGATGTGGTTCAGCGTCAGATCGGGGTGCTGGTCGACGAGTACTGCGAAGAAGCAAAACTCAAGCTCACCAAGCACGACCGCGAAGAGCTCGCCGAGCTGATCCTGCACGACGTTCTCGGGCTGGGACCGCTGGAGTCGCTGCTGGAGGACCCGGAAGTGAGCGAAATCATGGTCAACGGGCCCAAAACCATCTTCACCGAACGCAGGGGCCGGATCACGCAGGCCGACCTGGAGTTCGAGAGCGAGATGCAGCTGCGCAAGGTGATCGATCGGATCGTGGCGCGCATCGGCCGCCGGGTCGACGAGTCGTCGCCGATGGTCGACGCCCGGCTGCAAGACGGCTCGCGCGTCAATATCGTGATTCCCCCGCTGGCGGTCCAGGGCTCGAGTATCACCATCCGGAAGTTCTCCCGCGTGCCCTACAAGGTGCAGGACCTGGTCAACTTCGGCACGCTCAACCACGACATGGCGAATTTCATCCGGGCCTGTGTCCGCTCGCGGATCAGCATGGTCGTCAGTGGTGGGACCGGCTCCGGCAAGACCACCACGCTCAACGTGCTATCGAACTTCATCCCCGATACCGAGCGGGTCGTTACGGTGGAGGACACCGCCGAGCTGCAGCTTCGCCAGCGCAACCTGGTGTCGCTCGAGGCCCGCAGTGCCAACGTCGAGGGCCGCGGCGCGGTCGCCATTCGGGACCTGGTGGTCAACGCGTTGCGGATGCGCCCCGACCGGATCGTGGTCGGTGAGTGCCGTGCCGCGGAAACCCTGGACATGCTCCAGGCGATGAACACCGGTCACGACGGCAGCATGACCACGGTCCATGCCAACAGCCCGAAAGACGCGATCAACCGGATCGAGACCATGGTCATCATGGGTGGCTCCGACCTCCCGTTCCAGGCCATCCGCGAACAGATCGTCGGCGGCATCACCCTGCTCGTCCAGCAGGCGCGCCTGCGCGACGGCCGGCGGGTGGTCACCCACATCTCTGAAATCACGGGCATCAGCGGCAGCAACATCCAGCTTCAGGACATCTGCCTGTTCGACCAGACCGGCATCGACGAGGAAGGCAGTGTGCTGGGCACCTTCCGCTGGACCGGGGTGATTCCGAAGTTGCTGCCCCGACTGAAGGCGAATGGTGAAGATTTCCCGGTCGAAGTCTTCGGCCAGACCGGCCTGCAGGTGATCGAGGGCCAGAACCATCCTGCCGGCGGCAAGCCGTCGCTGCGCGCTACGGCGGACTGATCCGATGCCCAGGTGGTCCTTCTCCCGACGGGAGCAGCCATCGAAGAAAGCGACGCCGGTCACCAAGCCGGCGGCTCCACCTCCAGTCGCGGCGAAGCCGGCGCCCTCATCCACGAGTCCGGCCCGCCGGGCCTCCGACGCGACCCCTGACCAGCGTCCGTTGCAAGCACAACTCGAGGAAGCCAATGCCACCCAGACCCGGCTGCGGCAGGACCTGGCCGAACTCCTCAAGGCGCACCGCCAGCAGAGCCGCGTGCTCGAACGCAACCAGAAGCTGCTCGAGCAGACCGAGCAGGACGTCGCGCGGCATCGAAGTCGAGCCGGCACGCTCGAGACCGAAGTTGCTCGCCTGCACGAACTGGAGCAGATCGCCGACAAGCACGCGACGCTGCAGACCGCCTACGAGGCGGTCGACCGCGAGCGACAGGACCTCACCGAGCGGCTCGCCGAGCTGACCCGCAGCCGGGCTAACGCGACCGCCGAACGAGACCGGCTCGCCGCCGAGCTGGCCACTGCCCACGCCACCATCGCGGCCCGGGACGCCGAGGTCGCTGCGCTGAAGGTCGAGCAGGATGCCGTCGACGCGCGGGTCAACGCGTTCCAGGCGCAGATCGACAAACTGACGAAAGACAACGTCACCACACACACCGAACTGGAGCGCGCCCTCGAATCGCAGTCGGCGCATCATCGGCTGCAGCTCGAGTTCGAAGCCCTGTCGGCGCGCTGGGACGTCGCGCGCGCCCAGCTCGCCGAGGCCGAGCAGGCGTTGAAGACATCCCAGGCAACCATCAAAGCCGCCCAGCGGCTTTCATCGTCGGTCGAATGGCGCACCGCACTGGACGGGGTCCTGGATGCCGCGTCGGAGCTGGTTCGCTTCGAGCGCGGAACGCTGGCCATCGTCGATGAGCTCCAGGAAGAGCTCAAGGTCGAGGCGGCCCGCAACAGCCCGATCGCCATCAGCGAGATGTCGCGCTTCAAGGTCGGCGAAGGCATCGCTGGCTGGGCGCTCTCGCATCGCGAACCGGTCCTGGTTCGCGATAGCCGCTCCGATGCACGCTTCAAGGCCTCGGACCCGAAGCATCAGCCGCGTTCGTTCATCGCTGTGCCGCTCCTGGCCGACAAGGAAGGCCTCGGCGTCCTGACGCTGGCGCGGTCGGCGAGCGATCCGTTCTCCGAGCACGACCTGCGCAACCTCGCCCGGGTTGCCACCGACGCGTCGAACGCCCTGATCAATGCCCGCCTGGTCGACTTGCTGAAACAGCGGGAGGATCGCCTGACTACGCTGGTGCGGAAGGCCCGCGAGCTGTCTACCGCAAACGACATCAAGCAGGTGGTGGCGTTCGTCCTCTCCAGCGCGCAGGAGTTGGTGGGCGGCAAGGCCGCGCTGCTGGCGCTGCGCAACCAGAAGACGTCTGAGCTCGAAGTCACTGGTTCACAGGGGGTCGCGGACGTGATCATCCAGCAGCGGATCGCGTGGGGTGCTCCTGCCGCGGGCGACGTGATGCGCGGCGGCAAGGCATGGGTCTCGCCGATGCGGGACATGCTGCCACCCAACCTGGTGGAAACGGTTGAGGGCGCCGGCCTGAAGATGATCGTGTCGGTGCTCTGCGGCGCGGCGACCGCTCCTGAAGCGACGGACGAGGGCGCGCTGCTCAGTCGCTCCGAGGTCGAAACGTCCGACGTGGTCAGCGGCGTGCTGAACGTGTACCGGGACTCACTCGACCCGATCCCGGCGGGCGACCTCGAACAGCTGAAGGCGTTCGCGCAGCAGGCCGCCGTCGCCATCCAGAACGTGCGCCGCTGGGACCGGGTCAAGGAACAGCTGCAAGCTACCTCGTCGATGAACACCCGGTTGATGGGACGCGAGCGCTACATCAACCAGCTGCTGTTCCGCATCCAGCAGCTCGAGCAAGAGCTGGGTCGCTACAAAGCCGCCTGATTAGCGTTCGCGGTCTATACCGGCGGTAGGAAGCCCGCACTTCAATCGTAAGACGATTGAGGACAATCCACTAATGCTCGGGGGAGGCCGGTTGTGGCGGCACGCAGACTTCGTGAAGCTGTGGGCTGGACAGACCATCAGCGTCGTGGGAAGCCAGGTTACCGTGCTGGCACTACCGACCATCGCCATCCTGATGTTGCACGCGACGGCTGCGCAGGTTGGGCTGCTGGCCTCTCTCGAGCGACTCGCCTTCCCCGTGCTGGCCCTGTTCGCTGGCGTCTGGATCGACCGCGTCCGCCGCCGCCCGCTGATGATCGTTGCCGACGCGTTGCGGGCCGCGGCGTTGCTTTCGATTCCTCTGGTCGCCGCGATTGGTTTGCTTACGTTGCTCCAGCTCTACGCGGTGGCCGCCATCGTCGGCGTCGGCACGGTGGTCTTCGACATCGCTTACCTCGCCTATGTCCCGACGCTGGCTGGCCGTGCCGACCTGCTGGAAGCCAACACCAAGCTCGAAGTAAGCCACTCGGGGTCTTACCTGGCCGGACCGGCCCTCGCCGGTGGGTTGATCCAGCTGGTAGGCGCGGCGCAGGCGATACTGGCCGACGCCCTATCGTTCCTGGTGTCCATCGCCACCATTGCCTGGATCCGGCAGACCGAGCCGTCCCCTCGCCTTGAGTCTCACCCGCGGCTGGGCGTCCTGGCCGAGATTCGGGAGGGTCTCCGACTGGTCTTCGGCAATCGAATCCTGCGGAGCATGGCTCTCCTGCTGACGGTCGGAGCGGTGGGATTCCACCTCGCCGAACCAGCGTTTTACCTCTTCGCGTACCGAAACCTGGGGCTGAGCCCGGGAGCGCTGGGGCTGGTCTTCGCGGCGGGCGGCGTCGGCGCGGTGATCGGAGCCTTCATGGTGGGAACCGTGACTCGCCACCTCGGGTTGGGCACCACCCTGGCCATCACCATCGCAGGAGTTGGAGCCGGATTTCTCATCTGGCCGCTGGCGCTGCTTGTCTTGCCACTTGCCACGCTGGTTGGTGCCGAGTTCCTGGTCGGGGTCTGCGATTCGATCTACAACGTCAGCCAGGTCAGCCTGCGGCAGTCGGTGACGCCGGACCGCCTGCAGGGCCGAATGACGGCCACCCTGCGCACCATGTTCTGGGGAGCGTGGCCGCTGGCCAACCTGGCGGGCGGGATTCTGGCGGGCGCCGTGGGCGCGCCCCTAACCATCGTGATTGGCGGTCTGATCGGAATGGCTTCCGCGTTGATCGTGGTCTTCGGACCGCTGGGCCAGCTGCGAGAGCAACCGGACGTCGCGGGCTGGTAGCTAGCCGGTCAACCGCCTGCGCCGTTTTCCGGCGAGGTTGAGCCGTCCCAGGATGAACGCGTCGAGGACGCGGTGGGAGGCGACCACGCCGTCACCGACCCGACGAGAGCCCTTTCGGCGATCGGCCTTCAGGTCGATCAGGTACTTCTCTTGCTGCGCCCACACCAGCTCGATCAGGCGGCTGAAGCTGATGCCGGGTTCGACCATGATGCCTTCTTTCTCGATCCGATCTTTGACCGCCACCGGTAGTTCCTTGGCCTCGGCAAGGTTCAAGCGCTCCAGCGCCTCCAGAAGGTCGTCGAGCCGTCGGAGATGATAGCGGCGCTCCGCTTCATTGCCGTATGCGCGAGGTTGTGCGTCCAAGCGGTCCTCCTCGATGGTGGTCTAAACCCGTATAACTCCGGAGCCGGCGATAACTTCGACGCCTTGCTGCTCCAACGCGCTGATCACCCGGTTCATCCCGATCGAGTCACTTGGCATGTGCCCGGTGATCACCAGGTTCGCGCCCGGACGCTGGAGCTGCTCGAGCTCGCGCAGGTCCCGCTCGTCGACGTGCATGGCCAGGATCGTGTCATAGCCGTGCTCATAATACGTGCGAAAGACCGGCGCGCCACCATTTGTTCCGGCCGCCATCTGCACCACCCAGAGACCAACCGGATTCTCCGGCGTCCCCAGCCACAACTCCGGCTGTACCAGTGAGGCCTCCATCTCCGGGATGGTTTTGAGCTCCGTGAGCAAGCCGCCCACCGTCGTGGTCTCGCCATCGACCACCCGGTTGACGAACTCGATGAAAAACCGTCGGCCGATGATGTCCGCCGCCAGGTGAATGTTCATCAGCGGCATCTCTAGTAGTTGCGCCGCATCGACCACGCGGTCGTAGTTCGTCGTGTGCAGTCCGTGGGCAACCGGCCGCTGGCGAGCCAGCATCATCTCGTGGGCCAGCGGTTCGGGGATCCCCGCCACGCGCATCTGCGCCTCGTGCCGCTCGATGACCGCCGGTAGGCCGAGCCGGGCGTGGGAGCCGATCGGGTGGTGGGCGATGACCCCGTCGACGCCGAGGCTCCGAGCCAGCAGCAGCTCGCCGACATCGACGTCGATGCCGACGAAGACCCGCCGCACCTCGCCATCGAGGTAGACCTGCGAGTCAGGCGGCGTTTCGGCGCAGCCGGCGAGGCGGTTGGCCATGGCCATGATCTCGCTGAGCCGCACCCCGGCATTATCGGATCTAGAATCCGTCCGTGCCGGCCAATCAAGGCGTCGAGCGCCGCGGCGAGGGAGGGTTTGCCCCAACCTTCAAGGAGGCCGTCGGTCGGTGGCGCCGCCGCCACCGCCATCCGCCGCCTCAGGAGACCTGGTTTGCCGTGCACTACCGGGTCGGCTGGCTGGTCGAGCGCCTCTCCTTCCTGGAGAGTATTCATCTCTTGCGACAAGGGCTGGATGTCCGCTCGCTTTCCGCCGAGCGACCGGCGCGGCGCCGCAAGGATGAGGCCGATGGCGGGAGCAGCCATCATGACGACGAGGAGGGCATCGACGTCGAGGATGAGCCGAGCGACGCCGTGAGTTCAAAACCGGCCGGCACGGCTGGCGCCGATGGCGGATAATCCGGCCATGCGGCGGTTGCGGCCGCGCTGGCTGAGCGCGCTTCTCGGGGGCATCATCCTGCCATTCGACCCCGTGTTGGGCCTCGTGCTCCTCGTGGTCGGACTCTGGCGTCCCAAAGACAAGCCGGTTCCCAAGGTGCTTCGCCCATGAAGGTGTATCTGGGTCGCGCGGTCAGTGGCGAGTTGGGGCCGCGCAGCCTGGAAGCGATCCAGCTGGCGCACCGGGCACTGCTCGAGTTTGGCGCCGGCATCCTCGCGGAACGCGTCGCGGATCCGGACTATCGGCCCGGCCTGGACCGGCCCGAGCTGGTCGCCGAGATGATGCACCGCGAGTTGCTGGAAGCCGACGCGGGTTGCATGGAGATGACCGGCCGTAGCACCGGTGTCGGCTTTGAGGCGGGCTGGTTGCTTGGTCGGGGGCGCCCCGTGCTCGCGCTCTACGACGTCGATGTCCCACCTGCCTCGGCCGTCGTGCGATTTCCTCCCTTCGAGCATTGCATTCCCTTCGGGTATCACGATTTGATGGACGTGGGCGGGGCGGTCACCGACTTCTGCCGTACCATCGCGGCCTCCGCCGCCCTGAGAGCCGAAGGCTAACCCCCTTTTTCCTCCCCCGCTTGCGGGGGAGGGCGGGCCCGCCGGCCCACGCGAGCCGCGCTTCAGTGCGATGCGAGCGTTTGAGGCGTAGCGTGGGGGCTTTTAGACTGCAGGAATGAGTTTTCGTGCCTGCGTGCTGACCGTCAGCACCAAGGGTGCGCGCGGCGAGCGGGTCGATGAGAGCGGGGAAAAAATCACCGAAGCCCTCGCTCGCCTCCCGGCCGACGTGGTTGGCCGGGCGGTGGTCAGCGATGAGGTCGAGGATATCCAGCGCCAGCTTCGTGAATGGCTTCGGGTCACCGACCCGGACCTGATCGTCCTGACCGGCGGCACCGGGCTGGGCCCGCGCGATGTCACCCCGCAGGCGCTCGAGCCCTTGCTCGACTATCTGGTGCCGGGGATCGCGGAGGCGATGCGGGCGGCCGGCTTGCGCAAGACGCCGCACGCCATGCTGTCGCGCTCGCTGGCCGGGGTCGTCGGACGGACACTGGTGCTGGCGCTGCCCGGCAGCCCGCGCGGCGTCGCCGACAGCCTGGAAGCGGTGATCGAAGCGCTGCCGCACGGGCTTCGGACCCTGCGCAACCAGGTCAGCGATAGCCCCGCCGCCCATCGCCCGAGCTGATGGGCCGGATCAAGGTCGGCATCTCGTCATGGACCGAGCCGACCCTGGTCAAGAGCGGATGGTATCCAGCCACGGCGACGACGGCCGAGGACCGGTTGCGCTATTACGCGAGCAAATTCCCCATCGTCGAGGTCGACAGCACCTTTTACGCGATCCTTAACGCTCGGACTGCGGAGCTGTGGGTGGAGCGCACGCCGAAAGACTTCACGTTCAACGCCAAGGCGTATGCGCTGCTGACCCAGCACCCGACGCCGCCGGCGCGCTTGCCGAAAGACCTTCGCGAGAAGGTCGGCGATAGCAAGGCCAACATCTATTTCAAAGACCTCGGACCGAAGGACAAGGAAAGCGTCTGGGACCGGTTTCGCGAAGGGCTGCAACCGCTGCAGGACGCCGCCAAGCTGGGGGCCATCGTCTTTCAGTTCCCAAAGTGGTTTCTTCCCTCACCGGGGTCGTATCGATTCATGGAAGACCTGCGCGAGTGGCTGCCCGATTTTCGGATCGCGATCGAGTTTCGTCAGGCCTCGTGGATGAAAGAAGAACGGCGCCAGCGGGTCCTCAAGTTCCTGAAGGATCGAAAATTCACCTACGTGGTCGTCGACGAGCCGCAGGGCTTCCCCTCCAGCGTGCCACCGGTGGTTGCGGTGACAGCGCCTCTTGGCATGATTCGTTTCCACGGTCACAACCGTGAGAACTGGGAAAAGAAGGGGATCAGCACCGCGGAGAAATTCCGCTATCTCTACAAGACGGAGGAGTTGCAGACCTGGGTGCCTCGGCTGCGCACCATGGCCAGGGAGTCGGGCGAGGTGCACGCGGTCATGAACAACTGCTACTCGGATTATGCCGTTCGAAACGCCGCCGACCTCGCCGAGCTGATCGACTGAGCTCAGCTGGGGTCTCCGAAAGGAATCCCTCAGCCCGCCAGTTGAAGAGGTAGCGCCACGGCGCGAATATGCAGGCCTATCAATCGGCTCCCTGTCCGTACTGTGGCGTGACCTGGAATCCGCCGGGCGCCCAGACCTGCGGCAACTGCCGCAATCCGCTGCCCCCGCCCCAGGCTGCCTACACGCCGCCCGGCTATGCGCCGGGTCCGCCGCAGGGACCGCCGCCGTCGGGGCCGGGCCAGGCTCCCGGTTACCCCTACGGCGCCCAGAATTACCCGCAGCCGGGTTACCCGCAGTCACCGCAGCAATATCCAGGCGCCCCGGCCGGCTATCCCGGCCAGCCCCCGCAGTATCCCTCCTATGCGCCGCCCGGCTACCCGTCGGGCTATCCGCCCCAACCCGGCGCCGAGGCCCAGGGGTACCCGAGCTACGCGCCCGCGGCCGCGCCGGCAGCGCCCAGCACGACGCTGCGCCTCTTCGGTCAGTCGATCACCGTTCCGGTGGCGTTGCCGCCCGCCCTGGTCCAGTACCAGAAGCAAGTCGTCTACGGCGTGGTCGGCGTCATTGCCCTGCTGATCGTGCTGTTCGGCATCACGCCGGGGCTCGCTTCCAGCCAGATCACCGGCGGCAGCCAGGCGCTGATCACCGCGGCCTCCCATCAAGCCAGGGTCGATGCCGTCTTCGTCCAGCTCATCGGGGAGCAAAGCGGCTCGAGCGACCCGAACGCGATGAAGGCGCAGTTCGACAAGCTGGCGACGTCCTTCAACGACGGGCTCGCCCTCGTCCAATCCGACGAAGCCGCGCTGAAGTCGTCCGACCAGCGGCTCTCCATCCTGCAGTGGGTGACGCCGTCAAAGGGTGCTGAGATCGCGAGCGAACGCCATCGTCTCGCGGCCGCGCTCGCCGGCCTGCAGCAAGCCGACA
>Ga0209689_1000805_pt1 | contig 22637 bp, 26 predicted proteins | sample GraSoiAngelo_149_FD_187119 | JGI IMG/M metagenome (GOLD analysis project Ga0209689, IMG submission 187119) | Grasslands soil microbial communities from the Angelo Coastal Reserve, California, USA - 14_1009_09_30cm (SPAdes) (version 2) | ecosystem: Environmental > Terrestrial > Soil > Grasslands ... | reverse complement strand
GCAATGGCCATCCGCCAGCCCGCGTTCAGCTCCTGGCGATTCAGTGCCTGGGCCGGAAACAGGGACAGACAATCATTCAACGGCATCAGGTTGTTCTCTCGGGCATGACACCGTCCACGGAACGGACGCGATAGAACTCGGGAGACTTATGGAATTCGTCGGCGTACCCATCGGCGAGGTGCTGTTCCACGTCATCGATGGCGCCGGCCTCGACCAGCACCAGCACGCAGCCGCCGAAACCGCCGCCCATCATCCGCGCGCCGACCACCTGGGGCATCCCTGCGGCGAGCTCCACGAGGCAGTCAAGCTCCCGGCAGCTTACCGCGAAATCGAGCCGAAGGCTCTCATGAGATGCATAGAGGAGTGGACCCAGGCCTCGCGGTGAGCGCCGGCGAAGCGCGTCGGCCGCCTGCAGGACGCGGGAATTCTCCGTGACGACATGCTGGGCGCGGCGCCGCTCCACCGGGTTTGCGATTCGGGGCAGATCCGCCTCCGTGGCATCTCGCAGGCTGCGCAGTCCGAGGGCCGCGGCGGCCGCCTCGCACTCCCGCCGGCGCTCGTTATACGCCGTTAAGGCCAGCTCGTGCCGTACCCGGCTGTCGGCGAGGACCCAGGCATAGCGCCCGTCGGGCAGCGGAATCTGTTCGTCCTGCATCGAGCGGCAATCGAGGAGAATCGCATTGCCCCCGCGCGCCTTCAGGGCCGTGAATGGATCCATGATCCCGATGTGCGCGCCGACGAAGCCGTTCTCGGCTGCCTGGCAGAGCTGCGCGGTCTCCAGGGCGGGCATCTCGATCCCTCGGGCGGCCAGCATCGCGACGGCGCCGGCGACGTCCAGAGCGCCCGACGAGCTCAGTCCTGATCCCACGGGAATGTCCGAAGCGACGAAGGCATCGAAGCCCGGCCCGCGATCGTATCGCTGGTCGATCTCGCGGGCGATGCCGATCAGATAGTCTGCCCAGTTGCCTTGCCGGCGCGTGGGCGTGGTCTCGAACTCGACGTTCGCCTCGTATCGGTCGCTGCGCAAGGCGATGCGCGCGTCGCGCCGCAGTCGGAGCGCAACCGCGATGTGCCGGTCGATGGCGGCCGGCAGCACGAAGCCCTCGTTATAGTCGGTGTGCTCGCCGATGATATTCATCCGTCCCGGGGCAACGGCCACGGCGCCGGGAGGATAAGCAAAGGCCTGGCGAAACCCGCTGCGAGCGCGTTGATCGAGCTGGTGCCGCGCACTCACGAGACACGGCCCATCTGGGCGAAGAGCCAGTCCAGCGCCTCGGTCGGGTTTGCGGCGACCGGCAGCTCGGGCTCGGTGCGATTGTGCCGGTCGAAGCGCCAGGTCTTGATACCGATCGTCGGCCGTCGGTTGCGCAGCGCGAGGGCGATCTCGGACAGCGTGCCGAGACCGCCACCGAGAGCGACAATGCCATCGGCCGTCAGGGCGAGGATCGCGTTGCGCGCATGGCCCAGCCCCGTCGCAATCGCAATGTCGATATAGGCGTTCGCCTCGTCGGAAACCTCGCCGGGCAGCAGCCCGATTGTCAGCCCCCCGGCGGCCTGGGCGCCGCGGGCCGCGTGTTCCATGACGCCGCTGAGCCCGCCGCAGACCAGGACGGCATTTCGTTGCGCAATGCCGCGGCCCAACTCGAAGGCCAGATCCTTAAGTGGCGTCTGGGGGTCTGATTCGCCACAGACCGCAACCAGGCGCCGTCGAGGGCTCAACGACTACGAACTATATAGCTAGATCGTCCGTAATGGAATGACGCTCGCCTGCTTGAAGTTACGGATGCTGACCTGGGCCGCCAGGTGCGAGGCCACGTCGCGATAAACGGCAGCCAGTGGCGAATCGGGCTCGTGCACCATCAATGGCACGCCCGGGCCACCGCCCTCGCGGATGCGCCGATCGAGTGGGATCTCGCCCAGAAACGGGATATTCATGCGCTCGGCCAGCGCCTTGGCTCCGCCGTGGCCGAAGATATCGTCCCGCTGGCCGCAATGCGGGCAGACGAAGTAGCTCATGTTCTCGACCAGACCCAGGTTGGGGACTTTGAGCGTGTTAAACATCTGGATCGCGCGGCCGACGTCGGCCGTCGAGACGTCCTGGGGCGTCGAGACGACGACTGCACCGGTCATCGGGATGCTCTGCGACATGGTGAGTTGCACGTCGCCCGTCCCGGGCGGCAGGTCGACGACGAGATAGTCCAGCTCGCCCCAGTTGACGTCAAAGAGAAACTGCCTGACGGCACCGGAGAGCATCGGCCCGCGCCAGATGGCCGGCTTATCCGGCTCGATGAAGAAGGCGATCGAGATAATTTTCAAGCCATACCGCTGGATGGGAATGATCTTCTCGTTCTCGGCATACGGCTTCTCGTGTTCGGCGCCCAGGAGAATCGGCACGTTGGGGCCGTAGACGTCGGCATCGAGCACACCCACGCGCGCGCCGAGCTGCGAGAGGGCCAGCGCGATGTTTACGGCGCAGGTCGATTTGCCGACGCCACCTTTCCCCGCGCCGACGGAGAGGATATTCTTGACCCCCGGCACCTGCTGCTTCTGCGGCACACCACCCGTGCGCGAGACCTGCGCGTCCCACTTGATCTGCGCCTTCGGCGAGCCCGGGAGGGTCGCCAGCGCCGCGTCGATGTCGTCGTGAATCTTGTTCTTCAGTGGGCACGCCGGCGTCGTCAACACGACACGCATGCCGATCGTTCCCGCATCGACGACAGCCACGTCCTGGATCATCTTGAGCTCCATCATGGGGCGATGAAGCTCAGGGTCCTGCACCGTGGCCAGCGCCTGCAGGACGGCCTGTTCCGAGAGTTGCGTGACGGCCATCAGGACAAGTTTACCCCGAGCTTCGTATATAGCTGAGGATGATGTCGTCGATCAAGCGCTCCACCGGCGCCAGATCATCCGTGAACACGATGCCGTTGGGGTAAACCTGACGGACGCCGCCGCTCTGCAGCGCCTCGGCCGCGATCGGCTGGAGCTTGGCGTTCGCTTCGGCGCCGGCGCGGGCGATGAACTGGTCAACCGTCGCCGGGCTTGACGTGGCGTAGATCACGCTGTTCGTGAACCGCCGATTGGAGTCAAGGACGAACACGTTCGGGAAGACGGCGTTCAGGGTGCCGCTCAGGGCGTCGACGAGCCGATTATCCGTGGGGGTCCGGCCCACGTTGATCGCGAGAACGCCGTCAGGTGCAAGGTGCGCCTTCGCGCTCTCGAAGAACTCGCGCGTCGTCAGATAGAACGGGATATACGGCTGCCGGTAGGCATCGACCAGGATGACGTCATACTGTCCGGCCTGGGTCGCCATCCAGTAGCGGCCATCGGCGACCGCGACGTGCAGGTTGGGTTCGTTCATGTCGAAGTAGCGCCGGCCGACGTCGACGATCTTCGGGTCGATCTCGACGCCATCGATGGGCATCGGTCCGTCGATCGCGGTGAACTGTCGGGCGACCGTGCCGCCGGCCAGGCCGACCAGGGCCACCCGGCTGGGTGCGTGGCCCGAGCCGAAATATGGCGCCAGCAGCGCGTCGTCCCAGTAGCCATGCGTATATAAACTCGTCGGGTCGTAGATCGAGTGCACGGCCGAGCCTTCGTCGAGGAGCAACTGCGTCTCGCTGCCCGTGCGAATAACTTGAATGTAGTTATAGGCGGACTCGGTTTCGTAGACGCGGACTCCATAGGCGGCGCTGCGGATCGCCCCTCCGGAGAGCAGCGCCAGCGCCACGATCAAGACAGGAATCAGTAGATACAGGCGGCGCCGGCCCGGCTCGTAGAGCCCGGCGGTCGAGATCGCCCCCAGCAGAAACGCCAGAACGAAAATCGTCGGACGCGTCCCAAACGTCGGGATCAGCCAGAACACCGGGAGGAACGTCCCCAGGATGCTGCCCAGCGTCGACAGGGCATAGACGGCGCCCGCCGCGTTGCCGGCGGTTTCCAGCTGCCGAATCCGAAGCCGGATCACGAAGGGCGAGACCATGCCGAGCAGGATCACGGGCGCCGCGAACAGCACGATCACGGAAATCAGTGACCCAAGGACCAACCCGACGGACACCTGCGCAAAGCCGGTCTGGGCCAGGGAAAGGATCGGTCGCGACACGATCGGGATCGCCGCGGTCAGCAGGGCAGCTGCCGCGGCCAACTGAAAGAGCAGTCTCGCGTCCGGGCGCCGGTCGGCCAGGCGGCCTCCGGCGTAGTAGCCAATCGATAAGTAAATCAATATCAGCCCGATCAGCGTGCCCCAGATGAACAGCGACTGCCCGAAGAACGGCGCGAGCAAGCGCGCCGCGGCAAACTCGATGCCCAGGCTCGCCAGACCGCCGGTGAAGGCCAGCGGCAGCAGGAGCCGTTGACGCCATGCCGCGGCAGGCGAAGGGAGTCGCGGCACAGCGGCCAGCTCGGATTCGATCTCGGGGCGCAAGGTCCGTTTCAGGATACGCGGCGGCCCCGCAACGATCCGTCACCGAACGGTAACGCGCCGCCCGTTCGGATGTAACAGCGAAGCCGGTGCCATACGCGACCTCGTATTCGGGCCGTTTTAGTAAGCAGGTCTCGAATTCACCTAAGGAGGACCTGAACAAGCATGTTTCGACTGACATCGAAGGTCAAGATCGCGGCCGGTCTCGCCGCTGGCGCGCTCACGCTGGGCGCTGCCGGTGCGTACGCCGCGAACGCGAACAATAACGGCACCATCCCGGTGTCGACGCTGAAGCCCGTGGCGCTAAGCGGCGATGCCGGCGGGTTGACGCTCAACTCGACGAACGGCAAGACGACGACGCTCACCATTCCGGCGACGTTCGAGAATCAGGGCCAGTGTGTCTCGTTCTTCGCGCAGCACCAGGACCTGGTGCTGAAGCCGGCGGGGACCGCGACCAAGATCTCGAAGAATTCTCACGGCAAGCTGATCAGCAGCACCATCAAGGCGTGGTGCGAGACGCGGCTGGCGCCGAAGACGAAGACCGACAGCGCCGAGACGGAGACGCCCGATGCGACCCAGCCGACTGATTCGACTGACTCGAGTGCGTCGCAGGGCCATGGCCACGCGTACGGCCACAGCAAGCACCCAAGCAACTAACGAGATATCGCGCAGAGGGCCTCCCGCTGGAGGCCCTTTTTTATTTCGCGGCGACCGGGCTCAGCAGCGGGTTGGCGTAGTCATGATGCCAGATCAAAGTCGCCAGATCGTGGCCGTCAGGCTCGAGGGCAACGGCCTGCTCGTAGACATAAAAATAGACGTTGTCGAAGGTCCAGCTTCCCAGCTGGCGCTCCCGAAAGCCGGCCTGCAGGCGCCGGTCGTTCTCTCCGGCCGAGAACAGCCCAGACGCCGAGTCGTAAATCGCCTTGAGAATCCGAAGCTGGGCTTCCAGCTCCTCGATAATGACGACCGAGGCGCGCTCGAACTTCAGCTTCGCGATCCGGCGGCGCAGATCGTTGATCTCGAGCATGTATTCGTCCATGGCTCAAGTCTATTTCAGTGAATCAGGGCGTGGGCGGCGACCATGGGGGCGATCAGGATGGCGATGATATTGATGACCTTGATCATCGGGTTGATCGCCGGCCCGGCCGTGTCTTTGTTCGGATCGCCCACGGTATCACCGGTGACGGCGGCGGCGTGCGTCTCCGTGCCCTTGCCACCGAAGTGGCCATCCTCGATGTACTTCTTGGCGTTGTCCCAGGCGCCGCCACCCGACGTCATCTGGATCGCCAGGAAGATCCCGGTGACGATAGACCCAATGAGCATGCCGCCCAGCGCCTTTGGTCCCAGCGTAAAACCCACGAGCAGCGGTGCCACCACCGGGATCAGCCCCGGCACGATCATCTCTCGTTGGGCCGCGCGCGTGACGAGATCGACCGCCCGGCCGTACTCGGGCTGGGCGGTGCCTTCCATCAGCCCCTTGATCTCGCGGAACTGGCGGCGGACTTCGATGACGACCTGGCCGGCCGCGCGGCCGACCGCCAGCATGCTCAGCGAGCCGAACAGGAACGGCAGGATGCCGCCGAAAAACAGTCCGACGATGACAAGGGGGTCCGTCAGATCAAAGGCCAGGTGAGCCCCGCGCCCGACTTCCTCCGTGTACGACGAGAACAGCACCAGCGCGGCAAGCCCAGCGGAGCCGATGGCGTAACCCTTGGTAACGGCCTTGGTCGTGTTGCCAACCGCATCGAGCGGGTCGGTGATATTTCGGACCGACTCGGGGAGATTCGCCATCTCGGCGATGCCGCCGGCATTATCGGTGATGGGACCGTAGGCGTCGATCGCGACGACGATGCCGGTCATCGAGAGCATCGACATGGCGGCGATGGCGATGCCATACAAGCCGTCGTCGCCGGGCTGCTGGTTCAGAAAATACGAGACCAGGATGCCCGCGCCGATGACGAGCACCGGGAGCGCCGTGCTGATCATGCCGATCGCCTGACCGGCGATGATGTTGGTCGCGGCACCGGTCGTCGAAGCGCGCGCGATCAGCCGGACCGGGGGGTAGTCGGCGCTGGTGAAGAACTCGGTGATCGCCACCAGTGCGATCGTGACGACGACGCCCACGACGGCGGCCCAAAAAAGATTGATACTAAGGCCGGCCAGGAGCGTCACCGGGAGAAAGCCGGCGAGTGCCAGGACGGCGCTCACGCCGAGACCTCGGTAGAGCGCGCCCATGATCCAGGTGCTCCGGCCGAGACGGACAAATAGCGTGCCTATGACCGTGGCGATGATCGAGACGGCGCCCAGAATCAACGGAAAGAGCACGTACTGGATCTCTCCGGGGAAGAGGAGGCTGCCCAGAAGCATGGCCGCAATCGCGGTCACGGCATAGGTCTCGAACAGGTCCGCCGCCATACCGGCGCAGTCCCCCACATTGTCCCCAACGTTGTCGGCGATGACGGCGGGATTCCGCGGATCGTCTTCCGGGATTCCGGCTTCGACCTTGCCGACGAGGTCGGCGCCCACATCGGCGGCTTTGGTAAAGATGCCGCCGCCCAGGCGGGCGAAGACACTGATCAGGCTGGCGCCGAACGCCAGTCCGACCAGGGACTGGGGCTTCTGAAAAACCCAGTACGAAACCGTGACGCCGAGCAGCCCCAGCCCGACCACGAAGAGTCCGGTGACAGCCCCCCCTCGAAACGCCAGCTGCAGCGCACGGTCCAGCCCACCGGTGGCTGCCTGGGCGGTCCGCACGTTCGCCCGCACCGAGACATTCATGCCCACATAGCCGGCGAGCGCCGAGCAACCCGCGCCGACGATGTAGAGGACGCCAGTCTCCCAGTTGATGGCAAACGTGATCACCAGCGCGAGCAGGATGCCGATCACGGCTATCGTGCTGTATTGCCGGTTCAGATAGGCAGCGGCACCCTCCTGGATGGCGCGCGCGATCCCTTCCATGATCTCGTTCCCAGGGTTGGCGGCCAGCACCCAGCGGGTGAGCAGGCCCCCGTACGCCAGCGCAACCAGCGCCGCCAGGCTCACGAGCGCCAGAACAGTCGTGGAATCACCGATGCGCGTGGCGACGAGCAGAACTACCTTCTCTCCCTTCCTGTCTGTGGGGCGGTTGAACGCCCGCCGTATTGTAGCGCTCGGGTTTTAGCCGTGGCTGCGACCCGAGTGGCCGAAAAGCGCGAGCACCTGGTCACGGATCCACTTCGGCGGTGGGACGCCACCGGGCCGCAATCGGTCCGTCGCGACGGTCACGTCGTCCGCGGGCGCCGCCGACGACACCTCGCGCTTGGGCGGCGCCACGAAGCCAACGCCCAGCGTTTCGGCGAGGTCGCGGATGCGGGCGAAGAACCCGGATGTATGTGGCGACCGATCGAGCTGCAGCCCGGTGAAATCGTAATGATGCACCCACTCGTGGAGCAGGGTCTCGAGAAAGACTTTGGGGGCGAGCACCTGCTGCCGAATCGCCGTCAGGTTATAGATCCGGATCGAGCCGCGCTGGGGCGCCGACTCCCACGCGATCCGGTAGTAGCCGTACGTCTTGACTTCCAGTTTGCCTTCGCGGGTGCGATGGCGCTGGGGGCGGTCGGCCACAGTCAGCTTGCAGGGTGGGAGTCCGGCGGCCTCGTCGAGCACGTCGAGCAACGCCTGACCTTTAGCCTGGCGCCCGACGGCCGTCGCTTCGTCGAGGATGGAGAGCGCGATGCCTTTTCCGAGAGGAAATTCGCGCCACGTGACTCTTTCAACGCCCTTGCTGCGTTCGTAGGCGGATCTGGGCATTCCCTGTCATTATGGGCGCGTGCCGCAATCCAGCATCATCGTCGTGGGCAACGAGATCCTGCGCGGATTCACGGTCGACACCAACTCGAACTGGCTCGCCGGCCGGTTGTTCCAGTGTGGATACCCCGTTCGGGTCATCACAACTATTGGAGACGTCGATGAAGATATCGTCGGCGCGATCCACGATCACGTCGCGCGTGCCGAGCTGTCGCGAATCTTCGTCTGCGGAGGGCTGGGACCGACACCGGACGATCGGACGTACGTCGCCCTGGCGCGCGCGCTCGACCAGCCCCTGGTCTACCGACGCGAGGTCGGGGCACAAATGCAGAACCTGATGTTTCTGCGGAACATGGCCGCGCGCCGCGGAACCGCGGGGCTGAATGCCGGCAACCGGCGGATGGCGATGCTGCCGGAAGGTGCCGCCCTGGTGCGCAACGGCGCCGGCATGGCACCCGGGCTGGCGTTCGACCTGGGGCCGGATCGCTATCTCTTTGCCCTGCCAGGCGTGCCACACGAGCTCCGCACCGTCTACGAAGATATCGAGGACCGCTACCTCACGGGCAGCCACGGCGACGCTGTCCGCGAGGTGCACTACCGCCTGGCGCCGGAGAGCATGTTCCACGACGTCATGCGGGACCTCGAACGCGAGTATCCCGACGTGTCGCTCGGATCCTATCCGCAGACGGAAACGCGGGAACTCATCTTGCGCGCATCGGGCCCGGACGTGGACCGCGTCGAGGCGGTGATCCGCGCCATCCGCGACCGCGTGCGCCAGTTCTCACCGCTGCGCTGAAAAAAGAAAACGGCGGTATGATGGCCGCCGTTTTCTGGAACGGAGGTCGGCTCAGTCGCCCTGGTGGTGATCGTGAGCGACGGCGCTGACTGCCCCGCCGTGATTGACCGTCTTGTTGCCGGTCTTATGCGCGGCGGTTGCCTCGCTCTTGGCGACCGCGCTCACGGCGTCGCCGTGCGCGTCGTTGTCGGTCTCGGCGGCCTCGGCGGCGTCCTTTTCAGCCTCTGCGGCCGCCTGGTCAGCGTCCTTTTCGGCCTCTCTTGCCGCAGCGTCCGCCCTGGCGTCTGCCTTGGCCGCGTCGGACTTCGCCTCGCCCTTGGCGCTTGCCAGGGTGCTGATCGCGTCGCCCCTGGCTTCACCTGTGAGCGCCGTGCCGGCAGCCAGTGTGCTGACGGCTTTTCCGTGGGCGTTGCCCGCCACGGCCGTTAAGGCGCCCACAGCCAGCAACCCGGCCGCAGCGGCCACAACCATAATCAATCGAAGCATGAAATAACCCTCCCGGTTTGCAAGAATTCCTGCTCTTGAAAACGCGCGAACCGGGCCCCGCTTACTGGCAGGCGAAGAAGATTTACATTCCTTTGAAGTCTGGTTTCTGCTTGCTGACAAAGGACATGATGCCGACCATCGCGTCCTCCGTCATGGCGGCCTTACCGAAGTTCTCGGCCTCGACCTCGTAGCCCTTCCCGGGAGACCGCTCCAGCCCCGCCAGCAGGGCCTCTTTGGCCAGCCGCAGAGCGATCGGCGCCGCCTGCGCCAGCCGGCGAGCGCGCGCGAGCGCGGCCTCGTGGAATCCATCGGCGGGGAGCGCCGCATTGATGAGTCCGATGGCGGCCGCCTCCGGCGCCTTGAGCCGGATGGACTCGAAGATCATCTCGGTCGCGCGACTCCGTCCGACGAGCCGAGGCAGGCGCTGCGTGCCACCGGCGCCCGGAATCAACCCCAGGTTGGTTTCCGTCTGGCCGATCGTCGAGCGGCCATCGTCGATCATCAGGCGGTAATCGCAGGCGAGCGCCAGCTCGCAGCCACCGCCCAGGGCATGCCCGTTGATGGCCGCGATCAACGGCTTGGGAAAATGCTCGATTTCCGCGAAGGCGGCCTGGCTCCGGCGCGACATCTGGGCGACCCGCTCCAGGGTCGCGGGGTTCTCGCGATCGAACCCGCCCTCGCCACCCATGGATTTGATATCCGCGCCGGCCATGAAGTAGCGATCGATGGCACTCGTCAGCAGCACGACGCGGGTCGCATCGTCGTCTTTGACCCGGTTCAGCGCCTCGATGAGTTGCTCTTGGAGCTCGGCGATCAGGGCATTCACCGGCGGCCGGTTCATGCGAATCGTCGTCACGAAGTCCGTGGTAGAAACGTCCAGCAGGCCGGCCATCAGAAGGTGAACAGGTCCAGGCCGCCTGTCACTGGCAGGGCCACTCCGGTGATATAACCGGCGGCCGGCGAGCAGAGGAAGGTGATCGCGTTGGCGATATCCTCCGGCTCGCCCGGACGGCGCAGGGCCACGCGCTTGATCATTCGTTCGTTCATATCAGGACGACCCATCTTGAAGGCTTCGGTGCCGATGATGCCCGGCACGATGGCATTGACCGTGATGTTGTAGCGAGCCCCCTCCAGGGCGAGCGTTTTTGCCAGGCCGACGAGTCCGGCCTTGGTCGTCGCATAGCTGGCCTGGCCAAAGCCTCCGAGGGCGCCGGCGATCGACGACATCATGATGATCCGGCCCCAGTTCTTTTGCTTCATGTGCGGCCAGACAGCCTTCGAGCAATTGAACGCGCCGGTCAGGTTGACTTTCAGGTCGCGGTCCCAGAGCGCGTCGACCTGGTTGTCGACAGTCCCCATGTGGTCGAGCGTGCCGGCGTTGTTCACCAGGATGTCCAGGCTGCCGAACTCGCTGACCACCTGGTCGACGACGGCCTTGACCTGCTCGCGATTCGTGACGTCCATCTTCAAGGCGACCGAGCGCCGGCCCAGGTCGCGAATCTCGCTCGAGGTTTTCTCCGAGTAGACGGCCTTCTGCGAGGCCATCGCCTGCGAGAGGGCACTCTGTGAGGCTTCGGCGGTCTTCTCGAGCTCGGGGTCACTTTCGATCAGGATGTCCGTGACCACGACATCGGCGCCGGCGCGTGCCAGGGCCAGGCAGTCGGCGCGGCCCAGGCCGCGCGACCCGCCCGTCACCAGGGCGACTTTCCCCTTCAGGTCGATCATGACTAACTCGCCTTCCGGATCTGCGGTTTCGGTTGCTCGCGGCTCAGCGGACGTCGCTCGCCGGAGATCGCCCTCGAGATCACCAGGCGCTGGATCTCGGACGTCCCCTCCCAGATCTGATAGATCTTGGCGTCGCGCATCCACTTCTCGACGGGATACTCTCGGATGTAGCCGTTTCCGCCGAGCACCTGGACGGCCTCGAGCGTGACCTGCATCGCCATGTCGGCGGCAAAGGCCTTCGCCATGCTGCCCTCGGCGCGCGTGAAGAGCATGTTGTTCTGCGCCATCCAGCCCGCCCGCCAGGTGAGCAGGCGCGCGGCGTCGATGTTGATCGCCATCTCGGCCAGCTTGAAGCCGATCCCCTCGTGCTTGATGATCGGCTTGCCGAAGGCGACCCGCTGCTGCGCGTAATCGAGTGCGTACTCGTACGCGGCGCGGGCGATGCCGAGCGAGCCGGCGGCAACCGCGGGCCGCGAGTATTCGAGCATCTGCAGCGCACCGAGCGCGCCCGGACCAGCATCGGGATCACCGGGTTCGCCGCCAAGACGATTCTCCGTGGGGACGAAGCAATCCTGCAGGATGACCTGCGCCGTGTGCGAGGCGCGCACGCCGAGCTTCTTTTCTTTGCGGCCCATGCTGAGGCCCTTGTTGCCCTTTTCGACGACGAAGCCGGCGATGCCGGCTGCGCCGCTGCTGGGATCGGTGTTGGCGAAGATCACGTGCAGGTCGGCGATGCCGCCGTTGGTAATGAACTGCTTGGTTCCGTTGAGAATATAGCCACCGTCGACTTTCTTCGCCGTGGTCGCGATCGCCATGGCATCGCTGCCGGTGCCCGGTTCAGTGAGACCCATGGCGCCGACTACGGGGCTTTTGGCATTGCAGAAGTCGCCGATATATTTTTTCTTCTGGGCTTCGTTGCCCATCGCCAGGATGGCGGTGGCGGCCAGCCCGGTGCCGGTGATGGCGACCGCGATACCGGCGCACCCCCAGTGCAACTCCTCGGCGATCAGCATGTTCGAGATCATGTCGAGGCCGCCGCCTCCATACGTTTCCGGCATGACGGCGACCGGCGTCAGGCCGACTTCGTGGGCCTTCTTCAAGACTGGCCACGGGAACTCTTCCGTCTCGTCGTAGTGCGCCGCCACCGGCCGGATCTCCTTCTCGGCGAATTCGTGGGCGAGCGCTTTGATGTCCTCCTGCTCGGGGGTCAGCGTGAAGTCAAGCGGCATGGTTCGTGCTCCTTTGTGGCGGGAACTCGGCTTCCGCCACCCCTTTGTTAAAGACTTTTTCTCCGCGTTGATTGGTGACGACCAGGTTGATCACGATGCGCCGTGACGCCTCGTCTTTCGATGCGACGGTTCCCGAACATGTCACGTCGTCCCCGGGGACGACCATCCCGGCAAAGCGACCCTGCAGGCGCCGGAGCAAGGACCGGTCGCCCAGCCAATCGGTCACCATCTGGTTGGCAAAGGCCATGGTGAGCATGCCGTGGGCGATCACGCCCGGCAGGCCGGCGGAGCGCGCAAAGGTTTCGTCCAGGTGGATCGGGTTGCGGTCGCCCGAGGCCTCCGCGTACTGCCGGATCTGCTCCACCGTCACATGCTTGGCCAGCGAGGGCAAGGCTTGCCCAGGGCTGAGGTGCTCGAAATCCAAGCTGCTCATCGTTTTCATGGTTTGCGGATGATGAAGAGCGCGGTGCCGTCAGAGACCGGTTGGTCCCGCTCGTCGACGGCCTTGAGCTCGAACGTGACCAACTCCATGTCGCCGCGCGTATTGATCGCCGTCAGCCGACCCGTGGTGCGGATGCGGTCGCCCGGACGGACCGGCCTTTGGAAACTAAACCGTTGCTCGCCGTGCACCAGGTGCGCGACGTCCAGCGCGACCTCCTGATCGGTCCAGAGCTGCCAGAAGGCATCGAAGCCGTAGACCATGGCATAGGTTGGTGGCGCGACCAGATCGCCGTCGTCGCGCAGGTCGCCAACGGCCGCCATGTAGTCCCGGATCGATTTCTCCGTGACCTGGAAGGGCGCCGTTTCGTAACTCCGGCCGACCCAGCGCGTGTCGGTCACTACTGCAACAGCCCCTGGAGTTTCATCGCCAGCCCCATGTCGCCCTTGACCTTGAGCTTCTGCTGCATGAACGCCGTCACGGGGTTCAATTTGCCGGTGGCGATGTTCATCCAGTCGTCCGTCGTCGCGATCAGTGTCGTGTTCGGGCTTTGCGCCGGCCCCTGGATGAGCTCGGGGGCGCCGTTGGCGATCTTCAGCGTCCACGATTCGCCGCTCAGGTCGAACTGGTAGGTCGCATTGAGGCCCGCGGACTTCTCCGGATGCGACTTAATGCGATTCTCGATTTCCGCGAAGACTTCCTTGGCTTCAGGCATGGGTGCCTCCTTCTTGTGGTAGCGGGGTTGGGATCGATGCGGCGCCCTCGAGGAACAGGCTGGCGCACGCTCGGGCAAGTGCTGCGGCGCTCATGGACGGTTCGTCTTTGCGCTGAAAGTGCTGCCAGTACGCGACCTGGGCCGCCAGGCCGAGGAGCGCGAACGCGGCCACGGCGGTTGCCCGCACGCCCAGCTCGCGCAACGTCGGCTCGAACGCCGTGGCCAGGGTCTGATGCAACTCGGTTTGGCGAGCCTCGAAGCTCTCGTCGATCCCAAGCCCCTCGATCGTCAACCGGCGGATCAGCCCGGCGTACTCCTCGTAGAACTCGAAGTAGGTCTTGAGCCCGGCCTCGAGCCGCCGGCGGGCGTCGGCCTCATCGCGGGTGCCCCAGTAAATGCGGCGGCGGAGCAGGGTGGCCGTCTCCTCCTGAAGCGCCGCGAAGACTGCCTTCTTGTCGGCGAAATAGAGATAAAACGCACCCTGGGAAAGGCCCGCCGCCTGCACGACCGCACTAACGGTCGTGCCGTGGTAGCCGTCACGCTCGAACACCCGCCGGGCGGCCTCGAGCAGCTCGCCGCGTCGCACCCACTGCCGCTCGGTCAGCGGCGACTCACTGGTGGTTCGACTACTGACTGACACGTCAGTCAGCAGCCTATCAGGTAGCCGAGCCGGCTGTCTAGCTACTGAGTTGAGCGTGATCGGCCCTAGCGAACGATCACGAAGAACCGTTCGGTGGCCCGATCCGACTGACTGCCGGAGGTGATGATGACGGCCTTGACGGGATCAATGTTGGCCGAGACCGTGCTGCCCGATCCGAGGCCGGCCTGCGACCCGAGGGGTGATTTGCGGATGGCATCCACCAACCTGGCGATGTCGAAATAGACGATGGCCGCCGGGTTGGTCAGCGACGCGGCGCTGGCGGTTTTGTAGGTCGCGTCGGCGGCGATGCTCGCCCCGCCTTTGTGTGTGTCGATGATCGCCTTGACCTCTCCCGGGGTCGAGGCAAGGATCCCCATCCCGTCGAGCACCGCGTACGAGGGCGAGAGCGCACCGGCACCCAGGCTACCGAGCGCCGGCGATGTCCAGGACGTGATCGCGACCCCGCGGTAGGTGGTCTTCGTGATGTGGCTGGCCGGCGGCTGGAGGACGCTCGTTGAGCCGAAGCTCGAGCCGGCGCCCGAGCCGGTGAAGCCGGAGCCGGCGGCTCCCTCCGCCAGGAGAAGAAGCTTGCCGAAGAACGCGTTCATGCTCGCCGCGTCGTTGGTTCCCAAAACGATGGCGCCCGCCGGTATCCCGTTGCTGGCGAACCCAACCTCCAGACCGGCGTCGCCGGTCAAGTGCGGGAGAACCCCGCCCGGCCCGGTCAGGCCGATCGCGTCGGTGCCGGCTTTCACGGATGCTTCGTTCCCGGACTGGTCGAGGAGTGACTGGATCGTCTTGTTCAGGCTGGTAATGGCGAGGAAGGCGTCGCTGCTCTTGGGTACCCAGCTCACGATGGTGTCGGCCCGTCCGGGATGGGCAAGCGCCTCACGGGTTGCGGGCGAGAGCTTCGATTGGTCGAGCTTGACGAGGAGGTCGGCGAGCATGCCGTCGCCATTCGCCGAAAGAGTTGCCCCGATCCCCTGCAAGGCGTTGACATCGTTGATGTTCTTGAGCGCGAGAGCCATCGCCGGCGTCGTGGCCATCTCTTTCTTGACGTTGGCCACGAGCGACTTCCCATTGACGTACAGGTAACCGAGTCTGTCCGAGGGCAAGTCGGCGAGGGTGGCTTTGAAGTCACTCGAGTCGACCAAGCGGGACGCGCGGCCCTGGTCGGTGTCGATGATCTCGTGAATCTGCGCGCCGGTCGTGGCAAACACCACCACGTGGTCGACGAGGCTGTAGGCCGCGGTCGTCTGGGACTTGTCCGTGGGCGTCCCGACGGAAATCGTGATCCCGTTGTAGGTCTCATCCTTCCACGTGTACTTCGTGCCGTACTTGCCGGCGCGCAGCTTGGCCAGCATCGCCTTGGCCTTTGTATCGTCGCGCGACGCGATGTAGACGGCAGCCGGGATGTCTTTCGTACTCGCCAGGTTGAGCTTGGCGCTGACGGCGACCTGAGGACCAAGCCATGGCTTGATGTCGCCGGTAAATGTGAAGCCAGAATCCTTGAACGTCTGGTCGAGCTTGGCGTCGATTGCCGCGTCCGTCTTAGTGTCGGGGAAGCTGTGCACCGCGCGCAGAAGATTGACTTTCTGGCTGACAGAGGGGTCCACGTTCGCGACGACGATCACGTCCTGGGTCGCGGGGACCATCTTCTCGACCGTGCTGTTCGGCTTGACGAGCAGCAGTACAGCCGCGGCGCTGACCGCGCCGAGGGCGATGACCGCCCCGGCAGGAATCAGCAGGCGTCGATGCTGGTGAAACCAGGAGCGAGGCGCCGCTGAAGGTGTGATCGGGCCAACGGGCGGGACCTGCCCGGGATCGGGCTGGGGGGCCGGGGTCAGGTCGCCTTCGATGCTCATCCGGGAGATGCCTCACAGCATCAACTCCCCGGCTTCGGGCAACTTGTTAGCTGCGCGTGGTCGTTGCCAGCGCGTTGCCGAAATGCAACTTGGCGAGCGTCTGCATCTCGTCGGGAGAGAATCCCGTGCTCCGGCCCGCCTGGTACTGCCGCTCCACCTCTCGATGGATCGCCGCGACCCGCGGGTCGTCTTTGCGCACCTGGGCGGCGCCCTTCAGTCCGAGCGTGGTGTTGATCCAGTAGGTAACCCCGGCAAGTCCTGATCGGTCGTTGACGGTGATCCCAAGCGGGCGGTCGAGGATGCGCGCCGTGTCGAAAATGTTGTAGATCTCTTCGTTCTTCAGCAGGCCGTCGGCGTGGATGCCCGCGCTCGTGACATTGAAGCCGGGCCCGGCGAACGGATAGTTGGCCGGCAGCGGCGTCCCCAGCTGGTCGCGGAAGTAGGCCGCCGCGCGGGTGATCGCCGTGGTGTCGACCCCAGCCGTCTCCCCGCGCAAACCGATGTGGTCGATGACCAGCGCCTCGAGCGGTGGGTTGCCGGTCCGCTCGCCGAAGCCGAAGAGCGACCCGTTGGCCGCGGCGCAGCCGTACAGCCAGGCCGCGACCGTGTTGACCTCACCGCGATGGAAGTCGTTGTGCCCGTGCCATTCCAGGTGTTCGGGCGCGACCCCGAGGCTCTCGGTGAAGAATCGCACGAGGCGCGGCACCCCGCGGGGTAGGGCCGCCTCGGGCCAGGGCAGCCCGAAGCCCATCGTGTCGCAAAGCCGGAACTTGACCGCCACGCCCGCCTTTCGGCCAAGCTCCTGCAACGAGGTCACCAGTGGCGCGACGAAGCCGTCCAGGTCGGCGCGAGTCAGGTCCTCGAGGTGGCAGCGGGGACGCAGGCCGGCATCGATCACGGCGCTGACCACCCGCGCGTAGTCTTCGGCCGCCTGGCGGCGCGTGCGATTCATCTTCAGGTAGATGTGGTAGTCAGAGGCCGATACCAGGATGCCGGTTTCCTTGACGCCGGTTGCCTTGACGGCCTTGAGGTCGTCCAGCGACGCGCGCATCCAGGTCGTTACCTCCGGGCCCGGCCGTCGCTGACAGGCGGCAATCGCCTCGCGGTCGACGGCGGTGTAGGCGAAGAACTCCGTCTGGCGGATCACCGGGCCACCCAGCTGGTTCAGCAGGTCGTAGAGATCGATGATCTGCTCGACGGTGTAGGGCGCTCGCGCCTGCTGACCATCGCGAAACGTGGTGTCCGTAATCCAGATGTGCGCGGGGAGGGCCTGCGAGACCGCATCGGGTTCGAAGCGGATCGGTGGGATCCGGCTATAGGGAAAATCCTGGCGCAGCAGATTCGGCTCCGGGCGATCCAGCACCCCTCATTGTATGCATATGTTGATTTGTATTGCAATCTGTTGACTGCAACGAGCGGTTCACGTACGCTTGGCTGGACGTGATCGAGATCCACGGAGAGCCGTACCTGAGCGCGGCCGAGGCGTGCCAACTCCTTGGCATCAAGCCGGCGACGCTCTACGCCTACGTCAGCCGTGGCGTGCTACAGAGCTACCGACAGGGCATCAAGCGTGCGCGGCTCTATCGCCGCGGCGAGCTGGAACGGGTGCTCCACCTTCGGCCCAGCCGGGGCTTCTCTCCCCTCCCGCAAGCTGCCGACTGGATGGGCGACCCCTAGGCCGGCACCAGGTGCGTCGCGCCGCAGATGCGGCACTTCTCTTCGCGCTGACCGCCCTCGCTGTTCCCGGTCGCCTTCCAGGGCCATCCCGACTTCTTGATGTGGCAAATGCACGGCTTGCTCTCGGTTTTCGTCGTCCCCTGTGCCAAAGTGCGCCTCCTTTTGATCGGGCATCGTCTTATGCCGCGCTTACTATGCGCCGCATCTGACACAGGTTCAAGACCATTGGACTAGCGGAACGTGCTGTAGTCGATTTCCTTCTTGCGCTCGAAGGCTGCCTCGCGCGTTTCGAACGTCTGGAAGTAGCCGCGGCCGTGGAGTACGTAAATGCCGTCCACGTCGTCGCGCGTGACCCGCAGGTCCGGGAGATCGATGTTGTAGACCTGGCCCGAATCAGTCGCGCGAAGGCGGGGGGCTGCCATGGGCGGATTGTATCGCCGCCGCCGGCGGGCTAGGCGACGGTGACCTCGTCCATCAGGTAGACGTCCTGGACAGCATTGAGCAGTTGAATGCCCTCGCTCATCGGTCGCATGAACGCCTTGCGCCCGGTGATGAGGCCGGTGCCGCCGGCTCGCTTGTTGATCACGGCCGTCTTGACGGCTTCTTTGAGATCACTTTCGCCTGACGACGCGCCTCCCGAGTTGATCAGACCACTGCGGCCCATGTAGCAGTTCGCCACCTGGTAGCGCGTGAGATCGATCGGATGGTCCGTCGTCAGCTTCTCGTAGACCGCCTTGGACGTCTTGCCAAACTTCAAGACATCGAAACCGCGATTCGTCTCGGGCAGCTTCTGCTTGATGATGTCGGCCTCGATGGTGACCCCCATGTGATTGGCCTGACCCGTGAGGTCGGCCGCGACTTCGTAGTTGACGCCATCCTTGGTGAAGGCGGGGTTGCGCACATAACACCAGAGCACGGTTGCCATCCCCAGCTCGTGAGCATCGTGAAAGGCGGCCGAGATCTCCTGGATCTGCCGGTCCGACTCCTCCGAGCCGAAGTAAATCGTGGCGCCCAGCGCGACCGCCCCTAGCTCCCAGGCTTCCTTCACTGTCCCGAAGCGAATCTGGTCGTATTTGTTCGGATAGGTCAGCAGCTCGTTGTGATTGATCTTGCAGATAAAGGGGATCTTGTGCGCGTACTTGCGCGCAACGGAGCCCAGGACACCGAAGGTCGAGGCGACCGCGTTGCAGCCACCCTCGATCGCCAGTTCGACGATCTTCTCGCCGTCGAAGTATGCCGGGTTGGCGGCAAAGGACGCTCCCGCGGAATGCTCGATGCCCTGGTCGACCGGGAGAATCGAGAGATAACCGGTGCCGGCGAGGCGGCCATGGTCGAAGAGCGACTCGAGGCTACGCAGCACGCGCGTCGGGCGGTCGGTGATGGAATAGATTCGGTTCACAAAGTCCGGGCCGGGGAGGTGCAGCTGTGACTTGGGGATCGTTTTGCACTCGTGCTCGAGCAGGTCCTGAGCGTCGTTTCCGAGGATGGACTCGAGCTTGCTGAGCGATGTCGCGGTGGCGGTGGCCATCTGCTCCTCCTTTGACGGGATCTGTTCTTCAGTTTAGGCCTTGGCTCGCCCCTAAACTGGTTTCGATGTTGGCGTGGTGAGCGGTCGCGTCGCACGCCTTCTCGCCATCGGGGCAGTCACCGGGCTCGCCGCTGGGCTGTTGGGCGTTGGCGGCGGCTTCGTCATGGTGCCCGCGATGGTCTACCTGATGAAGACGCCTCAGCGTGAAGCCAACGGGACGTCGTTGGCCGTCATCGTACCGGTGGCGATCGTCGGCGCGACCATTCTCGGAGGGGGACACCAGCTCAACGTCGAGGTCGGTATCGCGCTCGCCGTCGGGGCGGTCGGCGGCGCAGTAGTCGGCGCCCGCATGACCCGCCGCGTTTCCGACATCGGCCTCCGCCGGGCGTTCGGAATCGTGGCCGTCGTCGCCGGGGTTGTGATGATCGGCGACTCCGTCGTGCGCGCCGTCGTCGGCAACATCCACATCGCCGGCGGCCTGCACCCCAACGGAATCTCGCTCTGGCTGATGGCCCTGGTGGTTGGTGCCATCGCTGGCGTCTTGAGTGGTTTGCTTGGCATCGGAGGCGGCGCCATTATGGTGCCGGCCATGACGTTGCTGATGGGGATGAGTCAGCACGTTGCGCAGGGAACATCGTTGCTGGTGATCATCCCGACCGCGATCTCCGGCTCGATCACGCACTTTCGCATGGGCAACATCCGGCTGGAGACGGCTGCCTGGCTCTCCGGCGGCGGTGTCGTCGGCGCGGTTGGCGGCGCCTTCCTCGCGCTGGCCAGCCCTGACGCGATCCTTCGCCTCCTCTTCGGCGGCTACCTCGCCTTCACGGGCGCCCGCATGCTGCAGGCGCCGAGCACGAAAGTCACGCAGCCTACAATGGCGAGTCGATGAGCCTGGTCGATTGGTCGGTCATCATCATGGGAGGCTGGACCCTCGCCATGATCGCGACCGGTCTCCTCATGGCGCTGCGGCCCGGCGTAGGCGAGATCGAGTACGACACGCCGCTGGCGGAACCCCTCGTCCTGCGCCAGTCCGCGGGCGTGATGCCGCGCCGCGCCTGGGGCTTTCGCCCGGCGGTCCACCACTCGCGGTACGACCCGGCTCCCTGGCAGGTGCAGCCGCCGCCGCGGACGGACGAGCACCGCCTCGACATCGTCGAGCGCGCCACGGATATCAAACGCGAGCTTGGCAGTGAGCACCCGCCGTGGGAGCGCCTCGACCGCCAGGGACTCTAGACCCTATTCGCCGAGTTCGCGGCTGACGCGGTCGAGCACGTCGAGCATGCGCCGCGAGGTGGCGTGCAGGCTTTCCTGCAGGAGCGTTAGCGCGTGGTGCGCATCGGCGAGAACGTCGGCCTTGCCGGTCAGGTCATCCGGCGTTTGCGCAAACCGGGGCAACACGTCTTCGAAGAGCAACTGGAAGCGCTGCTCCGCCAGTGCCAGGCAGGTCGCGAGCGTGACGATCTGGTCTTCGACCTGCGGATCGAGACTGCGCAGCGCCCGCCAGGCGGGCTCGGGCACCGCACTGCTGCCGGGTGACGACGCCCCTGCCATCTCGACCATCATGCTAATGCGCGCATGATCGCCACCGCCGCGGACGGCACGCGCCTGCATTACATCGTGGAGGGGACGGGTCCGCCGGTGGTGCTGATCGGTGGCCGGACTTCGACCATCGAGGGGGCCTGGTGGCGCTACATCCCCGCGCTTTCTGCGCGATTCCGGGTGATCGCCCTGGACAATCGCGGCACCGGGGGCTCCGATAAGCCCGACACGCCCTACAGCACGTCATTGATGGCCGAGGATGCCCTGACGGTGTTGCGCGATGCCGGGGAAACATCGGCGCACTGGTTCGGCCTCTCGATGGGCGGGATGATTTTGCAGCAGCTCGCCCTTGCGCATCCCGACGCGGTTCGCAGCTTGATCCTGGGGGCGACTCACTGCGGCGGCGAGCGCCCGGCGGCGGCCAGCGCCCCGGCGATCGAGGGCCCGCTGCGCCGCTACGCAAATCTCTACGATGCGAGCTTCATCGCCGACCATCCCGAATGGGTCCGGGATGACGCGGCCCATTTCGGCAAGATGCCGCTCCATGCCATCGTTCGCCAGGACCAGGCGGTCAGGCACCACAACCTGTGCGATCGCCTGGCCGAGATTCGCCAGCCGGTGCTGATCATCCATGGGCGGCAGGACCAGATGGTTCCGGTGGCCCGCGCCGAGGAACTGCAGCGGCTTCTGCCGAATGCGCGGCTTCAGGTCCTCGACCCTGGCGGGCACCAGGTCCATTCGGAGCAGTTCACGACCGTGCTGCGGTTGCTTGGGGACTTCGTCGACGAGATCGAGCGCCAGCGAGCTTAGGCGGCCATCCAGGTCACCAGCTCGCGGCTGACCTGCTTGTGCAGCCGGCCTTCGACGGCCAGTGACTGACAATGCGCCAGGGTCTCCTGCAGCGCGAGTCGCTGCTGGAACACGTTGCGCTGCATGATGCCCTGGAACAGCTCGCCGGCCAGCTGCCAGCCGGACTTCGGAGCACCAGCGGCGAGCCGGACCAGCGCCGCCTTGCGTGCCTCGTGGTGCTCGATGATTTCATTGATCCGACTGCGATGATCGAAAAAAGGATCGCCGTGCGCGGGCAGTACGGTTTCAACTTCGAGCCGGCGAATGCGGTCGAGCGAGGCGATGTAGTCGTCCAGAGGATCCGCGCCCGATTGTGGGTGCAGGCCAATGTTCGGGCTGATCTTTGGCAGCAGGTGATCCCCCGACAGAAGCACGCCACGCGCCGGCCAATAGAAGCAGCAGTGGCCCGGCGAATGGCCCGGCGTCCAGACAACTTCGATCTCGGTGTCGTCGACCGGCAGGCGCTCAGCGCCCTCCAGCAGCGTGTCCGGCTCGACGACGGACACGTATTCGCGCGCCCCCATCGATGCGCTCTTGACAAACTCGGCGTCCTCCGCTGGCACCCCGTTCAGGCTCAACCACTTTCCCACGTCATGCACCAGGTCTTCGGCGCGCGCATAGCGGGGTTCCATCAAGGCCACTTCCAACCGGTGAATGATGAGCTCCGCCCCGGACCGCTCGCGCAGCTCGCCGGCAAGGCCAAAGTGATCCGGGTGGATGTGGGTGATGAGGATCCGATTGATCCGGTCGACGCGGACTCGCAGCGCGGCGAGCTTTTGATTGAGCACCTGGCGTGATTCGTCGGTCTGCAGGCCGGTGTCGACCAGCGTGAACTGGTTACCGTCGCGGAGCAAGTAGACGTTAACGTGCCGTAGTTCGAACGGCATGGGGAGCTCGAGCCGGAAGATGCCGGGTGCGACTTCCACTGACCGGTAACGGTACTGGA
>Ga0209689_1000804_pt1 | contig 22637 bp, 21 predicted proteins | sample GraSoiAngelo_149_FD_187119 | JGI IMG/M metagenome (GOLD analysis project Ga0209689, IMG submission 187119) | Grasslands soil microbial communities from the Angelo Coastal Reserve, California, USA - 14_1009_09_30cm (SPAdes) (version 2) | ecosystem: Environmental > Terrestrial > Soil > Grasslands ... | reverse complement strand
AAGGACCAGTTCCTTACGGAGGGCATCCGAACGACGAACGGCACGAGGACCCTCGCCGCGTTCGTGCCCGATGAGGATGCCACCGCGGTGACGCGGCTCCGCGGCGCGGGCGCGATCCTGCTCGGAAAGCTGAACATGCCGGAAGGCGGCCTGCTCGGCACGCGGGACTGGCCCTACGGACAGCCGCGGAATCCGTGGAACACGGACCACGACGCCGGCGCTTCGAGCACGGGGGGCGGGATCGCGACGGCGGCGGCGTTGTGCGCGGCCGCGCTCGGCGAGGACACCGGCGGATCTATCCGCAATCCCGCCTCCTATTGCGGGGTGGTCGGGATCCGGCCGACCTGGGGAAGGGTGAGCCGGCACGGGATCATGCCGATCGTCTGGTCGATGGACACCGCCGGTCCCATGACGCGCACCGTCGCGGATGGCGCGCTGATCCTCAGAACGATCGCAGGTCGTGATCCGAAGGATGTCTTCACCGCTCGGCTGCCGGTGCCGGACTATGTGGCTGCCCTCGATGGCGGCGTGCGCGGGCTGCGCATCGGGGTCATTCGCGAGTTCTTCGAGAGTGGTTTTCTCGATCGCGAGACGGGCGACGCGATCCGCGCCGCGGCGGCCGTCTTCGGCTCCCTCGGCGCGCGCGTCGAGGACGTGTCGCTGCCGATGGTCCTGCTCGGCGGAGTGATCTTCTGCGCGATCGCCGATTCGGCGACGGCGCTCCAGCATCGTCGCGTGCTCTTGACGGAGCCCGAGCAACTCGATGCGGGTCCGCGCCGCCGCATGCTCGCCGCGAGCCTTCTTCCGGTCGCGCTCTACTACAAAGTGGAGCAGGCGCGAAACCTCATGCGCGATCAGGTACGTGCCGCGCTCGGGCGTTTCGATCTCCTCCTGTGCCCCAGCGCACCCGCGCCCGCGGCTCGCATCGACAGAGCGCAGGTCGCGACCTGGACGGCTGAGGACGTCATCCGGTTCTGGCAGCGGGGGTCGCACACCAGCCCGTTCTCGCTCGCCGCCGTTACCGCGCTCTCTTTGCCGTGCGGCTACACGGCGTCAGGACTCCCGATAGGGCTGCAGCTTGTGGGGCGGCCGTTCGGCGAGGCGACCGTTCTTCGCGCCGCTCACACGTACGAAGTCAACACCGACGCACACACCAGAAGGCCGCCGCTCTCCTAGGAGACCCTCCAGGAGATTCCCTTCGACCACTCCACGAACCCGGCCGCGCCCTCGACGATGTGATCGAACCAGATCTTTCCCTTCTCGGCGGTGGCCTCCCGACCATCGCCGATCACGCCGGTGGGGTCCGTGATCTCGTTGTAGTTGAAGTGGATACCAATGGGATAGCCCTTGAAGTCCACGGTGTTGAGGCCGGTGACCTTGAGGCCGTGGAAGTCGTGGTACTTGCCGGCGGTGGCGAGGTCCATGCGGCAGGACTCCGGGACGAGGTGCAGGTAGAGCGCCGCCATCATGCCTCCGCCGTGTCCGGCGCCGCCCGCCGGAAAGAGCTGCTTCATCATCTCGGGCGTTCGGAACCCAAGGATGCTGAGGACCGGGATCCGGAGCGAGCGCTCGTCCCGGATCTTTCGGACGGTGTGGTCGATCGTGCCGCTGTTTCCGCTGTGGCCGTTGAAGAAGATGATCCGTTCGAAGCCCTGCCCCACGAGGCAGTCGACGTAGTCTTCGAGGACCGCCCCAAGCGTCGACGACCGCAGACTGATCGTTCCCGGATAGGGCTTGAAGTACTCGGAGTAGCCTCCCGCGATGACGGGTGCGACGATCGCGCCGGCCCGTTCCGCGGCGGCGACCGCGACCGCCTCCGTGATGATGAAGTCGCCCATCGGCGCGTGGGGGCCGTGCTGCTCCTGCGATCCGAACGGCACGATCACCGGCACACCTGCCTTCAGCTTCTCCTCGGCCTCGACCCAGGTGAGGTCCTGGAGCCGAACCTTGTTCATCGACGACCCTCCTATCGCTACTGGCTCTTCGGATAGACGAGGTCGCGGAAGTTCAGGATGTCGATCGTCGACTCGCCGGCCTTGATGCGCTCGGCGATCTTGCGCTCCTTGGCGTCCGTCGTTTCGGCGGCTGCCAGCACCTTCTCGACGTTCGCGGCGGGAACGACGACCACGCCGTCGTCGTCGGCAAAGATCCAGTCTCCCGGGTGGACCACGATATCGCCGCAGGCGACCGGGACCTGGGTCTGACCGACGCGGCGGTTCGTGCCGACCCGCGGTGTGATCGAGCGTGCCCACACCGGGAAGCCGAGCTCGCGGATCCCCGCGGCGTCGCGGACCGGCCCGTCGATCACCGCTCCCGCAAGGCCGATCGCTTCGCACGCCGTCGCCATGAGCTCGCCGAGGAGCGCGCCTTTATCGTCACCGTCGCCCGCGACGACGAGCATGTCGCCGGCTTTCGCTTCGGCGAGCGCCTTGTGGACAGTGATGATGCTTCCTGGGTAGCAGAGGACCGTGAAGGCCGGTCCGGCGACGACGGCACCCGGCACGCGACTCTTGATGTCGGCGTGCATCACGCCGAATGAGGCCTGCGCGTCGCTGACCCACGGCGTGACAAGCTTCCGGAAACGATCCGCGAATCCCGTCACGCGGACACCCGCTTCTCCTGCGACACCGATCGCAGCTCCGCGAGGAACGTGCGGCAGGCACGGGCGAGCATAGGAGTGGCGTTGGTGAGGATGAGCTTCGCGCCCCGCGCGACCGCGGCCGCGTTGTCCTCCGGAGTGATGACCAGGGACATGAGATGCTTGTCGGACTTCGCGATGCGGCGGTCAGCCGCGTCGACCATCGCCCGTACTTGGGGATGCCCAGCCTGCCCGCGCATCCCCAGCGACATCGAAAGGTCTCCCGGGCCGACGCCCACGACGTTGAGCCCTTCGACCGCGAGGATCTCGTCCAGGTTGTCGATCCCGGCCGAATCTTCGACGAGTCCCCAAACCCACAGCTCGCTGTTCGCGAGCGCGAAGTACTCGGCCGGCGTCCGGGTCAAACCGAAGTCGTTCGCGCGACCGGTGCTTCCCGCGCCGCGCGCGCCGTCGGGCCCGAAGCGAACGGCGGCCACGGCGGCCTTCGCGTCCGCCGCGTCGCCGAGGTGCGGCACGATGATTCCCATCGCGCCAGCCTCGAGAAAGCGGAGGATCGTCCCCGGCGTGCTGTCCGGCACGCGCACGAACGGCGTGATGCCGATGAGGTGGCAGGCTTCGACCAGGCGCGAGACGGTCTCGGGAGAGACGGGGTCGTGCTCGGCATCGATGAAGACCCAGTCGTAACCGACGAGCCCGAAGAAGCGGACCATGTCGGTCGACGGGAACGACAGCAGCGTCCCGTATGTGACCTCGCCGCGGGCGAGCTTTTCCTTGACCTTGTTTACGAGCATCGGTGATCTCCTAGCCGTCGACGAACGTGCATCCCTGGTCCCTGAGCGCGCGCTCAATCTTCGCGATGTTCGTGACCTCACCGCGGAGCAAAATCGGCTGCACGGCGTCGTGGCTCGCCTGGACCTTTGCCGTCTCCACGAGTACCTCCTCCGCTTCCGATGGTCGGATGACCACGATGCCGTCGTCGTCGGCGACGATGATGTCGCCGGGGTTGACGACGACTCCGCCGCACGCGATCGGCACGTTGACCTCGCCGGGGCCGTCGATCGGGCCCATGACCGTCGTGATGCCGCGGGCGAAGGTGGGGAGGCCGTCCTGCTGGATCTCGCTCGCGTCGCGCACCGCTCCGTCGGCAACAAGACCGGCGAGCCCGCGATGCACCAACCCACGGCAAACATTTCCGCCAACGAGCGCCCCATTGAGCGCGCCACGCGCGTTGACGACGAGCACGTCACCAATCTGGGTCTGCTCCATTCCGATCTTCACCATGTTGAACGCGCCCGTCGGCGCGGAGATGGTGACAGCCGGTCCGACGACCCGCCTGATCGGGCTGAAGACCGGCTTGATGCCGCGGTCCATGGTGCCGGACCGGTTCATCGCGTCGGAGAGGTCCGCGGTATGGAGCGCGGCAAATCCTTTCAGCAGGGCCGCATCCGGCCGGGACGAGCGGCGAATCACCCTGAACCCAACGGGCATCGTGGCTGCCTCCCCAGATGGTCTGACGGCGCGCTGACCTACCCTACCTTGAAGGGTGACGGGCTTCCTCGTTCGTCGATTGCTCATCACGGTCGTCCTCATCTGGCTCGTCACGACCGTCGTGTTCATGTTCGTGCGGCTCCTCCCCGGCGATCCAGCCAGCGCGATCCTCGGCGCGAGCGAAAGCTTCCAGCCCACAGAGGCCGCGCTCGTCACGGTCCGGCAGCGCCTTGGACTCGACCGGCCCCTCGTGGAGCAGTACACGACCTACCTCGGTGGGCTCCTCAGAGCCGATCTTGGCGAGTCACTGACCAGCGGGCGACCCGTCACGCTCGACCTTCGGTTACGTCTGGGACGGACGCTTCAGCTGATGGTCCCAGCGCTGCTCCTGTCGTCGCTGCTCGGCATCGCCATCGGAGTCCTTGCCGCGCGCGCAAGGGGCCGGTCACTCGATCCCCTTCTCTCGGTCATCGGTCTCGTCGGTTTCTCGGTTCCAGTGTTCGTGATCGGGAACGTCATGGTCTTGATCCTCGCGATCCAGCTCGAGTGGCTGCCGTCGTCCGGATACATCGACTTCACGCAAGATCCCGTGCGCTCGATTCGCTACATGGTCATGCCCACGATCGCGCTGGCCCTCGCGCCTCTCGCGGTCACGATGCGGATGACGCGGACGACGGTCGTCGAGGAGCTCGGGCTCGATTACGTGCGCACGGCGCGAGCCAAGGGCCTCACGGAGCGCGTCCTCATCTATCGCCACGTGCTGAAGAACGCGATGCTCCCGATCCTCGCGGTCATCGGGCTACAGGTCGGCGCGGCGTTCTCTGGCTCCGTGATCGTCGAGTACGTGTTCAACTGGCCAGGGATCGGACGCCTGCTTCTACAGGCGATCGACTCTCGGGACTACCCGGTCATCCAAGGCACCGTACTGCTCCTGTCGACCCTCTTCGTTCTCGTCAACCTCGCCACCGATCTCTCTTACGCCTACATGAACCCGCGGCTCCGCAGGCGCTAGCGATGCGCCGCGTCGTCGGGGATCCGCGTTTCGTCGTGTCCGGGGCATTCCTGCTCGTGCTCCTCTTCCTCGCGATCTTCGGACCGATGGTCGCTCCGTACCCGGACGATCGCGTGAACGCGGCGCAGCAGCTGAAGCCTCCAGGCGGCGGATATCTCCTCGGCACGGATGAGTTCGGCAGGGACATCCTGACCCGCATCATTCTCGGCGCGAGGCTGACGATGCTCGTGAGCCTCGGGTCGGTCGCGATCGCCGCGATCGCCGGGACCGCGATGGGCCTGGCGGCCGGCTATTTCGGCGGCTGGGTCGAGCTCGCGCTCATGCGCGCAGTGGACGCGACGCTCTCGTTTCCGCCGTTCGTGCTAGCGATCTTCGTCCTGACGTTTCTCGGGCCGAGGCTCGAGAACCTGATCTTGACGATGGGCATCCTCTTCATACCGCGGTACGCGCGCGTCGCCCACGTAGTGACGCTCGCCGCCAAAGAGAAGGATTACGTCGAGGCGGCGCGCTCGATCGGCGCGCGAGCCTGGCGGATCATCGGACTGGCGATCTTGCCGAATGTCTTCGCGCCCCTCATCGTTCAGATCTCACTCGGCGTCGGCAGCGCGATCCTCATCGAATCGGGCCTGAGTTTCCTCGGCCTCGGTCCTCCACCTCCAGCGGCATCGTGGGGACGCTCGATTCAGCAATCCGCGCGCTTCATGCAACTGAATCCGCATGTCGTCATCTGGCCGTCGCTCGCGATCTCTGCCGCTGTGCTGGCGTTCAACATCATCGGGGACTCATTGCGCGACAGTCTCGACCCACGGCTGCGTATCATCTAGTCCCGCCGACTTCCGGCGGTGGATCGCGACGGAGGGGAACAACGTATGAAGCGCTTTTCGCCTGCGGGCGCTCTCCTAGTCGTCCTCGCCATCATTGGAACGAGTTGTGCGCCGGGGCCGGGCGCATCCGCGCCAACGGGCTCGTCTGAGGCAAAGCCGAAGCCGGGCGGGACCATCCGGTATGGCCTCGTGCGAGACCCGATCCACTTCGACCCCCACGTGTCCGCGGGACAATCAAGCGTGTCCCTGCAGGGCAGCGTGTACGACGGCCTCGTCGAGTACAACGACCAGGGAAAGTTGACCGGCGCCCTCGCCGAGAGCTGGGAGACACCCGACCCAACGACCTACGTCTTCCATCTTCGGAAAGGCGTCACGTTCCACGACGGCTCCACCTTCGACGCCGAGGATGTCCTGGCGTCGCTCAACCGCATCAAGGACCCGAAGACCGCGGCGCCCCAGGCGCCTTTCGTGAGCAGCTTCACGAAGATGGAGGCTCCCGACCCCTTCACGGTCCGCATCACGCTCGCGAAGCCAAATGTGACGTTCCTTGACCGATTCGTGGGCGACTCGAACTCGACGATGTTCATCGCGAGCGCAGCGGATATCGCGTCCGGCTTCGACTTCAGGAAGAAGACGAATGGCACCGGCGCGTTCATTCTCACCACATGGGAGCCGGGGGGCCAGTACGTCTTTAAGAAGAACCCGAAGTACTGGAAACCCGGGCAGCCGTACCTCGACGAGATGATCCAGGTGGTCATCCCCGACGACAAAGCGCGGGTGAACGCCCTTCGCTCCGGAGAGGTCGATTACGTCGAGAACGTTCCGTGGCAGGAGCTCGCGACGCTCGACAAGTTCAGCACCTACCCGTATTCGGTCAGCTGGGTCATGGTCCGGTTGAACAGTGGCAAGCCGCCGCTCGACAACAAGAAGGTCCGGCAGGCGCTGAACTTCATCGTCGATCGCCAGGAGGTCATGCAACTCGCGTTCGGCGGTCAGTACCACGTGATCGACGGTCCGCTCCAACAACAGGGCAACGCCTACTACTGGAAGGAGCTCGAGGGCACCTACAAGAAGGACGACGCGAAAGCGAAGTCGCTGCTCGCGGAGGCGGGCTACCCGACACCGGCGGACGTTCCCGCGATGGAGATGTCGGTGTTCTCGACCTTCGCCGCGCACAACGACCCGGCGCAGGTCGTACTGCAGCAGTTCCAGAAGTTCGGCCTGAAGGTCACGTTCAAGGCGATCGATGTCGCGACGCTCAACGCCAATCGTGGCAATGGCAACTACCAGATGCAGATGGACGGCCTGAGTTTCTCGGGTCCGGATCCGGACAACCTCCGCGCGTTCTTCCACTCCGCCGCAGTCGGTCATGCGCTCGCCGCGAAGTTCAAGAACGAGAGGCTCGACCAGCTCCTCACGCAGGGGGCGGAGACAACGAACGTCGATCAGCGGAAGGCGATCTACAAAGAAGCAGAGCAGATCATCTTGGACGAGGCGCCGTGGGTCTTCCTGCTCTGGCGTCCCACGGCCGAGGCCGCCGCGAAGTACGTGAAGGGCTACATCGTCGTGCCCGGCGGCCTCGGTGGACAGAACTTCGGTCGCTGGGAATACATCTGGCTAGACAAATAGCGCGTCTGTGTAGTTCATCAGCGGCCGCCCGCGCGGCCGGTCTTCTCGTTCGGCATTTAAGGTCGCGATTGGCGACTACGCTGCGTTAAGGACGCAGGCCGAGCCCCAGCGCCGCTGGGTCTACGACGTGGTGATGGCAACTTGCGCCAGCCCCGTCGTACTGCGTGATCTTGTCGAACAACTCGCGTCGCGGTCTTGCGGCGACATTCCTGGCGGGCTATTCCTAGACTCCTGCTGCGTTGAGCCCCCACCCGAGGGTCGGAGTCCGCAAGCGTTGGAGCTATGAGCATGATTGATTCCAAGTCGCACGCCGGCCTCGACCTTCTACACGAAGCCATGGCCGCTCGCGTCGCGAAGGGCGAGCTGCCCGGCATGGTCACCCTCGTGGCCCATGGTGACGACGCGCGTGTCGACACGATCGGCGTAATGGCGTTCGGCAGCGACGAGCCGATGCGACGTGACACGATCTTTCGCATCACCTCGATGACGAAGCCGATCCTGGCGCTGGCGACGATGATGCTCGTCGAGGACGGCAGGCTCGCACTCGATGAGCCCGCCGATGCGCTCCTTCCCGAGCTGGCCCACCGCCAGGTCCTGAAGCGCATCGACGGTCCGCTCGACGAGACCGTTCCCGCCCGTCGCCCGATCACCGTCGAGGACCTGCTGACCTTCCGGATGGGCCACGGGCTGATCACGGAGCCCACCTTCGACCCCCCGTACCCGATCGTCAACGCGGCACGGGACCTCGAGCTCGTCATGGGTCCACCGGATCCTCGGACACCCCACGACCCCGACGAGTGGCTCAAGCGTTTCGCGACGCTGCCGCTCATGTATCAGCCCGGCGAGAGGTGGCAGTACAACACGGGCTCGCTCGTCCTGAGCGTCCTCGTCGCGCGCGCGTCGGGACAGACGCTGCCGGACTTCTTCCAGATGCGAATCTTCGAGCCGCTGGGTATGAAGGACACGGGCTTCTCCTTGTCTGCCGAAAAGAGCAGCCGGCTGCCGAGCAACTACATGACCAATTTCCAGACCGGCAAGATGGAGTTGCAGACGGCCTCGGGCCCGGGCGTGTGGACGAAGCCGCCGGCGTTCCCGTCGGGCGCGGCCGGGCTCGTTTCCACGATCGACGACTACCTCGCCTTCGCTCGTCTGCTGCTCAACGAGGGGGTCCACGAGAACCGACGGCTCGTGTCACAGAGCTCGGTCCGGCTCATGACGTCCAACCACCTGAAGCCCGAGCAGATGGCCGGCGGCGGTCCGATACTCGCCGGCCAGGGCTGGGGCTTTGGGATGGCCGTCGCGACAGCGCCCGACGACGTATCACCCGTGCCGGGCCGGTACGGTTGGAGTGGCGGCTACGGCACCTACTGGTTCAACGATCCCAGCCAGAACCGGGTCGCGATCGCGATGACGCAGGTCTCCGACGTCCTGTTCAACGGCACGATGACGGAGTTCGCACAGCTGGCGGCTCGTTCATGATCGGATGTCCGATGAAGAGCTCGACGCGCACTTGGACGAGCTGTTTGCCGCGCGCCCGGCGACGGTCGCGGTTTCGCCGCGAATGGCACCCGATCTCCTGAGCAGGGTGAAGCATCAGGCTTCGAGATCCGGCGTTCGCCACCAAACGTTCATGAAAGGCATTCTCGAGGCCGGGGTCTCGCGGCCCGAACGCACCAGCTCGAGGTCGAGCCGGCGGGCGACGCAGCGCAAGAGGGCTTCCCGGAACGCGTCGTAGCGCCGCGCCTCTCTGGCCGCTCGTCTCAGCGCGTGTCTGCTCGCGCGAGGATCCGTTCGGCGCCTCCGCCGGCGAACGGGCTCAGGCCGAACCATCGGCCGAAGAGCGGGCGGGCGTCCTCGTCGCCATCGAGGCGGATCGACCCTGCGGCGATCGCGTCGGCGAGGCGCACACGTCCAAGCCATACCGCGGTCAATGCCGCGAGGTCGGCGTCGACCGCGAGCTCCACGTCGAATCCCTCATCCGTGAAGCACAGATCCACGGCCGGCGGTTCGATCCGCAACCAGAATGATCGTCGCGGTCGCCGGAAGTCGAAGCGGACCACGGTGCGAGCGCGTCGGAGCGACTGGACCTGCACCCGCCGTCGGATGAACCACATGAGGAGCACGGGGTCCAGCCGCCCCGAAGGTAGGTCGGCGCCGCCCCAGCGGTAGCCCCACGCCCCGAGTGCTTCCACGACCGGCCGCAGCTCCTGACCGGCGGAGGTCAGGTGATAGGTGAAGCCGCGCCCCCGCGCCGCGGGTCGCCGCTCGATGACGCCGGTGCTCGCGAGCGAGGCGAGGCGCTGGGTCAGGAGGTTGCGCGAGATCCGCGGAAGTCCGATCTGAAGCTCGCTGAAACGCTGGCTGCCGTTCAGCAGCTCGCGCAGGATGAGCGGCGTCCAGCGCTCGGCGAAGATCTCCGCGCCACGAGAGACCGGGCAGAACTGGCCGTAGTCCGGCACATGCACAAGTCAACGCCGCACCTCGCCGCCCCGCAAGTTCATTTTTTGGGCTTTCGCCGCAGTCACCCGGGATCGATCGTTCCAGAGGGACGAAAGGCACCTGGGAGGTACGTCGATGCGTCAGATAGGTCCGGTCACACTCGCGCTCGTCCTCGTGACATGTGGAGGTGCGCCGTCGCCTGCGGCATCGTCGGCCACGCCGCCAGCCTCGCCGTCGGCCACGGTCGCCGCTATCGCGACCCCGACTCCAACGTACGCGCCGAGCGCCGAAGGGTTCAACAGCAAGCTCCTCGTCGAGAAACCGCGAAACATTTCGACGAGCGCGACGGGGTACGCCTGGATCGTCGCCGGTGCGACGACCGAGGAAAGCGGCGTGAGTGCGGTGGTGTCCGAGCGCGAGAGCTTCACGGCGTCGTACAAGACGCCCGCCGGTCAGCGGGCAACTGACGGAGCTCGCTTCGCCTACGCCACGCCGGACATTCCGCCGCTCGCTGCTGGCCGTTACACCGAGAGCCTGCGCTTCGTCGTCATCCAGACCGGCGGGCGCTCAGCCGCGCACATGCACTCCGGCGTCGAGGCGGTGCTCGTGCTCGAGGGCCGCGTGCTCGTCCGGAGCGGCTTGTTCGCCCCGACGTTCTTCGCCGCGGGCGAGGGCTTCTACATGCTCCCGAAGATCCCGGTCCAGGTCGTCAACGTGGGGAACGCGGCCGCGCGGACGCTTGTCTACTCGATCACTCCCGAGGGCGCACCGTTCTCGATCGAGCTCGAGCAGTCACCGTGACGGGAGGTGCGCGTGAAGCACGTTTGACGCGGAGTCCGCGCGCGTACGCTTGATCCGTGAGCTCTCCCTTCGCCTCGATGTCCTCGGGATCGCCGCCGCGGGCGCGGATCTAGGGTGCGGCGGACGTATCGCGGCGCGAACGTCGAGATCTCGTTCGAGCTCGAGCAGTGCATCCACGTCGGCGAATGCCTGCGACGGCTTCCCGAGACCTTTGCCCTCGATCGCCGGCCGTGGATCTCGCCCGACGCGGTGGATGCCGACGACGTCGTCGCCGTCGTCGAGCGCTGCCCGAGCGGTGCGCTCCAGTACCGGAGGCTCGACGGCGGTCCCGACGAGAGGGCTCCGGACCCGGCGGTCGTGACGCCGATGCGCAACGGTCCGCTGCTCGTGCGCGGCCGGATCGAGGTGCGGCGAGAGGACGGCACGGTCGAGGTGCTGCCGCGCGCGGCGCTGTGCCGCTGCGGCTCGTCCGCGAACAAGCCGTTCTGCGACAACAGTCATCTCCGGATCGCGTTCCGCGCTCCCGGCGAGCTGTTCCGGATCGAGCTCTCGCCGGTGCGTCGCGCCGTCGACCAGCCGCTGGACCGGGCGCGCGATCCGCGCGGGTCGTAGCACGGCGCCCCTCGCGACCGGCTCTCGAGATCACGGTCCTTTCACCGAGCGCGAGGTGAACAGCTTCTCGATGTAGCGCTGCTCCGCGCGGCGGGACCTTTCCGCCCGCGCGCGACGCTCGCGCCACTCGGAGAGGGGCAGGCTGTGATTCCCGCGGAGCCAGGTGAAATACGCCTCGTCGGCGGCAGCTCGCTGCTGGATCACGAGCTCGAGGCCGGCGATCTCCTTGCCGGTGAGCCCGGTCTGCGTCCTGGCCCTCTCCTTCGGAGGCTCCTTGACCTTCGGCTCCTCTGGTGCGCCCTCGGCTTTGCGGCCGCGCTTGATCGGAGCGATGAGGAAGGCCGCTTCGGGATCGTCGCGAACGAACGGCGTGAGCCCGCTGATGATCTTCGGCGTCACGCGCTTGGCGGCCTTCCAGACGGCCTCGGTCCCGGAATCGATCGCTTCGAGATCGGCCCACGGAACGTCCAGCTTCGCGCGCTGAGCGGCGCTCAGGCCCGCGGCGGCCGTCCGCATCGCCGCGAGCCGCTCGCGGAGCGCCTTCACGTCGCGTGGATCGTCCAGGACCTGCTTCTTCGGATATCGGCTCAGGCCGTAGACGAACTGGGCGTTCCTCAGTACTTCGAGTGCGGTCCTCCGGTCGCTAGCGGACAGTGCCAAGGATCAGGATCGCATCTGCGAGGAACGTCCGCCCTCGCGTCAGGCTCTCTGGCGGCCCAGGGCGGCCTCGATCTCATCGAGGTGCTCGCCCCGGTGCGCGGCGCGCAACGGGTTGATCAGGCTGCTGGGGTCGAGCGGCCACAGCTTCGCGGGCGGCAGTGAGGCCACGCGGGCATCGGTCTCCTCCGCCAGGCGCAGCGCGAGGCGCGCGGCCTCACGCGGCGGGATGGCGTGGATCAACGGTCGCGTCGCGTCGTTGATCCAGGTCACGTCCTCGGGCTCGACGTCCGACGGCGAGAAGGGCACCCCGCGCTCCAGCTTGGCCGCGAGCACGAGCGCGCGCGCGTCCCAGAAGGCGATGTGCGCGAGCACCGCGGCCACCGACCAGTGCTGGTTGACCGGGCCGCGCAGCTGGTCGTCGCTCATGCGCTCGACCAACGCGCGCAGCCGCTCGCGCTCGCGGGTGTTTCGCGCAACGTAGGAACGGTCGACGGACATCCTCGCTTCTCCCGAAGGACCGCAGTATGGCGGTCGCGAGGCTGTCGTGAACGGATTGGAAAGACGCGTCACAATCGCGCTCTCGGCACCGAGATCCGACCGGTCACCGGCGACCGCGCGCGGCACAGGGGGAACGGCAATGGCTTCAACGTCAACCGAGATCGACCGCGACACTCAGGGCGCCCGGGGGAGCGAAACGAAGGGCGTCGGCCGCTACGCGGACGTGAACGGCATCAAGCTCTACTACGAGATCCATGGAACGGGCCGGCCGCTCATCCTGCTGCACGGCGGGCTCGGCGCGATCGAGATGTTCGGCCCCAATCTCCCCGCGCTCGCCGGGGGACGGCAGGTCATCGGCGTCGACCTCCAGGGCCACGGCCGGACGGCTGACATCGATCGACCGCTCAGCACCGCGCTGATGGCCGACGATATCGCGGCGCTCATCACGCACCTGAAGCTCGAACGGCCCGACCTCATGGGCTACTCGCTCGGCGGCGGCGTCGCACTGCTGGTGGCCGTCCGACACCCGGAGCTCGTGGGCAGGCTCGTCATCATCTCGACGCCGATCAAACGAAGCGCGTTCTATCCCGACATCCTCGCTCAGCAAGGCCAGGTTGGCGCCGCCGCCGCGGAGGCGATGAAACAGACACCGATGTATCAGCTCTACGCCAGCGTCGCGCCGAGGCCCGAGGACTGGCCGCGGCTCCTCGGCAAGATCGGCGATGCGATGAAGGACGATTTCGACTTCTCGAAGGAGGTCGCGGCGATCAAGGCGGCCACGCTCGTCGTCGCGGGTGACGCCGACATCTTCCCGCCCGCGCACGCCGTCGAGGTGTTCGGGCTTCTCGGGGGCGGCAAGCGCGACGGGGGCTGGGACGGTTCGGGGCGCCCGACCTCACGGCTCGCCATCCTGCCGGGTCTGACGCACTACGCGATCTTCAGCGCTCCCGCGCTCGCGTCCACGGTCATCCCGTTCCTCGACGAGCCGACACCGAAGGAAAGCTGACCGCGCGTCGCCTCGATCGGTCGGGCTAGAACGTCGGCGGCGTGATGATCCAGATCGCTTCGACGGTCTCCTTGCCGGGGTTGCGATACCAGTGCGGCTTCGTGCTCGCGTAGGAGATGCTGTCGCCGGGCTTGAGGACGTGGAGCGTCCCGTCGATGTGGACCTCGTGGGTGCCCTTGACGATGTAGCCGCTCTCCTCGCCCTCGTGCACGAACGGCGTGGTCTCGGTCGAGGAGCCCGGCGGCACGTGGAGATAGATCACCTCGAGCGCGCGGTCGAAGTCCGGCGTGAGCAGCTCGTAGAGCGTGCCGTCACCCGGCACGCTGTTGTGCGGGTTGAAGCGACGGCGCTCCTGCTTGCGCACGACAGGGGAGACGACGTCCTGCCCGTCCCGACCGAGCTCGACCAGCTGTCCGACCGAGACGCGGAGCGCGTGGGAGATCCGCACCAGCGTCGCAAAGGATGGGTTGCCGAGGCCGCGCTCGAGCTGGCTCAGCGAGCCGAGGCTGCACCCGCTTCGGGACGCCACTTCCTCGAGCGTGAGCCCTCGGTCTAGCCGCAGCTGACGGACCTGCTGGCCGAGCGCGCGGCGCAGCTCCTCGTGGACTTGCGCCTGGCCCGCGGGTCTCACGCTCGTCGCCACAGCTCCGCCTCCTTCGAGTTGACAGAATGAAGCCCCTCTTCAATATAGTGAAGCGTTGAGCGAGCGGGGGGACGGGGGACGAGCCGGGAACGGCTCGATGCTCGAGCCGAGCCGCCGCGTGCCGATCGTCGCCGAGACCGACGTCCTCGTCGTCGGCGGTGGACCGGCGGGGGTCGGCGCGGCGGTCGCCGCCCGGCGCGAGGGTGCCCGGACGCTCCTCGCCGAGCGCTATCCGTATCTCGGCGGGATGGCCTCGGGCGGGATGGTCCTCGTGATCGACGACATGATGGACGGGCCGCGCCAGACAGTGCTCGGCATCGCCCAGGAGTACGTGGAACGACTCGAGGAGATCGGCGCTGCCGTCTATCCGCCCGTCACGGACCGGTATCGCGTCGATCGGGCTCTCTGGGACAAGTGGGCGCGGTGGGGAGCCATCGACCTCTATGCGCACGGGCACATGAAGCCGATCACCTATGCCGTGGCCTTCGATCCCGATGCGTGGAAGCGCGTGTCCAACGACATGCTGCGCGACGCGGATGTCGAGCTCCGGCTGCACAGCTGGTTCAGCAACGCGATCCTGGATGGCGATCGCGTCACAGGCGCCATCTTCGAGACTCCCGCGGGCAGACAGGCCATCCGCGCGAAGGTCGTGGTCGACGCGAGCGGCGACGCGGCGGTCGCCGCTCAGGCGGGGGCGCCTATCGAACACGGACGCTACTTCGTCACGCTCGTTCACCGTTACGGCGGCGTCGACACCGAGCGCGCGCTGCGGTTCGAGATCGAGCATCAGGAGGAAGCGACCGCGCTCAATACCGAGGCGAAGCGCATCCTCGGCGGCTCCTGGGATATGTGGTGGCTCCTCACGCCTCTTCCCGGCGTCGTCTGGTGCAACTGCCCGCACATGCGCGGCTACGACACGACGTCGGTCGAGGACCTCACGAAGGCGGAGTTCGAGGCGCGAGGGAAGATCGCGGCGACGTTCCGGTTCGCGAAGGAGAACATTCCCGGGTTCGAGCGCTCCTACCTCCTCGATGCCGCGTCGCAGATGGGCGTCCGCCAGGGCCGGCTCCTCTTGGGCGAGTACGTCGTGACCCAGGACGACATCCGCGAGGCACGCTGGTTCCCGGACAGCATCGCGCGTGGCCGTGACTACTTCACGCCGTATCGTGCGATGGTGCCGCGGCGGATCGAGCAGCTGCTCGTCACCGGACGTTGCTATTCGGCGACGCCGATCGCGCAGCGCAGCAGCCGCGAGATCGGTCCCTGCATCGTGATGGGACAGGCCGCGGGCGTCGCGGCGGCCGTCGCGCTCGAAGCGGACGTCGCCGTCCGCGACGTCGACGTGGCGGCGGTGCAGCGACGGTTGCGCGCGCAGGGAGCCGATCCCGGCGACGAGCGGCCGGTGGCGCACCACGCGATGGCGACGGCGGACGCGGAGCGCTGATGACGCTGCCGCTCGACGGTGTCCGCGTCGTCGACCTCACCCAAGTTGAGCTCGGACCGGTCTGCACCCAGGCGCTTGGCGACTTCGGCGCCGATGTCGTGAAGATCGAGCGTCCCGGCTCCGGCGATCTTTCCCGCTGGGCGATCCAGGACCCGGCGGGTCCGGACAACCCGGTGTTCCTCAGCCTGAACCGGAACAAGCGGAGCATCGAGGTGGACCTGCGGAGCGAGAGCGGACGGCAGGTCGTGCGCGATCTCGTCAAGCGATCCGACGTGGTCGTGAACAACTTCCGGGCCGGCGTGATGGAACGCCTCGGGCTCGGCTATGCGCGACTGCGCGAGATCAATCCGCGCATCATCTATGCGGTCGGCTCCGGCTACGGCAGCACGGGCCCGTACGCGCACAAGGGCGGCCAGGACATCCTCGCGCAAGCGCTCACGGGCGCCATGGCGCGCAAGGCTGACCCATCGCACCCCCTCGCGATCTACCCGACCCCGCTTGCCGACTACACCGCGGGCATGCTGATGATGCAGGGCATCCTTCTCGCGCTTCTCGCGCGAGAACGGACCGATGAAGGCCAGCTCGTCGAGGTGTCGCTCTACGACGCGCTTCTCTCGATGCAGCTCCAGGAGGCGACCATGCAGCTCATGCGCGGCGTCGACCTCAACTGGGCCGAGAAGCCGCTCACCGGCGTGTTCCCCACGAGCGACGGCGCCATCGTCGTCGTCGGGGCGTTCAAAGAGAATCCACTGCGCAGCATCTGCGCCGCGCTCGAGCTGGAGGATCTCTCGCTGCGCCCGGAGTTCGCCACGGACGAGGCGCAGGAGGCGCACCGCACGGAGCTTCGAGGCATGTTCGCGCGGCGCACCGCGGAGCGGTCGAGCGCGTACTGGACGCGGCGGCTCGAGGACGTCGACATACTCTGCGCGCCGGTGATGGCGCTCCGCGAGACGCTCGCCGATCCGCAGGTCACCGCGAACGAAATGATCTTGCGAATGCCCCACGCGAGCGCCGGCGAGGTCGTGACGCTCGCGAATCCAGTGAAGCTCTCGGGAACGCCGGCGAGCGCGCGGCGCCCGCCGCCGCGGCTGGGCGAGCACACCCTGGAGATCCTTCGCGAGCTCGGCTACTCCGCCGAGCGGATCGACGATCTCATCGCCGCCAGGTCCACGCGATGAGTGAGATCCGCTACGAGCTCACCGACCACGTTGCGCGTGTCACGATCGATCGCCCCCGCGTACTCAACGCCCTGAGTCGCGCGGCCGAGGATGAGCTGCGCGAGATCTGGGCGCGGGTCGAGTCCGACCGTGACGTCTGGGTCGTCGTCTTGACCGGCGCCGGCGAGCGCGCCTTCTGCGTCGGCGCGGACATGAGCGCGCAGGAGACGGGCGAGACAGGCATCCAGTACTGGGCGCGCGAACGTGCGGGGGGCTTCGGCGGCCTCGCGATCCGGCGCACCTTGAACGTGCCCGTGATCGCGGCGGTGAACGGCCACGCCGTCGGCGGCGGCCTCGAGATGGTCCTCGGCTGCGACATCGCCGTCGCGGTCGAGGAGGCGCGCTTCGGATTGAGCGAGCCACGCGTGGGAAGGATCCCGCTCGACGGCGGCGTCTTCCAGCTCGTCCGCCAGGTCCCCTACCGACTCGCGATGAGCATGCTGCTCACCGGCCAGCAGATCAGCGCCGCTGAGGCCTGCCGCTACGGGCTGGTCAACGAGGTCGTCGCACGGGACGGGTTCCTCGCGGCGGTGCAGCGCTGGGTCGACGAAGTGCTGAGGTGCGCTCCGCTCTCGCTGCGGGCGATCAAGGAGATGGTGCTCCGCACGGACGCGCTGCGCGTCGAGGACGCCACGCGCATGCGCTTCCCTTCTCTGATCGAAGCCTTGGACTCCGCCGACGCGACCGAGGGCGTCCGAGCGTTCCGTGAGAAGCGCAAGCCGATCTGGCGTGCGTCGTAGCGGCCGATGGAGTTGAGGAGGTGCGGCAGCGCGCTAACGTGACTCGAATCCAGGAGAGGGGGAAGCAGGAATGACACAAGGCACGCAAGCGAAACCAGCGCTCACGCGACGCGATCTCCTGCGAGCAGGAGGCGCCCTGTCGCTCGGCGCGCTCGGAGCGGGGATCGTGGCGGCATGCGGGGGGCCGGCTGCGGCACCGTCGCCATCCGCACCGGCGCCCGGCCCCGCTACGGCGACACCCAAGCCACCCCAGCCGGTGAGCATGCGACTCGGCTGGCTCGCGAACTCGCAGTACGCGGGCGACTTCGTCGCGCTCGACAAGGGCTTCTACAAAGAGCGCGGCATCGACCTACGGATCGACCCGGGTGGGCCGAACATCGACCCGGTCTCACTCACCGCGAGCGGCTCGAACACCATCGGGAATGTCGCCTCGATAGCGGCGATGTTCCTCGCGCGCTCGAACGGCATCCCGGTGCGAGCGTTCGCGACGGCCTTGCAGCGCCATCCGTTCGCGTTCATCACGCTCGACCCGAAGATCAACTCGCCGCAAGATTTCGTGGGCAAGAAGATCGGGATCCAGGCGACAGCCCGGCCGCTCATCGACGCGGTCATCGCGAAGTATCAGCTTCCGCGGGACAAGATCCAGATCACGGTCATCGGCGCGGATACCGTCCCGCTCAAGACCGGGCAAGTCGACATCATCACGGGCTGGGTCATCGACGCGCCCCAGATGGCGGCCGTGGGACCGGGTGCGAAGACGCTCCTCCTGTGGGACCTGGGCATCAGGCTCTACGCCTTCACCTACTTCGCCAGCGAGGACGTGTTCAAGGACCGCTCGGACATGCTCGCGGAGTTCGTGGCGGCCAGCGCGAAGGGCTGGGAATACGCCGCGGACCACGTGGATGAAGCGACCGACATCACCTTGAAGTACGCGAAGGATCTCAAGCGCGACCTCGAGCTCGAGACCTGGAGGCAGGAAGCCCCCTTCCTCTGGTCCGCGACCACAAAGGAGAAGGGCTGGGGCTGGATGGAGCCGCAAGTGTGGGACGACGCGATCGGCGTCTACAACGGGCTCGGCCTGCTCAAGGCCCCGATCACCTCGAAGGACGCGATGACTCAGGACATCCTGCAGCGTGCCACCGCCAGACCGAAACGCTGACCGCGACCAGCACGCTGCCATCCTGTTGGAGGGGGTGGGGATCACGTTCTCCACCTCCTCCGGCCCGCTCCGCGCGCTCGACGGCGTGAGCCTGGCCATCCGGCCGGGCGAGTTCGTCTCGCTGCTCGGCCCCTCCGGCTGCGGCAAGTCCACGCTGCTCCGCCTCGTCGCGGACATCCTCGCCCCGACCGACGGCATGATCAGCGTCGCGGGCGACGTCCCGGCGTCCGCTCGACGCCGGCGCGCATTCGGGTTCGTCTTCCAAGATGCGACGCTCCTCGCCTGGAGGGATGCCGAGCGCAACATCCTGCTGCCGCTGGAGATAGCCTCCGACACGCACAACGCGCGACAGCGAGCGCAACGCCTGCTCGAGCTCGTCGGCCTCGCTCAATTCGGCGGTGCCTATCCCTGGCAGCTCTCCGGAGGCATGCGCCAGCGGGTCGCCATCGCGCGCGCGCTCATCACAGAGCCCCAGATCCTGCTCATGGACGAGCCCTTCGGAGCGCTGGACGAGATCACTCGCGAGTACATGAATCTCGAGCTGCTGCGCATCTGGGAGGCCACTCGCACGACCATTCTCTTCGTCACACACAGCTCTCCCGAGGCGGTGTTCCTGTCCGATCGCGTCGTCGTGATGGGCACGAATCCCGGGCGGGTGAAGCTCGACCTGCGCGTCGAGCTGTCACGGCCGCGCGACCCCGCAATGAAGGAGACCGTGGAGTTCGCGCGACACACGGCAGCACTCCGCCGCGCGCTGGTCGGAGAGACGCGGCCGGCCTGATGGGCGCCGTCCAGGTCGCCGCGCGGGTCGCTCCGACGCGGCGCGCGTCGCCGACGACCCGCCTCCTCGTGCCGGCGCTCGGCATCCTGGGCGTGCTCTCGTACTGGGAGCTGCACATCCGCTTCTTCAAGGTCCCGGCGTACCTCGTCCCGGCGCCGTCGCTCATCGCGCAGACCTTCGTCGTGGAGTGGCCGACGCTCCAGCGCAATCTCGGCGCGACGGTGATCGAGGCCGCCGGCGGCTTCTTCATCGGCAACGCCGTCGCGATCCTCCTCGCGACCCTGTTCGTCCACAACAAGACGATGGAGCGCACGCTCTTTCCGATCGCGGTGGCCGTACGCACGGTGCCGATCATCGCGATCGCGCCCATCCTGGTGCTCCTCCTCGGCAACGGCTACGCGCCGAAGATCGTCATCGCCGCGCTCATCTCCTTTTTCCCGACGCTCGTGAACATGGTGCGCGGCCTGGAGGCGGTGGAGGCATCGGCGCTGGAGCTCATGCGCGTACTGTCGGCGACGCGGAGACAGATCCTGTTCAAGCTCCGCCTCCCGTCGTCGCTACCCTTCCTTTTCGCCGCGCTGAAGATCTCGACCGCGTCCTCCGTCATCGGCGCGATCGTCGCGGAGTGGATCGGCGCCGACACCGGCCTCGGCTACCTCATCGTGGTCTCGACCTTCGAGTTCCGGACCGGGCTGCTCTATGCGACGACCGCGGTGGCGTCGTTCCTGGCGCTCGGGCTCTTCCTCGCGATCGTCGTACTCGAACGGCTTGTCATTCGCTGGCAGCCGGAGGCGCCGAAGCGGTGACGGCGTCCGCGTACACGCTGCTCGCCGATGAGGCCCTGACCCTCGACGAGCGGAGGACGACGTATTCGCCGGCCGCCGTCGCCATCGAAGGGGACTCCATCAGCTACGTCGGGCCGCCCACGCGCGAGACCAGCGGGACGGTCATCCGTCTCGACGGCTGCGTGCTCCTGCCCGGCCTCATCGACGTCCATACCCACACACCGATGTGGCTCTTCCGCGGCCTGACCGAGGACGTCCCCCGAGGGGACTGGCTCCCCCGTCGCATGCGTCCGCTCGAAGCGCTGGTCGGGCCGCGCGAGCTGCGCGCCGGGGCCCTCGCCGGCTGCCTCGAGCTGATGACGAACGGCGTGACGACGATCGCCGATCGCTACAACGACATGGGCGAGGTCGCCGGCGCCATCGAGGAGAGCGGCCTCCGGGCCGTGGTCGCGCACTCCCTCTACGACCGGGATGCCGAGCGCGGCCTCCGAGAGACGGAGGCGCTCCTCGAGCGTTTCGGCGCGGACCCCGCGCGCTCTCGCGTCTGGGCGGGGCTCGGACCGCACGCCACGGATACCTGCGGGCCGGACCTCCTGCGGCGCGTCGCGGCGCTCGCGGAGCGGAGCGGCGGGCGCGTCTTCATCCACCTCGCGCAGGCCGAAGCCGAGGTCGCTGCGGTGCGCGCGCGCGGCTCCGCGGGATGCGCCGCGTATCTCGACGAGCTCGGGCTCCTCGGTCCGACGGTCGTCGTCGCCCACGGCACCTACCTGACGGACGGCGAGGCCGACCTCGTGGGTGGACGCGGCACGGCTGTCGCGCACTGCCCGAGCAGCAACGCGAAGATCGAGGGGCGTGTCGCGCCGGTCGGCCGGATGCGGCGCGCCGGCGCGGTGGTTGGCCTCGGCACGGATGCGGCTTGCTGCAACAACGGGATGGATCTCTTCGCGGAGATGCGAACGGCCGGGCTCGTCAACAAGGTCGCGGCGGACGATCCCGCCGCGTTCCCCGCCGAGGTCCTGCTCCGCATGGCCACGACCGAGGCCGCCGCGGCCCTCGGCATCGCGCATCTGGTCGGCTCGCTCGAGACGGGCAAGCGCGCCGACGTCATCGCGGTCGATCGGCGGGTGCCACATCTTCTCCCCTGGCACGATCCGGTCGCGAACATCGTGTACGCGGCGCGCCCCTCGGACGTGAGCGCGGTCTTCGTGGACGGGAGGCCGCTCGTGCTCGACCGCCGTCCGGTGGGCCTCGACGCGGAGCGCATCCTCGCCGACGGGACACAGGCGGCGCGGGCGCTCGCTCCGCTCGCGGTGGGGGGATGACTGCTCGGCCGCGGAAGCGCGTCTGCGCCTCCGCGGCCGACCGTGTCGCTCAGCTTCGCGCTACAGCCGATGCGGCCGCAGGCCGGTGTCCTTCCTGGGCGGCTTCGGCGGCGTCAGCGTCGTGCCCGCGGTGTTCGGCGTCGTCACGTTTCCGGTGAACGTGGGTGGGAAGCGCGCGTGGGTCGCCGCCTCGAATCCGGAGGCGAGCTTGATCAGCGTCGGCTCGCTGAACGCGGTCCCGAGGAAGCTGATACCCATCGGCATCCCGAGGACGTTGGCGGCAGGCACCTGAACGATCGGGTAGCCCGGTCCGCCCGCCAGGCCCGAGCTGGCGAAGATGAAGTGGTCGGAGAGGATCAGATCGGTGGTCCATCCCGGGCTGTCGGTCGGCGCGACCACCGCATCGAGGTTGAACCTGCCGAGCGCCGCGTCGATGCCGTTCACGCCGGCGTTGTGGTCGATCGCCAGCGCCTGGTTGTAGGTCAGCCCGCCGAAGATCGGTTGGGGATTGTCGCCGGGGTCGGCGCCGCTCGTGTCGAGAGCTTGCGCGAGCTCGAAGATCTCCTGGAAGAAGTACGGCATCTCGGTTGCCGCGTGTCCGTTGTTGAAGGCGATGGCGTCGGCGAGCGTCTTGTTCGCCATCGGAACGCCCACGCGGGTGGCGAAGTACTTCTGCACGTCGAGCTTGAAGTCGAACAGCAGGACCAGGAACTCCCCGTCCGCCGAGGCGAACTCGAAGCCCGCGCTGTCGAGATCCACGACCGTCGCGCCCGCGGTCCGGATCGCGGCCACCGCGTTGTCGAACGCGGCCACCACCTGCGGCGGCGCGTTGTCGATGCCCTGCCGCGTCACGCCGACGCGCGCCCCGCGGAGTCCGTTCGCATCCAGGAACGCGGTGTAGTCGGCGGGCAGCGTAGGCCGCGCGCGCCCCGTGCCCTGCCAGCCGAGCGGCACGCTGCTCGTGGCCGGATCGCCCTT
>Ga0209689_1000803_pt1 | contig 22651 bp, 25 predicted proteins | sample GraSoiAngelo_149_FD_187119 | JGI IMG/M metagenome (GOLD analysis project Ga0209689, IMG submission 187119) | Grasslands soil microbial communities from the Angelo Coastal Reserve, California, USA - 14_1009_09_30cm (SPAdes) (version 2) | ecosystem: Environmental > Terrestrial > Soil > Grasslands ... | reverse complement strand
GAAGCCTTGTAGTCGGTGGTGTAGAACCCGCTGCCCTTGAAGATGACGCCTGTCGGGTAAAGCACCTTGGTCAGCTTGCCCTGGCACTTGGGACACACCTGGAGCGGCTCGTCCGACATCCTTTGCTGGATCTCGAACTGGTGTCCGCAGTTGGTGCATCGGTAACCGTAGATGGGCACTCTTTTGGGGTTCCTAACTATAGACGGCGATCTCTTTCCAGCCGGTCAAAAACCATCCCTGAGGGCGGCTTGGGGTGGAAATACGTCGCCTTCTGAGGAAGAGTTTTCCCTTCCTGGGCCAGCTTCAAAACCTGCCGCAGGTCTGGGGTGTCGAGGAAGAAGGCGGCCGTGCCGACGCCCTCGTCGACCCACCGCACGGCCTCGGCGGGGTCCCGGGTGTAGAGCAGGAACTCCTCCGGGTTTCGCTTGCCGAGGATGTTGTCGATCACCTGCTCGTGTAGCTCGACCAGGGCCACCTCCCCGTCCAGCGGCAGGACCTGAAACTGGTGGTTGCGGTAGGCGCCGGCCGCCACCTGGCCCCGCAGCGAGCCGAGCATCTCCTCCAGCGTGGCCTTGCGCTCGCCGCCGGTGACGGGGATACCCGTCTTCATCACCCGGTGGGTGGGCAGCACGACCAGGCCCGGGTCCGAGAGGTCGGTGAGCAGCGCCAGCGTGAAGCGAGAGGGCGCGTCGGGGTCACCGTTCAGCCCTTCGGCGTACGCCAGGGCGGTCTCGTAGCGGTGGTGGCCGTCAGCGATCAGCACCGGCACGTCTTCCAGGGCGGCGTGGATCGAAGCGTGGATGGCCGGGTCGGAGATCACCCACAGCCGGTGACCGGTCCCCTCGGGGCCCGTGAAGGTCACGGCGGGGGCCCGAGCCGCCACGCGCTCCACCACCGCCGGCACGCCGGTCCCCGCGCCCTCGTACAGGAACCACAGGGGCTCGAGGCTGACCCTTGTCGCGCGCAGCAGGGCCAGGCGGTCCTCCTTGGGCCCTTGGTGCGTCCGCTCGTGCGGCAGGACGATCCTGTCGGAGTAGGACTGGAGCCGGAGCGACGCGATCAAATCACGCCGTACGCGCCCTTCGAACTCGACTTCGTGGACGTACATCGAGCGTGACTCGGGCTCGAGGATCCGGTCGTCGAGCCATCGCTCGAAAGTCCGTGCCGCCCCTTCGTAGTCCGTCCCGGGACGCGTCAGGTGGACGACGTTGTACGGCGAGAGCGAGCGGTAATGCGCGACGTCCGATTCCGGGATTACGTCATACGGCGGCGCCACGAGGTGGCTCGGGTCGCCTGCGCGGGCCAGGTAGTACCTGATTCCGGGCAGCGCCCGGACGTCAGCCGTCGGAACCCGTGCCGAGCTCTACGTAACGCAAGTCGGACATCCCCCCAACCTCTCTCAAACGCGACAAAACTTCGGGCGCAACGCGATCGTCGACGGCGAGGATCATCATCGCATTGCCGCGCGGGGCGTCGCGGCCGACCTGCATGCTCGCGATGTTCACGTCGTGCTCGCCGAGGATGCTGCCCACCCTTCCGACCACTCCAGGGCGGTCTTCATGCCGGCTGACCAGGAAGCGGCCCTCGGGGACCAGGTCGACACGGAACGAGTCGATGCGCACGGCGCGCGGCTCGCCCATCAGCAGCGTCCCAGCGATCTCGTGACCCTGCATCCGCACTGTCACCAGGCTGGCGTAGCTGCTGTGAGACCGGCTGCGACGCTCGACCAGCTTGATGCCGCGGTTGTTCGCGATGAGCCGCGCGTTGACGGCATTGATCCGCTCCTCGGTGAAGGGCTGGAGCAAGCCTGTGATCGCCGCCGCCACCAGGAGGTTGACGTCGTGCTCGGCCAGCTCGCCTTCGCAGTCCAGCTCGATCACGCTCACCCGCCCCTCGAACAGCTGAGCGTGAAGCGCCGCCAGGCGCTCGGTCAGCTCGGCGAACGGCCGCAGGTAAGCAAGCTCCTCCGGCGGGAGCGCGGGCGCGTTGACGGCAAACCGCGGGAGGTCTCCCGCGAGGACCGCAGCCACTTCTTCTGCAACGTCAAACGCGACCGACACCTGCGCCTCCGCCGTCGAGGCGCCGATGTGCGGCGTGGCCACGAAATTGGGCAAGGCCAGCAACGGATTTTCGCCGGGCGGCTCCTGCTCGAACACGTCAGCTGCCGCCGCGGCCAGCCGGCCTGACTGCAGCGCCGCGCAGAGCGCCGTCTCGTCCACGATGCCACCTCGCGCCGTGTTGACGAGCCGCGCGGTCGGCTTCATGAGCGCCAGCTCGGCGGCTCCGAGCAGGTTGCGGTTCGAGTCGACGAGCGGCACATGCAAGGTGACGAAGTCCGCTCGCTCGAGCAGCTCGTGGAGGCTGACCAGGGCGACATTGAACAGCTCCGCGCGTTCGACCGCGACCACCGGGTCGTAAGCGATGACATCCATCTCGAGGCCGTGCGCGCGTTTGGCGACCTCCGAGCCGACGTTGCCGAGTCCGATGACGCCCAGTGTCTTACCGCGGATCTCGGTGCCGATGAATTTCGCGCGCGACCACTCGCCGCGCTTGACCGAAGCGTCGGCCTGGGGCACCCAGCGGGCCAGCGAAAAGAGCAGCGCGATGGTGTGCTCCGCAGCGGCGATGATGTTGCCGCGCGGCGCATTGACGACCAGGATGCCTTTGCGTGTGGCGGCGGAGACGTCGATGTTGTCCACCCCCACGCCCGCGCGACCCACGACTCGAAGCTTGGTGCCCGCTTCGATCACCGGCGCGGTCACGCGCGTCTCGCTGCGCACGACGAGCGCGTCGAACTCCGGGATCCGGCGGATGAGCTCCGCCTCGGCCAGCTTGCTGACCACCGTGACCTCGCCCGCCTGGCGCAGCCGCTCGAGGCCGTCCTCGGCCAGCGGGTCGGCGACCAGGATCTTCGCCATGGGTACGGTCAGTGTGCGGCGGCGGGAACGCCCTGCACCGAAGCGGTGACCGCGGCGACCCCGCGTCCATCCGCCGGCGCGATGTCGAGCTCCTCCAGCGCGTGCTCGATCGCCCAGATCACCTGCACCACGTCGCCTTCCGCGACCGCGCCCAGGTGCCCGACGCGGACCATCTTGCCCGTCATCTTGCCCTGGCCCCCGGCGATGACCACCCCGTACTTCGTGTTCAGGAGATTGCGCAAGGCGGCCACGTCGAGGCCTGGCGGCGGTACGGCGGACGTGACGGTGTTGGAGCGGTACCCCTCCTGCGCGAAGAGCTGGAAACCCAGCGCCTGCAGGCCCACCTGCGCCGCGCGGGCGAGACGCTCATGGCGCTCGTAAACGTTGTTCAGCCCTTCCTCTTCGAGCATGCGCAGCCCTTCCTGCATCGCGAACGCGACCGGCACCGCGGGCGTGAACGGGGTCATGCCCTTGTCAGCCCACGTCTTCGCCTCTTTCCAATCGAAATAGAACCGAGGCGACCGCGCCTTGGCCTGCTGGGCCCACGCGCGCTCGCTGATGCTCACCAGGGCGAAGCCCGGAGGCGCCATCCAACCTTTCTGCGATCCGCTCACCGCCACGTCGACGCCCCATGCGTCGGTCTCGATGTCGATCGAGCTGATCGAGCTGACCCCGTCCACCACGACCAGTCGTTCCGCGCTGCGGGCCGTCCGCGCGAGCTCCCGCAGCGGGTTGGTGAGCCCCGTCGAGGTCTCGTTATGTGTCAGAAGCACCACGTTCGCCTTGGGATGTCGCTGCAGGACCTGGGCCAGGTCGTCCGGGTCCACCGGCTGTCCCCACTCGAACTCGAGCCGCACGACGTCGGCCCCGTATGCGGCGGCCAGCGCAGCGAAGCGCTCGCCGAAGTTCCCGCACAGGGCGGCGACCACCTGGTCGCCCGGCGAGACCAGGTTGGCGACGGCCGACTCCAGGCCCCCGGTGCCTGAGCTGGTGAGCAGCAGGAGATCGTTCTTGGTCTTGAAGACACGCTTGGCGCCGGCCGTGATCTCGGCCAGGATCGCCGCGAACTCCGGACCGCGGTGGTCGATCATGGGCCGGTTCATGCTCCGGACGACGCGCTCGGGGAGCGGCGTCGGCCCGGGGATTCGCAACTGCGTGTGGAAGGTCATGCCCTAGTGCTGTTCCGTCGTGTACGGGAGGAGGGCGATGGCGCGGGCGCGCTCGAGCGCGGTGGTCAGCGGGCGCTGGTGGCGCGCGCACGTGCCGGTGACGCGCCGGGGCAGGATCTTGCCGCGGTCGCTGACGAACCGCCGAAGCCTCGAGATCTCCTTGTAGTCGATGTAGTCGATCTTCTCGACGCAGAACGCGCAGACCTTGCGGTGCTGGCGCTTCGGCCCCCTCGGGCCGCCGCCGGGACCGGATGAGGTGTGTTCGCGTGCGGGTGGACGGCTGACTGCCATTGGTATCTCCTAGAAGGGAATTTCGTCCGGGTCGACGTCGCGAGGCGCGTCGTCCGGGGCTGGAATTTCATCTGTCTGCGCGGGGCGGCGGGCCGTGCCGTCCGCGGGTGGCGTTCCGCCGCCGCGGCTGTCGAGGAACTGCACGTCGTTCGCGATGATCTCGGTCGTGCGGCGCTTCTGCCCGTCCTGGCCTTCCCAAGAGCGAGTCTGGATGCGACCTTCGACGAAAACCAGTGCGCCCTTGCGCGTGTATTGGGCGACGACCTCGGCCAGGTTTCGCTTGCCGGCGTTGTAGGCGACGATGTTGTGGTAGTCGGTGAACTCCTTGCGTTCGCCCTCGGGCCCGCTCGACCACCGGTTGGTGGCGATGCTGAAGTTGGTGACCGCGGTGCCGCTTGGCGTGTAGCGCATCTCCGGATCCTTGGTGAGCCGTCCGATGAGCATCGCCTTGTTCAAGTTCGACATTTATGTGTCCTCCTCCCGAACCGCCTCGCGCACCCGCCCCACCACCGCCTCCGACTCCGACGCAATCGGCTCCTGCACGACCTCCGCCGGGGGTGGAGTGACGGCGGTCGCGACGACTTTCTCGGGCTTGCGCACGACCAGGTGGCGCAAGACCTCCTCAGTGATCTTGAGCCCGGCTTCGAGCTCGGGCACGCGGGTCGGGTCGAGCTGGAAGTCCTGGAGGACGTACGCGCCCTCTTTCTGGTGCTTGACCTCATAGGCAAGCTTGCGCTTGCCCCAGAGATTGGTGCGCTCGATGGTGCCGCCCGACCGCTCGATCAGCGTGTTGACCCGCTTGACGGCGTCCTGGACCTTGTCGTCGTCAAGGTCGGCACGGACGATGTAAAGAACTTCGTAATCCCGCAACGGGGAACCTCCTTCCTATGGGTGGAGGCCCCGGCAAACGGAGGCAACGCCGCCGGCCGAGGCCAGAAAGGTCAGGCCGGTATTCTACCAACAGCTTTGAGTAGCAAATCCCGAGCGAAGGCTGCCGCGGGCTCCGGCAAAGGTAAGGCAGGTCGCCGGCAGCCGATCCGGCCCAAAAGCGGCAGCGGCGTACCGCTCCTGCCCATCGTGGTGGGGAGCATCCTGGGCGTGCTGGCGATCGCGCTGATCGGGCTCATCGTCTACTACGAACGACCGCAGCCCGGACCGGCCGCAGTCGCCGGCGTTCCGTGCGACCGCCTCGAGCACTCCCAGGTGCACTACCACGCCGCGCTGCAGATCGTCTACAACGGCAACGTCGTCAACCTGCCGGACGACGCCGGCATCCAGCGCGACTCCACCGGGACCAACGTCACCTGTTACTACTGGCTGCACGTCCACGCGGCGAACAAGAACGTGATCCACATCGAGTCCCCTGCCAGCGACACGTTCACCGTTGGGCAGTTCTTCGACGTGATGAACTCATGGAGCCAGGCCAATGGGAAGCCCGCGCAAAAGCTGGACGCCTCTCACGTGTCGACCTTCACCATCGGTCCGGACCAGAAGGTGGTCACCTACGTCGACCTCGGCGACGGCAAGGGACCGCAACTCCACGAAGGGGATCCGCGCGCGATCCAGCTGAAGTCCCATGAGGTGGTCACGATCGAGATCACGCCTCCGGACGTGAAGCCGCCTCCGGCCTTCGACTGGAACTCGGCGGCGAACTCGGGGCTTTAGAGGCGCTCTAGGGCCCGGCCTCCAGGAGGACCCTGGCCGCCCTGTAGTGCTCGAGCTCGTCATGACTTTGTCCGGCACGCTGGGCACGGTCGGCGAGCTGCAGATGGGCCTTGACGGCGTCTCCTTGGTAGCGGAACTGCCGACCTTGCTCGATCGCTTTCAAACGCTCGAGACGGTGGCGATCGTTGTGGAGCTCCATCTCCTGCTGCTCGTGGGCCAGGATGGCGTCCGCCTGGTCCTTGCGCCCGAGCGCGATCAGGGCCTGCGCCTGACAGACCCGTGCGTCGCAACCTGTCGGCCAGTCGTACGTGTCAAGCGCCGGCTTGAGCGCGAGGAGCGCCCTGCGCGACTCCCCCTGCAGGAGCAGGACCCGACCTTTTTCGACCGCCAGCTCACGGTCGACCCCGGCCTCGTGGCCTTCGAGCAGGTACTCGACCTCCGTCCCCAGTCGCTCGGCGATCACGCGGAGCAGGCGAATCGATGGACGCGTCTTGCCCATCTCCACCTGGTTCAGGAAGGCGCGGCTGAAGTCGTCGCGCACGACCTTGGCGAGGCTCATGCCGCGGTCCTGGCGGATCCGCCTGATCCGCTGACCCAGCGTCTCGGTCTCCTCGATCGGCCTGGTGTCCTCGTCCATGTAAAGGGCCAGTTTACAGATAGTCGTGAGGGTCGAGGCTGCGGGTGAGGGTTGTGAAGTTCTGGAATCCCTGCTTCGTCACCATGCCGGTGTCCTCGACACGAACCCCACCCAGCCCGACCAGGTAGAGACCCGGCTCGACGGTGACCACGTCACCCTCCGCCAGGGGATCGTCGGCCGTGTCCCGGAGGGACGGTTCTTCGTGCACATCAAGCCCGACGCCATGGCCAGTGCTGTGATTCATCTTGGCGACGCCGTCCGGGCCTTCGTAACCCGCCGTCCTGGTGCCGAAGCCTCGGTCGATCAAGACCTGGCACACGTTGAGGTGGGGATCTTTGCCGGGCACGCCGGGGGCGATCGATTCGATGCCCGCATCCAGCGCCTGCACCACCGCCGCGTGCATCCGCCTGACCTCGTCGCTGATCTCCCCGACCACCACGGTGCGCGTGAGGTCGCCGTTGTAGTGCGTGCGTCGGCTGGTCGGGAAGATGTCGATGATCACCGGCTCGTTGGCCTTGATCGGCCCCTCGCCGCGGTAATGCGGCAGTGCGCATTCCGGCGAACCGGCGACGATCATGCTCGGACAGGTGAAGCCCTTTTCGCCCAGCGTGAGCTGAGCGCGCGCATAGAGCCGCTCTGAGGTCAGGGGTCCGCCGTTCGACCAGAGGATTCCATCCTTGATCTCCGCCTGGGCCAGCGCTCGCACGACCTCGACCACCGCCGATTCGGCCGCGCCCTGCGCATCCTGGATGGCGGCCGCCTCCGCGGCCGACTTGCGCCTCCGGTCTGCGAGGAAGAGATCGCGCACGACCTGCGCGTCGACGCCGTTCGTGCGCAGGTCCTCGAGATGCACCGCACGGAGATTCGGTGAGACACGCGCCTCGGTCATCCCCTTCTCTCGTATGAGTCGCGCGGCCAGGCGCGCCCACGATCGATGGACGTAAGCCTCGCTGTCCTCGACGACGTTCGACACCCTGGACTGCGCGCGGGCGCGGTCAATCTCGAGCGGGCTCACGATCAGGACGTCTTCTTTGTCCGCGTATCGGATGTAGAGGCCGGTCTCCACGCCGAACCCGGTTGCGTAGATGAAGTCGGCGTCATCTTCGCCGGTCGGGATGAGGACTATGGGCGCCGACCCCGAACGGCGTGGCTTACCCCGGCGGGGAGCGAGTGGCTCGACGTGTTCGGTGTCGCGCCACAAGCCGGCGGTTTCGACCGCCTGCGCGACAGCCTGCAGCAGCGCGTCGTCGCCGCGGCCTCGCGACCTCCCTTTGGCGCGGCCTTCCAGGTTCAGCCTTTCCTGGACTTCGTACCCGCTCGTGTAAGCCACCTCGTAGCCGAGGTCTCGCAGCTGGGCCAGGTCGCGGCGGAGTGTGCGCTCGGAGACGCCGGCGCGGTCGGCGAGCTCGAGGGGATTGAGGCCAGGCTCGGAGATGATCGCCGCCAGAACTCTCAACAGCCGAGCCAGCCGCTCCGCTCGGTTCAACGTCTGTCCGCGGCTAGCTTATTTCTTCCCAGGAGGTGGTCGGGTTTCCCTCGAACGGGTCCGGTTCAGCCTCTTCCTGGTTACCGACCTTCTGGTGGAACCTGCTGGCGATCATCTGGTAGGCCATCGCCTTCGGGATGCCGAGCTTGGTGAGCGACTTCACCTCGTCGGCCATCACCTTGTCGCGGGCTGCCTCGATGGCCGCGAGCACCTCTTCGATCGACGCGGTCTTTTTGACCATTGGCGCTCACATTCTACCGGGCCATGGCGACCCTCCCCTCGCCGGCTGAGTCTCAACCGGGCTTTAGACTTGTCTCGTAACTCCGGCCGTTCGTGGTGGGGGGTCTGGATGGCGACCGAATACGCTCCCGACAAGATCCGAAACGTGGTCCTGCTGGGCCACTCGCATGACGGCAAGACCACGCTCGCGGAGGCGATGCTGTTCGCGTCCGGCGCCGTTCCTCGGATGGGCTCGCCCGATCAGTCGACGGCGACCACAGACTTCGAACCCGAGGAACAGAAAAGGAAGATCTCGATCAACCTCGGCGTCGCCTTTGCCGAGCACAACGGCTACAAGATCAACATCCTCGACGCGCCCGGCTTCTTCGACTTTGCGGGCCAGGTCGTCAGCGGCCTGCGCGCGGCCGAAGGCGCGGTGGTCGTGGTCGGGCCGACCCCGCAGCTCGCCGTCGGCACCGAGGTCGCGTGGGAGCAGGTCAACCGGACGAACAAGCCCCGCATCGTCGTCGTGAACAAGCTGGACAAAGAGAATTCCGACTTCTACGGCGCGGTAGCCGCGATGCGCGGCACGCTGACACCCCGGCCGTTCCCGCTGCACCTTCCGATCGGTGCCGAGCACGAGTTCCGCGGCATTGTCGACCTGCTGCACCTGAAGGCGTTCGTGACCGCCGACGACGGCAAGGGGAGCGAGGTGCCGATCCCCGACGATATGAAGCAGCGAGTCGACGAGTACCGCGGCCAGCTCATCGAGGCAGCCGCGGAGAGCGACGACTCGCTGCTCGAGAAGTACCTGGACGCCGGGACGTTGAACGAAGAGGAGATCCAGCGCGGGTTGCGCGAGGGCATCCTCGAGGGCAAGGTCGCGCCAGTCGTCTGCTGCTCGGCCACGAAACTCCTCGGCGTGCGGACCCTGATGTCGACGATCGCCGAGCTGATGCCGCCGCCCGAGGTCGAGCCTGACAAGCCGGTGAAGGCCTTCGTGTTCAGCACTGGCGGGGACCAGTTCGGCCGTGTGAGCTATTTCAAGGTGGTCGCCGGCACCTTGAAGGCCGACGCGCACCTGCCCAACCTCAGCCGCGGCGGAGAAGAGCGCCTCGCTCAGATCTTCTTCCCGCGAGGCAAGGAGCACGTCGCCACAACCGAGGTGCGCTCAGGCGATATCGCAGCCGCGACCAAGCTAGCCCACACGTTCACCGGCGACACCCTGGGCCTGAAGGACGGCGGTCCGCTGCTGCCCCTGGATCTTCCCGGCCTGGCCTACAGCGTGGCGATCACACCAAAGGCGCGAGGCGACGAGGAGAAGATCTCGAGCGGCCTGGCCCGGCTCAGCGAAGAAGATCCGACGTTGCACGTGGAACGTGTGGAGGAGACCAAGCAGCTGGTCATCGCCGGCCTGGGCGACGTGCACCTGGATGTCACCCTCGAGAAGCTCAAGCGCAAGTACGGCGTTGAGGCGACGACCCAGGTCCCTCGCGTCGCCTACCGCGAGACGGTCTCGGGCCACAGCCGGGCCGAGGGCCGGCACGTCAAGCAATCCGGCGGCCACGGCCAGTACGGGATCTGCGTGATCGAGGTCGCTCCGACGAAGCGAGGCGAAGGCTTCGTGTGGGAGGACAAGATCTTCGGCGGGGCCATCCCGCAGAACTTCCGGGCATCGGTCCAGAAAGGGATCGTCGACAACATGGCCAAGGGCGTGGTCGCCGGCTATCCGATGGTCGACGTCAAGGTGACCCTCGTCGACGGGAAATTCCACCAGGTCGACTCCAACGATATGGCCTTCCAGATCGCCGGCTCGCTCGCGATCCGCAAGGGGGCTCTCGACGCCGGTCCGGTCCTGCTGGAGCCGCTCGTCGAGGCGACCATCCACGTGCCGGAGAAGTACCTCGGTGACATCATGTCTGACATTAACGGGCGCCGCGGCAAGATCCTCGGCACGGAGCCGACCGACGGCTACCAGGACGTGAAGGCCATGGTGCCGGAGTCGGAGATGCTGCGCTTCGCGCTCGACCTGCGTTCGATCACGCAGGGTCGCGGCAGCTTCTCGAAGAAGTTCTCCCACTACGAGGAGATGCCCGCGCATCTGGCCAAGGGAATCATCGAAGAGTTCCAGAAGCAGCACGAGGCGGCGAGCTAGTTAGTATCGGGGCGTGACCGCCCCGAGCGCCCACGACGTGGTCGTGATCGGCGGTGGCGTGACCGGTGCCGGCATCGCGCGCGACCTCTCTTTACGCGGGCTTTCGGTCCTGCTGCTCGAAAAAGGCGACTGGGGGGCCGGCACGAGTGGGTCCTCGAGCTGGATGATCCACGGCGGGCCGCGCTACCTCGAGTTCGACTGGGACACGACCCGGTTGTCGTGCGTCGACGCCGGGCACATCGTGACGATCGCCCGCAACCTGGTCTACCGCGTGGTCTTTCTGATTCCGGTGATGCCGCATGACCGCAACAACATCGAGCGCATGGAGACTGCCATGGAGGTGTACGACCGCTTCCAGCCGCTGAAGCACGCGCATCCCCACCGGCGCCTCACCGGCAAAGAGGCGCTTCAAGCCGAGCCCGGTCTGTCGCCTGACGTGATCGCCGCGGTGACGATGGAAGAGTGGGGTGTCGACCCCCACCGGCTCGTGTACGCCAACGTCCAGGATGCGGTCGCGCATGGTGCGCGGGCTCTCAACCACACGCGGGTGACGGAGCTGGTCAAGGATGGAGGCAAGGTGCTCGGAGTGCGCTACCGAACTGCAGATGGCGCGACTTCAGAGGCGCGCGCGCGAGCGGTCGTCAACGCGACCGGCCCGTGGTCGCCGGAGCTCGGCGCGATGGCCGGCGTAGACATTCGGCTGCGCCCGGCCAAGGGAATCCACATCGTCTACCCGCACCGAATCTCGAATTTTTCGATCAGCGCGGAGTCGGTCGACGGGCGCGACCTGCTGATGGTCGCGCACGCCGGCTTCACCCTCCTCGGCACGACCGACGACGACTTCTACGGCGACCTGGACTCGGTCGACGTGCTCGAGGACGAGGTCGATTACCTGCTGCAGGGATTCGAGCGCGTATTTCCACGGATACGCGACTACCGACCGGTGCGCACGACGACCGGCGTGCGCCCGACCCTGTTCAAGTGGCGGAAATATGAGGATGAGCTTTCGCGGCGTTATGAGGTGATCGACCATGCCAGTCAGGACGCGGACGGGTTCATCACCATCGCCGGTGGCAAGCTGTCGATGTACCGCCTGATGGCCGAGGACACTTCCGATGCCGTCTGCCGGAAGTTGGGTCACCAGGTGGCGAGCACGACCGCGTCGCGACCCTTGCCCGGGAATGAGTCCGATCCCGAGCCGCCCGCGGAGCTGGCCGCGCGATGCGGCATCTCGGCGTTGGCCGCGATGAAGTTGCAGAGCCGCCACGGAACCAACGCCGAAAAGGTTCTTGACGAGGGTGGAACGTCCCGAATCCTGTGTCGATGCGAGCCCGTCACCGAAGCCGAGCTGGTTTACGCCGCGCGACGCGAGCAGGTGCGCACGCTTGCGGACGCGTTTCGGCGGGTCGGTGTGGCGGCGGGACCATGCGCCGGTGCCGCCTGCATCCTGCGGACGGCGGAGGTGATCGGCAGGGAGCTCGGCTGGAGCGCGTCGCAGCGGTTTGACGCCGCGCGCGAGTTCGTGCGCGGTGCGTGGTTGGGACGTGCACCAGTCCTCAACCAGGCTGGTTGGGCGCAGGAAGAGCTCGCGCAGGGCGCCATGCGGGGGCTGATGGGTTTCGATGGCTCGCGCTGACGCGCTCGCGCGGCTCGCGTGGGCTTATGGAATCCATCAGGCACGACGGCGCCTGACGCGACGGCGATCGCAGCTGGCTGACCTCGTCGAAACATACGCGGCGGACGGTATCCGCGCCGTCGAGCCAGAGATGCGCGAGCGCCACCCACACCTTGTGAGCTGCATCAACTGCGGTCTGTGCGCGCTGGCCGCGGGCCGTCTCGGCAAGACGCGACTACCGGATCTCGCTTCCTCTTACATGCGCCTTTACGCGCGGCTGAGCGAAGCGTCCGCTGACCTGGCGGGGGACGGCGGCGCTGCTCCGGACCTGGCCGCGGCAGCTTCGGTCTGCCCGGTGGGGCTGCCGCTCGACGAAGTGGCGGCGGTCGTGCGGCGGATGACGACGCGCTGAGGTCGGGGCGAAAGCCTCCAGGCCGAAACCCCGATCCGGATCATCTCTTCGACCTCGCCCGGACTTTGATGATCCAGGCTCCGGACCACCTCTGAGGATCGCCACACCCCTCCTGGAGGTGGCCGATTCGTCGTTGCTGACTCCTTCGACGCGCGCCGCGCCGGCAGGTCCGACTGCGCCAGGACTTGCGGGTTATCCACATTCTGTATACAGTCTGGGGAGATCACACAACATCTAGCGCCAATGGTCAAGAGGTTCTTTAGGCCGCTGCGCGGCTGGCCGATCGTGGAAACGTTCGTTTTGCGCCTGGCGGGGCACTTCACGACCTGGCCGGCGGATGACTTCGGCCGCTTCGTCAGCGCCTCCGTCGGGACCGGCATGGCGGGCGCGTTTGCCGCGATGCCGCCACCCGTCGAGCCGCTGCGGCCACCGCCGCCAACCTCGGCCGCACCCGCAAGCTTCGAGATGCGCTTCATGAAGCTCCACGCCGAAGGCCGCTTCGACGAGATGTGGGAGTTGCTGGCAGAAGATGCACAGCGCGCGTGGGGCGGCCTGCAGAACTTCATACGTGAGATGCCCCGCCTCGACGAGTGGCTGGAGATCCTTGACATGGAGGTGACAAGCACCACCGTGCTCGAAAGCTGGACCGACCACTTGCATCAGCGCACGTACAACAACGTGGCGCGGCTCGTCATGCGGTATCGCGTGCGTCAGCAGTGGAAAGAGTGGACGTTCGACCGTCAGGTTCACCTCGTACCCGCGGCCGGCGGATGGCGGACGCTGTGTTATCCGACAAGAGCAAGAATGGCCACAGGTCACTGATATAGTGGGTTGGAGCCCATGCTTCAGCAGACCATCGAGGAGCAGGAGCGGTATGAGCGGTGGCATCGCAGGACCACGCGGGCGATGACCCCGCGGCGTCTGCTGCAAGAATCAGACGAGCTGCTCTTCTGGGTTGAAGAGTGTCTCGTCCAGAAGATTCGCATCGTTCCAGGCTGGTTGATTCCAAGACTGATGACGGTGCTTCGCCATGCCCATCCACAACTTCCGTCGCGCCTCGGGCGCGAGCGGCGGCCCGAGCACGTGATGGAAATCATCTACGACGCGCAGGCCGCGCTCATGGAGCAGGCATGCATCAGCCGCGGGCCGGCCCAGGTGATTCCACTGTTCGCACGGTCCCGAGAGCGGATGCTGAAAGAGGCCGCCACGCAGTAGCGGCTTCAATGCTGCGCGTCGACCTTCATCTCCACTCGCATTACTCGCACGACGGGCTTAGCTCTCTGGATGAGCTGATCGAGCGGGCGCACGAATGCCGCCTCGACCGGATTGCGCTGACCGACCACAACACGGTCGAAGGCGCGCTCAATTTGGTGCGCGTCGCTCCCGAGCTCGCGATCGCGGGGGAAGAGGTCAAGACGCTGGAAGGCGAGGTCATCGGTCTCTTCATCACCGACCGCGTTCCGCCGTTCCTCGCCCCCGAGGAGGCGATGGACCGCATCCACCAGATGGGTGGGCTGACGTACATACCGCATCCTCTTGATCGGCATCGCGCAAACTTTCGACCAGAGCGCATGGTCGAGCTCGCCACCCGGATCGACATCATCGAGTCGTACAACCCGTGGTGCGACGCCGCGGCGAATACGGCTGCCGCGCGGCTGGCGGAGGAGCTCGCAAAGGTGCAGGCGACGGGATCCGATTCGCATTCGGCCGAAGAGCTGGGCCGCAGCTGGATGGAGATCGAGGAGTACTCGAGCACCGAAGACTTCCTCGAGAAGCTGCGCTATGCCCGCCACGTCGTGACAGCCAGCAGCGGCACCGGACGGCGTGCCTGACCTACCCAAGCTGCTCGTAGTGGGGTCGGTCGCGCTCGACAACCGCGACGGACCGTTCGGCAAGTTGCGCGAGGAGCTCGGCGGGTCCGCAGTCTATTTCGCGCTTGCCGCAAGCCTGATCGTCCCCGTCAAGGTATCCGCACCGGTCGGCCGCGACGCTGTCGACGCGGTCACGAAGGCATTTGAAGGCAAGCCGATCGACACTTCGCTGCTCCAGGTCCTGGAGTCGCCGACTTACCGTTGGAAGGCACACCAGGAGCACGGCCACACGGTCGACCTGGGCAGCGCCGACCGGATCTACGACGAGTGGAAGCCGGCCGTGCCCCCCGATTTCGACGGCTGGGCGTTTGTCGGCTCGATGCGACCGGACCGCCAGGCCGAGGCGATGAAGCTACTCCATTCGGCTCGACTTCTGGCCGCCGACGCGATGCTCTCGTACATCAAGCTGCAGACGCCCGAAGCCAAAGATGTTTTGGGTCGGGCTGGTTGGTATTTCTGCAACGAAGATGAGTTCGCCGCGCTCGGAGGTGGCGTGCCGGACGAATTCCGCCGGCGGTGGTGGCTCGAGGGGCTGGTCTTGAAGGCGGGCCCGAAGGGGGTCACCGCGCACACTGCCGATGGCAGCGTGCATGTGCCGGCGCTGCCGGACTACCCCGCGTTTGATACAACTGGAGCCGGAGACGCTGTGGCCGGAGGCATGCTTGCCCGCTGGCTGAGCACGGGAGCGCAACGGGGTGGACTGCAGGATGCGCTCGTGTGCGGCGTGGCATGCGCCTCGCTGACCATCGAGTCCATCGGCGTGCGAGGCATCTCGAGCGTGACCCCGAAGCTCCTTGACGAGCGCATGGCAGAAGTCTGGGCATGTCTGAAACGCGAGTCGTGATCATCACGGGCGACCTGGTCGAGCAAGCGGTCGACGCCATCGTCAACGCGGCCAACAACGATCTGCAGCTGGGCGGCGGTGTGGCCGGTGCGATTCGACGCGCCGGAGGTCCGGCGATCCAGGACGAATGCGATGCGCACGGTCCGGTGCAGGTCGGCGAAGCCGCGATCACGGGCGCTGGAAATTTGTCCGCTCGTTACGTGATTCACGCAGCGAGCATGTCTCTCGGCGGACGCACGACGAGGGTCTCGCTCGAGTCGTCGATGCGACATGTGTTTCGACTCGCTCACCAACACGACGTCGAGACCATCGCAGTGCCCGCGGTCGGCACAGGCATCGCGGGATTTGCAATCGATGAATGTGGGCGCGTGATGGCGGAATGCCTGAAGGATGCGTTAAGTCAAGGTTGGCAAGCGAGGGAGGTTCGCTTTGTTCTTTTCGGTGAGGAGGCAAAACGCCCTTTTGAGACCGCTTTCTGGCACGTTTTTCGCGCCCCTGGCGCCCCAGCTGCCTGAATTCAGCTCGAATTGGGGTTGTCTTACCCAAATACCCACCCCTAGAATGGGCGAGTCCGCCCCCCACAGAATCTCTAATAAGGACGGTGACTTAGTGGAAGGCTACTGCTTGAAGGACAAAAGAAAGGTTGAGATGAAAGACCCTCAGCCGATCACGATGAAGAACGGCAAGCCTGCAACAATCGGCACATGCCCTTTCTGCGGCACCAAGATCTACAAGATCGGCAAGGCCGTTTAACAACGACAGTCGTCAATAAGGGCCGCTCCTGGGGGCGGTCCTTTCTTTTTGTTCAGCTGGTCAGGGGCGGCTCGAGCGCGCCCAGCAGCACGTCGGTCGCTGAGACCGCTTCATCGACTCCGAGCATTTTGAAGATCTCGACGTTGGTCGGATTGTTCACACGCGCGATCGTCTTCTTGACGCGGAAGTGTTTCTTGGCCATCTGCAGTGCGATGAGGTTGTCCTCGTCGTCGGCGGTCACTGCGATGATCGCGTCGGCGCGCTCGATTCCCGTCTGGGCGAGAAACCTCACCTCGCACCCGTCGCCGCGCATCACGATGCTGCCGAGCTGAGTCTCGAGCCAGTCGGCGCGCCGAGCATCCTTCTCGATGAGCGTGACCTCGTGGCCGCGCTCGACGAGGTCGCGCGATAGGTAATAGCCGACCGTTCCACCGCCGACGACGATCACGTACACGGGATCAGCGGCTCTCTCGTTCGAGCAAGACCCTTTCTATGTGCCTCGCGCCCTCGATGGTGGGGCAGATGGTGTGCAGGCCGAGCTTCTCATAGGCTTCGGCACGCTCAGGGTCGTAGATGCGGGCCACGACGTGAGGCACCTTGTAGACGTCCTTGGCGATCTGGGACGCCATGATGTTGCGGTTGTCGCCCTCGGTCACCGCGACGAAGCCGTCGGCGCGCTCGATGCCGGCTCGGCGGAGGACGTCGACGTCCGTTCCGTTGCCCACGACCTGGTCCCCTTTGAATTCCCGCGTGAGCACGCCCCGGGTCGAAGCGCGGGAGAAGGCGTTGGGATCGCGGTCGACGATGACGACCTCGTGTCCGGCCTTGTCCATGTTGGCTGCGATCTGGGAGCCGACACGCCCACACCCGATGATGACCAGCTTCAACGCCGGTTGATTATAGGGACGGCTGTGAACGGCCTTCGGGCACGGCGGCCGGAGGTTGCTAGGATTTTGACGCGTGCGTTTCCCATTCACCTTCATGGGCGTCATGGCGCTCGCAATCGGAGTCTGGGTGGTGGTTTATCTGGCTGCGCACCGGTCGTTGGATCCGGTTTCACAGGAGCTCGCGGGAGGCACGGCGTTGGTCTGCTTCGGCTTCGCGGGTTACGTTCTGATCAGGCGCGTCATGCGAGGTCCGCAGCACTGATGGCCGATCGCGCCGCGCATGCCCACCCGACGACCTCACGCAAGGTTTTGGTCGCGGTCAGCGGGCAGGAGATCGACGCCGAGACGGTCCGGTTGGCATGCCGCATGACCGACCCGCAGGGAGGCCGGCTGTACGGGGTCCACATCATCGAGGTGAACCGGTCCTTGCCGTTGGGCGCGGTGCTGGACGACGTGGTCGAGCGGGGCGAGCAGATCCTGGACGAGGTGGAGAAGCTCGCCGCCGCCGCACAGCTGCCGGTGGAGACGGAGCTGGTCCAGGCGCGGGACACGGGGCCGGCGCTGGTGGATGAGGCGGTGGAGTGGGGAGCGGACCTGATCGTGATGGGGCTGCCGTACAAGCGGCGGTTTGGAGAGTTCAACCTCGGCAAGACGGTGCCGTACGTGCTGAAGAATGCCAACTGTCGGGTGATGTTGTTCCGAGAGCATCGGGAGCACCGGGAAGCCTCGGCCTAACCCCCGGCCCAAAATTCGCCCCTTGCGGGCCCTCCCCTCTCCCAGCGGCGCCCTCCCCCAGCCTGCCGAGCCTGACATATGACCTTAGTCACAGCAAGGACCGTTGACAATCCTGCTTGTTAAGGTCACGCACGATGGCTACGACCGGCGTCGAGCGCCCTCACTATTTCGCCCGGCTGTGGCGGGAGCTCGGCACCCTTGGCGGCGAGCACGACGCCTTCATCAAAGTGATCATCGTCGAGCGAATCGTCAAAGCGATCGTGCTGATCGCGCTCGGCGTCGGCCTGCTCGTGGCCGGCCGCAAGGGATGGCTCGACATGTGGGCGACCTGGGCCGAGGATCAGCTCAACTTGAACGTCGGACGCAACATCATCGTCCAGTTGCTGTTGCGCCTTCTCACATATATCGGTTCTTTCAACCACATCACCATCCTGGCCGTCAGTGCCATCGCATACGCTGCGCTCGAAGGGACCGAGGGGGTCGGCCTGGCAATGCGCAGGCGGTGGGCCGAATACTTGACCGTGATCGCGACCGGGATTCTGATTCCGTACGAGGCCTACGAGGTTGTCCACCGCGTGACCCTTTTCAAGGTCGGCGCTCTCCTTCTAAACCTGGCTGTGGTGGGCTACCTGGCTTATCGCAAGCGCCTGTTTGTCGGCATCTGACACAGGCGTCAGCCAGACGCAACGAAATCCGGCGCGGTGCAGCACATAGCGCACGAGCGCGCCCAGCGTTTTCAATCCATACACCGTCGACGTCGTGAAGCTGGTCGAGCTCGCGTCCGCGTGGTAGCGGCCGATGGCGGGAACCTCGCCGATCTTGAAGCCGAATGTGGCCGCCTGGATCAAGACCTGCGTGTCAAAGACGAAGTCGTTGCTGTTCTCGAGAAACGGAATCGCCTCGAGAAACCGCCGTGAGTAGGCCCTATAGCCGGTGTGGTACTCGGACAGGCGCAGGCCCAGGACCTGGTTTTCCGACGTGGTCAGGAATCGGTTGCCGAGCCGCTTCCACCAGGGCATGCCCGCTTTGGCAGGATCGAGCCCGAGCCAGCGCGAGCCCAGCACGATATCGGCTTCGCCGCTCTCGATGACCCCGCACAGCTTTGGAATGATGGCCGGGTCGTACTGCCCGTCGGGGTGGAGCATCACGACGACGTCTGCGCCCATCGCAAGCGCCTGCCGGTAGCACGTCTTCTGGTTGCCGCCGTAACCAAGGTTGCGACGGTGGCGGATGACATCGAGCCTGAGGGCCGTGGCCACGCTTACAGTCGCATCGGCGCTGGCGTCGTCGACCAGCAAGATCCGATCCGCGTGGCCCTGCGGGATGTCTCCCACGACCTCGGCCAGGGTCTTGGCGGCGCGGTACGCCGGCAGGACGATGACGCGGCGTGGACGCGGACCACTCCACTGCAGCTCACCGAGCGGAATCGGATCCGGTCGCACGGCCATCCTTTCGATCGTCAGGTAGCCCGCGATCGCGAGCGCTCCGACTGCGGCCGACCAGAAGTTGATCGCAAGAGTCAGATCGATCGCGGCGTAAGCGAAGAACAGCACCGCAGCCGCGACATGCGGCCAGCGCAGCAGACCCGCGAGCGCCAGGTCGGCCAGGGCAAAGCCCGGGATCACCAGCAGTGCCAGGTCGTGGACGTTTTGGTGCGGGCTGAGGACCAGGGAGGCTGCAATCGCCAGCGCGAAGTCGAGCCGGGGCTTGTCAGGCCGCCAGCTCAGCGATAAGGCGACCAGGGCCAGCAGGAAGAGAAGGATGACGAACGCCACCGCCTTGCCGCCCCCCGGGAGCACCTCGAGGATGTTGCGGAGCGAGTACACCGCCGGGTCCGTGTAGACGAGATGGCCGGTGCTCGGCAGGCGACCGGTGGCGGCCCAGGTGCCAACCGTCGTCAGGTATGTAGTCACAGGACCAATGCCAAAGCCCGCGACGGAAATAAGCCCGAGGCCGGCAAGCACGCCCGCGAACGCGGCCAGCGCTCGCCAGGCCCGACGGGCCAGGAAAAGGATTGGGATCAGCAGCAGCAGTTGCGGCTTGGCGAGAGCGAGCGCGCTGAACGCCCCCGCCATGCCGTAGCGGCCGCGGGCCCACGCCGCATACGCAGCGGCGAGCGGCACCAGGACGACGAGGTCCGACTGCCCCTGAAGGACTGTGACAAATAGTGGGAAGAAGCCGCCGATCATCGCCGACGCGGCCAGCCATCCGCGACCGTGCACGCGGAGGCTGCTGCGGACCAGGATCGCGATCAGCGCCGCGACCAGGATCACGTTGAATGCAGCCATCACGTAATACGCCTGCCGGTAGTCCAGGTACGCGAGGGGTGCGATCAGGAGCGTGTAGTAGGGCGGATGAAAGTACGGCAGCACCACGAAGCTCGATGGAGCGTGTCCAGTGATCTGCAGCTCGACCTGTCGCTGCATCGCAATGTCATAAACCGCGGCGCCGCCATTGGAGACGTAGAGTTTCGCCGCGGCATAGAAATTGAAGAAGTCAGGCCCTTGCAGATTGCCGCGGACAAACGAAAACCAGTAGATCACCCAGAAAAGCAAGGATCCGATACCGGCGCCGGTGGCCGCGGCGTAGCCAAGCCGAACCAGGCGCTTGGCCAGCCGTGGATTCATCGCCCGCTTTCGAGGCGAAGGGCGAACCGCTCGGGAAGTCTGGCCTTTCGGATCGCGCGCTGCGCGCCTTTGATGTCGTAGCGCACGCGGTGAAACTCGAAGGTCCCGGCGTCAACATCCCAAACGCCGTAGCTCGCCGTCGGGAGACCGTCCCGAGGCTGGCCGACGCTGCCTGGATTGACGAGCGCCGGACCGGTGAGTCGAAAGGAATCGACCCTGTATTCGTGCGTCACCGTGTCATTCGCAAGCCCAAAGATCCCAGGCACGTGTGTGTGACCATGAAAGCAGACCCTGCCGTCAAGCAACTCGAGGTTCGCATGTGCCACCGCGGTGTCGAGCACGTATTCATAAATATGGTCGCGCGGACTGGCGTGAACGTGCAGAACGTCGTGTTCGAAATGGCTGTCCGGCAGGCCCCGCAACCATTCCAGCCGCTCCTCTCCTATCACCTCAATCGTCCAACGAACCACAGACGCCGCGTCATCGTTGAACCATTCGAGAATTTCCGGGTCGGTGCACGCGCGATCGTGATTTCCTACCAGGGTGAGCCATTTACGCCTGATCACTTCATCGACGCATCGCTTGGGATCGCCGCCGTAACCGACCACATCGCCCAGACATAGCGTTTCGTCGACAGGTGGGCAATCGCGCAACACCGCTTCCAGCGCTTGCCAGTTGGCGTGGATGTCAGAAAGAATCGCGATTTTCAAGCCGGGCGCTCGTAGAGGCGCGGGTAAATGTGGTCGAACAGGATGCGCAACGTAGCCGCGATGGGAACGGCCACGAACATGCCCAGAATTCCGCCCCAGCTGAACCCGGCGATGAGCGCGACGATGACGAGAATCGGCGGCAGGCGGACCGCGTCGCCCATCACTTTCGGATAAACGAAGTTGAGGATGACGTTGGAGATCAACAGGTACAGAAGCGCGACCAGCAAGGCCTTGCCGGGCGTCTGGGAAAGCCCGACCAGGATGGCGGGCACTGCGCCGATGAATGGCCCGAGATATGGGATCAGCGCAGTGACGCCGGCAATCAATCCAAGCGCGATTGGATCCGGCAGCCCGATCGCCCAGCAGGCAACGCCAGAGCACAGCCCGATGAGGCCGGCGATGACGAGTTGGCCCCGCACATAGGCGTAGAGCATCTTGCGGACCTTGCGCCAGATCTGGTCGAAGTCCGTGCGGTAATCATTCGGTACGAAACGGCGAAGGTCGCGGCGAACAGCAGGTGCTTCGAGCGCAAGAAGGAACGCGACGATGAACATGAGCAATAGCTGCAGGACAGTGGTCAGTGCGGTCAGGCCCAGGGTGACGGCGTTGCCAAACTGACCGAGCAGATATTCCCTGAGGTGTGAGTTGATGCTCTGCGTCACGCCTTTGAGGTCGATGTCGATTCCAAATACCCGAATTGGTTGCAGGCTGTTCAGCCGGTCCTGGGCGGAGGCGGTCAGGTTGGGGAGCTGAACCTGGAGCTGATTGACCTCACTCACGCCCAGCGGCACGATCAACAGGACCAGGCCGGCCAGCACGATGATGATCGCGATAAAGACCAAAACGATCGCGAGGATGCGGGGAACGCCGGCCGCGTGAAGGCGCGCCACGGCGGGCTGGATCAGGAATGCGATCGCCGATCCAAGAACGAAAGCTCCAAGAAAGTCGCGGAGGAGGAAGAGGACGACGATCGCCACGATGAGAGCCGCGATGCCAAAGGCGATTTGCAGGTAGCGCCGGCGCCGCTTCGGATCGAGAGACCACGCCGAGGCAGTGACCCCGCTGATCGGGGCAGGACTCTCGAGTTCTCTCTCGTGGGGCGCTCCGGGCTGCGGGTTCGGACGCACGTTACGCAATCATCCGCAGTATGACGAGCGGAACCAGGGCCCGACCCGGTTTAGGTCTTGGCCTGCTGGAGCGCGGCCTCCTCGTAAGCGGCACCGTGGAGGGGATTGGTAGTACTACGCCCGGCAGCAATGGCATACAGCGCTAGGAGGACCAGTCCGACACCAAGGACGCCATAGGCCGCAACAGCCGTGAATTCCTTTGTGATGAGTCCTCCAAATGCTGTACCCATGATGCTGGCCGTCTGAACCAGGCCGAACCGGGTTGCCATGACGCTACCGCGATTGGATGCGTCTGCTGCCTCGATCAGCGCGGTCTGATTGGCGACTGCATAAATCGGATTGCCTAACGACGCGATGAACAGGACCGCGCCGATGACGACGATGACGGGCGGTGCTAAGGCAATCGCAATGGAAAACAGGCCGGTCAGCAGAAGTCCCGCACCGACTGTTCGCAGAGTCCCAATGGCGCCAAACCTCGCTACGGCAATCGACCCAATGAAGATACCTACTGACAAGATCAGCTCAAGGGT
>Ga0209689_1000800_pt1 | contig 22691 bp, 23 predicted proteins | sample GraSoiAngelo_149_FD_187119 | JGI IMG/M metagenome (GOLD analysis project Ga0209689, IMG submission 187119) | Grasslands soil microbial communities from the Angelo Coastal Reserve, California, USA - 14_1009_09_30cm (SPAdes) (version 2) | ecosystem: Environmental > Terrestrial > Soil > Grasslands ... | reverse complement strand
GCGAAGGAACTATTATGCTGGTGGATGGTGGATGCAAGGTGGAGGGCTACAGCTCCGATATTACGCGAACCTTCGTCCTGGGCAAGCCGACAGACAAAATGAAGAAGGCCTTCGATATCGTGCACCGTGCGCAGAGCACGGTGTTGGCGACGGCGCATCCGGGACTGGAGTGCGGGGCAGTGGACGCGGCTGCGCGAAGGGTGATTACGGACGCGGGTTACGGTCCCGACTACAAACATTTCACTCACCGTGTGGGGCACGGCATGGGCATGGATGGGCACGAGTGGCCATATCTGGTGCGCGGCAATCCTACGAAACTCGCTGCCAATATGACGCTCAGCGATGAACCGGGAATCTACATCCGCGGCGAATTCGGCGTTCGCCTGGAAGATGACATGCACATTACGGAAGATGGCGCGGAACTGTTTACGCCGCAGAGTCCGTCACTCGAAGATCCGTTCCGCCAGGCCTAGCAGAAAACTGCGGGTGGCAGATTCGTTGCTCAGGCTTCCGGAAGCACCGGGCAACCCGGAAAGTCTTTCATGTACTTATTCCCGATATATTGAAGATCTTTAATTCCAATCGCGCTAGTGAAGTAGCCATCCGCGGTCAAGTTCCGCAAGAATGAGAAGAATTCCACACCCTGGCTGATGCTTGGATCGGCTTTTGCATTCTTTCGGTAAGCAATCAGATCAAGTATTTGTTTTTGCTGTTCCGGCGTGCACTCCAGATAATTCTTCCCATAACGATCGTTGCAAGTTGAATCCAGCCACATCAGGCCGCCGCCTAATTTCAACTGGTAGTCGCTGTTTTCGCTGGTCAGCAGGTCAATGAATTCGGGAGCGGTGGCTTCGATAGCGCCTCCCGAATGATTGTCTGGTGGAATGATGGCTTGGCAAAGCGCCTGGAGCGTTTTGTATTGCTGCGGCGAAAAGAACTTCGGCGCATAGGCGCCTCCGGCAGATGCTTTCTCCGCCTGCACTAAATGATGGGCGTATTCGGCTGCTTGCGCGGGAATGACTCGGAGAACGGAGCCAGCCAACACTCCCATCGCGAGCGATTTCAGAATGTCGCGACGGCTGATCGATTCGCTTGAACCGGGCAGTGACGTGCTGTATGAGTTGTCAGTCATCCCGAGTTTTGAGTTCTCAAACTTCGGCATAAACAAATTAGACATTCCCCTTCTTCGCCTGCTCGAGCAGATACTCCGACGCTCGCCAGGATAACGCCAGGATGGTAAGCGTTGGATTCTTGTCCGGATTGCTGACAAAGCAGGCCGCATCAGTTACAAACAGGTTCTTTACGTCGTGCGCCTGGCAATACTTGTTCAAGGCTGATGTCTTTGGATTAGTTCCCATACGAGCGGTTCCGAGCTCGTGGATGATGACGCCGCCATCGGTGATTCCGTAAGGATGAGGACCGCTGCCGTCACCAGCCTTGCTCTGGAAAGTGCCTCCACCAGCTTCAACGATCGACCGGAAGGTCTCCTGCATATCCCGCGCCATCCGGATCTCGTTGTCGCTCCACCGCCAGTGAAAACGAAGTACCGGGATCCCCCATCGGTCAACTACGTCGGGATCGATTTCACAATAACTGTTTTCATTGGGAATCATCTCGCCACGGCCTTCGAAGCCGATGTAGCTGCCATAGCTCGAACGGCACTTCTGTTTCAATGGCGCGCCGTATCCTTCGTACTCCTCGCACACACCATCAAAGTCGCCGGCGCCGGGCATGAAGCGGCCCCCATAGAACTCGATGTGATATCCGCGCAGGAATTCGTTCTTGCGGTCAAACTTCCACCACGGAATGTACATGTGCATCCCGCCCACACCGTCGTGATTGTGCGGCGGAACTTTGGCTAGCTGGGGAAAGTACCCAGCGCCCGAACTCCCCACAGAGTCGGTCAGATAGCGCCCCACCACTCCCGACGAGTTCGCCAAGCCATCAGGAAAAAGTCTTGAGCGTGAGTTCAGCAACAGCCGTGCCGATTCGCAAGCGCTGGCTGCGACGACGAAGGCCCGGGCATTCACCCGTTTTTCAGTGCGTGTGGTTTTATCGATATAGGAAATCGCCTCTGCCTTTCCGTCCTTGCCCACCAGGATCTCGCGCGCCATCGCATCTGTGATCAAGGTCAGCCTGCCGGTATCCTGCGCCGGCGGAATCATTACCTGGCTGGAACTGAAGTTGGAGGCTGTTACACATCCGCGTCCGCACTGCGCACAATAATGGCAGGCCGCTCGGCCGTTGAGAGGTTTGGTGAGGATGGCCATACGGGAAGGCACACAGAGAATACCGGCCTTGTCGCAGGCTTTCTTGACCAAAACTTCTGTACAACGCGGCGGGGGCGGCGGCATAAAAACGCCATCAGGCGCACTGGAAATATTCTCTTTGGTACCAAAAACTCCAATGTAGGATTCAGCTTTGCTGTAATACGGGGCGATTTCTTCGTAGGTAATAGGCCAGTCGTCGCCCATGCCATCGGTCGATCGCGACTTGAAATCCACCGGCGCGAAACGTAGTGCAATACGGCCCCAATGGTTGGTGCGGCCACCGACGATTCGGGAACGAAACCACCGAAAAGTTGAACCAGGAGCTGACACGTAGGGCTCGCCGTCGATATCCCACGCCCCATTCGGAGCCAGGAACTCACTATTGAGTTCACCGCGTAGCTTGCCGCCGACCCCGATACCGCGATGCTCGAGGTCGTAAGGCCAGAGATGTTCTTTGTAGTCTCGCGCCGGATCTAGAGGAGGCCCAGCCTCAAGCATCACGACACTCAGCCCGCCTTCGGTAAGTATCTTCGCAGCGGTGCCCCCGGCCGCACCGGACCCGATAATGCAAACGTCGTACGGTTTCGGTGAGCGAGTTATTTGGGCCATTTAGGTCTCCGCGCAAAAATGCAATTATAGACGCCGCTCTGCCATGCGCCTCAGGCTTGGTTTGAGATCGCGTTCGATTCTTTAGAACCGCAGCCGGTTGAGATAATCGAAACTGATCTTGATGCTCTCCAGGGGATTTTTAGGATTGTCATGTTCCACGAAGTAATGCTTGATTCCCGCTTTGTCCGACTGTGCAAAGATTTTTTTCCAGTCGATGATGCCACTGCCCACTTCGGTCATTTCAGGCAACGAATCGCCGAAATTCTGGCCGCCTGATGCTGACGCCTCCGGGATTTTTGTCAAGTCTTTAACGTGAACCAGGGGAAAACGTCCGGGATAACGATTGAAGTATTTCAACGGATCCTGCCGCCCAACCGTGATCCAGCAAAGATCCATTTCCATTTTGACCAGCTTCGGGTCGCACTGCTCCAATAGGGTGTCGTAAGGCAACTTCCCGTTGACTGGATCGAACTCGAACCAGTGATTGTGATACGCAAATTGGATTCCTGCCTTTTTGCTGGCAGCACCTGCACGATTGAAAGTCTCCGCCGCTCGCTTCCATCCATCGGGCTGTTTGCGAATCTCTTCGGGAATCCATGGGCAGACGATGTATTTGTGGCCGACAATCTTGGCTGCGTCGAGCACTCCCGGCCACTTATCCCCGAGAATCTTGTAGTCCACATGGGCCGAGGGCGCAACCAGCGAATGACGATCAAGAATCGTTTTCACTTCCTGCGGCGAGTGATCGAAATATCCGGCAAACTCGACCTCGCGGTAGCCGATTTCCGCGACCTTGGCCAATGTGCCTTCGAAGTCTTGTTTCATTTGGTTGCGCACGGTGTAAAGCTGCACGCCGATTTTTTCGATCTTGCGCTCTGCTGCCCAGCCCAAGCGTCGGCTCAGCAGCGTAGCAGCGCTTATAGTTCCCAGGAAATTTCGACGGTTCATCATCAGATTTCTCCCCGCTTCATCAATCCCACCGAGTGATCGCAAGCTCGAGCGGTAAGCGCCATGTAAGTGAGTGAAGGATTGACACACGAAGAGGAAACCATGGCGGAGCCATCGGTAATAAACAGGTTCTTGGCATCGTGCAATTGGTTGAACGGATTAAGCACGGAAGTCTTGGGATCTTGTCCCATACGAGCGGTGCCCATCTCGTGGATTGTCAGCCCGGGTGCATTGTCTTCAATAAACGGTTCGATCTCGTGCGCCCCGGCTGCCGAAAGCATCTCCGCCGCGGTAATCGCCATATCTTGCAAAATCGCTTTTTCATTTTCACGGAAAGCGCAGTGTATCTTAAGCACATGGACGCCCCAGGCATCTACCTTTTCCTTGTCAAGTTCAACAAAGTTAGCGTGGTTGGGGAGGCACTCGCCGAAGCCGTAAAAGCTAAACATCCAGGGACCAGGCTGGCGCAGCACACGCTTGAACTCGGGACCGAACCCAGCCATAGTGATTCCCCGGCTCCAATCCTGTCTCCCTCCGCCGCCTTGGAAACCGTAGCCACGAACGAACCCGGGGTACTTCTGTTTCACGTTTCGAAAACGCGGAATATAAATCCCGTTCGGCCGGTTGCCAAAGTCCACTCGATTCTCATTTCCCTCGATCCGGCCGGCGGCGCCCCCGCCCATGATGTGGTCCATGAGGTTGTGCCCCAGTTCACCGCTGGAATTACCCAGGCCGTTGGGAAACTCAGAAGTCGCAGAGTTGAGCAGGATGCGCGTTGATTCCAGCGTGGATGCGCAAAGAAACACTACGCGGCCATGGAACTCCAAAGCCTTGAGACTTTGACCATCAATGACCCGGACTCCACTCACTCTTCTGGCTTTGGAATCGAATATCAAGCTGTGTACCACGCTGTGCGGACGAACGGTGAGTTTACCGGTAGCGAGAGCAACTGGAAGGGTGGCATTCAGGCTGCTGAAATACGAGCGCGTGCTGCAGCCGCGGTGGCACGGTCCGCAGTAGTGACATGGTGCACGACCATTGTGGCGTTGGGTCAGCACTGCGGCGCGGCCGATCGTCATCAGCCGCTCCCCCGAGAAATGTTTTGCGATGGCGTCCTTCACCACCATCTCGGCACAATTCATCTCCATCGGCGGCAGAAATTTTCCATCCGGCAATTGCGGCAGTCCTTCGTTCTGGCCTGTGACGCCAACGAAATCCTCGACATAGTCGTACCAGGGAGCAATGTCTTTGCAGCGGATGGGCCAGTCCGCCGCGATACCTTCGCGCACATTGGCCTCAAAATCCAGATCGCTTAAGCGATACGATTGCCGTCCCCACATGATTGATCGACCGCCGACCTGGCGCCCGCGAATCCACATGAATGGCTTGTCCGGATCGGTGATATAGGGGTTCTCGGTATCATTCACAAAGAATTTCGAGGCCCACTCGTCGCATGCGTAACACTCGCGCTGGATGGGTTGCTGCGCAGCCGTTCCCTTGCGGTCGCCCAGACCACGAAAACGGACTTGCCAGGCCGGAACGTGTTCCACGAAGTCCGTATCCGGCTCGATCGGGCGTCCCGCCTCCAGAACCAGCGTATTGAGACCCTTCTCGGTGAGTTCCTTGGCGGCCCATCCGCCGGTGATCCCTGAACCTATGACGACCGCGTCGTATTTGACATCCGCCATCCCTAACTCCTTGAGGCCTCGGGTTCCAGTGGAGCGCAACCTTGATAACGGCTAAAGTGATTCCGTAACTTGAGTTCCTCGGTTTCCCCAATCTCGGAGGTGTAATAGCCGACCAGCGTGAGCCGTTTCACGCTGGCCAGGAACGGCCCTTCCATCGGTTCACGTGGCCGCCGCCTTCGCCGCGTTTCAAGCTTTTGCTCACGTACGCTTGTCGCTTCGTCATCCAGGATCGCCAGAATGTCCTTCTGCTGATCGCTGGTGCATTCGACGAAGTTTTTCCCGAATTGCTTGCGGGTGCGTACATCAACATCGTCCAACCCGCTGAGAAAATTTGATCTTTCTTTGTCCTCGCACCACTCGGCGAGAATCGCATCCATAAACTCGTTTACCCGCGCTGCTTTCGCGCCGGGCGTGTCGGTTTGCGGAAGAATTAAGTCGGCGATTGCGGTAACAGTTGCGTTCTGGTGGGGATTAAAAGTCTTCAGCGCTGCTGTGGCCGGCAACTCTTCATGCACCTGCCGGAACAGAGCGAACATATCCCGGGACAATATCGGCAGTGCTGCCGCACCAGCCAGGAGTTTGAGTGCCTCACGTCGTTCCATTCGCGACCCTCCCAGATGTGTAAGGGCGGAGATTAAACCTCGCAGCTTTGGGCAGTCAATCGTAATATAAAAAATCGATTTTGGCGCTGCGCACGCCAAAACAGCCGAATGGACCGCGGTTACGCGGTTCCCGCGCGCAACACCATCTCACGCGCAGCGCGCAGACTGGCGACTGTATCGGCTGTGGGAATGAATTCCATGGCGACGTAGTGGCTGTATTTCAGTTCAACCAATTTACGATAAATGTTCGCGTAGTTAATCTCCCCTGTACCTGGCTCGTGACGACCTGGTACGTCGGCAATGTGGATGAGCCCCACATCTCCAATATTCTTCTCCAGTTTTTCAATCAAGTTTCCTTCAGAAATCTGCTCATGATAGAAATCATAGAGAAATTTCACGCGAGGGTGAGCCACCTGGCGAACAATCTCGAATCCCTCCGCGACTGAGGTCAGGTAATACTTGGGATTTTCTTCCTGATCGATATTCTCCAGCAGAAGCGTCACATTCTGCTTGGCCGCAAGATCGGCTCCCCGCTTCAGAGTCTCTACACAACTTTGGTGCTGCGCCTCCTGGGACAGTCCTTCCACTCTGTTCCCGGAGAGAACAATAATCGCCGGACACTCTAGCTTCTCAGCTACAGGAAGCAATCGTGTTATGTCGGAGAGAAATGCCTCGCGCGCGCCCGGATTGGCAACGCCATTCTTGGTTGCAGCCATGGTATCGAAGTTGATGTTCAGTGCTCTCTTCCTTGTGTCGGCTTTACGAAAATCTTCCACTGACCAGTTCTTGTATTCGTCTACCAGTTCCACCGCGTGATAGCCCGCCTCGGCAACTTTCTCCAATCGCTCCTCAAAGGGCAAGTGCTCATATACGGTCCACAGCATTACGGATAGTTTGAATGGCAAAACCGGACTTGCATCGCTGGCCTGTGAAGATAACCCGGAACTTAAAGGCAATACCGCGGTACTCAACGCGGCGCCGGTTAAGCTTTTAGCAAAGTCGCGCCGATTCATGATTCGAATCTCCGCACTGAATCGCTTTTCTTACGCACTTCAATTCATGAGCTCTCGAGCGTGCAGCATCAGGTTGTAATCCCGAGAATTTCATTTCGAACATTCTTGAGCACGTAAAGCGCCCGCTGCACACCAACTTCACCGGGCAGGATGGGGTCTTCATTTTCAATACTGAGAATCCCTTGATAACCAACTTCCATGTAAGTGCGGACAATATCTTTCCACGTGCTCGCACTGTGCCCATAACCAACCGCACGAAACGTTTCCGATGCCTGCGCTAAACCTTTGGTGTCGAAGGCAAAATTCAGCACGCCGTACTTTGCCACGTTGTCCTTGAACATGACGGTATCCTTCATATGGGCATGGAATAGTGCGCCCTGTTTCGCCAGCATGCGAATCACCTCGAGGGGATCACAACCCTGCCAGAACAAATGGCTGAGGTCGCAATTGGCGCCAATCGCCTCGCCCACAGCCTCGCGTAGCTTCAAAAGGGTCATCGGATTGTAGACGACAAACCCGGGATGCATTTCGAGAGCAAGCTTGTGTACACCGTGGTTCCGAGCAAACTTCGCGGCCTGTTTCCAGTACGGAATCACTTTCTCTTTCCATTGCCAATCCAGAATCTGCGCGTATTCGGGCGGCCAACGATAAGTAGCCCAGTTCGGCATCGTCTCATTGGGAGCACCTCCCGGACATCCCGAGAATCCGACAATTACCCCAACCCCTAAGCGCTCTGCCAGCAGCACTGTGTTGCGGAAAATCGCAGCGTCGCGCTCCGCCCTTTTGGGATCGGGGTGTATCGGATTGCCGTGACAACTCAGCGTCGCCACCAGGATGTTGCGATCGTCAAACTTCTTCTTCCACGCTTGCAGCTTGGCAGGACTGCTCAGTAATTCCGTAACTTGACAATGCTTATCTCCCGGATAACAACCGGTGCCAATCTCCACTGCTTCAATTCCCCAGCCGGAAATCTTGTCGATCATCTGATCCAGCGAGAGGTCGGGAAATACCGCATCGAACACGCCAATTGGGATTTTTCGCGCGGGGCCTGCGGGCAAGTCCGCGTCACTACTCGAAGACGTTTGGTTCACCAGGGCAGAGGCGATGTTCGGCGTTGCCGCCGCGGCCGCTACCAGGCTCGTGGCGGTGAGAAACTTTCGGCGTCCGGGAGACTTAGGACCGGCATGAATGAGATTTGGAGTGCTCTCCATAATTTCCTCGCAGCTCAGGTTTCCGCACGCAGGGCGAGCGGATGATAGCGTTCCTTCTGCGCCCGCAATCTTCCGTTGCGCAAGCAGAGGACATGAATGCGGGGTAGCTTATACGAGTGCACCCTAATCAGCAAAGGAGATCACCAAAAGGTAGCTTTAACCTTATTAGATGAGAACCATTAAGGCATGCTGCGCAAGATTTCCTTCGCCGCCCTTCGCCCGCTGGCGATCGCCCCGTGCACCGTTCCGTTGTGCCCGGAAAGGTCAGTGGCCTCGCCAGCGAAAAACAACGTATCCTCCACTGGAGTGGCTAGTTCTCGCTGGGCGCCGTCACCTCCAACCTTTACATAACTGTAAGCTCCCCGCGCGAACGGGTCGGTTTGCCAATCGTGCGTGTAGGCCGCTCCTAGCAGACCTTCAAGCTCCTGCCGATCAACCTTTAATAATCTGCCGAGAGTATCCAAGGCTTTGTCAATAATGAAGTCTTCGCCTTTGCCAGAGATAGCTTCGGTACATTTGAACGGCGCCCAGCCGGTAATGATGGGCAGCTTCTCCGGCATTGTGGTCCACCAGGTGGGAAATGGATTTTCATCCGACAAGAGGAAACCCATTTTCGCCAGCGTCTTAGATTCGGGACTATGCTTTGGCCGCAAGTTCTCCCAAAAGCGCTCCCGAAAACGCAGTGTCACGCGAATGACCTTGCCCATGGCGAGTTTGCCGAGCGCTTCTTGCTTCTTCGGCGGCAGTTCTGGAACGAAACGCACTGCCCCGACTTCTTCCTGTCCCCGCTCAAGCAAACTAGCTTGCAACACCGAGAGCGGTAGGGTTACCAGCAAGCACGAACCGTTGAAAGTGAGTGTCCCTTTGACGCTGCGCGCCTTGACCTCCACCTGACGGCCAGTCCAACGGATACTCTCAGCAACCGTATTGAGCTCGATCGCCACACTGGCGCTTGCCAGTTGTCGCTGAAAAATGTCGGTCAACAATTGATAGCCCTGCGGAATGCGGAAGGCTCGGTCACCTTCAATCTTCTCGTCGGCGCGCAGCCCCTTCACCAGCCAATGAACACTAACCAGGCCAGGATCTGCCGCATGAAATCCGGTCACGTATTTCCTGGCCCACTCTACTGACTCCCTTTGCTTCGGGTCAGTCTGCCAGCTTGGATAGCGCCGCTCGATGAATTCCAGAAAAGATTCATCCGGCGAGCGGTCATTTAACTTTTCCAACAGACTGCCCCCCTCAGAAAAGAAATCGCAGGTACACAATTCTCCATTGCGAACGCAAAAGTTCTCGCCCTTCACTTCCCTCGCTACCGTTTTGTGCTTTTTCAGCAGGTCCCAAATTTCGGGCGGGCGGCCGTGGATGAACTCTGCGCCCAATTCCACCGGCACATCGCATACGGCATCATAGCGAGTGAAAATGCGGCCGCCCAGGCGCTCGCGTGCTTCTAAAATCAAAACTTTCCGGCCGGCGCGAGAGAGTTCCGTCGCTGCCGAAAGCCCAGCCGCACCTGCTCCCAGGATAATTACATTTGCGTCAAAGGACATGAAATGAGGTAGCTGCTTAAACAGCTTCAGCAGGGTAGATGCGAGTTGCTGAGGTCACGCTGCTCAATTTATGAAAGGAAGATCCGACTTAAAGACTGCCGTGGTCCATTTTGGATGGCTTAGACGGCGAAGCGCATGGCGCGTATCCTTACTCGTATCGCAGACCTTGGATGGGATCGAGTTGTGATGCCTTCCGAGCAGGATAGTAGCCAAAAAGAATTCCCACTCCGGCGGAGAAAACGGCACCAATCAAGAAAATTCCCGGGGTCAGTAGAGTGGGAAATTGGAATAGCCTTTCAACCCCTACCGAAGAAATTATGCCGAATAGAATGCCTAGAATTCCGCCCAGCAGGCTGAGCGCAATCGCTTCGCTAAGAAATTGAATTTGCACATCCCATTCCGTCGCTCCCACCGCCAGCCGCACACCGATCTCGCGCGTACGCTGCGTAACCGACACCAGCATGATATTCATAATTCCTATACCGCCGACGAGCAACGAAAGCGACGCTACGCTCGCCATCAGCACGGTCATAATCCGGCTGGTCGCAAGTTGCGCCTGAATCACATCTTCCGGCCGGCGAACGTTGAAATCGTCGTCTTCGGCGGCATTCAGATGGTGACGTTCACGTAGAAGACTTGTGATCTGCCGTGTTGCCCCAGGCATCGCCTCGCGAGAAACCGCCGAGCAGAAAATATCGTCCAGCCAAAACGTGCCGGTAATTCTCTTTTGCACGGTGGTGTACGGCATCACCACAAAGTCATCCTGGTCGCGTCCGGTCGCTGAAAATCCTTTGGTCTGCATGACTCCAACCACGGTGCACGGCAAACTCTGCAAACGAATTGTCTTTCCTATCGGATCTTCGTCCCCGAAAAGATTCTCCACCACGGTATGTCCTAGAACACAAACCATCGCGGCGTTATCCACGTCAGCGCTCGTGAAAAACGATCCATGCGCCACCGTCCACCGGCGAACTTGCAAAAACTCCGGAGTGACTCCCCGATAGGACGTCGCCCAATTCTCGCCTCCATAGACGACCTGTATCTGTCCGTCGACGTTTGGCACTGCAAGCTTTATCGTCGGAACCTGTTCCAGGATGGCATAAGCATCAGCCAGCACCAGCGACCTGGTGCCACGAGATCCCAGCCGCATGCCATTGTGAGTGCGGCTCCCCGCCTCGATCCAAACGAAGTTGTCTCCCAGGCTCTGTAATTGGTCCTCGATGCTGCTGGTCCCCGCGTTGCCAATAGCCACCACGCAGATGAATGCGCCCACGCCCACCGATATGCCAAGTATGGTGAGCACACTGCGGATCCAATGCCGCGTCAACGTTATGAAGGCTTCGCGAATGACAGTCTTGAAACTCATCAGAGCAATCTCATAACTTCAAATTCCGCTCACCGCCGTTCAGGCTGGTAAAGGTTCGATCCGAATGGGCAATGTCACAGCTCGCACCCCGATCGCGTCGAAGACGGCGTTGCCAATCGCCGGGGCCAATCCGATCATCGGGCATTCTCCCGCCCCCGCCGAAGGAAGATCCTTCCGGTCGAGCAAGACCGTCTCCAGCACCGGCACATCGCTGAATCGTGGGACCCGATAATCCGAGAAACGTCCGTTCAAAATGCGCCCGTTTTCGAATTCAATGGCTTCCCATAGTGCGCCGCCCAGTCCCATGACATTCGCGCCTTCAATCTGATTGCGCAGATTGTCGGGATTAACAATGGCGCCACATTCAAAGGCAGTGACCACTCGAACGACTTTCACCTCGCGGGAACTCCGATCAACCGCCACCTCGACGCAGGTCGCAACATTTCCGCCCTTCTCGAATCCACCGCCCATTCCGAAGCCCTGGCCGGCAGCGGTTTTCTTTCGTCCCCATCCGAACTTCTTGGCGGCGGCCTCGAACACCCCTCGCAGCCGTTCGTTCTTCAGATTCTTCAGGCGAAATTCAAGCGGATCAATGTTCACCAGATGAGCGAGCTCGTCCATGTGTGATTCGCGGGCAAAGTGATTCGCGGTGGCTGCCAACGCGCGATACGACCCTTGCCGAAGGGGAGAGCGCGTCTCGTGAAACTGAATTCGCTGGTTGGGAATATCGTAGAAAGTACGGATTCCCGCCGCGCCGGAATTATAGTTGTGAAATTCCCAAGCCAGAATCGTGCCATCTTTTCGCAGTCCGCTGCGGACATCAATAACCCCCGCGGGACGAAAATAGGCCCAGGAGAATTCTTCTTCCCGCGTCCACACCAGCTTAACCGGCCGCTTGGCCGCGCGCGCCAGTCGCGCCGCCTCGATCGCGGTTTCGCCCGTGTGTTTTCCTCCATAAGCTGACCCTGTATCCGGCATCAGGACACGAACGCGATCCTCAGGAATGCGAAAGGCTTCCGCGAGTTCACTGCGCACGCCGAAAGGCCGCTGCGTGCCTGTCCAGACGGTCAGATTATCGCCCGACCACTGCGCCAGCGCCGCGCGTGGTTCCAGGGGCGCGTGCGCAATGTAGCTGACGTTGTAAGTCTGCTGCAAACGGTGATCGGCGGAAGCTGTCGCTTTCTCGACCGATCCGATTTCATATTCAGCCCGATCCTCTCCTCCGGCCGGATTCTTCTTCAGATATTCAAAGAGTTCCTTGTTCGAAGGCTGCGGCTCGGACTTCCACTCGGCGTGCAGTGCGGCTATCGCGCGACTGGCGATTTCTACGGTGGGCGCTGTGACTCCTACAAAATTGCCGTCACGCACAATCGCAACATCACGCATTTTCTCCGCGTCGTGGGTGTCAAGTGAGACCAGCGTCGCTCCGAAAGCCGGCGGCCGCAAAATCTTGCCGTGCAGCATGTCGGGTAATTTCTGATCGGAAGGATAACGATGCTTTCCGGTGACGAAGTCCAGCCCATCCACTTTGCGCAATGACTGGCCTTCGACCGCCCACTGCGTCGCGGGTATCAGCGGATCCTCTGCCGGAATGGCCTGGGTGAACTGTTGCCCTTTTAACAGGGCTGCGTATTCAACCGCGCGCTTGCTTTGTGTGTCTGTGACCTTGCCGTTCGCAGCGACCAGTCTTCGCCGATCAACCTGCCATTGCGCAGCCGCCAACCCAATTAGCAGATCGCGCGCAGCCGCAGCAACTTTCCGCAATTGCAGATTCATGGTTGGCGTGGTGCGACTGCCAAACGTGCCCATATCGTACGGAGTCAGCTTCGTGTCGCCCATCACCATATGAATCTTGTCGACGGGAACGCGCAACTCTTCCGCGACCGCCTGGCTAAGCGACGTTCGAATATTCTGGCCCACTTCGACCTTGCCCGTGTACACGGTTACCTCACCGTTTTCTCCGAGGTGCAGCCAAGCTCCAATCTCATTGGGGAGTGATTCCCCCTGCGGCCGTTTCCTGGTGCCAGACTCCTGCAAACCGCGCCCATCCTTCAGCACGCAGAAAACTAGTACCCCGGCGCCAAGGAACTTGAAAAATTCCCTCCGATCAACTTCGAAATAGTAGGCAGGCGGCGCATTGAGTTCGTAGCGCTCGGGCTCCAGTCGCCAATTCGGATTGTTGCTCATTGGCTGGCCTCCTTCATTGCTTTCGCCGCCTTCTGTATCGCAGCCACAATCCGCGGATAAGTTCCACAGCGGCAGATATTACCTTCCATAAAATGCGCGATCTCACTCTCAGACGGATTGGGATGCGTCTTCAAAAGCGCCACCGAACTCATGATCATTCCCGAGGTGCAGTAGGCGCACTGCATGGCGTCTTCATCAAGGAATGCCTGTTGCAACGGATGCAGACGTCCATCCTGCACAAGACCTTCAATGGTTGTGATCCGTCTGTTCCCCACGCTGCCAACCTGCGTGATGCACGACCGGCGCGGGTTTCCGTCGATCAGCACAGTGCAGGCTCCGCACTGGCCCTCGCCACAACCGTATTTGCTTCCGGTCAGATCGAGATGGTCGCGCAATACGCTGAGCAAGCTGACATCCGCATCGGCGTCCACGTCGTAGACACTTCCATTCACATTTAAGGGGATCTTAGCCATGCGGAAACACCGGATCAGACGTGTGCTAGGACAACTAAAAATGATACACCACAGCGAATTCTGGTTCGAGCGCACCTCCGTGAAAGCCGCTTGCGTTCAGGGAGGGTGACCGCAAATCCTGCACTTGAGCTACAGTATTGGCCGGCGAATAGAAGCCAAAGCCGCCTTCCCTTCGCACCCGCTGGCTCGCCATGAAGACGTCCGCTCTCAAAATCGTCGGCATAGGCGAGGTTCTCTGGGATTTGTTGCCTGGCGGCAAGCAACTCGGCGGCGCTCCCGCCAACTTCGCGTACATGTCAAACTTGCTGGGAGATCACGGAATCGTCGCCAGCCGCATTGGCAGCGATCCCCTCGGCCGAGAAATGGCAGCGACAATGCAACAGTTGGGGCTCACCACCTCTTACCTGCAGACTGACGAAACCCATTCCACCGGCGCCGTCGGAGTCAAAGTTGACCCAACCGGACAGCCCGAGTTCACCATTACGCCCTCAGTAGCATGGGACTTTCTCGACTGGACTCCCCTGTGGGAAGACCTGGCGGGCCAGGCCGATGTCGTCTGCTTCGGAACTCTGGCCCAGCGATCTCCAAGTTCCCGCGCCACCATTCGCCGGTTTTTACAGGCGGTGCGAACTGACACTCTGCGCGTCTTCGATGTAAATCTTCGTCAGACTTTCTTCTCCGCCGAGGTGCTCAGCGAATCATTGCAGTATTCCGATGTGGTGAAGCTCAATGACCTGGAACTGCCGCTGGTGTGCAATCTTCTCTCTTTGGAGTTCGGCGAGCAGCAAAGTTCCGCCCGGCGGCTGCTCCAGAAGTATGGATTGAAGCTGGTCTGTGTCACCCGAGGAGCGCATGGCAGTTTGCTGGTAAGTCCATCGAGCGCCGCGGCCCACCCTGGATTCCGAGTGAATGTGGTTGACACCGTCGGCGCTGGAGACGCCTTCACCGCGTGCCTGGCGCATCATTACCTTCGCGGCGCTTCTCTCAAAACCATTAACGAAGCCGGCAATCGATTTGCTGCATGGGTAGCTAGCCGTCCGGGCGCCACGCCTTCTCTGGACGGTCGCGAATTAAAGGAGGCGCTCAGAATGTTTGACGTGGAATGACACGCCACGCCAACTACACGCCTCAATGACCGTGTGTGATTTCCAAAGCGCTGCGAGCAATGCTACACGACACCTGCTGCGACTCTATCTATTGAAACGGAATTGATTCACTTCGTTCCAAGAATTGCTTCATCTCCTTTGGGATTGAAACGTCTTCGACTGTGGGTGTAGTCTTGCTTGGTGTGGACGCTTGCAACATCAGTTGGAGTCGTCCGAGTGTTGCTCTGCGTAATGGCAGCGCCAGCGTTAGCATGTCTATTGCCTGGACGCGCCCTCACGCCGCAAGAGCACGCCTGCTGCAAACGCATGGCTCGGCAGTGTGGGTCGATGAGGATGTCGTCCTCTCATTCGTGCTGCCAAATTGAGGTCCGGGCACAGACCTCGCTGGTGAAGACGTCGGCGCCATCAGTGAATCCCCAGCTCCACGCAATTGCCAGTTACCAAGCCGCGTCCGAATCGCCGAATGCCTACAATGCAGATCCTCTGAATCCCATCCACCCGCCGCCGCGATCCTCGCCCAGCTCAACCATCCTGAGAATCTAAGCCCGTTCTCTATACGGAAGCGGCAGTCGTGTGTTTACCGACATAACAGGAGAGAACTATGCGCACTCATGTGCTTTTATTCGCCTTATTGCTGGGGACCGGCGCGGAAGCATTCGCTTCCGGTCATGGCCCCGTTTTCGGCTTTGCCACACCGGTGAATTCGCAGGGGGAGTGGAGTTTCGACGCCGGAATGTTCGGGCGGAATGCTACGTTCGGCTCGCAGCTCACGGCGCGGACGATGGCGAGTTACGGCTTCACGCCCCACCTTCAGTTTTCATTGATCGCCCCCGCACTCGCGCAGCAAGGATCGTTGCCGATGACCATGATGTCGGGCGGAGGCGAGTTCCAAACCAATTTGGCGTGGCGTTTTCATCATCAGCCGAATGCGATTGGAAGCCGCTTCGAAAGCACGGCTTCGGTCGGTCTGGTGGTGCCGGGGCCCCAGGACAATTTCGGAATGTTTCGCGGCATGCGTTTGGCGCCGGGCGTAAGCAGTTGGATTGCTACAGGCGTCGCCTCGCGCAGTCATTACCTGTGGATCGGAGGTGGGCTTATGCGATTCGCGGAATCGCAGGGAGATCGCCGCCCGAACGTGTACTCAACCAGCTTCGTCTATGGGTACCGGCCACATGCCTGGCGCAACGATCGGCCGTGGGATTGGCGTTTGTTCGCCGAGTTTAGCGGCGAGTACGTAGGGCTGATGGAGCGGGCAGGAGCGTTGATGCCCGGCTCCGACGCCAGTCAGATTTTCGGCGGGCCGACGGTGCTGGGCATTTACAAATACTTTGCAATCTCCGGTGGCGCGCAGTTTCCGATTTATCGAGATATGGGGCGGCTGTATCCGCGTGAACGCGTGCGGTTCGCCATTAACGTCAGTTATTTCCTTTTCTCACATTCGCATTGAGGTGAATTTATGAAAAGAATTTTGATTTGCGCATTCATTACTTTGACCTTGGCAGTTTCGGCACAGGCGGAACTGCGCCGGGTCGAAATGAAAGTCTTTGGCATGGATTGAGGAGTCTGCGCCCACGCCGTGCGCGTGGCGCTGAAGAATATCAGCGGTACAGATACCGTTGATGTAAGCCTGAGCAAAGGCGAAGCCGTCGTGACTCTCAAACCGGCTAATGCGGTAAAGTACGAACAACTGTTGCGTGCAATCGAAAAGAATGGGTTTGTGGTGAAAGGCTCGAAGGTCGTTGCCGACGGCAGCGTAAGCGCGAGTGACGGCGTGACTAACCTTGCCGTCAGCAGCAGCAACGAGCGGCTGAAGCTTGAACCCGCGGGCGCGAATGTTTCCGCGGCAACCGGACTGTCAGGGAAGACTGTCGAAGTGATCGGCACCATCCCGGAAGTTCCCAAAGGAAAAACTCCGGAAGTATTAAGGTATGACTCCATCGTGGAAAAGTGAACTATGCCCGTGACAGCGGCGCCCAATCGCCAGAACTTCTGGTTGCAATATCTTTCCCTTTTTTCATCGCTGGGCACGCTGTTGTGCTGTGCTCTGCCGTCATTGCTGGTGTTGTTTGGGCTGGGCGCCACTGTGGGCTCGCTGCTAACGGCGGTGCCGTGGCTGGTCAGCCTTTCGCATCACAAGAATTGGGTGTTTACGGTTGCCGGTGTACTGATTGGCGCTAATGTTCTGTATGTGCATGTAGTCGCGCCACGCTTGAGAGTGAGCACCCTTACCTGCGAGCAGCGCGATGATTCCTGCACCAGAGCCGCCCCATTTCAGCATTGTCGTTCTGTGGATTTCGGTCGCGATTTACGCTATCGGGTTTTTCGTGGCCTATGTGCTGGGGCCGACTCTTACGTGGCTCGACAGATCGGGTTAGGACCTCGGGCTGCTAGCCGTTCTGGTGCTTTGCATTGATTTCCATCGTGCATCACCGAAAAGATTCCCTCTTGACTTCTACGCCTCAAACAAGCCATGCTACAAGAAGTGTCACGAATCGTGACGTTAGCTACTAGCTAACTCCTTTGTTCTCTAGATTTGCGCGGGGTCGCTCGGTAAAGTGATGATTCCAGTATATCGAGGTTAAAAAAAATGGGGTCGTCGAGTCGGAGAGTTCCATTTTGGGAAATTCGGGCCTCGAGACCCACCGAGAAGTGGAGCGACCTTGGAAGAGATGTGGAAGGGGAGAGTTGTTAACTTTCCAGCTTGAAAATCCTCTCCATCAAGAGCCATTTCTCTCCTAGCTTCGCCTCCGGCAGCGGTTGCTTAACTTCCACATGAGTTCTTCCCATTCCTGAACCTTGGGATTTCTCTGGTCGGCGCGCGCTTTTGCTTCGAAAGAGAAGTAGTCATTCACTTCCAGAATCATGAGCATTCGCGCTCCCATCAGGTAAATTTCCGCGTCCTCGACGCCGGATTCTTTTAAGCTGGCCGTGATCTCAGGCCAGATCTTCTGGTGGTATCTCTTGTACTCGGCGATCAATTGCGGGTCGTCTTTTAGGTCCTGGGTAAGGCAGTAGCGCTGGTTCATTCGGCTTCACTCGAAACAATATCTAACACGCGACTGCCGCCGCTCCGTAGCCTCGCAGCGCAAAATAAAAACGTAAGCATGACAAATCAGGGGAACCACGAACGCTTTCTGGATATTCGTGGCATCATTGGTTGCGTCCTCTTTTTGAAGAATTCTCTAGAGTTCGCTGGCCACCGCGTTCCAGAAAATGCGTATCACCAGCCTCTCTCAGTTGGGCTGCTGCAATTTCCGGCGTGATGTCGCGCTGGGGTGTAGCTAACATTTCATATCCCACCATAAACTTGGGGATTGTCGCCGAGCGAAGTAGTGGCGGAAAGTAGTGAGCGTGAAAATGCCACTCGGGATATGAGTCTCGGTCCGTGGGGCGCTGATGAAATCCCATGGAATAGGGGAAGGACGCCTGGAAGAGATTGTCATAGCGGATGGTCAGACGCTGCATGATGTCGGCTAGTTGGAGCGTCTCGCCTTGATCTAATTGTGCGATGCTGGCGACATGCCGCCGGCTCAACACCAGAGTTTCGAAAGGCCACACCGCCCAGTAGGGCACCAGGGCGACGAATCCCGGATTCATGTAGACGATACGGTCGAGGTGTTCCGTCTCAAGGCTCAGATATCGGCAAAGTAAGCATGTGCCATGACGTGCCAGGTAGTCGCGCTGCGCGAGTTGCTCGCGCTCCGGAAGATTGGGCATTTCGGCATTGGCCCAAATCTGGCAATGGGGATGCGGATTGCTCGCTCCCATCACTGCGCCCCGGTTTTCGAAGATCTGAACATGACGAATCCACGGGATCGAACCGAGTTCGCGGTACTGCTTTGCCCAGACGTCAACCACCCGACGGACTTCTTCCAGCTTCATTCGCGGGATGGTCAAATCATGTCGCGGCGAGAAGCAAAGCACGCGACAGATTCCGCGCTCGGTGCGGGCAACAATCAGGCCGTCTTCATCCCTTTCATTGTGTGGTGCATCGGGCAATAGCGCGGGGAAGTCATTATCGAACACGAATGTACTGCTGTACGCCGGATTGCGATTTCCGTTGGCGCGTGAGTTCCCCGGACACAGATAGCATTTTGGATCGTAGGCAGACTGCTTTTCGAGCGAAGGCTTTTCCACCTGACCTTGCCACGGACGCTTCGCGCGATGCGGAGAGACAAGAACCCACTCCCGGGTCAAGGGATTGAACCGGCGGTGCGGAGTTTCCTCGAGCTTCTCTGGGCTCATGTGGTCTCTTTGAATTCCATCTCCGGTGTAACTAGGCCAGCGCCGTCGGCAGCCGAGCAGACATAGATCTGCGGCTTCAGTCCGGTACCGTTCTCGTAGGCTTTGGCAACCTGTCGCCGAAATTTCTCCGCGTGCTGCTTGTCCACCAGGTTGATAGTGCAGCCGCCAAAGCCACCTCCGGTCATGCGCGCGCCATAAGCGCCTCTTTGCCCGCTGGCGAGTTGGACCATCAAATCGAGCTCGGGACAGCTTACTTCGTAAACATCGCGCAGGCTGTGATGCGATTGGGCCATCCGCTTGCCAAATTCTTCGAGGTCTCCGGCGCGAAGTGCTGCTGCGGCCTCGAGGGTACGTGCATTCTCGGAAACAACGTGCTGCGCTCTGCGCCAAATGGTTTCCGGAAGCAGCGCGCGATGACGCTCAAGCTGTTCCGGGTTAAGGTCGCGAAGGGCGCGGATGCCGGGCACAGCCTCAGAAAGGCGGCGCACCGCTTCCTCACATTCCGCCCGTCTCCGGTTGTATTCGCTGGAGGCCAATTCATGTTTCACCATCGTGTTGCAGATCACCAGGCAGACGAAGTCCGGAATCGAAAGCAGTTCGTAGTCAAGCGATCGGCAATCCAGAATCAAGGCGTGACCGGCCCGACCATGAAGCGAAACAAACTGGTCCATGACACCGCAGCGCGCGCCGACGAATTCATTCTCTGCTTCCTGGCAAAGCCTGGCTACTTGCACCCGGTCAATGGAGCAACCCGAAACGCTGAGGAGGGCATAAGCGGTGGCAACTTCAATGGCCGCAGAGGAACTCAGGCCGGCGCCTATCGGAACCTCGCCGTGGATCAGCAGGTTCGTGCCCTGAAGGTGGAAGCCGGCTCGCTGGAGATGCACGGCAACTCCCACCGGATAATCGCTCCAGGTTTGAGACCGACTTATGCTATCGCTGCTTAATTCAATTTCGCAGGTTTCGTGAAAATCCTCGGAGTGAACTACCAAGCGGTGATCCGGTCTGCGATTAGCGGCGACCAGGCAATGGAAGTCGATTGCCGCGGGGAGTACGAAGCCCTCATTGTAGTCGGTATGCTCGCCAATCAGGTTGACCCTGCCCGGGGCACGGTAAAAACGTGCGTCGGCTCCAAAGCGCACGCGGAATCGTTCACCTAGGCTGAGCGGTCTGTCCATTCTGTTCCGGGCCGGCCTATTTGTACTGGATCGAAGGGGGAGGCGCAACCTCTTGACGCTATTTCTTGAGTGACAATTCGGAAGAGCGAGCGGCATGCTCGCGTTTTGCGCTGCGCATACCGCGTTTGCCGAGCAGAAACATCCCGAGCCCGAATACCAGCAGCACTGTGCCCCACTGCAAATTAATGTTGATGCCGAGTGACTGCCGGTATCGCGAGGGATCTCCGAGTAGACCGTATGCGGCCAGAATGCACCCCAGCACGGAGAATAAGATTCCGATCGGAAGGCGAATGTCCATGCAGGCTGCTCCTACCAGAAGATGAAATTCAACAAAGCTGTGCCCACAAGCACAATGAGCGCGAGCGAAGCGGGCTTCAAATACCAGGCCATAGACTCCTCTTTGGGTCGCGGTGTCAGAGAGTAGACCAAACCGACGAGCTTGCTTTCCTCTGGAGCTTTGGTCAAGAGACTGACGAAGATGGTGACGAGGAAACAAGTTGTCCAGGCAAAAATCGCAGTCCAGAAATTTTGTGCCATCTCGCTGGGGTAAGTGTGCAGCACGGCCATCCAACCGCCCTTGATGCCTGGGACCGCTCCCGCGGGGAGAGTGAGAGAGTGGTGCACAGCTGCCGCGGTGGTTCCGGCGAGCAGCCCGGAAAAGGCCGCGTGACCCGTGGTTCGCTTCCAGAACATGCCGAGTAGAAAGGTCGCAAACAGCGGAGCGTTCACGAAGGCAAAAACGAGTTGCAACATGTCCATGATGTTATTAAAGCGGTTCGCCATGTACGCCGCGGCCACAGAAAAGGCGATGCCGAAGACTGTCGCGGCGCGACCCATCCAGAGATAATGCTGATCAGTTGCATTTGGCCGGATATAAGACTGGTAGATGTCGTAAGTCCAGACAGTGTTGAATGCGGTGACATTTCCTGCCATACCCGACATGAAACTTGCCAGAAGTGCGGTGATGCCAAGTCCCAGCATGCCGGACGGGAAATAGTGAAGCAGCATACTGGGGATCGCCAGGTCATAGTCGAGTTGAGCGACTCCGTTTTTATCAATTACCGGGGCGCCCGTGGTCGCGTCCATCTTGTAGGGGATGAGCCCATGAGCGGGGGACACTGCGGCGGCGGAGGAGGTCTTTGTCGCCGACGGACTGGGGAGCGCCACGGCGATGATGCCGGGCAAAATCACAAGGAAGGGAAAAAGCATTTTTGGAAACGCGCCAATCAGCGGCGTCCTGCGAGCGGCGCTCATGGAGTTGGCCGCCATGGCGCGCTGCACGACCAGGAAGTCCGTACACCAATAGCCGAACGACAAAACGAATCCGAGTCCCATCACCAGGCCAAACCATTCCACGCCTAGCCGATTGGTCGCCGGACTTCCCATACCTGACCACGAATGCGTAAAGCTCGGGTCCAGTCGTGCCTTCAGTCCAGCCCAGCCGGCGATATTCCTCAGGCCCAGCCAACTCAGCGGCAAGAAACCCGCAACGATCAGGAAAAATTGCAATACTTCGTTGTAAATCGCACTGGTGAGCCCACCGAGCAGGATGTACACGAGCACGACTACCGCTGAAGTGAGAATGCCGATGTGGAAAAGCCATTGTGGACCCACTCCAACGTTGTGAAAGGGCTGGTCGAAGACATGCAGCGTCTGGATAAGCTTGGCCATGGCATACATCGAAATGCCAGAAGAGAAAACCGTCATGATGGCGAAAGAGATGGCGTTGAGTCCGCGGGTTTTTTCGTCGAAACGCAGCCGCAAATATTCCGGCACGGACCGCGCCCGCGATCCGTAGTAAAACGGCATCATAAAGATGCCGACGAACACCATGGCTGGAATGGCCCCAATCCAGTAGAAGTGGCTGGTGGCGATTCCGTACTTGGCGCCGGATGCGCCCATGCCAATTACTTCCTGCGCACCGAGATTGGCAGAAAGAAAAGCCAGCCCGCAGACCCACGCCGGGATGGCGCGTCCGGCGAGGAAAAAGTCGGTGCTTGTTTTCATCCGCCCTCGCAGGGCTACGCCGATGCCCAGGACGAAAACGAAATAAAGAAACAGAATGAGCCAGTCGATGCCTGTCATCTTGGGCCTGTCATCTTGGCAGAGAGCCTTTTTCTCTCTTTGTCAGGAGCGGGAAGCGCCTCGGGGTAGGCGCACGCGACTGCGAAAGAGCGAAGCGATGACCGCTACGCCGCCGTGAGGTTACATGAGCGAGCGGCGCTGCTGCAAGATGATTGTGATCATG
>Ga0209689_1000798_pt1 | contig 22715 bp, 20 predicted proteins | sample GraSoiAngelo_149_FD_187119 | JGI IMG/M metagenome (GOLD analysis project Ga0209689, IMG submission 187119) | Grasslands soil microbial communities from the Angelo Coastal Reserve, California, USA - 14_1009_09_30cm (SPAdes) (version 2) | ecosystem: Environmental > Terrestrial > Soil > Grasslands ... | reverse complement strand
CTCGCGCGTGCGGGGCGAGCGCCCGACCACGCGCCGGCGGCGTTCGCGCTCGCGCGCGGCTTCGAGCGGACCGGAGAGACCGACGCGGCCTTCGCGTGCTATGAAAGCGCCTACTGCGACGGCGACAACCCGCTGCGCCTGAAGCTCGCGCTCGCCTTCGCGCGCACGCTCGAGCGACGCGGCGACCTCGCCCGTGCGCTGCGGATGCTCGAGACACTCCTTGCTCTCGGCCTCGGCTCGCCGCGCTGGCGCGAGCAGGCCGAGGCGCGCGTGCGCAGACTCAGCCGAAAGCGATGGCGAACCCTCGACCGGGCGAGCTAGCGATCCGGCCGCTCACGGCCGCGCGCGTCGACGACGTGAAGACCGTGACCGCCGGGACCTGGGGCGCGACCTGCTGGGACCTCTTCCCGCGCTTCACCGCGAAGCAGGAGCGCGAGCGCGGGCTCACCGGCAAGGGCGAAGCGCCACGGCGCGCCGCCCTCGCGCGCCTCGCGCGCCGGCGGCAGGCGCCCGGGCTCGTCGCGTACCGCGACGGCGAGCCCATCGGCTGGATCGCGCTCGGGCCGCGGGCGGACTTCACGCGCGTCGACGTCTCGCGCGCCACGCCGCGCGTCGACGACGTCGCGGTCTGGGTCATCCCGTGCCTAACCGTGAGGCGGGGCCGTCGCGGCCAGGGGATCGCGATCGCGATGATCCGGGCGGCCGCGCAGTACGCCGCGAGGCACGGCGCGCCCGCGGTGGAGGCCTATCCGCGTGCGGACTCCGCCCGGCTGCACGACGACTTCGCTTTCTACGGCACGGCGGCGATGTTCCGGAAGGCCGGCTTCCGCCAGGTCCGCGGACCCCTCGCCGGCCTGCCGAAGAACTGGACCCCCCGCGTCACGATGCGCGTCTTGACCGCGCCTCCGCGGCGACCTCCCCGCGCGAGCGTGCCGTCGCGAGCGCGGGGAGCACGATCGCGCCCCCGCGCATCGCGACGAGCACGGCCAGGAAGGTGACCCCGAGCAGCTCCCTGGCAAAGGGAAGCCGCTCGGTGAGAGGTGACACCGACGGGTCGCCCAGGATGAGATCGGCGGCGGTGAGGACGAGCGCCACTGCGGCGAGCCAGATCGTGCGCGGGAACCGGTCGAGGATCCGGATCACCAGACCGCTCCCAAAGAGCACGATCGGGATCGAGAGCGCAAGGCCGAAGAGAAGCAGCGCGAGGTCGCCATGTGCGGCCGCCGCGACGCCGAGGATGTTCTCGAGGCTCATCGCGAAATCCGCCATGACGATCGTCGCCACCGCCGCACGGAGCGTCGTCATCTCCCGTGGCGACCGTCCCGACGCGGCTTCCGGCCGGACCAGGCGATACGCGATGACGACGAGCGCGATCCCGCCCACGAGCTGCAGCCAGGGGATCCTGAGGAGCACCGTCGCGGCGGCGGCGGCCGCGATCCGCAGGACGACCGCCGCGCCCGCGCCGAAGACGATCGCCTGGCGCCGCTTCGAGCGAGGGAGGCCCCGCGCGACCACTCCGATGACGAGCGCGTTGTCGCCCGAGAGGGCGAGGTCGATGAGGACGATCGCCGCGATCGCCTGGACCGTTTCGAGCATCGCCTAGCCGCGCCGCAGCTTGTGCCAGATGAAGAGCGCCACACCGACCAGCCAGAGGACGGGCGCCGCGGCGTACGCGGCTGCGTCCGTCCCGGCCACGCTGACGTGATCGGCGGCGGAAGCGAACAGGTGCGGAGCCGGCAGCATCATGTCAGTATACTGACATAAGGCCAGGTAACTGTCCGTCGCTTACCTGGTGATATTTTCCTGACATGGCCGCCGCGGGAGAGCGAGCGCCCCTCGGGCGCACCGTACGTACCGCGCGGGAACAGCTCGACCTGACCCAGGCGGAGCTCGCCGAGCGCGTCGGGGTCTCCCGCGCGGCGATCGCGGAGATCGAAGCCGGCCGCATCCGCCAGCCGCGCGCGGCCGTGTTCGCCCGTCTGTCGGCGGCACTGGGAATCCCCGCGGCGGTGCTCCTCGCGAGCACGGGCCTGGCCGGTGCGGAGGCGGGAATGCTCGCCGAGGTCGAGACGGACGAGCTCGTCGCGATGGCCGTCGGCATGGTCCATCTGGCCGACCGCGATCGACGCTGGCTCCGCGACCGCCTCGACGAGCTCCGTGAGCTGCTGGTGCTGCGCCGGTCGAGCACGCGAGGCCGCGCGTCGCGCCGCCGTTAGCGCCGCGACGCGCGGCCGGTCCGATCAGCTCGTCTTGATGTAGACGTTCATCCCCGACACGATCTTGTTGAAGTTGATGATCCCCTGAACGACGAGGCTGATCCCCTCTCCGGTCGGATCGTCGTGATTGTTCGGAGGGTTAGGCCCGATGATGCAGAAGATCGTGAGGATCCCGTCGGCCTGGAGCCCGGCAATCGACGCGGGAGCGGTCGCGGTGAGATGGACACGCAGCTTGAGGGCGCCGCCGCAGAAGTTGGGCGGAAGGGTCGTGTCCGGGTCCGTATAGACCAGGACGCCACACCCGTAGGGTTGGAACTCGATCAGGTCCGTGGCGATCCAGGTCCCGGACGCCATCAGCGCGCCTGAGGCGTTCGTGTGCGTGAAGGTGCCGGAAGCCGTGACCGAGTCCGGGTGCGTGCTGAACGTCCCACCCCCGGTCACCGCGACGCGGTCGCCGTTCGACGCTTCAGAGACGTTCGGGTGCTCCATGTGGAGCTGGTAGGTGTGCGACTCGCTGTCGGCGACCGCGACGCCGGCCGGCGCGAGCGCCATGAACGCGAGTGCGAGCAAGATGGCGAGCACGAGGCATTTCTTCATCTGGGCTCCTCCCGCTGCGCGGCGTTTCCGCGGCGACGTGGTATAGCACCGGCGAGAGGCGTCATGTACAAGTCAACTGCCTGCGAGCCGCCCGGGTGAGCGAGCAACGCGTCTTGCCGTCGGTAGCGGAATGCATCGCGCGGTACGGCGAGACCGAGCCACGCATCCACGCGTTCGCCCGGTTCGAGGCCGAGGCGGCGCTCCTCATGGAGACCGGGCTTCGCGTGGCGGGCGACCTCGGCGCGCTCTCCGGCGTGCCGGTCGGCGTCAAGGACATCTTCGACACCGCGGGCGTCCCCACCGAATGCGGCAGCGCCCTGTTCCGCGACCGGGTCCCCGACACCGACGCGGCCGTCGTGCGCAACCTCCGCGCCGCGGGCGCGGTGATCGTGGGGAAGACCATCACGGCGGAGCTCGCGTTCCTCCATCCGGGCCCGACACGCAACCCCTGGGACACGACCCGCACGCCCGGCGGCTCGTCGATGGGCTCGGCCGCCGCGGTCGCGGCCGGCGTCGTCCCGCTCGCCGTCGGCAGCCAGACGAACGGCTCGGTCATCCGGCCCGCCGCGTTCTGCGGGGTCGTCGGCTTCAAACCGACGTTCGGCCGGCTGTCCCGCGACGGCATGCTCCGGTTCTCCCGCACGCTCGATCACGTGGGGGGTTTCGCCCGATCCGTCGAGGAGGTCGCGCGCCTCGTCGCGGCGATGGCCGGGGAGGACGCCTCGCGGTGGTGGGCCGATGACACAGGCACGCCGCGCTACGCGGCGCTGCGCACGAGCGAATGGGCGCACGCCGAAGAGCCCGCGCGCCATCGCTTCCAGTCGGACGTCGATCGGCTTGCCGCGGCGGGCGGCCCGATCGACTGGCCGAATCCACCCGACGGGCTCGACGACGCGCCGGCCCTCGTGCGCACGATCATGCTGTTCGAGGCGGCGCGGGGCCTCGGCCCGCGGATCGCCGGACGCGAAAAGCTCGTGAGCGACACCGCGCGCCGCGCGCTCGCCGAGGGTGCCGCGATCGCGGACGAGGCGTACGCGGCGGCGCTGCGCGAGCGCGAGCGGCTGATCGGTGCGTTCTCGGCATGGGCCGCGCGCTACGACGCGGTGCTCACCCTCCCCGCCATCGGCGAGGCACCCGGGCCGGAGACGACCGGCGATCCGCGCTTTTGCTCGCGCTGGTCGCTCACGGGGGCGCCCGCGATCACGGTCCCGACCGGGCTCGGCCCGCATCGTCTCCCGCTCGGGCTGCAGCTGGTCGCGGCTCCCGGCGACGATCGGCGCCTGCTCGCGGCCGCGGCCTGGGCGGAGGCGCACGTTCCATCGATCGGCTCGCCGCCGCTCTGAAGGAGGGGCGATGTCGCAACTGGCGGAGACACCACGCGTCCGGAAAATTCCTCGCCGGCGAGGCGTTCCAGCCGGAGGGGCCGTCCGTGTGGGGCGGCACGACGATCTTCGAGATCTGACTAGCGCACGCGCCGGTGGATGCGGCCGCCGATGCGTAGCCACTCGATCGCCCCGCTTTCGTCCCGCAGGAACTCGCCCTCGACATCCTTCAGCGGGCCGTCCAGCACGACGATCCGGTCGGACCGGTAGAACGCGATGCGCGCCGGGGGCGGCATTGGCGGCTTGCGCTCGAACTGCTCGGCGAGCGCGACCTTCGGGGTCGAGCGCATGACGAGCGCGCCCTCTTCCAGCGCGAGGTCGTAGGTGTTGCCGGGGCTCACGTAGCTGGCCACGTACGCCGCGAGCTGGCCGGCGGAGCGCTCCTGGGCCAGGGGGACCGGGAGCTCGACGCCGGCGTACGTCCGGTACGCCCAGCGCGCGACGGCCTGATGGACGAACGCCCCGCTGCCGGAGTTCGTGAGCACGACCAGCCCGAAGCCGCGGGCCGGCGCGACCGCGAACAGGGCGAGCTGGCCGATCGTCCCGCCGCCGTGGCTCACGAAGCTGACGCCGTCGAGCTCGCGAAGGCTCCAGGCGATCCCGACCGAGCTGTCCAGGGCGCCCGGCGCCTGTCGCGTCTGCATCGAGCGCAGGGTCGCGCTCGCCAGCAGCCGCGTCCCGTCGCGCGCGGCGCCGTCACCGAGCTGGAAGCGCGCGTACGTGAGCATGTCGCGCGCGCTCGACACGATCCCGCCGATCGCGTGCGCGCTGCGCGGGATGTACCACGGCCGCGCGACCGCGGGACCCTCGTCGTACACGAAGTGGCCGGCCGCGACGCGGTGCGTGATCGCGTCGCGCGCGAACAAGAAGGAGCGCTTCATCCCGAGCGGCCGGAGGACGAGGTCGTCGAGCGCGGCCTCGGCGGTCATCGCGGTCGCGACCTCGAGGACCCGCGCGGCGACCGCGAAGCCGGCGTTGCTGTACGCCCACAGCGCCCCGAGCGGCGTGAGCTGCTCGACCGTCGCGAGCTTCGCCACGTAACGCGCGAGGGCGTCGTCGCCGACGCCGGTGTCGTCGAAGACGTCGCCGAACCAGCCGCCGTGGTGCGTGAGGAGGTGCCGAAGGGTCACGCGGGCCGCGACGTCCTCGTCCTTGAGCCGTAGCTCGGGGAGATACGTGCGGACGGGCGCGTCGAGCGAGAGCCTGCCGGCCTCGACGAGCCGCATGATCGCCGTCGCGGTGACCGTCTTGGTGATCGAGCCGATCTGGAACAGCGTGTCGCCGTCGACCGCAAGCGGATGGTCGACGTTCGTGACGCCGAAGCCCGCGACCGTCTCCTCGCCGTCCGCGATGAGGCCGACCGCGACACCCGGCACCGGGTGCTCGCGCATCGCGGCCTCGACGACCTGCGAGAGACCGCGCGCCGGAGCCTCGACGGTCACCTGGCCGCTCGCCTCAGCGGTACTCGCGCTCGGAGTCGCGGCCGCGCTCGCCGAGCTTGGCGAGCGAGAACGCGAGGTCGACCGCTTCCCGCGGCGTCGCGGCGTAGTGGAGCTCGGCGATGTGGCCCTCCTCAAGGTACTTGCCCTCGTAGGCGACCTCGCGCATCCGGTCCGACCAGCCGCCGGTCCTTTCGAGGATCACGGTCGGCTTGATCTCGTACGCGACGGTGAGCTCGTTCAAGGTGCCGATGCCGCCCGAGATCATGATGACCGCGTCGGCCGCGCGAACGGTCAGGGTGTTGCGCATCCAGCCCATCCCCGTGGTGATCGCGATGTCGACGTAGGCATTGGCGTCGCGCTTGTCGAATCCGGGAAGCATCCCGATGACCAGACCGGCCTCGGACTTCGCGCCGCGGCTCACCGCCTCCATCACACCCGACAGCCCGCCGCTCACGACGACACCGCCACGCTCGGCGATGAGACGGCCGACCTCCTCCGCCGCACGCAGCGCTTCCGGCGGCACGGGGTCGCCAGGGTCCTTCGCGCTCTTGCCGATGACCGTGATGAGGACGGGGCGCGTCAAGGCGCGGTCAGCATAGGGTCGCGCTCGAGGAGCGCGCGCAGCGCCACGGGCCAGGCGAACCAGTGGCGCGACACGACGTCGCCGTTCGTCTCGTCATAGGCCTCTGGGAGCATTCCGTCCCACGTCTCGACGCGCACAAGGCGCTCGCGGGCGCGTCTCTCGCGCTCGGCATCGCGCGTCGCGCGCGCGACGACGATCTCCTGAAGATCGCCGAGCGGCCAGGGGTGCCGGGTATGTACCGAGCCGAGACCGCCGAGCGCTCCTTCGAAATAGCCCTCGTTGCGCTCGCTCCAGGCGAAGGCGATCGTCGCGCGCCAGCGCGGATCGTCCGCCGGGCAGAAGCCCCACCCGGGCGCGAAGACGGTCGGGAAGTCGTTCGCGTCGTGGTACTGCCGCGCGTTCTCGCCGTCCGCACCCGCGACCGCGTACGCGAAACGACCGTGGCTCGTGAAATGGCGCAGCGTCGCCGCGCGGACCTGGTCGGCGGCGGAATGATCGAACGCGTCGAGCGCCCGCCAGAGCAGCACGTGGCTCGAGAAGTGGTACGGCTGCGCGAGCGGGTCGTCCGCGGGGGTCTCGGCGGTCGGGATGAGCCCGAACGCGGTCCGCTTGTCGAGCAGCGCCGCGAGCGTCCGTCGACACGCCTCGGCATAGCGGTCGCGCAGGGAAGGATCGCCCGTCAAGCGCGTGTGGTCGGCGACGAGAAGGAGCGGATACAGCTGCTGGTCGAGCTGGAAGGCCGGATCCTTCGCTCTGCCCGAGGCGAGTGAGGCGCGTGGCCACCAGCCGTCGACGCGCTCGGCGACGTCGAAGGTCCAGCGGACGAAATCCGACACGACCGAAGCCAGACGCGGATCGCGCGGCCCGACCGCGAGCAGGGCGCGGCAGACGTAGTAGGCGTCGCGCGTCCAGACGAGCGGCAGGATCTCGTGGTCGGCGAGCATCGCGACGACGTCGTCGATCCGCGACGCCGCGCAGTCGATCGCGTAGCCGACGGCGCGGCGGACCGCGCGGACCTGGCCGTCGGGCAGATCGAGGCCCGACCAGAGCCGTCGGCGCTCGGCGACGGCCTCGTCGAGCAGCGCCTCCGCGTGCTTCGCAAGATCGCGCGCCTCGCGCATCGTCGTCCACAGGTCTCGCCCGAGGGCGATCGCGAAGACCGCGGTCGCCTCGGTGCCCGCGGCGATCTCGGCATGCGGCGGCCACTGGACGATCGCCGCGGTCGCGCCGAGCAGAGCGTCCTCGATCACGAAGATCGTCTCTTCCGATCCCGCGGGAGCATGGAGGGAGACACGGTTGTCGCTCGCCGCGACCGGGAGCGCGCCGCCAGGCGTGAGCTGCGTGTAGGCGGCTCGTGCCAGGCGCATGCCGCCGCTCCAGGTCGGACCGAGGATGTGCGTCCGCGCCTTGATGCGCACGACCTGTACCGCGCCGGTTCGACCGGCCGGCGCGACCGCCGTCGCCTCGAACCGGCCCTGCGGCCGTTCGACCACCGCCCGCGGGAACGAGTCGTCGACGAGCCAGGCCGAGTTCGCCTCGTCGTTCAGGAGATCGAACCCGAAGGCCGGACGCTCGGGATCGGCCAGCGCCGCACGGTACGCGCGCACGGCTCGCTGATCGAAAGGATCGCCGACGAACGGCGCCATCGTCGTGAGCTCCACCCGCCCGTGGATGGGGTGGGCGATGCCGAGGGAGAGCCACCGACCGTTCGGCGCGAGCGTGCCCGCGACGATGCCGTTGCCGACGTCGAGCGGCTTATATGGCCGGCGGTGATCGAGAGGCTCGGGGCTCGGCGTCAGAGCGCTGCGCCGGTCTCGGCGTCCATCCAGCGCGCCTTGGACTCGTCGAACGCCAGGCGCACGTCGTCGTCGGGCGTCGCGCGCACGTCGATCGGCGCCTGCACCTTGATCGGGGTCTTCCCGACGAGCGCGGTCACGAGCGCGTGATCGCCGAGCGGCTCGACGACGCTGATCCGCGCCGGTACGCCCTGGTCGCCGATCCGCAGGTGCTCCGCACGGACGCCGAGCAGCAGCCCGCGCCCGTCGGCTTTCGGGGGCACGCGCGCGATGGGGAACGCGAAGCCGTCGCCCTCGAAGCTGCCCGCGCGGACGGAGCCGCGGAGGAAGTTCATCGGCGGCGAGCCGATGAACCCACCCACGAACTGCGACGCCGGCCGGTCGTAGATCTCCATCGGGGCGCCGACCTGCTCGATGCTCCCCTCGCGCATCACCGCGATGCGGTCGCCCATGCTCATCGCCTCGACCTGATCGTGGGTGACGTAGATCGTCGTCCGCTTCACCTCTTTGTGCAGCCGCTTCAGGTCCGCCCGCGCCTGCAGCCGCAGCAGCGCGTCGAGGTTCGAGAGCGGCTCGTCCATGAGCAGCACCGGTGCGTCCATCACGAGCGCGCGGGCCACCGCGACGCGCTGGCGCTGCCCGCCGGAGAGCTGCGCCGGATAGCGCGCGAGGAGATTCGTGAGCCCGAGCAGCTCGGCGCCCTCGGCGACGCGGCGCGTGATCTCCGCCTTCGGGCGTCTGTGCATGCGCAGGCCGAACCCGATGTTGTCCTCGACGGTCATGTGCGGGAACACGGCGTAGCTCTGGAAGACCATCGCGATCCCGCGATGGCGCGGGGCGAGGTCGGTGACGTCGCGGTCGCCGATCGTGATCCGCCCGTCATCCAGGTGCTCGAGGCCGGCGACGCAGCGCAGGAGCGTCGTCTTGCCACATCCCGAGGGACCGAGGAGGACCATGAACTCGCCGTCCTTGATGTCGAGCGAGATTCCCTTGATGGCCGTCGTCCTGGCGAAGACCTTGGTCGCCCGTTCGATCCCGATCCCGGCCACTAACGCGAACCCCACAGGTTCATGAGGTAGCGCCGGATGAGGAAGATGAACGCGACCGCGGGCATGGCCATGAAGAGTCCCCCGGCGAACTTGAAGCCCAGCGGCGACGTGCCGAGCCCGGCGAGCACCTGGGCGGGCAACGTTCGAGTCCGCAAGGTGAGGATCGTCGCGGCGAAGACCTCGTTCCACGAGATCACGAACGTGAAGATCGCCGCGGCGGCGAGGCCGGGCAGCGCGAGCGGGAGCGCGACGCGGAGAAAGGCGCCCCAGCGGCTGCAGCCGAGCGTCTGAGCCGCCTCCTCGAGCTCGTGCGAGACCGCGACGAACACCCCTCCGGTGACGAGGATGATGAACGGAAGCGCCATGGCGGTGTGCACGAGCGCGACCGCGATGAGGTTGTCGTACAGGCCGAGCTGCAGGAAGGTCACGGCGAGCGGGATCGACAGGATCGCGATCGGGAACATCTTCGTGGCGAGCACGATCACCTGGAACGCCTGGCGGCCGCGGAAGCGGAAACGCGCGAGAGCGTACCCGGCGGGTGTCCCGAGCGCGAGGCCGAACGCGATCGTGAACAGCGCCACGAGGATGCTGTTGATGACGGAGGGGATCACGCCGCGAGCCTCGAGGAAGAACTGCATCGTCTCGGTGGAGAACGTCGTCGGCACGAGCGGCTTGGGGTAATCGAACAGCCTGGCCTGCGGCGTGAACGCCGAGATCGCGACGAGGTAGAGCGGGATGAGGACCCAGACCGCGAGGAGGATCGCCCCGCCGTACACGAGCGTCCGGTCGAGCACGCGCGCGTTCATCGCGCGACCTCCGCTTCACGAAGACCGAGGACCCGCAGGTAGACGACGGTCGCGACGATCGTCAACCCGAGGAGGAGCACGGCGTACGCCGCGGCGAGATGCTCGTTCCGGTTCGCGGCATACCAGACGTACGCCTCGCCTGCGAGCACCGGCATGTTCCTGCCGGCCAGAGCGAAGACGACCGCGAACGTCTGGAAGGCGAAGATCGTGCGGATGATGAGCGCCGACTGCAGGCTCGGACGCAGCAACGGCAGGACTACGTGGATGGTCCGGCGGAACCGACCCGCCCCAAAGACGTCCGCCGCTTCGAAGAAGTCGCGCGGTATGAGCTGAAGCCCGGCGATGAGGATCAACAGGACGATCGCCGTCGCGCGCCAGGATTCCGCGACCACGATCGCCGTGAGGATGCCGGGCAGGTTCTCGAACGACAGGAAGAGGATCGGCTGCTGGATGAGGCCGGCGCCCTGCAGCGAGCTGTTGAGGTAGCCGCGTTCCGTGAATACGGCCAGCCAGAGGATCCCCGCCGCGAGGTCGGAGATCGCGAGCGGGATCGCGTAGACGTAGAGGAAGAACCCGTGCCCTCGAAAACGCGAGTTGATCAGCAGGGCCATGACCAGCGCGAGCACGATCTGCAGCGGCACGATCAGGATCAGCAGCAGCAGGGTGTTCCGCCACGCGTCGCTGAAGTTGACGTCGCCCGCCATTCGTTCGAAATGCTCGAGCGTGAAGCCGCCGCCCTCGGCGATCACGGCGAGGATGAGCGCCTGGATCATCGGGATGACGATGAGGAGCGCGAGGAACGCGACGGCCGGAAGGAGGAGCGCGAACGGCAGAAATCGCTCCGCGCGGGCGCGCATCCTCCCCCTCCTAGGTCATTTCACCTGGCACGGGCCGCTCGACGTCCCGTCGGGGCCCCAGCACTTCGCGTTCGCATCGGTGATCGCCTTCTGGACGATGGCGCCCTGCTCGTTCAACACGGTCTGGATCGGCTCGTTCTTCACGACGATCCGCACGAACGTGTTCGTGATCGCGGTGTTGAACTCTCCGCCCTTCGCGCCGAGCCCGACCGGCAGCGGAACGACCTTGGCATCCTTCGCGTTCGCCTGCTTGGCGACCGCGTCCGCCTCGAGCTTGAGCCCCTTGTTGAGATCGTCGGGCAGCTTCACGTCCACGACCGGGAAGAAGCTGTTCTCCCGCAGGGTGATGAGCTGGGTCTCGGGCTTGAGGAGGTGGTCGATGAGCGCCTCACCGCCGGTGCGGTTGGGCGTCGTCTTGGGAATGGCGAGGCCGATGACCACGCTCATGTAGTAGCGACCCTTCGGTCCCGCCGGCGCGGGGACGGCGACGAAGTCATCGGGCTTCGCCTTGAGCACTTCGATCATCCGCGCCGCGTGGTCGATCCCGAGCCAGATCTCCTCGGACTGAAGAGGCTCTTGGAGCACCCCGTACGTGGTCGACTGCGGATTCGAGTATTTCCAGAGCTCCTTGAGATCGTTCCACATGGCGACGGCGTCGGCATTCTTGAACGTCGTGACGAGCCCGCCGGTGTACGACGGGTAGAAGTAGCCCTGGATGAGCCGGTGGATCAGCCCGGGCGTGGTTCCCGCTCCGAGCGGGAAGCCGAAACGGCGCTGTCCGGTCTTGTCGCTGATGTTCTTCGCCCAGTCGATGAGCTGCCTGTATGTGAGCGCGTTCACGTCCGCGCCGGTCGGCAGGTACTGGAGCGCCTTCTTGTTCGCGACCAAGAAGTAGGTCGCCTGCATCCACGGCACATAGACCTGGGTGTTCCCGCCGAACTTGCCGAGCGTGAGCATGTCCTGCGGGATCTTCCTGTCCTTCTGCTTGTCCGCCAGCTTGCTCAGGTCCTCGAACGCGCCGGCGGCGGCAAGGCTGCTGAACTGACCGTTCTCGAGGCCGACCACGCCGATCTGCCCCTGCCCGCCGGCCTTCGCCTCGGCCGAGATCCGATCGAGGATCACCGCCTCCTGGTCCGTGATGAAGTCGACCCCGGCACCCTTGTAATCGGCGAGGATCTTTTTGCGCATGTTCTCCTGCTCGATGACCGGAGTGAACTGCGTCGAGGCGAAGACGAAGGGTTTGCCGACGTCCGCCACCTGACCGCCCCCCGAAGGCGCACCGGTCGTGGAGCACGCCGTCATGAGGATCGCGAGCGCGCCCAGGAGCGCGAGCGCGCGCGCCTGCTTGGCACGGATCATCTGCTGACCTCCCCACGGGTTCTGGCGCGGACTTTAGGCTCCGTTCTGGGAAAAAGCGACCTGACCGGGCCGCCCCATGAGCGCGAACGCCGGGCGACGTGTGCTCAACGCAGGTCGACCCATACGCCGCGCCGGGCGCTTTCGAGCGCGGCCGCCGCGAAACGCACGTGCCGCAGGCCGTCTTCGAAGGTCGGGAGCGGCACCGGCGAGGGCTCGCCGTCGAGCGAGGCGTACGCCGCCGCGATGAGGTTGCGCCGCCCCTCGTTGAGCCCTCCCGTCCGCGTCGCGAGCTCGCGCGCCGCGGGCGATCGGAGGTCGCCGTCCCGCGTGACGATGGTCTCGCCGCCGACCGGTCCGGCCAGCCAGAGCTCGTCCTTCCGCGCGAAGCGCCAGGTCGCCGAGGCCTCCGCGCCGTCGATCGAGAGCTCGAGATCGTTCCGGTGACCCGCGGTCGCCTGGGAGATGACGCACGACCCCTGGAGATCGCCCACGAAGCGCACGAGGAACGATGCGTGGTCTTCGGTCGCGCGGCCGTGCAAGCGGCCGATCTCGGCGACCACGGCTTCGACCCGCCGCCCGCAGATCCACTCGGCGAGGTCGAGCCAGTGGACGCCGATGTCGGCGACCGCGCGCGACACGCCGCCGCGTGCAGGATCGAGGCGCCAGTCCGTGTTCCCCTCGAGCAGCAGCCAGTCCTGGAGGTAGGAGCCGCGCACCAGGTGCGGCCTTCCGAGCTCCCCCGCGGCCACGCGTCCGGCGAGCTCCGCGACCAGCGGCAGGAAGCGGTAGTTCTGGCAGACGACGGCGAGGACGCCGGCGGCGCGCGCCAGGTCGGCGAGCTCGTCGGCGCCGGGAACATCGAGCGCCAGCGGCTTCTCGCAGACGACGTGCTTTCCCGCCCGGAGCGCCGCGCTCGCGAGCGCGACGTGAAGCTCGTTCGTCGCGCACACGTGCACCACGTCGACGGCGGGATCCGCGAGCGGACGCGGATCGCGCGCGCACGCCGTGCCGCTGAGCGGACCGACGACCTCCGCGCCGATCTCGCGCAGCGCCTCGGCATGCTTGCTACCGGCGAATCCCGCGCCCACGACGAGCGCGCGTCGTGTCCCCGACGGCACGGCGGGACCATAACGCACAATCGCCGCGTGGCCGAGGTGCGTCCGTTCCGCGGGCTGCGCTACGACGATGCGAAGGCGGGGCGGCTCGCCGACCTCCTGTGCCCGCCCTACGACGTCATCTCCGAGGAGCTACGCACCGAGCTCTACGCGCGGAGCCCGTACAACTTCGTGCGCGTCGAATACGCGCGCGACGAGCCGAGCGCGGACCGGTACGCGGTCGCGGCGCGCTCGCTCGCCGAGTGGACCGCCGCGGGGACCCTCCGCCGCGACGCGAAGCCGGCGTTCTACGGCTACGACCACGTCTTCGTCGTCGATGGAGCGAAGCAGCTGCGACGCGGCTTCTTCTGCGCGCTCAAGCTCCACGCGCTCGACGAGGGCGTCGTGGTCCCTCACGAGCTCACCTTCCCCAAGGCCAAAGCCGACCGCCTCGAGCTGCTGCGCCGCACGCGCACGAACACGAGCGCGGTCTTCGCCATCTACGCCGACGACGACGGCGCGATCGCCTCGCTGCTCGCCCGGGCCCGCAAGCACGCCGTCGGGGACGCGCGTCAGGCCGAGGAGCGACACACGATCTGGACGCTCGACGACGATCGGGCCGCCAACGAGCTGCGCGATCGTCTCAAGAACGTACGCATTTACATCGCCGACGGCCACCACCGTTACGAGACGGCCCTCGCCTATCGCGCGGAAGACAAGAGCGAGGGCGCGCGCTTCGTCCTGGCGTACCTTTGCGCGCTCAACGACCCCGGCCTGCGGATCTTCGCGACGCATCGGGTCGTGCAGGGCGACGGCGCGCTCGAGCGCGCCGCGGACCGCTTCTTCACACGCGCGCCGATCGACGCGGGCGCGATCGCCGACATACAGCCGGGCATCGCGCTCGCGCATGACAGCAGCCTGACCCAGCTCGCGGTCCGTCCGGACGCGGACCTCTCGGCGCTTCCGCCGACGTGGCGCTCGCTTCCCGTGGCGCAGGCCGAGGAGCTCCTCCTACGCGAGGTCCGCGACGCGGGCGCCGAGGTGACGTACGAGCACGACACGGCGCGCGCGATCGCGGCGGCGAAGGGCGGCGCGACGGCGGTGCTCCTGCGCGCCATCGATCCGCAGACGCTACGGCGCGTCGCGGATGCGGGCGAGCGGCTCCCGCAGAAGACGACCTACTTCTACCCGAAAGTCGCGGCCGGGCTCGTGATCAGATCTCTAGAGGAGAAGTGAGGCTAGGACGCGCACGGCGTCCGCGGGGAGGGAGGGATTCGAACCCTCGAGGCCCCTTACGAGACCTGGAGCGTTAGCACCGCTCTGCACTCGACCACTATGCGACCTCCCCGGTCGCGGTGACCAACGAGATCAGTCTAGTCGTCGCGCCCTTCTCAGGCGAGCGGCGCGCCGGTCCGCCCGCGTCGGATCGCGACGATGTGCGCGAGCGTGGCGAGCGCGACCTCCTCCGGCGTCTGCGCGCCGATGTCGAGCCCGATCGGCGTGTGGACGCGCGCGAGCGACTCCGCCGGATGACCGGCGGCGCGCAGCTCCTCGAGCAGGTGGCCGGTGTGCCGGCGGCTGCCCATCATCCCGAGGTAGGGCGCGTGGGAGGCGAGCAGCGCGCGCAGCGCCGGCTGCGAGAACTCCTCGTCATGACCCGCGATGACCACGTACGTCTCCGGGCCGACCGGGATGGCGCCGAGCGCGGGCGCGTCCGCGACGTGGAGGCTCTCGTCGGCGTCGCGGGCGTCTTCGCCGCGCTCGCGGCCGGCCACGCGCACGCGGAAGCCGAGCGTCTTCGCCAGCGCGACGAGCGCGCGCGTCACGGGGCCGCCGCCGACGATGAGCAGCTCCGCCGGCGCGACCGTGTCAGGGACGGCGTCGCCGCGCGCGAACGGCCGCACCTCGACATGGATGCGCGAGGCCTCGTCCCAGTCATACGTGCGCTCGAGGCGCGTCCCGCTCGCGATCGCGCGGCTCGCGTCCGCCGCTGCCGAGCGGTCGAAGCCATCGCACCCGAGCGTCCCGTGCGTCCTCCCGCCCTCGACGAACGCGAACCTCATCCCTTCACGAGACGGCGGCTCGCCCTCGATCCTCGTGACGCTGACGAGCGCCGCCCGCGCGCCCGCGGCCAGCGCGTCGCGCACCGCGAGCGTCGGATCCATGAGACGATCGTAAGAGAAGGACCCCGCCGGTTCGGCGGGGTCCCTTTGCAGGTGCCGGACGACGAGGCGGTTAGCTCACTCGCGGAAGTACCCGCCGAGGAGCGGCGCGTAGACGCTCTGCGCGAAGTACAGGATGAACGCGGCGACGACCACCCACATGAGCCAGTGGACCTCGCGCGCCTTGCCGCGGACGAGCTTGAGGAACGCGTAGGTGACGAAGCCGGCGCCGACGCCGTTCGTGATCGAATAGGTGAACGGCATGACGACGACGGTGAGCAGCGCGGGAAGTCCTTCCTCGAGCTCGCCGAAATCGATCCGCGAGGCAATGCCGGCCATGAGGAAGCCGACGAGCACGAGGGCTGGCGCGGTCGCCTCGCTCGGGACGACCCCGACGATCGGGGAGATGAACATCGCCAGCAGGAACAGCACGCCGGTAACGACGCTCGCGAGGCCCGTGCGAGCCCCTGACGACACGCCGGCGGCGGACTCGATGTATGTGGTGTTGCTCGACGCGCTCATGAGGCCGCCGAACGCGGCGCCGACCGAGTCGACGAGCAGGACGCGGTTGATCCCGGGGAGCCGCCCCTTCGCGTCGAGCCAGCCCGCCTGGCCGCCGATGCCGACGACGGTCCCCATGGTGTCGAAGAAGTCGGAGAGCATGATCGTGAAGACGGCGAGGACCGTGGCGACGACGCCGATCTTGGCGAAGGCGTCGAAGTTCAGCCCCTGGAACGCGGTCGAGAAGTTCGGCGCGGCGAACAGGGCACCCGGCCAGACCGCCTTGCCCTCGATCGCCGACACGGTGTAGCCGGGAACGATCGCGTGGAGGACCCCGGCGATGATCGTCGTACCGAGGATCCCCAGAAGGAGCGCGGCTTTGACGCCGCGCGCGAAGAGCCAGAGCGTGATCACGAGCCCGATCACGAACGTGAGGATCGGGCCGGTGTTGAGCTGACTGAGCGTGATGAAGCCGCCGCCCTTGATCACGACGCCGGCGTTCACGAGCCCGATCAGCAGGATGAACAAACCGATGCCCACGCCGATCGCGCGTTTGAGCGTGAGCGGGATCGCGTTGAGGACCATCTCGCGGAGCCCGGTGAGGACGAGGATCGTGATGACCACGCCCTCCATGAAGATGATCCCCATCGCGGCCTGCCACGGCAGCTTGCTGCCGAGGATGAGCTGGAACGCGACGACCGCGTTCAGGCCGAGGCCGGCGGCGAGGGCGAACGGCCGATTGGCCCAGAGACCCATCGCGATGGTGAGGAGGCCTGCGGTCAGCGCGGTCATCGCGACGGTCGCCTCGAAGCCGGGACCGAGATTGGCCTTCTTGAGGTCGGGGATCGAGTCGAAGTTCAGGATCTGCGGGTTGAGAAAGATGATGTAGGCCATCACGAAGAAGGTCGTGAGGCCGCCGATGACCTCAGTGCCGACGGTGGTCGCGTTCTCGCGAAGCTTGAACTGGCTCTCGAGGATGCCCGCCGGTTCCATCCTCCGGGCCGTGGTGCGTGCTGCCATTCCCTTCCTCCCTCGCGCTCACGCCGGCGGAGGCCGCCGCCATCGTGCTGGAAGCGGGCGGACGACCGCTCGGGATTCTAGTGACGGCGACAACGCCGACCCCAAGGGGTGCCTGAGCACGCAGACGGGCGGTTGAGAAGGTGATCAAGCTCACCTTGACGGCGAGGATTACGGCGTGCAATCTCGCTCAGTCGCTCGTTCGGTGAGTGGGCGGGTAGGCGGAGGGGGAAGGGTGTTCGGAGCTCACGTCGTACGTCCGCGCGCGCAGGTTCTCCGCGCTCTCGTGGTCACTCTTGTCGCCATTAGCCTGGCCGGTGGGACGATCGCGTTCGCGCTGCCGCCCGCCGATGACCCGGGCTGGGCCTGTCAGAGCCTTTCCGACGGCAGCCTTCGCGCCGTCCGCGATCCGAGCGCCTGTCGCTCGAATGAGACCGCGGTCCAGGTCGTAAGTCCGAACGCTGCTCCCGCCGCCAGCACGAAAGTTGGACCGACTGGTCCGACGGGCCCGACCGGAGCTACGGGTCCGGCGGGGCCGACCGGCCCTATGGGCCCGACCGGAGCGACAGGTCCGACGGGGCCGACCGGAGCGACGGGCGCGACCGGTGACAGCGGGCCGACGGGACCGACCGGCGCGACGGGCGCTCAGGGGCCCACGGGCTCCGTGGGACCGATGGGGCCGGCGGGACCGACAGGGCCACAGGGGGTGCCGGGACAAACGGGACCGACCGGACCGACCGGACCGGCTGGGATCGCGAACGTCACCACGATCGTGGCGAGTGGCGCCACCGCGATGTGCCCGACGGGCAAGTTCGCGCTGGGCGGCGGCGGCTCGACAGCCAGCGCGACCTCCTATCTGACATCCAGCGCGCCCGTGCTCGATTCAAGTGGTCGATCCATCGGCTGGACGACCGCACAGAGCTCCGGCGGGACTGCGGGGCTCACCACGTACGTCCTCTGCGCCGACGTCACAGCCGTCGGCACACCAGGCACAGCGATCGCCCCGAACAACCTCGCCGCGGCCGTCGGCAACTTCGATTCGGGGACCCTTGCCGATGACGTTCGCCTGACGTTCACCACGCCCGCGACGAACACGCTCATCACCGCGTATGGCGTCGAGCGCTCGTTCCTCGGAGCGAGCGTCACCGCGACATCGGCGAACTGCAGCCTGGGAACCGCCGCGCCAGCCGCCAGCGACGCGAGCGGTACACCGGCCGGCTCGACCTTTGCGACCGTGGGCGTAGCGAACGGCACCAACGGTGTGCCGCTGACGTTCACCGACTCGGATCTGGCGTCAGGTGGGTACTGCTATCGGATCGTGACGCAAGACCCCGGGACGAGCGCACACAGCTACTCCAATTACGCGGCGGCGACCGTCGCCGCCTCACCGCTCACGGTCAGCGCTGACTTCCCCGCGAACGAGGACAACACCGTGAGCACGACCGTCCCCGGTTCCGGAGAGCACCCGTACACGTTCACGACGACTCTCACCGGGAACCTCAGCTTCGCGCTCATCAGCTCGGGCAACACCACGCGCAACCCTGACGGGACGTTCGGTTTCTGCGACACGGACCAGAACAAGCAGGCCGATTTCGTGGGTCAGGTCAGCACCTTCATCACTTCCATCAACAACGTACCCGTCTCGCCGCCAGCGACCATCGTCCTGAACCGGCCGATCCCGGCCGGCGGCAGCATCACGGTCAAGATCGACTCGGCGACGCGCAACCAGCGTGTCCGCCTCATCGCGTGGCAGGACCTGAACCAGGACGGACAGATCGCGTTGGGCGCGTTCGGCGACGTCAATTGCGACGCCTACTCGCCGTACGACGCGGCGACCGACGGCGCGATGGCGATCTCCGGCCGCAAGTTCTACTTCGGCCCGGAGGCCTCACTCGGTACGCAGTTCGGAGGCGCCTGCGTCCAGGTCTTCCGTCACGATGGGGCGAATCAGATGTTCTCGGCGGGCACCTCGGGCTCAACAAGTCTTCGCTTCAGTTACGACTCCGGCGACAGCTTCAGGATCCTCGGCGCGATCAGGACGCTCGGGGAGTTCAAGACGGACCTCACCGCCACGCCAATAGCCAACGCCGGCGACTACGTCACGATCAACTACTCACCCGGCGGCATCTCGGAGTTCAACATCTGCATCGATCGGGGCGCCGACGCACCGATCAACCTGAGCGCGGCCGTCGGGAACTTCGACGGCGGGACAGTCGCCGACGACGTCCGCCTTGCCTACACGACTCCCATCGGGAACTTCACGACGACCACGTTCGACGTACAGCGGGCGTCGGTAGGTGGCCTGGCGACATCGGCAAACTGCAGCGCGGGCGCGTCGCCGAATCCGAACGGCAGCGGCACGACGCCGCCGAACGACGGCACCATGGGCACACCCGTGAGCGGCGCGTTCTCCTCGGTCGGCACTACGTCGACGCCGGGGAGCGGCGAGGACGGAGCGTTCGTCGATCGGAATCTCGCTAACGGCGGCTACTGCTACCGCTTGCTGGCCACCAACCCGAACACGGGTGTGGCGAGCTACTCGAACTACGTGCCTGTGACCGTCACCGGCGCGGCGCCCGATACGATCAGTCCCGTTTCGTCGTCGGCGACGATGAGCGGGAGCACCGGCTTCGCGAACGCGCTCGACCAAGGCGACCGCCTCGTTTTCGAATTCGTCGACACGGGATGCGGCACCGCCTGCGCCATGATCGTGGCGGCGAACGCGGTCATCCGGGTCACCGACAGCGACTGCGGACCTGCGACGAACATCGGACCGGCGATCTGCAGCGGCGCTAACACGAACACGGTCGCCGACATCGTCTGCGGCACGAACGCCTTCTGCAGCCTGCAGTTCGGCAACGCCGGAGCGAACACGCGGCTCTTGGTCATCCTCACCGCGGCCCCGATGATCGTCGTTCCGGGCTCGGTGAGCGGTGTTCAGCTCCCGGTCGTGGTCACGGACAGCTCCGGTATCACGGACCTCAGCGGTAACCAGTGGAACCTGCCCGGCTCGCCGGACCGGCTCATCGATGCTCCCGGTGGCGTCGCGGGCCCGCTCTCGACGTCGGCGGTGCTCACCGCGTCCGCCGGCTTCGCGAACACTCTCGACTTCGGCGACAACGTGATCATCGACTTCAACCAGGCGATCGCGGTGCTGGTGAACGCCCTCATCCGCCTGACGGACAGCGATTGCGGCCCCGCCACCAACGCCGGGCCCGCAATCTGCAGCGGCGGGAACAGCAACACGGTCGCCGACATCATCTGCGGCACCAACGCGACCTGCACGGTACAGACCGGGCCCAACGGACCGAGCACGGAGCTGGCGATCGTCATGTTCGGCAACCCTTCGATCGTCGCGCCCGGGTCGGTCAGCGGAGCGCAATTCCCGGTCGTCGTGACCGATTCCTCCGGCATCACGAATACGAGCAACGCGGCGTGGAACATACCCGCGTCGCCCGATCGCGTGTTCGGGCCGCAGGGGCAGTAGCGTCGCGAGCGAGCTTGAGCCTGGACCGGGGCCGCGAGGTCCCGGTCCTTCGTTTCTACCGGCGGATGCGCGAGAGACCGAAGCCGGTGAGCGCGAGCGCCGCGACGGCACCGAGCGCCGCGAGCGCCATCCACGAGCCGCCGTCGTTCGCCGCGGCGACGCGCGTCGTCGCCGGCGCGACAGCCGCCGAAGGCGTCGCCGCATTCGCGGCGGTGATCACCGGCACGGTCGTCGTGTCGACGTCGCCGACGATCACGAGGCCGGACATGCCCGGGTGCAAGTAGCAGGTGTACGGGTAGAGGCCGGATTTCGCGAAGGTGAAGGTGAACGTCCCGCCGGGGTTCAGCATCCCGGGCTGCCCGTAGCTCGCGTAGCCCTCGGCCGAGCCCCAGCCGACGCCCGAGATGACGTGCGGCAGGTAGTCGACGTTCTTCCACGTGACCGCCGCGTCGACCGGGACGCGCGTGATCGTTGGCGCGAAGGAGCAGTCCTTGATCTGGACCGTGGCGATCGCGCCGTCGTTCGCCGCGTTGCGGTTTATGCACCCGCCGCCGGCCACGACGATCGGGGCTGCGAGGAGCATCAGCGAGAGGACCGCGCAGAACGTGTAGCCGAGCAGGCGACCCATCGAAGCACCTCCTGGTCTCGGCTCTCCCTACAGCCGCCGTCACCGATCGGTTCCCGGACGCTACATCGGGACGAAACCGCCCGACCGGGGAGCTCGGACGAGATGCTGGGGCGGCCAGTGGCTGCAGTCGCCGGAGCCGTAGAGGTAGGAGAAGTCCTGCTGCGCGGTCGGCCGGTATACGTCGAAGGGCGAGGCGTAATACACGTCGCCCGCGTCATCGGTAAAGGCTGCCGCCAATTCCTGGAGCGAGCTACGGGTCACGCCGTAGTCCCTCTCGTTGTCGACATCGTGGAACTTCGTGATGAACCCACCGTCCCTGACCTTCGGCCAGATCTCGCGTTTCCACCAGAGCTGCGAGACCTGGTCCGCTCGGCCTGTTGCGATGCCCGAGTGGGAGACGTGGAGAGGAGTCCCGCTCTTAGTGCCACTGAAGCGGAACGAATCGCCCACTACGTCGCCCTCTCCTTCTCTTCCGCGGAAGACGACCACGTCTCCCGCGCTCATGTCCTTGGGGTCGATCTTCCTGAAGCCTCCAGACTTTGTGATCCAGTCCTCGCTCGACAGATTCCACGTCTTGCCGTGGAAGACACCCTGGCCTCCCGGTGTGACCTGGATGTAATGAGACGCCGGCCAGTACCACGACACGTTTGTCAGCTGCAGGTCCCGCCAGCGCAGGTTGTCCTCGTCCTCGAGCTCCTGGTCGTCCTCGTAGGACAGGCAGCGCCGCAAGGTCATCGCTTCTCGGCGCGGCGGGTGCATCGCGGTCCATGCGCCGGTCATGGTGTTGCGATCGTCGCTTATGGTCAGCTCCATCTCCGCCATTTCGAGCCCCGACGTGGAACATGTCGTCGTTTGACCTGAAACATAGTTGCCCTGGACCGTGGCTTCGAAGTTGAGGTCGGTCGAGAGCAGCCCGCCGCCGCCTCCGGGGTCGCACTGATATGGCGGCTTGATCCACCGGGCACGCAGGAGCGATCCGGTGTGCTCCAGCATGGTCGGGAACTCGCCATCGAGCCAGAGGCCGCTCAGATCGGCCGGACCGACCGAGGGCGCCGGGCTGGGCGCTGGCTGCCGCATCGAGCTCATCCTCATCACTCGCGGACTCGCGTCAAGACGGCCGCCGAAGGGGTCGATTCGAACTCACAAAGACGCCAGGCTTCCGCGGGCGACTTCCACTTGGCGCGAAGCGCAAGCATCGGCCTGCGCTGGGTCCGATGACGATCGTGCTCGGCATGGCCTGCAAGGGCGCCGTCATCTTCGCGTCCGACAGACGCCGAAGATGCTCACAAGAGTGACCGCCACGACGAGCCCAAGCTGGATCGCCGAGGACTGACCGTCCGTCGCGGGCGCATCCAAGTCCTTCCCAGACCGGCGCTTTCGGTCTTGACATATGCCGATATGGACATATATTTGGGCTCATGGCACGAGCCGCCACGACGTCTGATGCGTTCAACGCAGTTGCCGAGCCGCAGCGGCGGCGGATTCTCGTCCTTCTTAAGGGGCGCGAGCGTCCGGTCAATGAGCTTGCCCGCGCCCTGCGGATCACGCAGCCGCGGACGTCGAAGCACCTGCGCGTCCTTCGCGAAGTGGGACTCGTGCGGGTCCGCGAGGCCGGGCAGCAGCGGCTCTACGGCCTCGAGGCGCGCGGCCTCCAGCCGGTGCACGAGTGGGTCATTGGCTTCGAGCAGTACTGGAACGAGAACTTCGACCGGCTCAACGAGTACGTGAAGAAACTTCAG
>Ga0209689_1000796_pt1 | contig 22733 bp, 24 predicted proteins | sample GraSoiAngelo_149_FD_187119 | JGI IMG/M metagenome (GOLD analysis project Ga0209689, IMG submission 187119) | Grasslands soil microbial communities from the Angelo Coastal Reserve, California, USA - 14_1009_09_30cm (SPAdes) (version 2) | ecosystem: Environmental > Terrestrial > Soil > Grasslands ... | reverse complement strand
ACGCCGGGTCCGCGGCAAGTCCCTCCGGATACGTCACCGCCGGCGGCCGCGTGCTGACCATGGTGGCGCTGGGCGATTCCCTCGCCGACGCGCGCGATCGCGTCTATCGCAACGTCGACCGGATCCACTTCGACGGTCTGACCTACCGAAGCGACCTGGCGCTGCGCGAGGTGGAGACGGCGGCCCTGCGATGAGCGACCCGCCGGTCGTCGGCATCGTTATGGGGAGCGAGTCGGACCGTCCGACCATGCAGCGGTGTTGCGAGGTGCTCGATGGCTACGAGGTTCCTTACGAGGTGGTGGTCCGCTCGGCGCACCGCGACCCGGAAGGCTGTCGCGAGTGGGCCACCTCGGCGGAGGGTCGGGGGCTCAAGGTCTTGATCGCCGCCGCCGGCGGCGCGGCGCATCTTCCCGGGGTCGTCGCCGCCTGGAGCGTGCTGCCGGTGATCGGGGTGCCGATGTCCGCGGGCGCGCTCGGTGGGCTCGATGCCCTGCTCTCCATGGCGCAGATGCCGGCCGGCATTCCGGTGGCGACGGTGGCGATCGGCGACGCCGGGGCAAAAAACGCTGCGCACCTCGCAATGGCAATCCTCGGCCTGAGCGACCCGGCTGCCAGAGAGAAGCTGGTGAGGCGACGCGAGGCCGCTCGCCGGCCAAAGCCAGCCTGACGCCGGCGGTCAACGATCGCCTAGGGGCTCGAAGACGGAGTCGGCGACGGGCTAGGGGACACCGCCGGAGATGGCGACGGACTGGCCGATGCGGAACCGGCCGGACTCGACGACGGGCTGCTGGCCGGCGATAGGGACGGGGCCGGTGTGGGGAGGACCTGCCGGAGCGGCGGGAGGACGGTGAGGATCTTTTCGAGGACCGGCGGCGCGTTATTGAAGCTTTCGGGGATGGTCCCGCGAGCGGTAGGGGAAATCGGCTGGTAGTTGGCCGGCGGCGGTGTCCAGGCAGCCACGAGGAGGAGCATGGCCGCTGCCATCACGAGGTAGGCGGTGACGCGGCGAAATGGGCGGCCCCGGGTACGAACCCACGCCAGAATCAGGAGCCGCTCCATCAGGCGGCCGAGCATCCATCCCAACCCCAGAACCGGCAGCGTGAGCACGACCATTTGCAGCGCCGAGAACAATCCGAGGGCAATGTCGCGGTGCTGAAGAGCGCTGGATGTATGTCCGACCAAGGCGAGAAACGACGCCCACGCGGTGCCAACGATGGTCGGAAGGTGGAGCAGGATCATGCCATAGGCATAAAGCACGAATGCCACCGTCAAGATCACCCAGGCCGTCACCACGACACGGACCCAGTTCTTGAGGACGGTGACCTGGGGGTCCGGCTTATGCCGGGGCAGGAGGCTCAAGAGGACCGGCTTCATGCGGGCGAAAATATCGGGTACACCGGTGAGGTCGGCAATCATGTAATAGCCATCGAGCCGAAGGAAGGGCAAAAACTGATGGATCATTTCGAACTGCAGGAGAAGAATGACGGCGATCAGGACTTCGAAGTGCGTCAGGAGATAAATGCCGAGCGCTGCGAGCATGAAAAGAGCGTTGAAGTAGACCCCGCCAAGGTCCGTGCGGAGGCGGCCCCCCTTGCCCAAGCGGTAGGCGTCCGTAACATCCGTGTAGAAGGCCGGCCACACCAGGTAAATGCCTGCGCCCATCACGCCTGGGCGCGCGCCGCCGTATCGGCAGCCGGTGGCATGCCCGCACTCATGGAAGGCAGCAGAGAGAACCACTAACCCAAACACCATCAGGAAGAAGACGGGCTCATTGACCAGGTGACGGAGACCCTGCGCGATGCCGTGCACGAAAAACAACCACCAGTCGAGCGCGATGAAGCCGCACAGCGCCGCGAGCACGACGAGCGGCCAGAAGAGTGGACGAAATACGGTGGTGACGGCGTTGACGAGGTCATGGGGGACCACCGCCGTCTTGAAGTTCAGAGCGATGAGTGGATTCGGCCTTGCCAGCTTGAGACTGGACCCATCCGGGGCGGCAAGCACGCCAAGCGGCCGGAGCTTGCTGTCCACGAGGACCCGCACGTTGTCTTCGCTAACGCCGCGACCGAACGCTTCGGTTACCGACTCGGCGATTTCCGCATAGTTACGACGGCCATCGGTGTTTTCGGCAAGGAGATAGAGCAGACGCGGCAGCTGAAGGACCTGGCCATCCGCCCGCCGGGCGAGAAAGGGAGCCTCTTTGAATCCAGAATCCCTGTACTCGCCGAGCAATTCGATCCCGTCCGCAAGTCGTGGTGGGGAGGCATCCCCGGCTGATCCTGGCGGTTCGGGCGTAGAACGGGTCCGCGGCGCTCGATTTTCCAGCGTCGCCTCCTTGTAATTACGACAAAGGGGCGGTCCTCACAGACCGCCCCTTCCTGAATGATCCGCCGTTATGGAGCTGGTGGCAGATTGCCCTGGCCGATTGGCGTGACCTGCTGGGCATTGGCGTACGCCAACGAACCATCGGACAGCACGTTGGCGGCTATCGCGGCGTTGATTGGAAGGGCGAGATTGGCATTGACGAGCGACATCTGCTCCCGACTTGGCAGCTGCTCAGCACCCTGCGCCTCCAGCTCCTCGTCGGAGAGGCCTTGCGACTTTCCTTTCTTGATGGCCATGAAGTTCCTCCTGACCTGAACCTACGGAACTGGCGGCAAGTTGCTCTGGCTGATCGGAGCGGTCTGCTGAGCGTTGGCGTACGCCAGCGAGCTGTCGGACAGAACGTTCGCCGCGACGGCGGCATTGATCGGGGCCGCCAGGTTGGCGTTGATCAGCGACATTTGCTCGCGGTTCGGTAGCTGCTCGGCGTCTTGGGCCTCCAACTCCTCGCTGGACAACTGGCCCTTAGCCTTGGTTTCTTTGATTGCCATCGAATCCTCCTTATCGCGTTTCTAGACTGGCTGCGCCGGCGCGACGTTGCCCTGGCTGATCGGGGCGTACTGCTGGGCATTCGCGTAGGCGACCGAGCCGTCGCTCAGCACATTGAGTGCGATGGCGGCGTTGATCGGAGCCGCGATGTTGGCGTTGATCAGGGACATCTGCTCCCGGTTGGGAAGCTGTTCACCCTGTTGAGCCTCGAGTTCTTCGCTCGAGAGCCCTGCCTTCCTAACTTGAGCCATGATCGCGAAACCTCCTTGTGAGTTCGATGACGAGTGTCGCCGAGTGCCTCTACAGGTTGCTCTGTGTGATCGGTGCGTACTGCTCGGCATTGGCGTAAGCCACCGAGCCGTCGGAGAGAACATTCGCAGCCAGCGCCAGGTTGATCGGAGCGGCGACGTTGGCATTAACCAGGGACATCTGCTCCCGACCCGGAAGCTGTTCGCCGACCTGCGACTCAACCTCATCCTTTGAGAGTCCTTCGGAACGATCCCCTCCGATTCCCCTACGAGTCTCCTTCGCCATGGTTGACCTCCTTCTCATTCGGCTGCTGGGTCTCCGACTCGGTCCGGGTATGTCTACTGCGCTGAACGATGCGGCTGTAGCTGCGGACCGAGCTAGTCGAAACGCCACTGTCGCCGGTTGAGATCGCGGCATTCACGTCCGCGATGACGTTGACGCCTCCGCGGCTATAACGGATGAGGTTGTGTATGATTTTGTGCATGCCTCGTCATCATTCTATATGATACGATCGTTACAATGTCAACCGGCTGTCTTGGGCTCAGCCACGCAGCGCTATGTCGCCCAAGCAGTTCATAGGAGGTACAGAAATGGCGACAACGATGAGCATGGCCGAAAGCTCGGTGCAGGTTGGGATACCACCGGAAAAGGCTCGGGAAAAGTGGAACGCCTGGACCAAAGAAGGCGGGCCCGGCATGGGGATAAAGTTCGAAGGCAAATCGCAAGATGTTCCCGCGGCGAAGCTACCTGCGGAACTGCAAAAAGCAGAAGCGGGCACAGCTTACTTTGAGCCGGGTTCTAAGGGCGGGACCGAGGTCCGAATGCAGCTCCGCTACAACCGTGAGGGTCTGGAAAAGGCCGGCCAGGGACCCGATTGGGTCGAGCAGCGAATCAATCTTTACCTGACCCGCTTCAAGAACTTCGCCGAAGGCCGCCCGGCGTAGGTCCAGCAAGTGGCGATGTCGGGACATCACGTGATCTCGAGTCTGCAGTGGCGGCGGTTGCGGGCCATCGCCCTGGGAATCGCTGCCGCCGCCGCGCTGGCATCCGGGTCGACGGCGTACGCCTCGGATGAGGAGTCCTGGCCGAACCAGAACAACATCGTCGTCGCCCAGAACTATCGCGATTACTCCGAGTTGGACCGGACCTCGCTTAGAGTCGTCTTCGTCGACGGTGACGTGACGGCGTCCAATGAAGCGGTTGCCTTTGCGAGCTGCCAGTATTGCCATACGACCGCAGTAGCGATCGAAGCAGTTGTGGTCATCGGCTATCCCAAGACGTTCGTGCCCCAGAACATCGCCATGGCCATCAATTACCAGTGCAGCCACTGCGTGACCGTCGCTGACGCCTGGCAGGTCGTTTTGCAGTACACGGGGCCGGTCGAGCTGACCGGACAGGGAGAAAAACAGGTTGCGCAACTGCGCCAACAGCTCCGCGACCTGGCGGACTCAAACGCGACGCCGGACGCGATCGTGCAAGGAGACATGCAGATTCGAGACCAACTAAAGCAAGTCCTGCAATCTGACCTTGTCCCCACGGAAGGTGGCGAGGACAAATCGAACGAACAAGACCGCGAGTCGTTTCGTATCGCAGCCTAGTTCTTCGACGATCTGCCTGAGGAAGCCGGTCCCGACGGGACCGGCTTCTCGTATTCGAATACGCGCATACAATTAGCGCGTGCCCAGGGTCTTGATCACCGAGACCGTGCTGCGGGACGGGCAGCAGAGCCTGGTGCAGGGTCGCCTGAAGCTGCAGCACGTGCTGCCCATCGCCAGGACGCTGGACGATATCGGGTACCACGCGCTCGATGCCTGGGGTGGGTGGACCTTCGCGGCGTCAGTCCGCGCCCTGCAGGAGGATCCGTGGCAACGCTTGCGGTCATTGCGAGCCGCCATCGACAAGACGCCGCTCCAGATGCTGATCCGGGGACAGACGCTGATCGGGCAATCGCACCAGCCCGACGATGTCGTGCGCGCGTTCATCGAGCAGGCGGTGGCCGACGGCATTCGCGTGGTGCGCATGTTCGACCCGCTGAACGACCTGCGCAACCTCGAGGTTCCAATCGAAGCCGCCCGCAAAACCGGCGCCCGCGTGATCGCAGCCCTCGTCTACAGTCCGAGCCCGGTCGAAGACGAGCCCTGGTTGGTGAGGTCAGCCAACCGGCTGAAAGCCCTGGGCGCCGACTGGATTGGGATCGAGGACGTGGCGGGGATCCTGGCGCCCGCCACCGCCCGCACGCTGGTGAGTGCCGTCGTGAATGCGACGAGGCTCCCGGTCAGCATCCACTCGCACTCCACCACCGGCCTTTCGCCGATCACCTACTATGCCGCCATCGAAGCCGGGGCGACGGGCGTGGACACCGCGCTGTCGGCGCTCGCCTGGGGCGCGTCGCAGCCGGCCACGGAGACGATCGTCGCCAGCCTGCACGATGGACCGAACGACACCGGCCTCGACCTCAGCCTGATCAGCCAGGCCAGCCGCTACTTCGATGAGATCCACGATGAGTACCTCGAGTTCCAGGACCCGATCGCTTTTCGCAACGACGTCTTCGTCCTCGAGCATCAGCTGCCGGCTCCGGTGCTGGCGGTGATGATCCGCAACCTGCGCGAGCGGAAGGCGACCGATCGCTATGACCGCTTGATGCACGAGCTGGTGCAGGTTCGCCAGGAGATGGGCTACCCGCCGATGGCGGCGCCGATCAACCGGATCGCGGCGAACCAGGCGCTGGCCAACACGCTGAGCGAGAAGCGCTACCAGCACATCGAGCAGCCCTTTCGCGACTACGTCAAAGGTCTGTACGGCTCGCCTCCGGGCCCGATTGATCCCGAGGTTCGCAAGCGCGCGCTGGGGTCATCGGAGGCGATCACGATGCGGCCGGCCGACCTGCTTCAACCGGGGCTGGATCGTGCCCGGCGCGAGATGCGCAAACAGGGCCTCACCCCCACCAGCGTCGACCAGGTGTTGACCTACATCCTGTTCCCGGAAGACGCGGCCGGCATCCTCCGTCCCTCGACTCGACGGGAGCCGGCGCCGGCCAGCACGCCGCCCACGCCGTCTGCCGAACCCGCGGCGGCGCAGAAGCCTACCCCAACCGAGCTGCCGGCTGTCACCAGCGCGGCCCCGGTCCGAGAGTTCACCGTCGAGGTAGACGGCGAGCCCTACAAGGTGCGGATCCTCGGCGACGGCGTGACATCTTCCGCGGCAACGCCGGCGGCCACGCCTGTTCCTTCCGCGACGCAACGCGCCGGCGGCAACGGCGCCATCCAGGCGCCCATGCAGGGAATGGTGGTCAAGGTCAAGGTGGCGGCCGGCGACCGAGTGCGGCTCGGAGACGTGGTTGTCATTCTCGAAGCCATGAAGATGCAGAACGATATCGTGGCCACCGTCGGCGGCACGGTGCGCGAAGTCTTTGCCAAAGAGGGCGCGATCGTCGCCCCCAATGAAGTGCTGATGACGATTGGCTAACGTCACCAGGGTCCTGGTCGCCAACCGCGGCGAGATCGCGCTCCGGGTGATGCGGACCTGCCGGGAGCTGGGGATCCCGACCGTGGCGGTTTACGCGGAGCCCGATGCCCGCGCCCCACACGTGTATTTTGCGGATGAGCAGGTCCGACTCGAAGGGCCGTCGCCCCGGCAGGCCTACCTCGATATCGAGCAGCTGATCCGGGTGGCGCGTGATCATCGCGCTGACGCCATTCATCCCGGATACGGCTTCCTCTCCGAAAACCCGGCCTTTGCGGAGGCGTGCGCGACGGAAGGCCTGACCTTCATCGGTCCGTCGGCGGCCAGCATGCGAGCGATGGGGAATAAAGTCGAGTCCCGTCGTCGAATGACCGCCGCGGGGGTCCCCGTCGTGCCCGGAACCGCCGCGATCGCTGATGAAGCGGCCGCCCTCGTCGAGGCGAAACGGATTGGGTACCCGGTAATGGTCAAAGCCGCCGCCGGCGGGGGCGGCATCGGCATGCGAGTCGCAAAGGGGGCCGAGGACCTCCCGGCGGCGTTCGAAGCCTGCCGCCGGGCAGCACAGAGCTCCTTCGGCAGCCCCGACGTCTACCTCGAGCGATATCTGTCGCATCCGCGACACATCGAGATGCAGGTGCTGGCCGATGCGCACGGCACCACGCTGGCCCTGGGCGAGCGCGAGTGCTCCATCCAGCGGCGGCATCAGAAGCTGCTGGAGGAGACGCCCGCGGTCGGGCTCAGCGAGTCGCGACGCGCGGCCATGGCCGCGGCCGCCGTCAAAGCCGCCGCGGCGGTCCGATATCACAATGCCGGAACGGTCGAGTTCATCGTCTCGGGCGACGACTTCTATTTCCTCGAGATGAATACCCGGCTGCAGGTCGAGCACCCCGTCACCGAGTCGGTGCTCGGCGTCGACCTGGTCCGCGAGCAGATCCGCGTGGCGCGCGGCGAGCGACTCCCATCGGACGGCTACCCGGCGCCCCGTGGCCACGCCATCGAGTTCCGGATCAACGCCGAGGATCCGTTGCGGAATTTCATGCCTGCTCCTCGCCGCGTGCTGCGGTATGCACCCCCCACCGGGCCGGGAGTGCGCGTGGACAGTGGCATTCGGCCGCACCAGGAGATCTCGGCGCATTTCGATTCGCTCCTGCTCAAGCTGATCGTCTGGGCGGAGGACCGCCCGGCGGCCATCGGGCGCGGGCGTCGGGCCCTGCAAGAGCTGGTGCTGACCGGGCCGAAGACCACGGTGCCGTTTCATCGCGCCCTGCTCGACGAGCCGGACTTCGTCAACGGCCGGATCTCGACGGGGTTCATCGACGAGCATCCTGGGCTGCTGGAGCGCACTAAGGCGTTTGCGACGGAGGGCTCGCCGCTCGAGCCGCTCTACGGTGGGGGAGAGATCGCGGCGGCCATCGCCGCCGGGGTGGTCGTCGCGGGCGAGCGCTAGGCTAGAACGGCAGGCCCAGCGCGTCGGTCAGGAATTTCGTGAACGGTGCCGCGACCCGGCAGCTGCCGATGAAGCGGTCGAGGAAATCCGGGCTGCATGCCTCCTTCTCCGTGAAGGTATGGCCGGCAGTGAAGTCGGTCCGCTTCAAGTCGTCCAGGTGCGGATGGTCCTTGGGATATCCGCGCGGCACCGTCTTCAGCGATCGGCCTTCGACCGTGAGCGTCGCGGTGAAGGCTTTGGCGGTGGTCACCTTTTTCCAGCGTTGCGGGTCGGCGACGATGGCATCCCGTACCTGGCCCACCGCTGCGGTGTCCGGGTGCCAGAGCCCGACCCCGCCGTAGACGCCGCCGGGCTCCAGGTGAAGGTAGAAGCCGGGCGCCGAGCCGGTCCGGTGCTCGTGCGGGAAGTGGACCGCGCCGGCGGTCTTGTATGGCGTCTTGTCTTTCGAGAACCGGATGTCCCGGTAGATGCGAAAGACCGAGCCGCCGATCGGACGAGGGTCAGCGACGAAATGCGGGCTGATCGCCTTGAGCCTCGGACCGGCGGCCAGGACAAAATCGACCAGCTTGTTGCGGACGTCGCGCTCGTAGCGTGGCTTGTTCTTCTCGAACCACGGCCGCGTGTTATGCCGCTTGAGCTCGCGGAAGAAGTCGAAGAAGGCCGGCGTGAAATAGGCGGTCACCCGCCACACGGTAGCACTCGGCCGTCGACCGATTGCCAGGGATGGTGGGACGCGATAGGCTATTCACCGATGAAGCCACCAATTCGGCTGGCGGTCGCCCCGGTGCTCGTAGCCGTCGTCCTCGTTCTCGGCGCCGTGAATGCCGCGGCGTTCACCAGCGGAAGCAGCGGTTACGACATCGGCTACCTGCAATGCAACACCGCCTATCCGAGCGGCGCGTTTGGCATCGTCGGCGTCGATTCGGGCTGGCCGTTCATCTCGTCGCTTCACCCCGGAAATCCGTGCCTTGTCAGCGAGTACGCGCACTCGCCATCGGCCGGGTTGTACGTGAATACGGGGTTTGACCCGAGCTACACGGACTCGAATCACACCACCGCGGACTGCGCCACCCGGTCGGCCAACGTGGCCGGCACGCCGGGGCAGCGGGCCGCCTGGGCGGCCGGCTGCAGTGAGGCGCAAAAGGACCTGGCCTACGTGGCGAGCGTGGGGATCGCCGCCCCGAGTGGTTGGTGGCTGGACGTGGAAACCGCCAACAGCTGGTGCGGCCAGTCAGGGACGAATTGCACCGATCTTTCCCTCAATCAGCAGACCATCCAGGGGCTGATCGATACCCTCGCCGCCAACTCGACGGCTCCGATTGGGATCTACTCGACCGGGTACCAGTGGTCGAGCATCGTCGGCACCCTTGCGGTCAGTGGGGCGGCCGCCGACTGGTACGCCAGCGGGCTCCGCAGCGGGAAGCATGCCACCGCATACTGCGGCAGTGGGTCGAGCTTTTCCGGCGCCCCGGTCACGATCGTCCAATACGGGACCTCATCGAGCGATCGGGATTACGCTTGCTGATTCGCTGAACGGACGAAGCCGTCGGGCTAGCGACTGATCACGAGCGGCGCGTCGTACTCCTGGGCCACGGCGACGCCATTGATGTCTGTGATGCCGGTCGTCACCACCAGCTGGTAGGTGCCGGGGCGTAACCCGACGTTGAGCGTGGCGAGGTGGTTGTCGGCGTCGAAGCTCACTTGCTCGCTGACATCGTTGCCCTGGTGATCCTTGACCTTGATGGTGTCATTGCTGACGGTCGACGGGTTCAGATCGGCATCGAAACGCACCCGGACCTGTTCGCGGGAGCCCGTCTGCGTGGTCTGCACCGAGACCACGGTCGGGCCGTGCCCCACCGGCATCGTGGCCGAGGCGCTGGCGGCGTCGATCAGATACTTCTGGTCGTGCTGGACCAGGGTGAGCTGCTCTTCGAAAAAGCTGGTCTCCACGCCGGCCTTGGCGACGAAGATCCGGATGCCGACCAGGAACCGGGTCGGGTTGCTGGCCGTGAGCTGGACGGTGACCGGATAGTACCGGTCGAACGTGGTCCCCGCTGGGCTCAGCAACGACAGGCTGCCGGCCTGGTAGGCCGCGCGTCCGGCATCGTCGAGCTCGGCCTGCGCGGCGGTACGGTCGCCGTGCATCCGAGCCTGCATGAAGGCATTGACCTCCGCCAGCGCCTGCTGCTCCGCCGCGTCGCTCGCCGACGGCACGGCAGTGGCGGTCCAGAATGCCGTCGCGCCGGTGGCGTCGTCGCGCCGGACGAACAGGACCAGGTCGCCGCCCGGTGACCACTGCGGGCTGACGTATGCCTGCTGCGGCGCACCGAAGCCGGTCGGATTACTGCCATCGCGGTTGATCAACAGCAGGCTCGACGTGGAGCCGCTGCTGCCGGTCGAGGTGCTGGCCATCAGCAACGAGGCTGCGTCGGGCGCCCAGTTCAAGTCAGACCACGTCTGACCGGCGGAGCTGGAGGCGATCCTGACCCACCGAACATCCGACAGAAGGTAGAGGTCGGTGACGCCGTCCCGCGGCACGAGGAAGGCCAGGTCGCCCTTCGTCGACCAGGCGAAGCCGGTCGCGCCTTGCGGCAGGCGAGTGCGGGACGCACCGGTTGCCAGGTCGATCACCATGGAGCCATCCGAGCTCTGGGCCGCCAGGAACTGTCCGTCCGGCGAGCCCGCCAGGCTGCCGTGGTCGACTCTGGTCGTCTTGATGCTGACCGGTGTATGCAGCCCGGCGATGCGAAGTGTGCCATGGTCGACGTACGCCACGCGATCCGCTCCGACCCAGACGGCCGGGCGATCGGGAACCCCGTCGACGGTGGCGACCGTGGAGACCAGGTTGCCGTAGAGATCACGAATCTGAAGGCTCGCCTGGTTGCTCCAGCTCAGACTCCACGAGGCAAAGAGCCCACCGGTCGGCGCCGCGGATGGCAGGGTCGCGCCCTGGGCGAGATCGCGCAACGGGGTGCCCTTGGCGGTCATCAGCCAGACATCCGTGGTCCCGCTGCCTGCCGGTGAAGCCGACGGGCTCGGGGACGTCGCGGTACCGGGGCCGGGCTGACCGGCTGGGCGGGTGACGAGCAACTGGCCGGCGGGCGTCCAGCTGCCATTCAGAATCGTGCTCGGGCTGGCAAGCCGGTCATCGTGCCGCCAGTTGACCGTCGAGCTCTTGAATGACGGCGGAAGTGCCTGGGTAACCGGTGCGGGCGTGGTGGTGAAATGGACCACCACCGGCGTCGGTGCGACCGTCGGCTTCGGTGTGACGGTCGGATTGCCGGGATTGGTATTCGGTGCCGCCGATTTGGGTTTCAGGGTGACCGTGTAGGTCGTGTTCGACGCCAGCGGATGATCCGGGACGATCACCAGGGTGTTGCCGTCCCACTGCTTGGTCACCGAGGTTGCCGGCTCGATTTGCACCGAGGCCTCGACGGCGGCCTTGTCGACCGGTCCGCTGAACGGGATCTTGATCGGCTCGACGGTCGCGATGTCGGTTTTGTTGTTGATCTGCCTGGTGTCGACGGCAACCAGCGAACCGGTCGAGCTGGTCTGGTTGTGCAGATAAATCTCGACGCCGAGCACCACGATGAACCCGGCGGCAACGGCGGCCATGGCGGGCGCCAGGGCATTCGGGGTGAACCTGAACGGAAACCATGACCGGGAAGCCCGGGGCCCCAGCGTTCGCTGGGCCTCGGTCATCAGCTTTGCGCGCAGGTAGCTTCGGAAGTGCGGGTCCAGCGGGGGCGCCGCCGGACGCGACGCATTGAGCATGTCCAGCACTTCCTGGTGGGCCGGGTCGGTAAAGATCTCCTGGAGCTCGGGATCGTTCATCATGGCAAGCCCAACTCGGCCTCGAGCGGCGGCAGCTCCCGGCGCAACCGCTCGACGCCACGGTGCAGCAGGAGCTTGACGGCCCCCGAGCTCTTCTTCATGATGTGCGCGATCTCCTCGATCTTCCGGTCCTCGGCGAACTTGAGCACCATCGCCACCCGCTGCTGCGGGGGAAGCTGATCGATGGCGGCCCACACCCGGCGGCTTCGATCGCGCCGGACCACCTCATCGACCACGGTCGGCTCGCCGCTCGGCACGCTGGCACCCTCCTCGAGCTCCACCTCTTTCCCCGCCGCCCCGCGGTAATGGTCCGCGACCGCGTTCAGGGTGATCTGGTACAGCCAGGAGGAAAACGGATGACCCGAATAGGTGTACCGCTTGATATTTTTCAGCGCTTTGAAAAACACCTCTGACGTCACATCCTCTGCCAGCGATTGGTCTCGCACTCTGGAATACGCAAAGCGATAAATCTGCGGGAAGTAGCGGTCGTAGAGGGCCCCGAACGCCTCGGGGTTCTCCTTCGCCAGCTCGACAAGTTCCCGATCTTCAAATTCCGGCATCACGGCACCCCACGGGGCGCCCGCTGCAGACTGAACGGGACCCGCCCCCTCTTGGTTACGAGTTCGCCCAATTTACCAGCAACTCCCCGTAAGGCAAAAGTCGCTGGAGGTGAGAGAGGTTACGGCGAGTCTAACCCGTTGCTGTCCGGTTTCACGGCTATAATCAGGCCGTCACCGACGGCCCGCCACCCACAAGGAGACCTGCCGCCGTTTGATCCCTCGGTACGCTCACCCGGAGATGAGCGAGATCTTCTCCCCAGCGCAGCGCTACGAGCTGTGGCTGCGGATCGAGCTCATCGTTACGGAGGGCTGGGCCGAGATCGGCGAGATCCCCCGGCCGGCGGTGGAACGCCTCCGGCGGGCCCGGGTCGACCCGGAGCACATCGCCCGGTTGGAAGAGCGGGTTGGCCATGATGTCGTCGCCTTCCTGGATTCGCTGGCCGAGTCGCTGGGGGACGACGCCCGCTTCCTGCACCGGGGGCTGACCTCCTCGGACATTCTCGACACCGCCCTCGCCCTCCAGCTGGTGCAGGCCGCCGACATCCTTCTAAATGATGTCGATCGGTTGTCGGCAGTGGTCCGCCGGCGGGCGATCGAGGAGCGCGCCACCTTGATGGCCGGCCGAACCCATGGGATCCACGCCGAGCCGGTCAGCTTCGGCTTCATCCTGGCCGGCTGGCTCGATGAACTCGACCGGGAACGCCAGCGCATCGTCACCGCCCGGGAGGACGTCCGGGTCGGCAAGCTGTCTGGGGCGGTCGGCACCCATGCCACCGTCGATCCGCGGGTGGAGGAGATGGCGCTCGCCAAACTGGGGTTGAGGGTCGCCCCGGTCACCACCCAGGTGATCGCCCGCGACCACCACGCCGCCTACCTGACGACGCTCGCCGTCGTCGGCGGAAGCCTGGAGAAATTCGCCACCGATATCCGCCATCTGCAGCGGACCGAGGTGGCCGAGGTCCGCGAACCCTTCGGCCCGGAGCAGAAGGGCTCTTCGGCGATGCCGCACAAGCGCAACCCGATCCTCAGCGAGCGCATCTGCGGCCTGGCCCGGACCGTGCGAGGCTATGCCCAGGTCGCCCTCGAGGATCAGGCGCTCTGGCACGAGCGCGACATCAGCCACTCCTCGGCTGAGCGGATCATCTTCCCCGACGCCTGCGCTCTGCTCGACTACATGCTCCGCTTGATGGCCGACATCATCGAAGGGTTGACCATCGACCGGGAGCGGATGCGGGCCAACCTCTACCGCAGCGGCGGGGTGGTCTTCTCCCAGCGCGTGCTGCTGGCCCTGGTGCAAAAGGGGATGTCCCGACAGGACGCCTACCGGGTAGTCCAGCGCGCCGCGCTCACCGCGCTCGACGATGGCCAGGACTTCAGGACGATCGTCGGTGAGGCGCCAGAAGTCCGAGAGCGGCTGACCACGGAGGAGCTCGCTGAGCTATTCGACCCGGCGTATTACCTTCGCCATCTCGACGTGACTTTCGAGCGCGTCGGCCTCGAGCCGGTGGCCCTGGCTCCCTCCCCCGCCCGCGGGGGAGCGCAGGGTGGGGGCTCGTGAACGCGATTCTCACCACCGACCTCCCGCTTCCGGTCCACTCGCGGGGCAAGGTGCGCGACACGTATCGGCTGAGCGATCGCGAACTCCTGATGGTGGCGACCGACCGGATTTCGGCCTTCGACGTGGTGCTACCGACCCCGATCCCGGACAAAGGACGGGTCCTCAACCGGCTCACGCACGGCTGGCTGTCCGAGACGACCCACTTGATCCGCAACCACATGGCGGGTGACCAGTCGATCTCCCGGGAACTTCTCGATTCTCAGCCGGACCTGCGGGAACGGGCGATGCGGGTGGTGATGGCGGAGCCGATCCTGTTCGAGTGCGTGGTGCGCGGCTACATCTCGGGCTCGGGCTGGAAGGACTACGAGCGCACCGGTTCAATCGCGGGTGACCGGCTGCCGGTCGGCCTGAAGGAAAGCGACCGGCTTCCCGAACCGATCTTCACGCCGGCCACCAAGGCGCTGACCGGCCACGACGAAAACATCTCGCGCGCCGAGCTGGCCCGCCGCGCCGGCCTCGAGCTGGCGGATACCCTCGAGCAGGCGAGCCTCGCCCTCTATCGCTTCGGCGCCCAGCGTGCCCTCGAGCGTGGCCTGATCCTGGCGGACACGAAATTCGAATTCGGCCTTCACGACGGTGAGGTCATCCTGATCGATGAGGTGATGACCCCGGATTCCTCGCGATTCTGGGATCTGGAACGGTATCGGCCGGGCGGGCCGCAGCCGTCGTTCGACAAGCAGTTCGTCCGGGATTACCTCGAGCAGATCGGCTGGAACAAGCAGCCGCCCGCACCGCCGCTACCTGCCGAGGTCGTCCAGGGGACGAGTGCACGCTATCTGGAGGCGATGCGACGCCTCGCCTTTCGCTACGCGGTGGCGCAGCCATGATCTACCGGGCGGAGGTCTTCGTCACGCTGAAACCGGTCGTCAACGACCCGGCGGGCCTCACCATCCGCGGCGGCCTGCACGCTCTCGGGTTTGAATCGGTGAAAGACGTTCGGGCCGGCAAGTACCTGTCGATCCTGCTGGACGAGGCGGACGAGGACCAGGCTCGAAGCCGAGTCGAGGAGATGGCCCGCCAGCTGCTGGCCAACGAGGTGATCGAGGACTTCCGCATTGAGCTCCAGCCCGAGCCCGCGCTCGCGGAATCTCGGGGTGGGGGCCCTTCTTGAAGACCGGTATCGTGGTGTTTCCCGGCACCTGGAGTGACCGGGATTGTGCCCACGCGCTCCTCGAGGTCCTGGGTGAACCGGTTCGCTTTGTCGACTATCGCGAGCAGGACCTCGGTGACCTCAACCTCGTCATCCTTCCCGGCGGCTTCTCCTACGGTGACTACCTTCGCTGTGGCGCCATCGCGCGCTTCACCCCGGTGATGAATGCGGTCGCGGACTTCGCGAACCGCGGCGGCCTCGTGCTCGGCATCTGCAATGGCTTTCAGATCCTTCAGGAGGCGCGTCTGTTGCCGGGAGCGCTGCTGCGAAACGCGTCGTGCGAGTTTCGCTGCGAGTGGGTGCAGCTGCGGGTCGAGCAGAGTGATTGTGCTTTCACGGTCGACTGTCGACCGGGCCAGGTCCTCCGAATCCCAATCTCGCACGGCGAAGGCAATTTCTTCGCCGACCCGCACACCCTCGAATCCCTCGAGGCTAACGGCCAGATCGTCTTCCGGTACTGCACCGCCGACGGCCGGATCACCCCGGAGGCGAATCCGAATGGCTCGCTGCGCAACATCGCTGGGGTCGCCAACGCCCGAGGCAACGTGCTGGGGCTGATGCCGCATCCCGAGCGGGCCTGTGAGCCGCTGCTTGGCGGCGACGATGGGCTCGCGATCTTTCGGTCGGCGATCCACGCCCTGAACCGGGTGGCAGTCTAATGGCGGCCGTGATTGACCGGTTCGCGTTGGCGGCCGTGGCGCTCAGTGCGGACGAGTACCGGGCGATCGTTGCGGCCCTGGGTCGCGATCCGAGCGAGTTGGAGCTGGGCATGTTCGGCGCGCTGTGGAGCGAGCATTGTTCCTACAAGACCTCGAAGGCGCTGCTCCGCCAGCTGCCCACCGAAGGCCCCCACGTGCTGCAGGGGCCCGGCGAGAACGCCGGCGCGGTCGACATCGGCGATGGGCTGGCGGTGGTGTTCAAGATCGAATCCCACAATCACCCGTCGGCGATTGAGCCCTACCAGGGGGCGGCGACCGGCGTGGGCGGCATCCTTCGGGACGTCTTTGCGATGGGCGCCCGACCGATCGCCATCCTGGACGCGTTGCGCTTCGGCCCGCTCGAGCAGGGCCGCAACCGCCACCTGTTCCAGGGGGTGGTCGCCGGTATCGGTGGCTACGGCAATTGTTTCGGCTGTCCGACGGTGGGCGGCGAGGTCTACTTCGACCCCGCCTATTCCGACAACCCGATCGTCAATGCCATGTGCGTCGGCCTGGTCGAGCATGACCGGCTGCGTCGCGCCCGGGCCGATCGTAGTGGCGACCTGGTGCTGCTGGTGGGCGCCGACACCGGCCGGGACGGTATTCACGGAGCCACCTTTGCGTCGGTGGAGATGGACGAGCGATCGGCAGCGCGCCGGCCGGCGGTCCAGGTCGGCAATCCCTTCCTCGAGAAGCTGCTATGCGAGGCCTGCCTCCGTCTCAACCAGCTCGATGGGGTGACCGCCATTCAGGACCTGGGGGCCGCCGGCTTGACCAGCGCCGCGGCTGAGCTGGCGCATCGCGGCCGGCGCGGGATCGACATCGACGTCGCCCGGATCAGCCGCCGCGAGCGGGAGATGAGCGCCTACGACGTCATGCTCTCCGAGTCCCAGGAACGGATGCTGGTCGTGGTCCGACCGGAGGCGGAGACCGCCGCCCGCCAGATCTTCGATCATTTCGAGCTGCACGCTGACCGGGTCGGCAGCATCACCTCGACCGGACGGATCCGGGTGCGCGACGAGGGGGCGGTGGTGGCCGACATCCCGCTGAAGGTGCTGGTCGACGGCGTGCCGGCGCGCTCGCCGGCAAGTGAGGTGCCGGACAAGCAACCATCGCTGGGGATGCCGTCCATCGAGGAGCCGGAAGCCGTCCTGCTCGACCTGATGGCCCGACCAAACCTACGGAGTCGCCGACCGATCTTTCGCACCTACGACCATCAGGTTCAGGACAACACCGTCTGGGGGCCCGGCTTCGATGCGGCGCTCCTGCGCGTGCCTGGCACCACCAAGGGGCTGGCGCTGACGACCGACGGCAACCCCTGGTACGTCGCCCTCGATCCATACGAGGGCACGAAAGCGGCCGTGGCAGAGGCCGCTCGCAACATCGTCTGTAGCGGCGCGCGACCACTGGCGGTGACGAATTGCCTCAACTTCGGCAACCCCGAGCGACCCTTCGTGTTCGGCCAGCTTCAGGAGAGCGTACGCGGCCTGGCGGATGCCTGTCGGGCATTCGAGCTGCCGGTGGTGAGCGGCAATGTGAGTCTGTACAACGAAACCAGCGAACGTAACATCCCACCAACGCCGGTGATCGGCATGGTCGGTCTGCTCGACGATCTGGCGCTTCGATGCCCGGCCGGGTTCCAGGAAGACGGCGATCTTGTGTTCCTGCTGGGCGACACCAGCGAAGAGCTCGCCGGCAGCGAATACTGGCGACTGATCGGCGCTCGGCCGGAGGGCCGGCCACCGATAGTGAGCCTCGAGATGGAGCGTCGCCTGCAAGCCGCGCTGCTCGATTCCATCGGCCGAGGGGTGCTACGCTGCGCCCACGATGTTTCGGATGGCGGGCTGCTCGTCGCGCTGGCGGAGAGCGCGTTGTTCAGCGGGCGAGGGCTGCGCTGTCCGGGGATCACGAGCCCCGTCAGTCGCGAGGCGTTCTACTTCGGCGAGTCCCAGGGACGGGTCATCGTCAGCGTCGCGCCCCGTCGGGTGCCAGAGCTGCAAAAGCTGATGGCGAAACACCACGTGCCGCTGCACGCCATCGGCGTCGTGGGTGGGGAAGACTTCCAGGTTGGCTCGGATATTCGCATCTCGCTCGAGAGTCTGCGGCAGGCCTGGGAGACGCCGTTTTGAGTCGGCGTCACTGGCTCAGCGACGAACGGATGCACGAGGAGTGCGGTCTGTTCGGCATCGATGCGCCCGGTGAGGATGTGGCGAACCTGACCTATTTCGGCCTCTACGCGCTGCAGCACCGCGGACAGGAAAGTGCGGGCATCGCCACCGCCGATGGCGCCTCGCTCCGGCTGCACAAAGATATGGGCCTCGTCGCCCAGGCGTTCGACCAGGCCGCGCTCGAGCGTCTCACCGGCCACCTGGCGCTGGGTCACACCCGCTATTCGACCACCGGGTCGAACCGATTGGAGAACGCGCAGCCGATCGTGGTCGAGCATCCCCAGCTGGGACCGGTCGCGATCGCCCACAACGGCAACCTGACCAACGCCGAACCGTTGCGGCGCGGCCTCGAACACGAAGGCGTCCGCTTCAAGACCTCGAGCGACACCGAAGTCATCGCCGAACTGCTGGCGAGAACCAGCGGCCTCGACCTGCTCTCGGTGTTGCGTCGCAGTCTGCCCCGGTTGCAGGGAGCCTACTGCCTGCTGGTGCTGACCCGGGACAGCCTGGTCGGGGTTCGCGATCCGCTCGGCATCCGGCCGCTTTGCCTCGGCCGCCTGCCCGACGGTGGCGCCATCATGGCCTCCGAGACCTGTGCGCTCGACACCGTGGGCGCCGAGCTGGTGCGCGAGATCGAACCCGGTGAGGCGGTGCTGCTCGGCCAGGGCCCTCCGAAGGCGGAGCAGCTGATGCCATCCACCCGCAAGGCGATGTGCATGTTCGAGTTCATCTACTTCGCCCGCCCGGACTCCCGCTTGCAGGGGCAGTCGCTCTACGAGGCGCGCCGCAACATGGGCCGCGAGCTGGCCCGCGAGGCGCCCGCCGATGCCGACATCGTGATCTCGTTGCCCGATTCCGGCACGCCAGCCGCGGTGGGCTACGCCGAGGCCAGTGGCATCCCCTACAGCGAGGGCCTGATCAAGAGCCGCTACATCACCCGCACCTTCATTCAGCCGAACCAGCGGCTACGGAATGTCGGCATCAAGCTCAAGTTCAACCCGTTACGCGAGATCCTCGATGGCAAGCGCGTGGTGCTGGTCGACGATTCGATCGTGCGCGGCACCACCAGCCGGAAGATCGTCGAAGAGCTGCGGCGGGCCGGGACGAAATCGGTGCACATGCGGGTCAGCAGCCCGCCGATCCAGTGGCCCTGTTTCATGGGGATCGACATCGCCACCCGGTCCGAGCTGATTGCATCCGGTCGGACCGTCGAGGAAGTCGAGCAGCTGATCGGCGCCGACTCCCTGAAGTACCTGAGCAAGGCGGGACTCTTTCGCGCCGTCAAGAACGTGACCGGCTTCTGCATGGCGTGCTTCGACGGTGACTATCCGGTGCCGGTGCCGGTGCAGCTCGAGATGGACAAGCTGGCCCTGGAGGCGGCGCTGACGTGACAAGCTACCGTGATGCCGGCGTCGACATCGACGCCGGGAATCGAGCGGTCGAGCTGATCAAGCCGCTCGCCGAGTCCACCCAGGGCCCCGAGGTGCTGGCCGGCGTGGGGCCGTTCAGCGGGCTGTTTGCCCTCAAGACCTCGCGCTACCGCGAGCCGGTGCTGGTCGCCAGTACCGACGGGGTCGGCACCAAGGTCCTGCTCGCCGCCGGCGCCGGCCGCCACGCGCAGATTGGTGCGGACCTGGTCAACCATTGCGTCAACGACATCCTGACCGCGGGCGCGGACCCCCTATTTTTTCTGGACTACGTGGCGACGGCCGCGCTCGATCCGCCGGTGGTCGCCGAGCTGGTGGCCGGGATGGCCGACGCCTGCCGTCGGGTGAATTGCGCCCTTCTCGGTGGCGAGACCGCCGAGATGCCCGGTCTCTATCAGCCCAATACCTACGACGTCGCCGGCTTCATGGTGGGCGCCTGTGAGCGCGACGCGATCATCGACGGCACCAGCATCCGGGAAGGCGATGCACTGCTGGCGCTTCCCTCGACCGGCCTCCACACCAATGGCTACAGCCTGGCCCGCCGCGTGATTCCGAGCCGGGCGCTGAGCCAGACGATCTCGGGGACCCAGCAGACCGTCATGGACGCCTTACTGGCGCCGCACCTCGCCTACCTGGAGCCCGTCCGACGGCTGCGGGAGGCGATCACCATCAAAGGCCTGGCACACATCACCGGGGGCGGCATTATTGGCAATCTCCCCCGCATCCTTCCCATCGGCCTGGGTGCCCGCATCCAGCGCGGGGCCTGGCCGGAGCCGGCGATCTTCTCCTACCTGGCGCCCTTTACGCCGGACGAAGAAATGTGGCGAACGTTCAACATGGGGATCGGGATGATTGTGGTCGTCGATGAGCCGAGCGCAGCAACGGCGCTGCGGATCCTGGATGGCGACATCTTCGTGGTCGGCGACATCGTGGCGTCCGATCAGCGGCGCGTTCAAATCCTAGAGTGAGCCGGCTGCGGGTTGGAGTTCTCGCCTCCGGCCGGGGGAGCAATCTCGAGGCGCTCGTCAAGGCCGCCCGCGATCCGATGTACCCGGCGCGCGTCGTGGTCGTCTGTGCGAACCGCGAGTGCCCCGCGCTCGAGATCGCCAAGAAGGCCGGCATCACCCGCCAGCTGTTCGCCCTGTCAAAATATCCCGACCGCGAAGCGCGCGATCGGGCCATGGCCCAGCTGCTGCAGGATCACGGGGTGGACCTCGTCGTCTGCGCCGGCTATGACGCGATCCTGGAGAAGCCCTTCACCCGGCGTTTCCGCGGCCGGATCATCAACATCCATCCTTCATTGTTGCCCGAATTCGCGGGGACCATGGACGCGGTGGCGATGGCGCTCGAGGCCGGCGTCACCGAGACCGGCTGCACGGTCCATGTCGTGACCGACGACGTCGATGCCGGCCCCGTTCTTGCCCAGCGACGGGTCGAGGTGCGGCCGGACGATACGGTCGAGAGCCTGCGCGAGCGGATCCAGGCCGAAGAACACGTCTTGCTCCCCGTGCTGGTGAAGCGGATCGCGGGTGAGGCGCTGCCGCTCTCAATATGAACGCGCTGCTGAGCGTGTCCGACAAGACCGGACTGGCCGATTTTGCCAGGGGCCTCGACCGGCTGGGTATCACCATCTATGCCACGGGCGGCACCGAGCTTGTGCTGCGGGAAGCCGGCCTGCCGGTTCACGCTCTCCAGGAGCTGACCGGTTTTCCCGAGTTGCTCGACGGCCGGGTCAAGACGCTCCATCCCAACGTCCACGCCGGGATCCTGGCTCGGCGCGATGAGCCTCGCCACCTGCAGGAGCTTGGCGACCGAGACATGAAATTGATCGACCTGGTGGTCGTGAATCTGTATCCCTTCGTGGAAACCGTCTCCGCCGGCGCCGGGCACGCCGAAACCATCGAGTCGATCGATATTGGAGGGGTCACGCTGCTGCGCGCCGCGGCCAAGAACCATGACCATGTCCTCCCGGTGGTTCGCCCCGGCGACTATCCGGTTGTGCTGCAGGCCCTGAGTGATCCAGGCGGTGTACCCGCAGCCCTGCGGCGGCACCTGGCTGCCGTGGCGTTCGCCCACACCGCCGCCTACGATGCGGCCATCGGCGAGCACCTGGGGCAGCCACACACGCAGAAGACGCTGCCCGAGGATTTCACCCTGGGCGGCCGCAAGCTGCGCGACCTCCGCTACGGCGAGAATCCGCATCAATCCGCAGCCCTTTATCGGACGGTCGACGGCGGCGGCATCGCGGGGGCCAGGCAGTGGCAGGGACTCGAGCTCTCGTACAACAACCTGCTCGATACGCAGGCGGCCTGGTCGCTGGTCGGGGATTTCTCGACCACCGCGGTAGCGGTCATCAAGCACGCCAACCCCTGCGGGGTCGCGGTCGGGAGCGACCCGGGGGATGCCTTCGACCGGGCGCTCGCCAGCGACCGCCGTTCGGCCTTCGGTGGCATCGTGGCCCTCAACCGGCCGGTCGATGCGAGCGTCGCGCAGAATCTGGTCCAGGTCTTCCTCGAGGTGGTGGTGGCGCCGTCATTTGATCAGGCGGCGCTCGAGGTCTTCAAGGCCAAGCCGAAGCTGCGCGTTCTGCAGCCGGGCCCGGGGTCCACTCAGCTGGCGCTGGAGACTCGCCCGATCACCGGCGGTTTTTTGGTCCAGACGGCCGATCACACCGGCGACACGCTGGGCGAGGCCCGCGTCGTGACGGCGGCGAGCCCGGATGATGCAACCTGGGGTGACCTGCTGTTCGCGTGGACGGTGGTCAAGCACGTGCGCTCGAACGCTATCGTGCTGGCGCACCAGGGCGCGACCGTCGGCGTCGGCGCCGGCCAGATGAGCCGGGTGGAGGCGGTCGAGCTGGCTATTCATCGGGCCGGTCCGCGGGCGACCGGTGCGGTGCTGGCCAGCGACGGCTTCTTTCCTTATCCGGACAGCGTCGAGGTTGCGGCGCGCGCCGGTGTGCGGGCGATCGTCCAGCCGGGGGGATCGGTGAAGGACAGCGAGGCAGTTGCGGCCGCCGATGCCGCCGGCGTCGCCATGGTCTTCACCGGCGAGCGCCACTTCAAGCACTGACGAATTCTCGATTCTCCCTCCCCCCTTGTGGGGGAGGGTCGGGGTGGGGGGTTGCGGACGATCGAGTATGCTGAGAACGGTCTTCGGGGCAGGGGTGTAACTCCCTGATCGGCGGTATAGCCCGCGAGCGCCCTACGGCGCATGACCCGGTGAAGGCGTAGCGCCCACTCCGGGGCC
>Ga0209689_1000794_pt1 | contig 22766 bp, 20 predicted proteins | sample GraSoiAngelo_149_FD_187119 | JGI IMG/M metagenome (GOLD analysis project Ga0209689, IMG submission 187119) | Grasslands soil microbial communities from the Angelo Coastal Reserve, California, USA - 14_1009_09_30cm (SPAdes) (version 2) | ecosystem: Environmental > Terrestrial > Soil > Grasslands ... | reverse complement strand
GCTCGCCGATTCGGCCAAGTAACTCGTCACTCCCGCACTACGCGCTGACGATGAGCGCGGTGACCATCCCGAACATGCCGGCCGAACCTTCGGCGTGGCCGAGGATGTGGCAATGGAACGCCCAGACGCCGGGCTCGTCGGCGACGACGATCGCGTCCCAACGCTCGCCCGGTGCGACGTTCAGCGTGTCGCACTTGAATGGCTGCGGGAGCGGGTAGCCGTCGCGCGCGAAGACCTCGAGGGTGAGGCCGTGGAGGTGCGCCGGGTGGATCAGCTGGCCCTCGTTCATGAACCGGAAGCGGATCCGCTGGCCCAGCTTCGCGGTGTAGGGGGCGGTGGCCGGGAAGCCCTTTCCGTTGATGGTGAGCCCGCCGAGCGAATCGTTGAAGATGAAGAGCTCGTCCTTGTCATACCGGGGGTCGACGCCGGGGTCCTTCGGCGCGACGAGGAGCGGACCGAGCATCCCCCCGCCGACCTGCGCGGTCGCGTTGTGGTGCGAATGGTACATGTGCGAGCCGAACGGCCTCGCCGTGAACTCATACGTGTAGGTCTCGCCGGGCTTGATGGGCGGCTGCGTGATGAAGGGGACGCCGTCGACCTCGTTCTTCACGCGCTGGCCGTGCCAGTGGACCGCGGTGCTGTCGTCGAGCTTGTTCGTCACCCGGACGCGGACGCGCTCGCCCTCGGTGACCCGCATGATCGGCCCCGGGACCTGGCCGTTGTAGGCGTACGCATCGACGACGTTGCCGGGCGTCACCTCCCACTTGATCTGTTCGCACACGAGATCGAACTGCCGCGCGCCGTTCACGATGCTCGAAGGCAGCGCCTGCAGCCCCTGGCCCTGCGTCTTCGCCGGGAAGGCCTTCGTGACGGCCTCGTGGACCTGATCGTGGCCGGCGCCGGTAGCGGGCCGGGGCGTCCCGGTCGCGGCCGGCGACGCCGCGCCGGTGAGGATGGCGTGCAGCCTTGGATCGTGCGTCGGGACCGGGCTCGCGGCCGCCGCGCTCGCGCCACGGCCGGTGAGGCCGAGGAGGGCCACCCCGAGGCCGCCAGCGGTCCACGCGCCGACGACGCCGAGCAGCGTCCGCCGCGCGATGCGGTCCGTCCGGCCATCCGGTTCGCGGGCCGGCGTCGCGGTCACCTCAGGCATGCCGAGCACGCTAGGTGCTCGCCACGGCCCTACCTACGGCGCATGGTCCCGTTCCTACGGGCCATTGGTCCCGTCCGCGCGGGACGGGCCGTTACTTCGTGGTCTCGCCGGGATCCGAGCGGACGAATTGCGCGGCCACGACCGTGATCGCTACGCCGAACAAGACGACGCAGGCCACGGCGACCAGCCAGAAGGTGGCGGCGGATACGGAGCCCGCCGGGCCTTCGCCCGACGGGGCTCCGTGCTTAGAACGCCGAGCTACTTGACGACGAAGGGGATGTGCATGCCGAGCAGGTAGTGCCCGGTCTGGTTGCACAGGAGCACGTAGTTACCTGGCTCGAGGTCGAGCGTGAAGGTTTTGGCCTCGCCCACGTTGAGATCGCCGCTCTCGCCTTTGCTGCCGTCCTCGAGCATCTTCCCCGGCTCGGAGGGGTCGGGCGAAATCTTGTCGGCGGGAAGATCGGTCTTGAGCACGACCACCTCGTGGACCATCGTGCCGCTGTTCTTCACCTGGAAGGTGATCTTGCCGCTGGGCACCGTGGCCCGGTCGATGAGGATCGTGCTGTCGGTGAGCTTGGCATTGACCGTCGTACCGTTGGTCGCGCCTGCGCCGCATGCGGCGAGGAGCAGGATCGAGAAGGTCGCGAACGCCAGGAGAGTCTTCATCTTTCCTTACCTCATGCCGGAGCACCTTCCGGGCGGTGACGGCGTTTCGGGAAACCTTATGGCCGTCGCCTGACGCGAACGTGTGCCGTCCGGCCCGATCTGCGCGCCGTTCGGCCTCGCCCGCCCGGGACGGTTGGACCGCGGCGTAGGCCGCGCGCGACGACGCTACTTGCCTTGGTCGGACGGTCGCGGATCGACCGCTAACGGAGGGCGCGTCGCGTCCAGGAAGAGGCCGGCCGTGTAGCGACCCGCGAGGACCGCGAGCGCCACGAGGGCGAGGCAGGCCACCGCGATCCAAAGGATCCAGGTCGACTCGAACATACCGGCATGGTCGCCCGCGGGCGGGGGCACAGGTAGGGCCAAAGGACCTTCTGCGGCGGGTCGCGCGGACCCTAGGGAGGGCTCCTCGGCGCACCAGAAGTCCCCGTTTCTTCGGTCCCTCCGGCCCTGTTGACGCCTCGGGCCGGGGCGCAGAGTGCTCACCAGACGAAACGAAGTCCATCGCCCCAAGGAGGCAAAGAGATGGCAATCCCACTGAAGCGGAACACAGTCATCGCGGACCCCCCGATCGCGAAGTTCCTGTTCAGCGACACACGCATGGCCGTGGTCTGGTTCATCGTCAGGCTGTACGTCGGCTACTCGTGGCTGGACGCGGGCTGGCACAAGATCATCGACGTCGGCGCGAAGACGAACTACATCTACGACGGCTCGGGGATCCTCGCCTTCTGGCAGCGGATCGCCGCGATTCCCGCCGCTCCGGCCAAGCCGCTCATCACGTACGACTGGTACCGCGGTTTCATCCAGCTACTCATCGACACCAACGCCCAGGGTGTCATGGGCAAGGTCATCGCGTTCGGCGAGACCGCCGTCGGGCTCGGGCTCATCCTCGGAGCGTTCGTCGGGATCGCCGCGGTTGCGGGATCCTTCATGAACCTCAACTTCATGCTCGCGGGCTCGGCCAGCACGAACCCGGTGCTCCTGCTCCTGGCGATCCTCCTGATCCTCGCCTGGAAGACCGCGGGCTACATCGGCTTCGACCGTGTGCTGCTCCCGCTCCTCGGGACGCCGTGGAAGGCCAAGGCGCCGAAGAGCGCGCCCAGATTCGCACCCACTCCCGCGACGGCCTGACCGTCTGCCGACCACTTCAGTGGGGAGGGAGGGGCGGAGAGATCCGCCCCTTCCTCTTTCTGTCCCGGGCGATAATCGATCGGTGCGCGGCGGCCGCGCCCGGCCCTCGGTGAGCTACCCGACGCGCCTGCGTATCGCGGCGTTCGCCATGCCGTCGCTGCTCATCGCGGCGCTCCTTGGCCTCGACTACTTCGTGCTCGACCGTCTCCTGGGCCCCGGCCTTTCGCATCTCGTCTCGCTCGTCATCGGCGTCGCAGGGGTCCTCGCGTTCTCCGCCGGGATCTTCGGCCGTCTCACGACTCTCCACCTGCGCGACGCCGCCCAGACGGAGCAGCTCGCGGTGCTCGCGAGCGACCTCGAGGCGCGACGCCGTCAGCTGCAGGCGCTGAACGTCGCCGGGATGGCGCTCACCTCCGAGCTCGACAGCTCGGCCGTGCTACAGAAGGTGGCCGACGAGGCGCGCCGCGTCGCGAGCGCGCGTTACGCCGCGCTCGGTGTGTTCGACGACGAGGGTGTCGTGCAGCTCTTCGTCACGTCGGGCCTCACGCCCGAGGAGCGCGCGCGGATCGGCCCGCTGCCGAAGGGACGGGGCCTGCTGGGACTCCTGCAGCGCGAGCCGCATCCCCTCCGGGTCGCGGAGATCTCAAAGCACCCGGCATCCGTCGGCTTCCCGAAGGGTCACCCGCCGATGCACAGCTTTCTCGGCACGCCGATCCTCTGGCGCGGCCGCGCGATCGGCAACCTGTACCTCACCGAGAAGCACGGCGGCGCGGAGTTCACGGCCGACGATGAGGAGGCGGTGCAGACGCTGGCGGCGCAGGCCGCGATCGCGATCGAGAACGCACGACTCTACGAGCAGATCGAGCGAATGGCCGTGCTCGAGGAGCGCCAGCGCATCGGTATGGAGCTGCACGACGGCGCGATCCAGTCGCTCTACGGCGTGGGGCTGCTCCTCGAGGACGCGGCAGTGCGGCTCGAGACCGAGCCCGAGGAAGCGAAGGCGGCGCTCGCGCGGGTCGTCGACCGGCTCAACGCCGCGATCGCCGATCTGCGCGGCTTCATGCTCGGCTTACGGCAGAAGGCCGTGACTCCGGACCTCCCGCTCACGGAGTCGCTCCCGCGGCTCGCCGAGCGGACCGGTGAGAACGCCCTCATCGACGTGAGCGTCTCCGTCGCGGAGGAGGCTGCCGCCGCGCTCGATCAGACGCGGCGCGAGGCAGCTTTCTACATCGCGGCCGACGCTCTCGGGAACATCGCGCGTCACGCGCGCGCGAAGCACGCGTCGCTGCGCCTCGGTCGCGAGGACGGTCGAGTCGTCCTCGAAGTCCGCGACGACGGCGTAGGCTTCGACGACGGCGCCATGTGGACCGGACACGGGCTACGGAACATGAGGGACCGCGCGTTCGCGGTCGGAGGGACGCTCCGCGTCGAGAGCGCGCCCGGTCAGGGATCGCGCATCCGATTGGAGCTCCCCACCATCGAGCAGGTCGCCCGTGGCTGACGTGATCCGCGTGATGCTCGTCGACGATCACGAAGTGGTGCGCGAAGGTCTCCGTACGCTCATCTCGCGGCAGCCGGGCATGTCCGTCGCGGGTGAGGCCGCGACCGCCGCCGAGGCGATCGAGACGGCGTCCCGCGTCAAGCCCGACGTCGTGATCATGGACGTTCGCCTACCGGACGGGAACGGCGTGGAGGCGTGCCGGACCATCCGCGAGGCGCGTCCGGAGACGAGGGTGATCATGCTCACCTCCTACGCGGACGACGAGGCGGTCTTCGCGTCGATCGTGGCCGGCGCGGCGGGCTACCTCCTCAAACAGACCCGCGGGCAGGCGCTCGTCGACGCCGTCAAAGCCGTGTCCGAAGGCCGCTCGCTCCTCGATCCCGACGTCACCGGCAAGGTGCTCGAGCGCGTGCGCAGGGGGAACGACGAGGATCCCGCGCTCGCGTCCCTCACGGACCAGGAGCGCAAGGTCCTCGCGCATCTCGCCGAGGGCAAGACGAACCGCGAGATCGGGACCGCGCTCTTCCTCTCGGAGAAGACCGTGAAGAACTACGTCAGCCGCATCCTCGACAAGCTCGGCCTGACCCGTCGCGCCGAGGCGGCCGCGTACATGGCGAAGCGCCGGCCGAGGTACTGACCCGAAGGGCCCGGGGAGCGAGGGCCGAACGACCCTGTCCGGTGCCCGGCGGGGCGCCTAGCGTCCGTGGGGATGACGACACTCTGGGACGATGGCGGCGTGTCCTCGGTCGAGCGCCTGCAGGCGATCATCGAGAGCCACGCGACCGGCGAGGAAGAGCACATGGCGGGATACCGCCGCCTCGGGAAACTGTCCGGAGATCTGGTCAGCGCCATGCTCGTCGACCTCGTCCTCGAGGACGAGGAACGGCACCACGCGCTCCTCCGCCGTATGGCGGCGCGCCTGGGCGACGACATCGAGATGACTCGCTCCACGTCGGCGCTCCCGTCGACCGCTCCTCCGACCGACACGTCGGCGACCATCCTCGCGCTCACGCGCGAATATGCGGAGGACGAGCACAAGGGCGCCGGCATCCTGCGCGATCTCGCGAAGCACGCGTCAGGCCTCTACGGCGGCGTGTTCAGCCTGCTCCTCGAGACGATGGCGCGCGACAGCGAGAAGCACGAGCGGATCATGCGCTTCATCCTCCAGCGGCTCAGCGACTCGCGCCGCCGCCATCCGGCCCTCGCGCGGAGCGCGGTATGACGAGCGTCGCCGGCAGCGTCCTGTCCTTTGCCCTCGCCGTCCTCGTCGTCCTGGGCGGCGCGGTCACCCTGCTCATCGCCCGCGGCTTCGACGCCCTTCTCGACCGCACGACCTAGTACGCGGCCGCATCCCTCGACGCGGAACGCCCGCGAGCGCGAGCTGCTCCTCGAGCGCTCGGCAGCGTGCCCACGGGGAGCTACCGTGATGCACGAGACACCCGCGCCGTCAAGACGGCGCTCGGAGGTCGCTTCCCGGCGGGTATAGGCTGCGAACCCAAAACGCGCGTGGTGGGGGAAGGAAGCGGCATGGGACCGAAGGCGATCTGGCGCGAGGACATGATCACGAGCCTCCTCGCGACAGCCCTCGTCGCAGGCCTCTTCCTCGACGGCTGGAATCACATCAACCTTCAGAACGGCGCGCTCGGCGAGTTCTGGACCTTCTGGCACGGGCTGCTCTACCTCGGATTCACCGCGAGCGCGTTCTGGGCCGTGACGCGGAATCCGCACCTCTACACGCGCGGCGCGAAGCCGCCGCCATACTTCCACCCGCTTCTCGGCGTCCCGCTGCGCTACCCGCTCGCGATCGGCGGTCTCGCGCTCGCGACGATCGGCCTGTTCGGCGACATCGCGTGGCACACCGCCTTCGGACCGGAGAGCGGCGTCGCTCGCGTGATCGCGCCGTTCCATCTCCTTCTCTTCGTGGCCGCGGCCGCGCTGGCGTCCGCGCCGCTCCGGTCGGCGTGGTACGCGCCGGGCTACTACCCGAGCGCGTCCTCGCTGCGCACGATCCTGCCGCCGCTCATCTCGCTGACGCTCGTGACCTGCGTGGCGGCGTTCATGTTCCAGTGGCTGAACGCGTTCCTCGACTGGACGCCTTCGGTCACGGTGGGCCACGTCCCGGCGGACCTGGCGCGCGACGCCCGCATCCGCGGGACGACGGAGATCGCGGGCGCGGGACGGGTCATCTTCACGAATCTCATCCTGCTCGCGCCGCTCTTTCTCGCGCTGCGGCGCTGGCGGCTGCCGTTCGGGAGCGCGACGTCGCTGTTCGTCGCCGTCGCCTTCGCGATGAGCGGGCTCCACAGCTTCGATCTCGGCGCGACCGTCTTCGCCGCGTTGGTGGGTGGGCTCGCGGCCGATCTCGTGATCGACGGCTTCGAGCCGGACGCGGAGCGAACGCTCGGCTATCGCGTGATGGCCTTCGTCACGCCGCTCGCGCTCTGGTCCACCTATTTCGTGATCTTGCGCGTGGTCTACGCGACGGAGTGGCCGTGGGACCTCGCGATCGGGACCGCCGGTGTCGCCGCGATCTCGGCTCTGCTGCTGAGCTTCGTCGCGATCCCGCCGATCGTTCCGGTGCCGGTCACCGAGGGCGGCATCCCCGCTCCGGAAGACCGAGGATCACGCGCATTCCCGATCAACGCGCCGGCGGGCCAGGGAACGGTCGACGGCGGAGGAGGAGACGACCATGGCATCGCGTAGGCCGACTGCGCGCAAGTACGGACGGCGGACCTTCCTGGCGGGCCTCGGTCTCGGGGTCGGCGCCGCCGGCGCGGCGGGCGTGGCCGCGGGCGTCGGCCTTGGCCGGACCGAGCTGCGCCTCTCGCAGATCGTGCCCGGCAACTTCTCGCGGATGTTCCCGGACCTCCCGCCGTTCTTCGACGGGCTCCGGACGCCGGGCGCGACCGATCAGCTCCGCGACGTCATGCGCGACGTCGGCAAGCCTGGTGGGCTCCTCGACGCGAAAGATGCGATCGGCGCCGGTCCGGTCGCCCTCATCGCGGATGCCACGGTGAACGGCAACGACCCGCCGACCAATCCCGACAACCCGACGCACACCGCGGGCACGACCTTCTTCGGCCAGTTCATGGACCTCGACGTGACCTTCGACAGCAGGTCGACGCTCGGGGTGCCAACGGATCCCACGGCCACGCCGAATGCCCGCGTCGCCGCCTTCGACCTCGACACGATCTACGGGCAGGGACCGTTCGTGACGCCGCAGTTCTACCAGGTCGAGGATCAGGCGAAGCTGCGCATCGAGAGCGGCGGGATCTTCGAGGATCTCCCGCGCAACGGCGACGGGACCGCGATCATCCCCGATCCCCGCAGCGACCAGAACATGATGATCTCGGGCCTCAACTGCGCGTTCATCCTCTTCCACAACAGGACGGTCGACTACGTGCGCCAGCAGCTCGGGCTCATCGACCCGGCCGCCATCTTCGCCGAGGCCAAGCGTCTCGTGCTCTGGCATTACCACTGGCTGATCCTGAACGAGTTCCTGCCGCTCTTCGTCGGCCCCGCCCTCGTGAACGACATCCTGAACAACGGCCGGCGGTTCTATCAGCCCGACAAGGGCCAGGCGACGATGCCGGTCGAATTCCAGGGCGCGTGCTTCCGGTTGGGCCACACGATGGTCCGGCCGTCGTACCGCGCGAACCTCAAAGGCGACAACGGAAAGCCGTTCTTCGGGTTCATCTTCGACCCCGCCCTCGGGGACATCACGCCCGAGAAGGGGAAGGACCCCAACGACCTACGCAGCGGCTTCCGCGCGCCGCGCCGCTTCATAGGGTGGCAGACGTTCTTCGACTTCAAGGACGGCGAGATCAAGCGCAACAAGCGGATGGACACGAAGATCTCGACGCCGCTGTTCACGCTCCCCCTCGCCGCGATCGCGAGCCACAAGGCGCCGATCGCCCTCATGCAGCGCAATCTCCTTCGCCACGTCACCTGGTCGATGCCGTCGGGGCAGTCGATCGCCCGCGCCATGGGCGTCGATCGCCTCAGCGCCGAGGACCTGAAGGAGCTGAAGACCTACGACCTGGGCCTCGAAGAGAACACGCCGCTCTTCTACTACATGCTCAAGGAGGCGGAGCTCGTGCCGGACAGCGACATCGGCAAGAACACCGGCGGATTCCATCTCGGCCCGGTCGGCGGCCGCATCGTGGGCGAGGTCGTCATCGGTCTCTTGCAGAGCGACCCCGCCTCGTGGCTGGGCCAGCAGCCCGACTGGACGCCCTCGCTCCAGCGGCCGGGACCCGATTTCCGCATGACGGACTTCCTCACCTTCGCCGGCGTCGACCCCGCGACGCGACGCGCGCAGAAGCCGAGCTTCGCCTGACGGCTACCGGCGGCGCTGCCGCAGGACGAGCACCCAGGAGACGAGGATCAGCGCGGACACGGACGGCACGACGACCGCGAGGAGCACGGCGAACGCCTTGCGCATGAAGTCGGTGTAGGGCCCGCCCGGCGGCGTCTGGAAGACGTAGCCCCACGCGATGAAGGCGAGGAGGCCGACCCAGATCACGGTGATGCCGACGAGGTGGTCGTCCCGCCGTTCCGCCATCACGGCCCAAAGTACCGGCCGGACCGGACGCCTTTTTGACACGCGGGGGAGACTTGCACGGAATCGTTTGCCTATGGCCTGCCAGGGCCGAGCACATAGAGGGGGAAAGGTATGGAGGACCAGACTCGCGATCCCACGACGTCCGAGAGGAAGGCCACCACGCTCAGTCGCCGCGAGGTGCTCGTCGGGGTCGGCGCGCTCGGCGTCGGCGCCGTCGGTGCGGGCATCCTCGGCAGCTGCCAGTCCCCGAGCGCGCCGGTCGCACCCGCGGCGTCGGCGGCGCCCGCCGCGCCGGCGTCGCAGGCGGCGGCCAAGGCCCCGCAGAGCCTGGACATGAAGATGGTCGGCTTCAACGACCTGCAGTCCCGCTCGTCGTACCAGCCGACGATCCTCAAGTACCCGAACGGCCGGTACATCCTCTTCGTCGGGCACCACACGCTCGACGTCGACCCGGTCACGAAGGCTGCGCTCCCGTCACGGAATCCGCTCACGGGTAAGGACGAGGAGAACGGCACCTCGCTCATCGACGTCACGGACCCGGCGAACCCCAAGACCCTCTTCCACATCCCCGTCGCTGACGGCAAAGGCGGCGGCGCGCAGATGGTCCGCGCGGTCGATGGCAACGGCCTGCCGGCGAAGGACGGCAAGGTCTACATGCTTCGCAGCTACCACAGCGCCGCGCACGAGGTCTGGGACGTCACGGACCCGAGCAACCCCAAGGGCGTCCGCACCGTCCGAGACGGAAATCCGCTCGTCGGCGCGCAGACCGGCGCTCCGGGCGCGCTCGCGACCACGCACAAGAGCTGGTGGGAGCCGGACACGGGCATCGCCTACGTCGTCGGCTCGCGCGGCAGCGACAAGGACGCCGGGTGGCGCACCGGCCACCACATCATGGTCTACGACCTGAGCAACCCGGCGCAGCCCAAGTTCCTGCGCGATTGGGCCCTCGACGGGCAGCAGCCCGGCGGGAAGATCCCGCCCTACTTCAAGGAGGTCCCGAACATCCACGGCCCGATCTCCACCGGTCCGGCCGGCAACCGGATCTACATGGCGTACGGGACCGGCGAGAACGGCGTCATGCAGATCGTCGACCGCGCCAAGCTCCTGAGCTCGGCCCCGACCGACTACACGAGCGCCGAGGTCGGGCGGTGGGTCATGAATCCCGACAATGGCGGTCACACGAGCTTCCCGCTCGGCAAGATGACGGTCCCGGACCGCGTCATCGACACCGGCAACCAGAAGGCCGCCGAGCGCGACATCGTCGTCGTGGTCTCGGAGGCGACGCAGCACTTCGGCGACGAGCCGCGTCACGTCACCACCTTCGTCGACGTCACGACCGAGGGTCGCCCGCAATCGATCGCGACGTTCCAGGTCCTGGCCTCGAGCGGCGGCAGCGGCGAGGCCAACTTCATCGATCGCGGCGGCCGGTTCGGTCCGCACGCGACGAACGAGGAGATGGGTCCGCCGTTCTACAAGAAGGTCGTGTTCGTCTCGTACTTCAACGCGGGCCTCCGCGCGATCGACGTGCGCGACCCGTACAACCCGAAGGAGGTGGCGTACTTCATTCCGGAGATCACGCAGGCCACCGACAAGCGCGTCGGCAAGCTCAAGGGCCAGGAGAACGTCGCGAGGCAGGTCATCCAGACCAACAACGTCGCGACCGACGACCGCGGCTACATCTACATCGTGGACCGCGCGAACACGGGGATGCATGTCCTCCAGCTGCAGGGCAAAGCCGCCGAGATCATCGGCAAGTAGCACGACCGTGACGAGGGGGCGCCGGGGACGGCGCCCCCTCTTCGTTGCGCTTGCGCTCGCCGGCGCCGTTGCCGCGTGCGGCGGCGGACCGCTCGCGACGGAGCCCGCGCCGCCCCCGTCCGAGGTCGGCGTCGGGACCCGCGCGGTCTTCGCCGTCGCCGCTCCGGCTGGCCTCTTCGGGCTCGATGCCTCGGCCAAGACGCTCGGTCACCTCGTCCGGCTACCGGCCGGGGCGCTCCCCTCGTCGCCCATGTTCGACCAGACCCGGAAGGTCCTCGTCTTCGCGCTGGTGCAGTCGACGGAGAAAGAAGGTCTCGGCTCGGACATCTACAGCGTCAACCTCGACGGCACCGACCTGCGCCCGCTCGTGACGCACGAGCGGCCGAACGTCTTCTACGCGTCGCCGAGCCTGGATCCCGCGGGCGATCACCTCTACGTGCACCGTCGTTCGGCGGAGGGCGACCTGCGCCAGCCCACCGTCGCGCGTACCGAGGACAGCATCGAACGCATCGACCTCCGCACGCGCGCGCGCCGCACGATCCTCACCGACGCGGCCGAACCGACGCTGTCACCCGACGGGAAGACCCTGCTCTTCGTCCACCTGTCACGCGGCGACCAGGACGGCCTCTGGACGTCCGCGGCCGACGGCTCTTCCGCGGGTCCGTTTCTCAAGACGCGCGATTCGTTCGTCTTCCAGCAGGCTCCGCGCTTCTCGCCCAGCGGACGGCAGGTCGTCGTCTCGGCCGCGGGGCATCTCGTGAATCGCGCGGGCCGGCGGCTCGACGCGCCGGCGACGGCCGGCGGCAGGTCCGCGCACCTGGGGATCCAATCGGAGGTCTTCGTCGCGCCGGCGGAGGGCACCGCCCTGCGTTCGCTCGCGACACTCAGCGACGACGTCGTACCGACGTGGTCGCCGGACGGGACCCGCATCGCGTTCATCGTGCTCGGCACCTTCGTCGTCGTGTCGCAGGCCGATGGGGCCGTGCAGCTCTCCCAGCGGATGCCGCTCCTTTACGGCGACCCGGTCTGGCTGCGGTGAGGCGCCTCTTCTACCTCGCGGTCGGCCGTCTGGCGACCACTCGGTGGTGGACCGCGTACCACCGCCGGTGGTATCGCGTCGCGCCGGCGCTCGCCTCGCGGGGGGCGTGGGGGCCGGTCGTGCTGATCACGACGGTCGGACGCCGGACGGGCGAGCCGCGTTCGGCGCCGGTCTTCGGGTGGCCGGAGGGGGAAGCGGTCGTCGTGCGCGTCGAACGCCGGCCACGACCGTGCGCCCGCGTGGTACCTGAACCTCCGAGCGAAGAACGAGAGCGGCTGTGGTCGAAGCTCGTCCGCCTGTACCCGGGGTACGAGGTGTACCGGACGACGACCGCGAGGCCGATCCCGGTCGTGCTCCTCGAGCCTCCGGCTATAGTCGGGCGCTGAGCGAATGCGGGAGGCATCGAGATGGAACGTGACGTGACGATCTCTCGAAGGCGATTCCTCCAGGCCATGGCCGCTGCCGGCGTCGTCGTCGCCTGCGCGCCGGCCGGCACGCCGGGGACGAGCGCCGCGGCGAGCGCGAGCGGCACTGCCGCGGCGGCGAAACCGGTGAGCATCGAATGGTGGAGGCGGAACTACACGCCCGGAAGCCAAAGCGCAGAGACCATCACCTCGGACGCCGCGGTGAAGGCCTGGAAGGAGCGCTACCCGAACGTCACCATCACGATCCAGGGCGGCCCGTTCGGAGCCGAGACGGACCAGAAGTTCGACATCGCGATCCTCCAGCAGAAGGCCGGGCCCGATGTCTTCCACACCACGGGCGGCGACGTCCTCAAGTACGCGGCGGCGGGCCAGCTCTCCGAGCCGCCGCTCACCGACGCCGAGAGGAGAGACTTCAACCCGAGCGCGCTGCAGGCGACGACGTACAAGGGCAAGGTCGTCGCGTACCCGCTGTGGATCGTGCCCTGGTTCGAGTACATCAACCTCGACCTCTTCAAGGAAGCCGGCGTGACCCCGCCGAAGGATGGGAACTGGACCTACGACGAGCTCTTCGCCGCGGCCAAGAAGCTCACCTTCAAGCGCGCGAACGGGAAACAGGTCTACGGGTTCGCGCACGCCAATGACGAGTTCGCGTTCCTGCTGATCGACGGTGGGCGACCCTACGACAAGGACGTGAAGACGTGGACGTTCAACAGCCCCGACGCGGTGAGTGGCCTCGAGAAGTGGGTCGCGCTCGCGCAGGCCAAGGTCATGCCGCCCGACTTCCTCACACTCAACCCCAACGACTCGCAGGCGCGGTTCCTGAGCGGCGACATCGCGATCCTCCAGCGGCCGAGCGCGATGATCAACGTGCTGAACGCCGACAAGAACTGGGAGTTCGGGAAGAACTGGGACATCGCGAACTTCCCGAAGGCCAAGGGCGACCAGACGGCGTGGGGCGGCGTGGGCTTCATCGCGGTGCGCGAGCAGCAGGACGCCGACAGAAAGGCCGCGGCGCACCAGTTCGCCAAGTACCTCACGGGGCCGGACATCGGGCCGGACCTCAAGAAGCAGACGCCGCCGGTCGAGTACTGGCTGGCCCCCGCCGGGCGCACCTCCGCCGCCGGCATCTACGGCGACTATCACCCGGCCAAGGCGAAGGTCGCGAAGATGGGCGCTTTCACGTACGTGCTGCCGAACGTGAGCACCTGGTCGGAGATCGACCAGAAATACATGCGGCCGGCGCGCGATGCGGCGCTCGAGGGCAAGAAGACGCCGAAGCAGGCGTTGGACGAGGTGACGTCGGCCGCGCAGCGGCTGCTGGACGAAGCGAACAAGTAGTGTGACCGCCGCGCTGCGGCGTCACGGCTGGTCGTATCTCTTCGTCCTGCCGACGTTCTCGCTGTTCGTCCTTTTCACGCTGCTGCCGGTCGCGCAGGGCCTCGTCCTGGCATTGCAGGACGCGCGGGTCACCGGCGGGACGTTCATCGGCCTCGCGAACTTCGGCACGCTCGCCGACGACCCCGCCTTCCGCCAGGCGCTCGGGAACACGGTGCTCTACGCGACGGTCGTCGTCGCGGCGCAGGTCACGCTCGCGCTCGTCGTCGCCAGCCTCATCCAGCCGCTCGGCGCGAGGAGCCGCGTCTTCTACCGAGCTCTCTTCTACCTGCCGCTCGTGAACTCGGCGATCCTCGTCGCGATGGTCTGGCGGTGGATCTTCAATCCGAATCCGTTCGGGCTCGCGAACGCGGCGCTCGGTACGCTGGGCCTCGGCCCGTTCCTGTGGATCGGCAGCTCCGACCAGGCGCTCCTCGCGGTGATCCTGAGCGCGGTCCTCACGATCCCCGGTGGCGGCGTGGTCCTCTACTCGGCGGCGATCGGGTCGCTGCCGCGCGAGCTCTACGAGGCGGCTGATCTCGAGGGGGCCGGGCCCTTCGCGAAGTGGCGGCACATCACCGTGCCTCTGCTGCGGCCGACGACGCTCTACCTGGTGGTCGTGTACACGATCCTCGCGTTCCAGGTCTTCGAACGCGTCTACATCATGACGAACGGCGGCGGCCCGAACAACGCGACGATCACGATCGTGCAGCTCATCTACAGCACCGCGTTCCAGTTCGGCCGCTACGGCCTCGCGAGCGCCATGGCGGTCGTGCTCTTCGTGATGGCCATCGTCGTCGCGATCGCGCAGTTCCGCTCGCTGCGGACCGATGTCGAGTATTAGGAGGCGCCTCCCGGTCCACGTCCTCCTCCTCGTCGCGGGCGCGCTCTCGCTCTTCCCGCTCTACTGGCTCTTCCTCACCTCGCTGTCGCCGACCCAGTACGTCGTGCGCGTGCCGCCGGAGGTGGTCCCGCGCGAGCTCAGCGTCGGCAACTACCAGCGGCTCTTCGAGACGACGCCGATCGTCCGCTGGCTCGTGAACACCGTGGTCATCGCCGGCGTGATCACCGCTTTCCACCTGCTGTTCGACAGCATGGCCGGCTACGCCTTCGCGAAGCGTCGCTTCCCGGGAAAGGACGTCATGTTCTGGCTCATCGTGAGCACGCTCACCGTGCCGGCACAGGTCACGCTGATCCCGGTCTTCTTCATCCTCCGCGCGCTCGGCCTACTCGACACGTACCCCGGGGTCATCCTCCCGGGCCTCGCGGACGTCTTTGGGGTCTTCCTCATGAAGCAGTTCATCCAGACGTTGCCCACCGAGCTCGAGCACGCCGCGCGCGTGGACGGCGCGTCCGAGTGGCAGGTGTACCGCCACATCATCGTGCCGCTCTCGCGGCCGGCGCTCGCCGTGCTGGCGATCTTCACGTTCCAGCGGTACTGGAACGCCTTCATCTTCCCGCTCGTCATCCTGCGCGATCCCGCGAAGTACCCCGTGCAGGTCGGCCTCGCGACGCTGCAGGGCGAGTTCAACACCGACTACGGGATGCTCATGACCGGCGCGGCGGTCGCGGCGCTGCCGATGATCGCAGTGTTCTTCGCGTTCCAGCGCCAGTTCGTCGAAGGGATCCGCATCGGCGGGGTCAAGGGCTGATCGCTCGTCGCGACGCCGGGATCGCTGAGTGGGCGCTTCGTCGGAGCGATCGAGCCAGTCGACGTTTCCGGGGCGGTTGGGTAGGCTCCACGCGTCCGAACAGACCGACCGGGCCGCACTCAGGAGACATCACATGCGACGACTCTTGTTCTTTCTGCTCGCTCTGACCGGAGCCTTCTCGATCTCATTCCCGAGCGCCGCGACTCCGACACCGGACGACGGCCTCGCCGACGATCCGCTCACCGCCTGGATCCAGCGGAACGGCGGCGGGACCGGCACCGACAGCGGCCAGAAGACCGGCCAAGTGCAGAACAACGGCTCGATCGCAAACCTCGAGCTGGTCGGCCATAACGACATCGGCGGCCGCGGCTTCAACGCCGACATCTACGCGCACAAGGGATTCGCGTACATCGGCCAGTGGGGCTTCGGGATCTCGAACTTCCCCAAGTTCTGTCCCGCCGGCGACACGGCCGACCCGCGGAACGGTGTGAAGATCCTCGATCTTCACGCTCCCGGTCTTCCGATCGTCGGGACCCTCCGGAGTCCCGCCTGGACCAGCGCCGAGGACATCACCGTCTTCACGCCGCTCTTCGGGCCGAGCCAGGGCCGCGACATCGCCGCCGTCGGCCTGCAGGCGTGCTTCCGGCGCGACAACTCCATCCCGCGAGGGCTGCAGCTCTGGGACGTGACCGATCCGAGGACCCCGGAGAAGCTCGGGTTCGTCTCGAGCGGGGACAACATCCGCGGCGTCCACGAGCTCTCGATCGTCCAGCGGCCCGACCTCGTAACGAGGAAGCAAGCCGGCAAGGTGCTGGCGCTCGAAGCCGTGAACTTCTCGCAGACGTTCGACGCCGCCGGTCGGGGCGACCTGCGCATCGTCGACATCACGGACCCGAGGGCTCCTGCCGAGATCGGCAACTGGGCGCTCCGCGAGATCGGCCTCACGAACCAGTTCACCGGCACAGGTTGCTTCGCACGGACGTTCGGTCACAGTGCCTCGGCGACCGCGGACGGGAAGACCGCGTTCTTCTCCGCGTTTGACGCGGGCGAGCTCGTGCTCGACATCACCGACCCCACGCGGCCTCGCTTCGTACGCCGAGCGCGCTATCCGGCGAACGAGTCCGGCGACATGGATACACACTCGGCGGATGTGACGAACGACGGTCGATTCCTTCTCGTTCAGGACGAAGACGAATGCCGCTCCAATGACGTGAAGAACCAGGTCGGATGGGGCTACCTCAGGATCTTCGACCTCGCCTCACGCGATGCGAATGGCGACCTCGTGGAGATCGGCACGTTCAAGACGCCGCATTCCGAGGCCAACAACGATCCGAGCAACGGCAACTACACGATCCATCACACCGCCCAGAACCCGGCGTGGAGCTCGACGAAGGTCGCGATCTCGTGGTACTCGGACGGCGTCCGCGTTGTCGACATGGCGCCGGTGCTGAGCGGCGCGGCGACCACTCCGATCGAGGTCGCCTCGTTCGTCCCACCGGCGTTCAACGATCCCGTCGGTTCCTGCGCCTGCCTTGGGAACTCCGCGTTCGTCTGGGGGGTCGTCGTCGCGGATGACGGGCTCATCGTCATCTCGGACATGAATTCCGGCGTATGGGTGGTCCGCGAGACGCATCGCTGACGCGAGCGTGGGTGATCGAAGGGCTCGCTGCTCCGCGCAGCGAGCCCTTATGTCACCGCCCCGCCTGCCGAGCAACCTCCACGCGTAGGCCGCTGCGCGTTCGCGTGCGCGTCCGGACGACGCCGCCACGCCCCCGCTCCACGCGCAGATCGATCCGCGCGCCGCCCACGCGCATGCCCTCGAGCTCGATCCAGTCCAGCCAGGGCGGCAGGACCGGATCGACGCGCAGCGTTCGCGCCGTCGCGTCGGCGCGCAGCCCGAGGAGCCGCGCGACGACGTCCGGGAGCGCGCCGGCCGACCAGGCCTGCGGGCTGCACGCCACCGGATAGCGCACCGGCGGCTCGCCTCCGGGGTCGCGCTCGTAGCCGCAGAAGAGCTCGGGAAGGCGGTAGTCACGGAAGCCGGCGGCGGCATCGAACAGCGCTCCCGCGATCCGCAGCGCCTCCTGGTCACGTCCGTAGGCGCGAAGCCCGCCGACGATCAGCGCGTTGTCGTGCGGCCACACGCTCCCGATGTGGTACCCGATCGGGTTGTACGCCTTGGCCTTGCTGGAGAGCGTGCGCACTCCCCAGCCGGTGAAGAGGTCCGTCTCCATGAGCCGGCGCGCGACGCGCCGCGCGTGAGCGTGTGAGGCGATGCCTCCCCAGAGCACCTGGCCCGCGTTCGAGCTCGCGACGAGCGCCGGTCGACCGCCACGCTGGAGTGCGAGGACGTAGCAGCCGAGCCGCTCGGACCAGAAGTCGCGCTCGAACGCCGCACGAAGCCGGCGCGCGCGGGTGCGCAGGCCAACGGCGTCCTGCGCGCGACCGAGGATCGCGTAGAGCCAGGCCGCGTCGCCGAACGCGCGATACGCGTACGACTGCACCTCGCACGTCGCGACCGGCGGCCTCACGAGGCCACCGTCAGCGTTCACGATCGCGTCGCCGGAGTCCTTCCAGCCTTGATTCACGAGGCCGCCGCGGTACGCGCCCACGTAATCGAGGTAGCCGTCGCCGTCGTGATCGGCGACACCGGTCGCCCAGCGGATCGCCGCGTCCAGGTTGGGCGCGAGCCCCCGGGCAAGCGCGACGTCACCGGACCAGCGCACGTACTCGGCGAGCAGGATGACGAACAGAAGCGTCGCGTCGACCGTGCCGTAGTACGCCGGGCTCTGCGGGATCTCGCCCGCGCGCGCGAGCTCGCCCACGCGCAGCTCGTGCAGGATCTTGCCCGGCTCCGCGTTCCGGAACTCGTCGACCCGGTCGGCCTGGTAGCGCGCGAGCAGGAGGAGCGTGTCGCGCGCGATCTCGCATTGATAGGGGAGCAGCTGGAGGCCGACGATCGCGGCGTCGCGGCCGAAGAGCGTCGCGAACCACGGCACCCCGGCCGCGAAGAAGCGATGCCCGTCGAGCTCGGTCTCCAGAAGCCTCAGGTCGCCGAACGAGCGCTCGACGACGGCGTCGAAGAGCTCGTTCGACGAGCGAACGCGGGTGAACCCGGCAAGCCAATTGCGCCGCGATCGTTCGAAGACCTCGCGCATGCGGGCATGCCTCACCCGGCGCGGGTCGATCCGGCGCGGACCATGCGTCGCGACCGACGGCGTTATCGCGACGGCGATGTCGGTCTCCTCGCCGGGCGCGAGCGTGAGACGGAAGCGTGCGCGATCGCGATGCAGCGCGCTCGGACGCGGCGCGAAGGTGATGGCGGTCCGACGCCGAGCGCGGTCGATGCCATCGGCCCGAAGCACGACGGCGTCCGGGCGCCGGACCCGGGGCTGCCGGAGCGCGCCGCGTGGGCGTGGGACCAGACCGCGCAGGACGAAGATGTCGTCGAACGCCGATCGCCAGCGCAGCTCGATCGCGAATCGGGCGGTCACCTTGCCGAAGTTGCGCACCCAGTTCAGCTCGTACAGCGATCCATCCTGGAAAAGCCGTTGCCGGCGGATTGCGATCGCGTTCTTCGCGATCGCGCGCCGTCCTCGCGCGTCCGCGATCTCGGGGCTCGCGAGGTCGTGGAGCGTCTCGTAACCGCGTGCCGCGGTCGAGGAGAGCGCGATCGGCGCCTCGCCCTCGAGGGCGAGCTCGTACCCCGATAGGAAACGGCAGTCGCGCCAGTAGAGGCCGAGGCCGTGACCGGGGCGGAGCGGCACGTCCCCGCTCTGTCCGCAGAGCAGGAAGTGGTCGCCGTCCTTGAGCACGAGCGCGTCGGCGGTCTGAGCGACGCGCGCGGGCTGGTGCTGCGTGAGCACCTGCTCCTTGCGCGCGTGCTCGCGTGGCGTGAGCGCCGATCGGCGTGCCATCTCACAGAGTGTCGCGTAGCCGGGGCGCGCATGGTCCCCGGCTTGCAGCGCGAGAGCGCAAAACGACGAGGGAGGAAGCCATGAGCGCCGATCCCATCCGCGGGAAGACGATCCGCTGGACGTACGAGGACGGTCCGATGGCGGGCAAGGCGTTCGAGCACACCTTCGCGAGCGACGGCACCGTCAGCTGGCGCCAGCTCGGCGAGCCGAAGAAGGGCCAGAACGGGTCGGCGCCCGAACCGAGCGTGCGATACGAGGTCGCGCGCGTGAACGACCACGTCTACGCGGTGTCGTATCTGGCGAGGTCGGGCTACACGCTCACCAGCGTGCTCGATACGAGGGCCGGCACCGTCGTGAGCGTCGCGTCGAACGAGAAGGAGCTGGTCGTGCAGCGGGGGACCTTCGAGGTCGCGAGAGCGGCGGCCGCGCGCTGATCCCCCCGCGGCGGCGCGCGGAATGAACCCGCCGCCATAGCCGTTCCAGCGACGATGCAGCTCGGGATCTACAGCTTCGGCGAGATGACACCCGACCCGAAGACCGGTCGGACGATCGGCGCACGGGAGCGGCTCCGGCGGCTCGTCGAGGAGATCGAGCTCGCCGACCGGCTCGGCCTCGACGTCTTCGGCGTCGGCGAGCATCACCGCGCCGAGTTCGTCGTCTCGACGCCCGCCGTCGTCCTCGCGGCGGCGGCGACTCGCACCACGCGCATCCGGCTCACGAGCGCGGTGAGCGTGCTGAGCTCCGACGATCCGGTGCGGGTCTTCCAGGACTTCGCCACGCTCGACCTCATCTCGGGTGGACGCGCGGAGATCATGGCGGGGCGCGGCTCGTTCACCGAGTCTTTTCCGCTCTTCGGCTACGACCTCGCGGACTACGACGAGCTCTTCGAGGAGAAGCTCGACCTGCTCCTGCGCGTCCGCGAGAGCGAGCGCGTCAGCTGGTCCGGCACGCACCGCGCACCGCTCACCGATCTCCCGGTCTACCCGCGGCCGCTCCAGGATCCGCTGCCCGTGTGGATCGCAGTCGGCGGCCACCCCGAGTCCGTCGTGCGCGCCGCCACGCTCGGCCTGCCCCTCGCGCTCGCGATCATCGGCGGCGAGCCACGGCGCTTCGTTCCGCTCATCCAGCTCTACCGCGAGGCCGCGCGACGGTCGGGTCACGATCCGGCGACGCTCGCGGTCGGCATCAACTCGCACGGCCTCATCGAGGACGACTCGCGGCAGGCCGCGGAGGACGCGTTCGCCGCGTACTCCTACGTCATGGCGAAGATCGGGCGCGAGCGGGGCTGGGCGCCGCTCACGCGCCAGCAATTCGAGGCGGAGCGCGCGCCGCACGGCGCGAACCTCATCGGCACTCCCGACGAGGTCGCGGCGAAGATCCTGTACGAGCACGAGCTGTTCGGGCTTGACCGCTTCCTCATGCAGATGAGCGTCGGCACGCTGCCCCACGAGAAGGTGCTGCGCTCGATCGAGCTCTTCGCGACGAAGGTCGCGCCGCTCGTCCGCGCCGAGGTCGCACGCCGCACCGCCACGCCGGCACCAGCGCCCGCCTGACGTCCGTCGTGCGCGCGATCCGGACCGCAAGACTCGCGTCGGGCGAACGCGTGCCGGTCGTCGGCCAGGGCACCTGGCGGATGGGAGAGGATCCCGCGGCGCGACGGAGCGAGATCGCCGCGCTGCGTCTCGGCATCGAGCTCGGCATGACGCTCATCGACACGGCCGAGATGTACGGCGAGGGCGGCGCGGAGACGGTCGTCGGCGCGGCGATCGCGGGACGGCGCGACGACGTCTTCGTCGTGAGCAAGCTCTACCCGCAACACGCGACGAAAAAGGCCCTGGTCGCGGCGTGCGAGCGAAGCCTGCGACGGCTGGGCACGGACCGCATCGACCTCTACCTGCTCCATTGGCGCGGTGACGTCCCGCTGCGCGAGACCGTCGCCGGGTTCGCGGAGCTCCTTCGCGCGGGGAAGATCCGTCATGCCGGCGTCAGCAACTTCGACGTCGCGGACATGGAGGAGCTCGCGAGGGTGCGGGACGGCGTCCGCATCGCCGCGAACGAGGTCCTCTACAACCTGCTGCGCCGCGGGATCGAGGACGACCTCCTGCCCTGGTGCCGGCGGCGCCGGCTGCCGATCATCGCGTACTCACCGCTCGAGGAGGGACTCCTGTCGCACCGCGATCACCCCGCCCTCGGGCGCGTCGCGGTGAGACACGGGGCGACGTCAGCACAGGTCGCGCTGGCGTGGCTGATCCGCCATCCGGGCGTCATCGCGATCCCCAAATCGCGACATCCGGCCCGCGTGCGGGAGAACCGTGGCGCCGTCGACCTCCAGCTCTCGAAGAGGGACCTCGACGAGCTGGACGAGTCGTTCCCCCCGCCGGCCGGACCGCGGCCCCTCGAGACGCGATCGTGCCGAGCGTGACACGCAGCGGTGTCAAGCGAGGCACGATCATGCGCGGTTGCAGCGTGGCGAACGAACGGCGGAACGCGCGCTGTCGTCCTCCGCGATCGACTCTCGCCGGACGCCAGGACATCCCCTCGGGACCGCCCGCCCCGAGAGGCCCGCCCTCCAACCGGCCTCACGGCCTCGGTCCAGGGCGTGGCGCTCGGAGGAAACCGGGCGCACCCTGCTCGTCGGGCAAGGAAGACGCATCAGGTCTGCCTCGCTACCTGCAGCGGAGCTTGCTGTGCGGCGCGTTGAAGGCGCAGTGCGGCGCCGGCGGCGGCCCCGCGAACAGCGCCTCGCCGCACTGCCCCGTGGTGGCCAGCGGCGCGTCGATGATCATCGTACCCTTGAGGGGCATGAGCGTAGGCGACAGCGCGTAGCTCCCGTGTCGCCCGATCACCACGAACTTGAGCCACCCGGGGGTCCGGCGCCGGCTCCGTATCCGGACCCTCACGATCCCCGAGGGCCCCTGCGGGTTCCGGTAGCGCCAAGCGGTGCCCGCCCTGTTCGTCTTCCAGCCGGCCCCGGTCGCGGGATCGAGGCCACCCGGGATGATCACGTCGAGGAGGAGCCCGCATGGCCCGTACGCCGCGCATGCGGGGATGCGGTCCGTGTCCTCGAGCATCACGCGCACGCCTTTCGCCGCCGGGTCGATGGGGGGCGTCGTCGGGACCGTCATCACTCCCTTGAAGGTGAGGCGCTCGTTTGCGCCGAGCGTGGTGAGGTTCCGGACCCGTACCCGCGCCTTCGTCGCGAACACCGGCACGATGTTGTTGCAGGGATCGCAGGCGTCCCCGAGGCCGTCGTGGTCGCTGTCGAGCTGATCGGGATTGGCGACGGTCGGACAGTTGTCGAGCAGGTCGCACACGCCGTCGCCGTCCGCGTCCTGCGCCCGGACGTCCGCCGGGCAGGTCGGGCTGGCTCCGGTGCAGAGCTCGGCCGGGTCGCACGGACCGGTCGACGGCCGGCACTCGACCGTCGCAGGCAGGTAGGCGTCGGCCGGACAGGTGACGGAGATGCCATCGCACTGCTCGGCCACGTCGCAGACGTCGGCCGTCGGACGGCAGACGAACCCCGCGGGCGCGAGCGCGTCGGCGGGGCAGGCGTTGCTCACCCCGTCGCAGCTCTCGGCGACGTCGCAGGGGC